>Ga0315900_10002751_pt1 | contig 26459 bp, 15 predicted proteins | sample LakEriMetagenome_FD_203521 | JGI IMG/M metagenome (GOLD analysis project Ga0315900, IMG submission 203521) | Freshwater fungal communities from buoy surface, Lake Erie, Ohio, United States - Buoy 12 MA114 | ecosystem: Environmental > Aquatic > Freshwater > Lake > Lake biofilm | place: USA: Lake...
CGGTGATTCATCATAGCCACCCATTTCATTGGGGAGTCCGGCATTTGGATATACGCTGATGAAGCAGTCCGCGATGCGTGATAATTCCGCGAGGAAAGGTCGCATTTGATCGGCACCCAAAGCGCAATTCAAGCCCACGCTGATGAGATTCGGACAATGTCTGATGGAGTGCCAAAATGCCTCGGTGGTTTGTCCCGACAATGTGCGACCGCTCATATCGACAATCGTGCCCGATATCATCACGGGAAGTGAAATATTCAATTCTTCAAATAGTGCATCGATTGCATAGATCGCGGCTTTGCAATTCAAGGTGTCGAATACGGTTTCAACGAGTATGATGTCAATACCACCGGCAATCAATCCACGCAATTGTTCGGTATATGCATCCACGACTTTTTGCCATGTCGTTGCGCGATATCCCGGATCATTTACATCCGGAGAAAGCGAGAGCGAGGTATTGAGAGGTCCGATAGCACCAGCCGCAAAACGAGGTTTTTCAGGTGTTGAATATTCCACGCATGCTTGCTTAGCCAGCTTAGCGGCATGATAATTCAATTGATAGGCAAGGGATTGCAGACCATAATCGGCTTGTGCAATCGAGGTTGAACTGAATGTATTTGTTTCGATGATATCAGCGCCCGCGGCGAGATATTGTCTATGAATATCGAGAATGATATGTGGCTGAGAAAGCACCAAGAGATCATTGTCTCCACGCACATCATGATGATGATTGCAGAGCATCGAATGAAATTCGCCGGCACTTTCACTGCTTCCGCGAAAATCCTCTTCTTGCAAACCATGTCGCTGAATCATAGTGCCCATGGCGCCATCGATGATCAGGATGCGTTCTTTGAGAGCTGATTGAAGGGTGGTATAGATTGAATTCATGTGTGCAAAATTAAGAAATTGATGCGCTTGATGAGTGAAGTTCTGCATAACTCAAAAAGCATGCAGAAGATTTCCTATCTCATTGTTATTTCTTCAATTGCATTGCTCTTCCCTCAAATAACCGTAGTTTTGCACTGCGATTCATTGCTTTGGAATGCTAGTTCGGCCGATTAACTGCTGTATCCTCTCCTCATGTTCCTCCTGCCATGCTTCGCGCATGATTCTTTTTTATCCGTTACAAGGAACGAATGAACTTTACAGACTTGCCTTTGAGTGAAGGCCTTCAAAAGGCTATCAAGGCAGAGGGATATTCCGCGCCCACACCCATTCAGGCGGAAGCCATTCCCTCGATTTTACAGGGTAGCGACATCATAGGATGCGCTCAAACGGGCACAGGAAAAACAGCGGCATTTGCATTGCCGATTTTAGAATTGCTGGGCTCAGAACCCATCATTGACAGACAAGACAAAAAAGACAAAGGCAGAAAAAAACCAATTCGCGCATTGATTCTCTCTCCAACGAGAGAACTTGCACAGCAAATTGGCGATAGTTTCACTGCTTATGGTCGCTATACAGGGCTTACCAATACCGTCATTTATGGTGGTGTTGCACAAAGCAAACAACAACAAGCAATGCGTAATGGCGTGGACATTTTGGTCGCAACACCTGGTCGCTTGCTCGACTTGATGGATCAACGCATAGTATCACTCTCATCAGTATCCATCGTGGTACTCGATGAGGCAGATCACATGCTCGACATGGGTTTCATCCATGATATCCGTAGTATCATTGATACATTGCCCACAAAGAGACAATCATTGCTCTTCAGTGCAACAATGCCTCAAGAGATTCAACGATTGGCCAATGACATGTTGCATGATGCCAAGCGCATCGCGGTTGATCCAGTATCATCCAGTGCAAAACCCGTTGAGCAATTGGTGTATTTTGTTGACAGAAAAAAGAAAATCGATTTGCTTCTGCGTTTGATGGACACATTGCCGATGACTTCGGTGCTTGTCTTCTCACGCACAAAGCATGGCGCCGATCGCATCGCGAAGGACCTCAATAAAGAAGGTGTTCCAAGCGAAGTGATTCATGGTGACAAAACACAAACAGCTCGTCAGCGCGCGCTTAATCGCTTCAAGGAAAAACGCTCACGCGTTCTTGTTGCTACTGATATCGCCGCTCGCGGTATTGATGTTGAGCAATTGCCATATGTGGTGAATTATGATTTGCCCGATGCCGCCGAAACCTATGTCCATAGAATTGGTCGTACAGGAAGAGCGGGTCTTACAGGCGTTGCGATTTCCTTCTGCTCGAATGATCAGCAAGATGTCTTCAGACAAATCAAGAAAATCGTCGGAAAAGATGCCATCAAATCGATGTCAGTCGAAGAGGCATTCAAACGAGTACCCGATTTTCAAGGTGGCGAGCATCAATATCCTTCACAGAAGAAAGAACGCCAAGAGCGTCCTGCTTTTGAACCGGAGAAAGGACTCAGCAGAGCGGGTTCTGCGGTGCAATCCATATTGAAAGGTCAAGGCTCCAAAAAACAAGAAAGATCGCCCGATATTGAAAGACTATTGGAGAATGACTATGAGCCTCGTAATATTCAGGAATCCATAGCGGCCAGACTGAAAGCCGAGGGTGTGCCGAAAGACATCATTCTCAGAACAACGGGAATCAATCAAGACATCTTCCATAAATTGTGATTCAAAGCCGTCCCCGTGACGGCTTTTTTGTTTTTTTAACGCAACTTTTCACTAATCATGGGCGTTAACCGTCTTTTCGCGGTCCAAATTTTCAATCATCGTAAAAACAGTCAATCATGAATTTCTCAAAGCTCATTTTCACGGCATTTGTACTTTTTACATCCATTTCTCTATCTGCTCAAAACACAGTCATTCGCGGCATCGTGATTGACAGTTCCTCAAAATCACCAATTCCCGGCGTTCGTGCCGCGCTTCTAAAAGACGGAGAAAGCAAACCCGTCGCAGGTGGAGTAAGCGAAAGATCGGGTATCTTCTTCATCAAAAATGTCTCACCGGGTACATATACACTCAGCGTGCAATCCATCGGCTATGCGAAATATGCGAAAGCAATTTCCATTCCCGCCGGAAAAGACACCGTCAAAATTGGAACGATTCGTTTGGGTGAATCCGGATATTTAACCGATGAAGTGGAAGTAACCGCAGTTGCTAATCGCATTGAAATGAAGGGCGATACGACTGAGTTTACTGCTGATAGTTATAAAACGGACAAAAATGCTTCAGCCGAAGATCTCGTGCGTAAACTTCCCGGAATGGAAGTGGATGCCTCCGGTTCCGTGAAATCTCAGGGCGAGCAAGTTCGTAGAGTACTCGTTGATGGAAAACCATTTTTCGGAAATGATCCCGCAGCGGCACTCAAGAATCTCCCTGCAGAAGTGATTGACAAAGTGCAAACTTTTGATGCAATGAGCGATCAATCCGCATTTACAAGATTTGATGATGGTGATAGAACCAAGACATTGAATATCGTGATGAAGGCCGATAAGAAGAATGGTCAATTCGGTAAACTCTATGCCGGTTATGGCACAGATGATCGCTATACCGGTGGTGGAACCATCAATATCTTCAATAAAGATTCAAGAATTTCCATCATCGGAATGTCGAATAATATCAATCAACAGAATTTTTCTATTCAAGATATTCTCGGTGTGATGGGTGGCGGTGGCAATCCCATGATGCAACGCATGGGTTCCATGATGCGTGCATTCAGTGGAAATATGGGCGGAATGGGTGGAAGAGGTTCTCGCTGGATGACAGGCGGTGGCGTGAGTGATTTCATGGTTGGACAAAGTGATGGGATCACACAATCGCATGGTCTTGGCGTGAATTATACAGATTCTTGGGCCAAAGGACTCAGCGTCACGAGTAGTTATTTTATGAATTACAGTGATAACTCAGCAACACAAGATGTAAATCGCCTTTACTTCTTGAGTGATACAACAACACAAAACCTTAATCAAATGAACGCCAATAATTCTCTCACAGGCAATCATCGCTTTAATGTGAGAATGGATTGGACAATCGATTCCATGAATTCGATTTCCATCGAGCCACGCTTGACATTGCAATCAACGGAGAGAATTTTTAGTTCTGATAATATAACGCTAGCAGAAGATTTCACTCCAATCAATACATCCTATACTTCAACGAATACCGAGAATACCGGATATAATGGAAGTCTTGATATGTCTTATAGACATCGTTTTGAAACCGAAGGTCGTACATTCTCAGCATCAGCTCGATTATCCGGAAATAATAATATCGGCTCAGGAAAAAACAATGCGGTAAATGAATTTTTCCGCACACTCAATCAATCTGTATCAGATACATTGAGACAAGACATGCCGACTGAAGGTGATGGATATAATGCATCGACGAATCTTTCATTCACAGAGAATCTGCATAAAGATGGTCAATTGCAATTGAGCTATAATTATGCAATCAATCAAAGCACGAATGACAAAAAGATTTTTGATTATAATGTGAATACAGGAGAATATTCAGCACTGAATTCCCTCCTGTCAAACAATGCACTTACCACCTATGCAACGCAGAGACCAGGTTTGATGTATAAGTATAATCTCTCCCAATCTTCGAATCTCTCGCTCGGCGTGGATTATCAAATCGCACAATTGACCGTGGATCAATCATTCCCGAATGCATTTAATTCTACAAAAACATTCTACAATGTGCTCCCGAATCTTTCCTATCAAATGCGTGATGGAATGTCAAGCAATGCGAGACTCAGCTATCGCGTTTCGACACAACAACCATCGCTTTCACAATTGCAGGATGTTGTTGATAATACAGATCCCGTTCGTTTGAATGCTGGTAATTCCGCATTGGTGCAAGAAATGAATCATGAGATTCGTGGAAATTATGGAACATTTTCCATGATGAGTGGTCGCGCATTTTTCACGATGGCATCATTGACATTGATTGACGATAAGCTTTCAACGGAATCATTCATCGCGACAAAAGACACGATGCTCCCGGGAAATATTCTTCTCCGAAATGGCGCACAACTCACGAGACCAATCAATATCAGCGGCGCATTCAATGCGAGCACATTCATTACCTATACATTCCCGGTTGAGCCATTTAGCGGTTTCAAAATGAATGTGAATTCCAATCTTGGTGGTTTCTTCTCACGCACGCCGACGCTCATCAATGGTTTACGCAATGATGCGGACAATCTTGCAATCACACCATCACTCGCGCTTGTGAGCAATATCAGTTCCGATCTTGATTTCTCGATTTCATGGAGAACGGCATATACGATTGTGCAGAATTCGATTCGCAAGGAATTGGACAATAACTTTGCGATTCATACTATGTTCGCCAGATTCAATTGGATTTTCCTCGGTGGTTTCGTGCTTTCAGGTGATTTCAATTATACGATCAATGATGGTTTGCAAGGCGATTTGAATCGTACGATTCCACTACTCAGTTTGGGAATTGGAAAGCGTTTCTTTGATGATAATGCAGAAGTGAAATTGTCTGTCTATGATGCGCTCAATCAGAATCAAAGCATCAATCGTGCAGTGCAGGCGAATTATATCGAGGATTCACGCACAAATGTATTGCAACGCTATTTCCTCCTGAATTTCACCTATAATCTTCGTGCATTTGGTACACCTCCACCTACACCTCCGGGCGGTGGAATGTTTAAGATGGAAATGAGATAATGTCCTATCGTCCTCAAGCACCTTTAAAGCCGGGTAGACATGTTTTCAAGGATTTGTCCTTGAGAGAATTGTCGAACTATATCGATTGGACCCCCTTTTTCATTTCATGGGAAATGAAGGGTTCTTATCCCGGTATTCTTGATGATGCCGTTTATGGCAAAGAAGCCACGAATCTGTTCAATGATGCTCATGCGATTCTTGATCGCATCATTGAGTCAGGCTCATTGCATGCCCATGCTATATGTCAAGTCTTTCCCGCTCAATCCGTGAATGATGATGATGTGGAATTATATACCGATGATTCCCGCAAGCACGTTTTGTCAACACTGCATTTTCTCCGTCAGCAAGCTCAAAAAGCATCCACGCTTCCCAATATTTGTTTATCGGATTTCATTGCGCCGAAGGATTCCGGCATTGCTGATTATATGGGTGCATTCATCGTGACGGCAGGCATAGGATGTGATGCGATTTGCAAGGAATATGAATCGCAGCATGATGAATATTCTTCGATCATGGTAAAAGCAATTGCGGATAGACTCGCCGAGGCATCAGCTGAATATTTGCATCAGAAAGTGCGCAAGGAAATTTGGGGATATATCGCTGATGAAACACTCGAGAAAACTGATCTCATCGCTGAAAAATATCAAGGCATTCGTCCTGCACCAGGTTATCCTGCATGTCCTGATCATACAGAAAAACTTACTCTTTTTTCCCTATTGAATGGCGAAGAAATCGGCGTTTCACTCACCGAATCACTTGCCATGATGCCGGCTGCATCCGTTTGCGGTTGGTATTTTGCGCATCCCAAGGCGCAGTATTTCACGGTCGGTAAGATCGAGAAAGACCAAGTCAGAGAATATGCCCAAAGAAAGAACATGAGCATCGAAGAATGCGAGCGTTGGCTAGCGCCGATACTTACTTATTGATATTTTGAAGGCAGTGGTTTCAGCACCACGATTGTTTCAAGCGTAGGAGTTCCGGGGAACATATCGAGCGCTTGAGCTGAAACGGGTACATATCCATTCTTCTTCCATTCACGCATAGCTTTTTCAATTTCATTGATCGCGCAGAACACATGTATCACGAGCATGGGATTGCGCTTTGCGATTGCCGCGATCACGCCCTCTGCCGTACCTTGTCGGGGCGGATCAAGTAATATCACTTCAGGCGTTTCATCAGCATGAGGAAGATGCGAGAGCATTGTACTTTTCGTAATGAATGCTTCTTTGAAATGCATCGATCCAATATCATGTCCGATTTTCTTTCTACGCTCCACCAATTGCTTCGCCGATTCAATTCCTGCTTTTGAAGAATCAATGCCATGCACTTCACTGAACATGTCAGCGAGGGAATGAGAAAAGAGTCCATAGCCGCAGTAGAGGTCGATTAACCTAACCCCGGGCTTAACTTTACCACCAGGATTAATCCCTGGGCTGGAGAAGAAACGCATTCGGCCTACCATCATTTTCATCATCGGCACATTCACTTGTGAAAATGTGAATGGGCTCACGCGGAATTTGATATCATTGATGGTGAGTGATAATTCATCGAAGCCGAATAATTTTTTGATACGCATCGTACCCGGTTCGAGCGATTTTTGATCGAGATAATACTCTGACCGGGTGGGATCATGATAGACCCAAGCAGATACAATCTTGTGTGTGGTTTTTGCAAGCATTTCACCCAGCATTTTCAATTTGCGAACAATTTCACCATTCAATTCCGCAACATTGAAGATCACCGCTTTTTCACCTGTATCACGAATAATGAGAAAATTCAGGGCATTGCTCAATTCTTGATAGGGTTTTGTGAGAAGTTTCTTACCGATAAGTTCATAGACCGTATAATGATCTTCGGGTTCAATGGAGGATTTCGCGATGGACATCACGCCTTTCTTGGGGAATGTCAGAGATTGTTGATCACCGAATCCCAGCATCAATGAATGACCATTGAAAAAGACTTTTCTGCGTGTAGTTGCTCGATAAGCGCGGGGTTTTGGCGATGGAATCAGCGGTAAGATTTCACCCTGCAGATTATGTTTTGTCCAGAACTCCGTAAATGCAGACACCTTCACCATTTGTTCTGTCATATATGGATATTCCGCAAGCGGCTCGAGTCCATGATGCACGGTATCATTATCGGGTCTTTCAGGAAGTGCCATCAAAATCGAGCGCGAGAAAGCATCATCCAGCATTGACTTGCGTTTGATCGGCTTATGGAATCGTGGCTTTTCATCCTCTTGTTCAATAAAGCGTTCCTGTTTCACCGCTTTTTTCTTAACAGGCTTTCCTTTGCTTTTGAGTCCAACATAAAATGGCGTATTTCCTGCCGTCTTCTTCGGTGTGCGTATTTTCTTTCCTTGCGAATCTCTCTTTTTCATGCTGGCTTCAAGTAATGTGAATGCAAAGATACCGAATATGTGGCTCTCTGCATTCCCCTCATGATGCTTACGAAGAGCTCACCCCGCCCTTCGGGCACCCCTCGCCGAGGGGAATGATCTCGAGGACTGTACACCGAGCTGAGCCGAGGGCGTTATTTTGATGTCGCTCCTCCGGAGCTTTCCTGTACACCGAGCGTAGTCGAGGTGTGTACACCGAGCGAAGTCGAGGTGTGTACTCCGAGCGAAGTCGAGGATTGTACTCCGAGCGAAGTCGAGGAGCCATACTCAATCTTCGCTTCTCCTTCCAGCATATAATCATTCGAATCACGAATCTTGAAGACAGGTTTTTTAACACTACCAAGCATTTGTGTATCTTCTGGTTCAATTTCTTTTGGTGAGCATCCGGTCATTGTCATCATCATGCCGATGAAGAAGAGAGCTACGGCGCGAAGCGCATGCCTTTTGATATTGCGAGAAGCAGAAGCATGGAGTTGAAGCAAGAATGCATGCAAGCGCGATGTCTTATGCAATTGACTGATACGGAAATGTCCGCAGATACGCTGATTAGGATGTTTCTCGAAATACTCGCTGATTTCCTTCTCACTTTTTTCGGTGAAATCAATCACCGTTTTATCGCATGCATCACAATGCCGCCCTTGCTCCCGCGGATGCATGGAATCCCAATTCTCATGACATGGTTTTGGGATGGAGATGTGTGGTTTGTTCATGTGGTGCCCTGGGGTGATAATAATGTAAACTTTACAATGTCTCTCTCAATCTCTCTATCAATTGAAGTCGCAATGGTTCAAATATTTCCTGAAGACTTTGCCCTGATCCGAATGTTATATCATACAAATCACGATTGATGATTGGAAGTTGATATGCATGAATATATGTTTCTTTATCATCTGCCATGGTGTTTTTAATGGTGATGTCGAAAGAATCTCTTTGACTATGCATAACTGTGTCGGGATAATAGAGATTTATATGCTCTACATTAAATCTCACTGAATATGCCAGCATTTGATAGAGATCTGTCTGGGATATTCCCTTTTTGGGGTCCGATTCATCAGAATAGACAATTTTATACTTCGTATCAGCTATGAAGGATTGGTCTCCATTTTGAATGAATAAATCCGGTTTCAATGCGAAGGTTTTTGATTCATCAAGATGTATACTTTTACCCTGAGATACTGCATTAATTCCTTTCAATTCCTTTTCAATGAATCCATATATGAAATCTTCGAACACATATTCCATCGGAAGAAGAAATGCAAATAGCTTTAAATCATTCTTATAATTAAATGATATGCTATGTTGTAAAAAGAGAAGACAGTAATCACGGACTGTCTCAAAATCTTTGAACATTGGATTGAAGTGTATGCGGGCACATTGCTCAGCGCTAACACTTGTATCAGTTACATCATCAAGGATAAAGAGAATCTCTCTCAGATACTTTTTATTCTCCTGTTGAGAGCTTGCATGAAAGAGCATTGTGGCAACATATTTCACGATTCTATTGAACTCATTATCCATCACGAATGCATCATAGATACATGGCACATGATGCCAATTGCCTGTTGCAAGACTTCTATCAATATACTTTGGAGTATCAATTCTGCCCTTTATGAATGATGTCTCTTCATGTATCTCTTGATATTGCTGAAAAACGGTAGATCCCAATAGATTTCTGGTATACTTTGCAAAAAGATAAATCAGTATCTCCAGAAAATCACTCTTTGTATCACCCAGGGAAGTCATATAATTCGGAAACTTGATTTTCCTGCAATAGCTGAGCCACCATAAGATATGCTGTTGCATATGCATAATATCTGAATCATTCACTTCTCTTTGTGGGTCAAAAAAGATCTTAGGCAGAAGATTGATCTTTGTGCCATTGAAATGAATCACGCCTACATATTTATTTGACTTGATATCTGATGTATTGTGAAAGAACTGGAGGAATCGCTGAGTCTCAATCTTCTCTTCATTCACATCGGCATACATTGAATACTTTTCCCTGTTGGCCCATATCTCATCAAGAAAGATCTCGAGTTCAGAGATACCTTCTTCGATGTGAACTTTGTTTTTATATTCAAAGAGATTAATCATTTCAACGCATGATCCTGATTGGCCAAGAATTAGGTTCAATCTTTAGGCCGACTGATTGGAGTATGTCTTTCACTTCTTTTTCATCATTCATGAAATACTCCAAAAGAAGTGGAATAACTTTTCTATTCATTCTTTGAATCAAATCGAGGGAATCATCCATGAAATAGGAATGCCCGATTTGAAAATCATATCCTTTTCTTTCAATAATCAATGCATTGAGCTTTCGTAAGACATCTGCATCCGGAACTGCTTCACCATTAATCTCATATAGTGGATACATTGCATCGAATTCAAATCTTCTGCGCAATGCGATATCTAGCAAGGCAATAGACTTATCAGCGGTATTCATTGTGCCAATGATATAGAGATTCGATGGAACGATAAAATCATCTCCGGAAGGAAGTGTTGCTTTTAAAGGAATAGCTCCATGCGAGCGTTTATCAGGTTCAATCAACGTAATCAATTCACCGAATACCCTTGAAATATTCGCTCGATTAATTTCATCGATGATCAGGACATAGTTTTGTCTTTCAACTTTATCTCTTGTAGATTTCTTTGATTTACCAATTCTTAATAGCTCTTCGAGTAATGGTGTATAGTATACAGATAGGCCTTGAATATCCAAAACAGATTCTACATCGTACATCTTCATCAAAGTCGATATACTCAGTGAATGTGCAGTACTTCCACTAGCCTTTCTGAAGCGAATCGAATTTTTTGAAAGATCTGTAATATAGAATGATACTTTCTTTTGCTTCACTTCTATTTCCTCAACCAACCCTTCAGTTAATGGTTTGAAATATTCTTTGAAGGCCTCATCAAAGTTCATTTTCTCAGTTGTAGTTATCTCTGATGAATTGATATTATCAAGTGCTTTTTGAGATAACATTTTAAAGATTCCATCTTTCCTTTCAAATGTCAATTGGCTATCATTCTCAGTGTCAGGTCTCAATCCTTGTACGAAGTCTTCATAGCTATAATTCTGATGAAACGTTATAAACTCAATCCTGTCATGGAGATTTTTATTAAATATCTGAAGTGCTTCATCATAGTCATCTATTTTCCGGTTTTCTATAATCTCAGCAGCACGCTTGATAGAGTGATATGTCTTCCCTGTACCCGGAGGACCATAGAATATGGTATTGAGGGGATAAGTAAGCGATACTTTCTCTACTTGCTCATCATAGAATGGAACATAATTTTCTTGCATAGTGCCTAACAGTCTTTCATAGTATTTACTGTAACCAGGATGATCACTATTATACCTAGTTATATCTGTCAATGTCTTTAAAGCAAGACTATGATCAGTTTTCCAATTACCTTTTATCTTCCAATCTACCTTTCTGCAGGACTTGTGATTTATTCTATTATCATCAAAGTAATAATCTGAAGTAACTACTCCATATCCAAGGAGTTCAGATCTCCCTTTTTTTACAATAATCACATCTCCAATAGAAATACCTTTCTTGAATTCATAATTAGCTGTAGCATCATTTTTCTTAGAGCTACTCGTACTATAAATCTCTTGCAATTCTTTTACTATAGATGCTTTATCGGGATATTGTTCAAGATTTCCTAATTCGTCCCATCCAAGAGTCATAGTACCTTGTTTATAACACTCTTCCCACAACGAAGCATTTTCAGCCGGAGCATAAAGCCAGTATTTTGGTCCAATCTGTTGTGCTAATTCTAGCATTGCATTGTATTCCTCAGCTGTAGCTGTAAAATTTGTTCCTTGGAGTTGAATTTTTACTTTTTGGAGCTTGGGATGCTTCTTTATAGAATCTAGTGTAATTGGATTACTTGAAAAGTTATGAAGTATTGTAATCTTTACTCTTTTTGATAGCTGATCCTTGCTTAAATCAGTATAGAATTGTTTCTGTATCTCTTCATCATATCCTTCGTGGACATCAGATGCTACTTCTGCGAGAGCATAGCAACCAGGATTTTGACCAACAACCCATAAAATCACTTTATCCCCTATTTTAATTTTGTCCTTATGGGATGTTACAGACCATGTCTTTAACGAGTTTTTTTGTAATGATTGGACAATGTCAAAGTATTTTGGGTTTCCTTGAAATACCCAATAATTACATTCCCCTTTACTTTTTGACCATTCCCATGCAATATGAGATAATTCATAAAAAGGACTATCTGTCTTTTTTCGAATTGCACTTAATATTGCCATGTACTCTGAATATGTAGAGAAAGATGTATTTACTTTAAGAACCTCCTCTAAATAAGGCTTAGCAGGACCATTTATTGGAAAATACTTATGCGGTAGAATGTCAAAAAGTGCTTCTGTTAATTTCGTTTTACCAACTAACTTAATCTTAAGAATGTTCTCAAAATCTGCATCTGTAATAGTATCATTCAGTGCTTTAAAAAAGAAAGACCATAGTTTTTGAATATCATCATCTTTTCTTTCATACTTGTATCCATATAACCATACCTGTTGTGGCTGTGCAGAAGGGACACCATCTGTCCCTTCAGGAAATGGTGCTCCAATCTTTTCTGCAATTTCTTGGAGTTTCATTAGCCTTTTTTCAAAGCCATATTTATAGATATAACAGAAAAAAGTAAATGGGTCAATTTCAGTTAAAGGAATGAAAGTATCGCCAGGTTTATCCTTGTCATTCAAAGGACCGATTTCTACTGAAGCCAATAGGTCAATTAGTTCTTTTTGAGAATTCTGTTTATCTCGAAGATAGTTGACAATAAATTCATGTGTTTGTACCCAGGAAAAACCACTATTGTTCATTAATGTGCCATATATTTCTGATAACTTCTCTTTCCCTCAGAAAGAGCCCTAATATTGACGCAATTTACCCAGAATTACTGATTTCTATTAGATTTAGTTGACCAATGTCTTGTATGCCTTTTTCAGACAAATTATACTCTTACATCAAATGAAGAAGTCACTCTATGCTTGTTTTCAATATAATGGATTATAGCTAATCATTGGAAGTAAAATACAGTTTCGGTAAGTAATCCTATTTGATATATAACTCGAATTCAGTTTCAATCAAGAATTGAGTATTTTCTACTTTATTAAGCTATGTGTTTTGGGATTTTACGAATTGAAATATGCCACTAAATTGGAATGAAATTAAAAGTCGGGCCATTGAATTCTCTAAAGAATGGGATGGAGTGTTCTCCGAGGATGCTGATGCCAAGCCATTTTTAGTGGCATTTTTCAATGTTTTCGGACTGAATCAAAGGAAAGTAGCAACATTCGAGCATAAAGTAAAGAAGCTCGATAATGGTGATGGATATATTGATTTGCTATGGAAAGGACAGATTCTCATTGAAATGAAATCCAAGGGGAAGGATTTAACGAAGGCTTTTGGTCAGGCGAAGGGTTATCTACATGGTCTTGGACAATTTGAACTTCCAAAGTATGTTCTTGTCTCTGATTTTGAACGGTTCCGCTTGTATGATTTAGAAGAGAAAGGCGATACTGAATATCATGAATTTCTACTGAAAGACCTTGTCAGTAATGTTGAGCATTTTGGATTCATAGCAGGATATCAGAAAAAGATTTATCGTGAGGAAGACCCAGTCAATATCAAAGCCGCTGAACTCATGGGCAAACTCCATGATAGACTCAAAGAAATCGGCTATGATGGGCATCCCCTTGAAGTGTATCTTGTTCGTGTGCTGTTCTGCCTATTTGCAGAAGACACTACTATCTTTGAGAAACAACAGTTTCAGGACTACATAGAACAAAGAACTTCAGAAGACGGAAGTGATTTGGCTGACAAGTTGCAGGGATTGTTTCAGGTATTGAATACCCCTATCGAGAAGCGGTACAAGAATCTTGATGAACAATTATTGGCATTTCCCTATGTAAATGGAAAACTCTTCGAAGAGATTCTCCCGAACGCCTTCTTTGATGCCAAAATGCGACAGAGCTTGCTTGAATGTTGTTATCTGGATTGGAGCAAGATATCCCCTGCTATCTTTGGCTCGATGTTTCAGAGCGTTATGGACCCCAAAGAGAGACGCAATCTTGGAGCGCATTATACAAGTGAAAAGAATATCCTAAAACTCATAAAACCATTATTTCTTGACGATTTACGGGCAGAGTTTGAGAAAATAAAAGGAAACAAGAACCAATTAAGAGAGTTTCAATACAGACTTAGCAAACTAAGGTTTCTTGATCCAGCCTGTGGATGTGGTAATTTCCTTGTAATCACCTATAGAGAATTGAGATTATTGGAGCTTGAAGTTCTAAGATTACTTTTCACACATAGTCAAGAGAAATTAGTCTTAGAAACAGCAGCTATTCTTGAAGTTGATATGATGCATGGAATTGAAATAGAGGAATTCCCTGCTCGGATTGCTGAAGTTGCCATGTGGCTTATTGACCATCAAATGAATATGCTGGTAAGCATGGAATTTGGTCAATATTATGCCAGACTTCCTTTGAAGAAATCAGCTATTATTGTCCATTCCGACTCACTTGATATTGATTGGAATGAGATAGTTTCGAAACAAGATCTTTCATTCATTATTGGAAACCCGCCTTTTATTGGTTCACGAATAATGAACAAGGCTCAAAAAGAGGGTTTGACAAATATCTTTGATAATGCAAAAAACATAGGGGACTTAGACTATGTTACAGGTTGGTATATAAAAGCAGCCAAATTAATTCAAAAGACAAAGATTAAAGTGGCTTTTGTTTCTACAAATTCAATTGTTCAAGGTTTACAAGCAAGTTTGTTATGGGAACCTATGTTTAATAAATACGGGATTACAATTCAATTTGCTCACCGTACTTTTAAATGGAACAATGAAGCCAGAGGAAATGCAGCTGTTTATTGTGTGATTATTGGTTTTGCTAATTACGATATCACCAGCAAAAGGATTTTTGAGTATGAAGACATAAAGGGAGAAGCCCATGAAATTAAAGCGAATAATATTAATCAATATTTGGTCGACGCAAAAAATATCTTTATTGAAAGAAAGTATAAAGAAATATGCAAAGTACCAGAAATGAACTTCGGGAATATGCCTGCAGATGGAGGACAATTACTCTTTACAATAGAAGAAAAGAATGAGTTTCTGATAAAAGAACCTCATGCAGAAAAGTTCTTTAAAGAGATCATTTCTGCACATGAGTTTTTAAATAATAAAAAAAGATATTGTTTATGGTTGGTGGGAATTGATCCATCTGAACTTAGAAGGTTAGAATTGGTACTACAAAGGGTGGAAAATGTAAAAAAAATAAGAGAGAAATCGTCAAGACCACAACTTGCAATGATTCCACATTTATTTGCACAAATAACACAGCCAAAAGACTTAGATTTCATACTTATCCCACGTCATAGCTCTGAAAATAGAAGCTATATTCCAATAGGTTTCTTTAATTCGAGTTATATTGGAGCAGACAGTTGCCTGATTATTCCAAATGGTAATTTATTCCATTTTGGAGTATTAAACTCAACTATGCACATGGCATGGGTACGCACAGTTTGTGGTAGGCTAAAGAGTGATTTTAGATATTCAAAAGACATTGTTTACAACAATTACCCTTGGCCTGAGAACCCTTCTAATAAACAAAAGGAAGCTATTGAAAAGGCGGCACAAAAGGTACTGGATACAAGAAAGGAATTCCCTAATAGTTCTCTTGCAGATTTATATGATCCATTAACAATGCCACCTTCCCTTGTCAAAGCACATCAAGAACTTGATAAGGCGGTAGATTTGGCATATAGACCTCAACCCTTCCCAAGCGAAGCCAAGAGAATGGAATTTCTATTTGAACTCTATGAAAAATACACGGCAAACTTATTTACAAAAGAAAAGGTAAAAGCCCCTAAAAAGCGCACAGGAAAGGCGAAAGAGTAAGATAAACACGACGATGAGATTTAAATTTCAAAAATAGAATTCAGCGCTATTAACACTTTTTATTTTTTTAACTACAGGGTTAATCATATAAATGAGCTTACGAAAAATTGAACCCGATGATTTTCAATCATTTCAAGCAGAGATTGAAATATCAAGAAGTTCTGTCGAAAGAACTAAACTTCTCACTTGGTTTTACGCAGAAGCAAGATTTAATATTGCAGAAAATAAGTTCTTAGAGCAGCATCATGTTGATGGTAGTAATGATGGTGGAATTGATTGTATTTTTAACGAAGGAAACACCTTTTATATTATTCAATCAAAGTATCATGAACGCTTGCAAAAAGAAAGTTTATCGAGTATTACACATGAAATTCAAAAGATAGAAAAGACCTTGATAGGAGAAAACACTAATAAACATGCCTCCGATTTTATAAATGCGCTAAAAAGATCTTTAAATGACAATAATGCATATTTAGAGATTATTTGGCTTACTACAAATGAAGTACCCGATAAAACAAAAAAGGAATCGCAGAAGTATTTACAAGAGGTTTTACGATGCAGAGAATGGGAGTTAAATGCAGACATAAATTTCATTGACAGATATGCACTTGAAAGTGTTATTTATGATATAAAACATGGATATGTTCCGCATACGGGAAAAAAAGAGATTATATATGAGCCGGGTGAATGTATGATCATTGATAAAGGGAGAAGTAATATTGAAGCCGTTGTAATTAATACTAAAGCTACTGAGATATTAGACTGGTTCTCTGGTTCACAAGATATTGATAAATTCCTGCAGAAAAATGTTCGAGAATCAGTTGGAGAAAATGCAATTAATAAAAAGATACAATCAAGTTTCAAAGAAGATCCTTTACTTTTTTGGTACAAGCACAACGGTATTATTATTTTCGCTGACTGGCTAGAAGTAGATCAGAAAAGCACAAAACTAATAGTTAGAAACCCACAAATTGTAAATGGCGCTCAGACTATAACTCAACTGTATAAAGTATATGATCGGGATAGGGTTTCTAATAATCCAACAAAACTTCTTGTCCGTGTTTACAGGTTACCTTATGAAGATTCGGAAACATATAAAAGAAGTATTGATATTATTGCTGCATTAAATTCTCAAAATAAAATTAAAGCTTCAGACTTACATTCTACAGACCCAAGACAAGTAATGCTGGAGAATAGAATCGACGGATTAGGTACTCAATTCAGATATCTACGAAAAAGATCTGAAAATAATAGGAATTCAAGTCAATTCAATATTAAAATGACTGACTTAGCACAATGTTATTATGTAGTATCACAGAAAAAGCCAGATGAAGGGATTTCTGGCGGAATAGAATCATATTTTGAAGAAGAAAAGAGATATTCAGCTTCATTTCCTGAAAATGAGATCAAAAAAACAGTTAAAACTCTAGATCACATTGTTTTCAAGTATCTTGACAGTTGGAGATTGAAATATGTTATTAATAAATCAGTTAAAAATGAAATCCCTTTAAAACTTAAAGAACTAAGTAATTTTGTTTATTGGTATTTACTTGCGGATTGTTACAATCAACTACAAGATTGGAAAGAAAAGAGCTTTAAAGAAACTTGGCTTGATTGGATCGATTTTACGAAAAGCATTTATTTCGAAAATGGTATCATTAAATATGTCAAACAAAGATATAAGGTATATTATGATATGCTTCCAAAGTCGGAGATAGACCCAAGAAGTTTCTACAAAAGTACAAATGGTAGAAATAAGTATTTAAAGAATTCTGGAAATTTTACTCTTTTCAAGACTGAGATTAATCAAGTGTATCAACAGTATAAAAAGAGTGGTAAACACTAAATGACTTACAAAATCTAGGTTTCTATTTCACTTTTTAATTGATTTGAAAGTAGATTATTATTAGTGATATAATTCTTATTCAATTGTTTATCATCATGTGATATTTCTGCCAAATGAACTCATATTAGAATTATTTAATAATTATGCCTAATTCTTACATAGTTACAGGAATGATGAAAAATTAGATATTGGTGATTTAACTGTTAATTAAAACAATTCATTACTAAACATCTACTCCTCACCCCTTTCGTATTAGATTTTATATCTGAATTATTTTCCTAGAGTGAAAGAGTATTGATTAACAAGTGTATAGTACAAAAAAGGAGTGTCTCTTTCGAGTACACTCCTTTTGTTGTTGTGGGGGGGTATGTTAACGCGTGATCTGCATCATCGTCACGGATATATTGCCGGCTTTTGTGGCGCGGACGATATATGTTCCGGGTGAGAGCGAAGATGCATCGTATGTGTTTGTGTTTTTGAGTTGTGCGATTGTTTGACCAAGCATTGTTGTGATGGTGATTGTTTCATAATCCATTGCTCCGAATGTCACGATGGAGCTTGCAGGATTGGGGTAGACCATGAATTGTGTTGTTGGTACTTCTTGTTCATTGATGCTGAGCGCGCTCATCAATACTACTGTTGATGCGATTGGCTTGAGTTCGGTATTATGTCCTTTGGTCATGATGCGAACTTCACTGCCGGGTGACATCAATGCCGGCTGAACACTATTGCGTGATTCATCCATCATTTGTGTGGCTTTTGTAAGCGCAAATTGCATGATGCCATTACTTGTCACGACTTTGAGTTCATTATTTGATACATCTTGAATTGTTCCAAGCACCATCAATCCTTCGGAATTATCTCGAACGCCATTCTCGCAATTGATATCAACTATGCCTTTCAAAAGAACGGAAGATGTTTTGTCTACTACAAGACATACCTTTCTACCAAATGTCAATTCACTGATATCAATAAGTTGTCCGGCTTCATTGATGATCATGCTTCCATTTTCATAGACATAGACATCTTTTGTACCACCGGAAGTCATCACGGTGATCAATGAATCACTCGCTTTAGAAATTGTACCGGATACATAATCATATTCGACACAATTTGTATAGATCGTCGCATTGAGGATGAAACCTCCATTGCCAACATCGGTTGTCATGCCATCGAAGCGGGCACCAATTACTGCGGATGTGGGAGTGAATACTTCTCCGCGACAATTCACGATCGATGATGCATCATTGAATTCGGCACTGCGCATATCACCGCGGTCTGTTTTCACTACAATGGTATTGCCATTTACGGATTCAACAATGCCGCTGATATAATTCGTATAGCATGGATCAAAGACGATGATCATATCCGCAATGCGCTTCGGACCACTCATTCGATAGAGTACATTCACATATGATCCAGCAATCACAGCGCTCAAATTGATTGGAAGATTCAAGCAATCAACGACAACTGTTGCCGCATCTATGGCAAGTTCCATTTCAGCATAGTTTCCACCGTTTACGGAATCTCTGGTCACAAGCTTCAATGTGGAATCATTGATGAAATCAATCTTACCATCTGCTGAAAATGAAAAAGGACAATCATCAATGATTTTTAATCTGAGTGCGAAATTCGTTCCATTCTGTTCCATCGCTAGACCATCCACTAAATGTCCTTCTTTGAGTTGATCTTTAGTGATGATTTCCCCTTTACAGTTTACCAATTCGGTTTCATCCGTGAGAATCACTCTCGTGGTTTGACCATAAATGCCAAGGCTGATTGTGTCACCATCTATTGCATTGATTATGCCACTTACATGCGTTGGACAATTCTCTTTGAGATATGCATATTGCAAAAAGAGTCCGCGTCTTGGCGAGATGATATAGGAAACAGAAACTTTCATTCCCGGTTTCACATTGCTTGGTGGTATCATCTGTCCATCGCATCCATAAAACGGAAATGGAAGTGAACTATCACCAGGAACCCAATTCCATAAGAAATCAGTACTGATGGAAATTCTGAGTGTATCTGTTGAATTATCAGGTTGAACAAAGATTGCTGAATCTTCCAGCGCGATGAGCGTGGCTTCCATTTTTGAAGTTTGGATGCAATCATTTGTTGCTTGGATGGCAGTGGCATAAGGTACTTGACCATTTCCTGCGGCGCGGATATAGATTGTATCGCCAATTGTGATATCACTTATACTCAATGGCTTACCATCGCAAGAATACACTTGGGATTGTGCATCATATGTAAAAGTGATTGCTGTTCCGGCAGGACCAAATAATGATTCGGTCGTACTTTTTGTCTCGATGGTGGAATTTGTTTTGGCGAGAATCACCGACATCACATCCACATGCGCAATACAACCATCAAATTTGATGAGCTGGGCAAATGGAGGAAATACATCGAGATTATTCAGCATTGCCAATGTTAAAACGCCTCTTTGCACGCTATCAATGGTGCAACCAGCAATTTCCGTATCTGTGTTATAAGCTACTTCCCGATCTGCGAATGTGCCATCCGGTAATGTTTCTTTGATGGTGATGCTTCCAGGCTTTGTATCGACAAGCGTGCCATAGACAATAGGTCCCCTATTATTGGTGTCCAATTGGGCAAATGTTGTGAAGGTTGTGGTAAAAAGGCAGAAAAGAGCCAGAAAGAGTGCTTTCATATATACTATCATTGAAATTGTTACAATTCAAAGCTGTTAAACGGCGTGATATTGACAAAAGTTTCAAGGGTTTGTAACAAGGAATATAAATGGTGATTTTCGAGTATGTAATAAAATATCAGGTTCAAAGAATACCATGAATAAGCGTAAAGTCATTGTTTATATAGCCATGAGTCTTGATGGATATATCGCGGGAGAAGGCGATGATCTGTCCTTTTTGTCCATTGTTCAACAAGATGGTGAAGATTATGGCTATCACGCTTTTGTGGATACTATTGACACCGTGATAATAGGTCGCAAAACCTATGATTGGGTTTGCAAACAAGGCATTATTCCCCATGAGGATAAGTCTCTCTATATCATCACGAGAAATTCACAATTGTCCGAAACATCATCTCGGTACTATTCAGGAGACCTTTCTGAGTTGATGAAGAGATTGCAAAGTGAATCCGGAAAACATATCTATTGTGATGGAGGAGCGGAGTTAATTGACTCTCTTCTGAAGTTGGAAATGATAGATGAATGCATTATTTCAATCATTCCAACGATTGTCGGTGGAGGCACTCCTCTATTCAGGAATCATCACGATATTCAATTCAATCTCTTGGGTTCAACATCATTTTCATCAGGTCTGGTGCAGGTGCATTATGCCCTCAAGTATCCGAATATAGTAGCCTCCTGACAATCAAAATAAGCATGTGAATTAGAGCATATTTTAACTATTTTGACACTATAAATGCTGTGTAGAACTCTGTCGAGTACTACATATTTCTGTTAGTAAGCCAAGTTATGCGGCTTTCTATCATTACTTTTTTTGGAGTCAGAATGAAAAAGAGTATACTCAATACTATTTTTTCTGTCTGCTTGGTCATGATGCTTTCATCATGCTATTCGCTCACCTATAATGTTGGTCAAGGTGCGCAAGCTGGAGTATCGGTATCCGCAAAGAATCATTTTTTGATTGGTGGATTAGTTGCTGTGGGGACATCAAATCCAACGATGATGGCCGGTGGAGCAAAAGATTATACCGTTAATATTCAGCATTCCTTCATTGATGGATTGTTATCTGGATTGACCGGTGGTTTGTACACACCAACAACAACCACCGTTACAAAATAACGTGGTTCTGTAGATTATGTATGTCAGGGTTATGTGTAACAGAGCCCTGACTTTTTTTTAGCTGAGGAAATATGAAATATGTCTTGATCATCATTGGTATAATACTTTCAATAATGGGATTCGTGCAGGGGTATCGGTATATTTTTGATTTCAATACATTAACCATGTATGGCAAAGGATATGTCACAGGAACGATAGTTCTCCTAATACTTGGTGTGGCATTGATTATCGCTGGATTCTTCATTCGCAAAAAACGCTAATCATATTGTCTCTAGCATTCCTTCACCATATTTCTGATTATTTCCCCTCCCATATCACTATCATCAACCCTTCTTGCTGCATTCGATTTATCGCATAATTCGAATGCTCTGTATAATGTTATTGACTTGAAGCAAATAGGTACCATTAGGAACACTTCCAATATGGACTAAATGCTCTTGTGTTTGAGGTCTGCGAGTGATATTCCCCTCAGCGAGGGGTGCCCGTTTCTCGGCTTCGCTCGAAATTCAGGGCGGGGTGGGACCGTTACTATTATAATCGCCCCGCTGGGGCTATTGTACCCCGAGCGAAGCCGGTGTGTGCACCCCGAGCGGAGCCGAGGGGTGGGACCGTAAACTGGTGTTCTCGTCTCGGCTTCGCTCGACGAACAGTTTTTGAGCCCAGCCGATGTGTGCACCACGAGCGGAGCTGAGGGGTGGGACCGTACACCGGTGTTCTCGTCTCGGCTTCGCTCGACGAACAGTTTATGAGCGGAGTCGATGTGTGTACTCTTATTTCCATTCCGCTCAATCGGGGCTTTTCTGATATGAATGAATTGTCAAAAGTACTTCGAGTAATCTATCGAATAAGTTAATTATATGATATGGAGATACAATGCATCTCAAGGCTTCAAGAATTATGTTCATTTGTCCAACATAGTAAGTAATTTGCGTTGATTTCCGTCCTGGAAAGCATCCTTTTCATTCAACAAAATCAAGTATTTCGATGAAGGAGTATACTTCATGACAGATTCTTCAAGACACAATTCAAAAGTAAATGAATTACAGACACAGGTCATGCAAAGAGATAAATATTTGCAAGGCATTGTAGAGATGCAGACTGTGTTACTCAGCATTGAGTCTGAAGCATTGGGTGCTTTGAATCCAGCTTTGGCACCACTTGGCGAGGCGTCCGGTACTGATCGTGTATACATATTTGAGAATGATAAAGTAGATGATATTTGGAGCGGTTCCACAAGTCAAAAAGCAGAATGGTGTGCTTCGGGAATTGAACCTCAGATTGACAGTCCGGATCTACAAGGTGTGAATCTCCGTGAATTTTTTCCTGAATGGTATACATCACTGGATACAGGCAATAAAGTGGTTAGAGTTGAAAGTTCATTCGATGAAGTTGAGCAAGAAGTTCTAGGACCTCAAGGCATTAAGTCATTGCTCGTACTTCCACTAATGTTGGATGGCGCTTTAACGGGTTTTATTGGATTTGACAATTGCAGAGAAGAGTATAATTGGAACGAATCCGAGGTTTCTTTACTACAATCTGCTGCATCACAAATAAGTTTGAATCTCGCACAAAGACGTGCAAAACGCTCATTGGAACAATTAAATGCAACTTTGGAAGATCGCATCGCGCATCGTACAATGGAGCTTGCAGAAAAGAATAATTCACTGTCCGAAGCATTGAGTACACTTCAAAGAGCCCAAGCAGATCTCATGCAAGCCGAGAAACTGACCGGATTGGGAAGAATGGTCGCCGGAGTTGCACATGAATTGCGTAATCCGGCAAATTATGTTGGAAATAATGTCAAACTATTGGCTGACCATCTGGAGAGATTGCAAAACGGTTTATCTGAGTTGATTGATGATCAAGATCCCGATAATGCAGAAGTACTTTCGTGGTTAAATCAAGAATTTGATGGCGCAAATACATTGATTACTCATTCTTCGAATGGCATTGATCGCATCAGAGATACAGTGCATGCACTCGTGAATTTCGCCAGACTTGATGAAGCGGAAGTCAAGGAATTCAATTTAGATGAAGTCATAAAAGATACAATTAGAATACTCCAACCCAAATGGGCATTATCTCCATCGGTTGAGATTTCAGGTTTACAAAGCTTTTCTCTGAATGGACATCCATTGAAAATTTCTCAAATAATCATGAATCTCTTGGATAATGCTTATTACGCGGCAACAGAAAAAAATGGTGATGCTCAGGCTAAAGTTTCCTTACACATTCAATCTGATCAAGAACAGGTCATTATTGAAGTAACAGATAATGGTGCTGGTGTTCCGAGTGAAGTGATCGATACAGTGTTTGATCCATTCATCACAACTAAACCCATCGGTACAGGCACTGGAATGGGACTTGCAATTTCATGGTCTGCAGCTGATGAACATGGCGGTAAATTGATGATTGCCAATACAGATTCGAATGGAAGCACATTCCGTTTGTCACTCCCTATAGCCAATGGAGCGAAAGCATGAAATTGAAGTTAAAAAAGCATGACCGTCCTTCATTCGCCATCCCTGAATCTACCGCGAACATCAATCTTCCCACCATTGCCGTGATTGATGATGAGCCGGGCAATGTAGCAGCTCTTGAAGCATTATTGAAAAAGGAATATCGTGTAATCGGATTCACAGATCCAATTCAAGCATTGGAGCATCTGGCACATGAAAGAGTTGATGTAATCTTGACCGATCAAAGAATGCCAGGACTACTTGGAACTGATTTGCTCATCAAGTTAAAAGGGAATGAGCACTATCCAGTATCAGTGATTGTAACCGGCTATACTGATGTAAAGGAATTAGTTTTCTGCATCAATGAAGGATTGATTTCCAGATATGTTTTGAAGCCATGGGAGCCTGAAGATATTCGTGCAGCCGTGAGACAAGGTATTCAGCATACCAGACAATCTGAAGCGATTCATCGCCTAGTACCGGAACAAATGCTGAGAAGAGTCTTTCCCAATGGGATAGAGCAATTTGCTCCCGGTCATTTCACGCAATTACCTTGTGCGGTGATGTTTGCTGATCTTCGTGGTTTTTCCGCTATTGCAGAGTCACTTTCTCCATCTGAAGCATATCAATTATTGACTGAGTGTTTTTCGTTAATAACTCCCATCATTGCCGAACATCGTGGTTTCGTAGATAAGTTTTTGGGAGATGGCGTACTTGCTATTTTTGATTCTCCAAATACATTTAATGAAGATGCAATTGCTTGCGCTTTGCAAGTTGAGAGTAAAGTAAGAACGCTAGGTGAAAACATCAAAGGCACCATGATCAAACCTGGCGGTTGGCGAGTAGGAATTGGTGTTTCCACAGGTATGGTTACACTTGGTACGATAGGTTGTCCGGATAGAGTGGAAATAACCGTCCTTGGTGATACGGTAAATACTGCAGCTCGACTTGAGGAAACCTGCAAACAAATCGGCGCTTCAATTCTTGTGCAATCTGAAATGGCAAATCACAATATGAACGGATTTCGTCAACTTGGTTTGATTCCTTTGCGTGGCAAAGAAAAATTAATTGCAATTGGCGAGCTGTTTCAATCAGATAAAACAGGTTTTGCGAACTCAGAAGAGATGCTTGCTTTACATGATCTGCAATTATCAGGTAAACTTCCGGAAGCGCTTTTGTTGCTTCAAGATCTCTGTACAAAGTACCCACATGACTCAGTGCTCTCAGGCATTTTGAAACTCTGGAAAATGAGAAGCGGTCAATGAATGATGGCAATTCATTGTTGCATGTAGTCATTTTGTGCGTATTTCTTCGGATGATAGGAGTCTAGAACTCCCACCCTCGCCGATGTTTCAAACGAAGCCTAGGATTGCACCCCGAGCGGAGTCGAAATGTGTACCCCGAGCGAAGCCGAAGTGTGCACCCCGAGCGAAGCCGAGGGGTGGGACCGTACACCGGTGTTCTCGTCTCGGCTTCGCTCGACGAACAGTTTTTGAGCCCAGCCGAGGAGCATTTCACATCTCAAGGATTCTTCCTGTTGTTCGAAGATATTTCTCCGCTTCTAGATAATTCGGACAGCATTCTTCCACGAGTTGCCAAAACTTATCTCCATGATGAAATTCTCTGGTATGCGCTAGTTCATGAATGATAAGATAGTGAATCACATATTCGGGTGTGAGCATCATCTTGGCATTGAAATTCAATGAGCCATCGATGGAACAACTTCCCCATTTTGATTTCTGATGTTTGATGCTGATTTTCTTGAATGCAAAACCATGTTGTTTGGCAGATTCATGAATCAAAGGTGGAAGTACTTCATAAGCTTGCAAACGATACCACTCTTTTCTTTGCGAAAGATCATCAGCATTGATTGAACTGATGATGATCTTCTCCTCATGATTTACAATGCCGAGATTTGTGGCACTAGGAACAGAAACCACGCGATAGGATTCTCCCATATACAATAGTGATCCCTGCTCGCGATGAATATGCATCGATCGAAGCTGTCGTATCTTTTGCTTTTGCTTTTCAATCCAGGGTCTATTCTTTTCTATGAATGCGAGTGTATCGGCTTTTGTGACAAACCAGGGAATTGTGCAAATGATGCGCTCATCCTCCGCTCTCACTTTTAGTGATAAGCGTTTGACGCGTTTGCGAATAATCTCTATTTCAGGTGGGAATAATTCCATGGATATAAAAATGCCCCACTCTCATTGTGAGAGCAGGGCATATATCAATTAATCAATATTACTTGATGATTGTCATCGAACGAGTGATTGTCTGACCCGCATTTTGCATTGTCACATAATACAAACCGGATGCCACATTCTGCAATGAGAATGCATGCTCATAATTTCCGATATCCATCATGCCTGCATCAAAGCGTGCAA
>Ga0315900_10002757_pt1 | contig 26437 bp, 19 predicted proteins | sample LakEriMetagenome_FD_203521 | JGI IMG/M metagenome (GOLD analysis project Ga0315900, IMG submission 203521) | Freshwater fungal communities from buoy surface, Lake Erie, Ohio, United States - Buoy 12 MA114 | ecosystem: Environmental > Aquatic > Freshwater > Lake > Lake biofilm | place: USA: Lake...
GGAAATGGGCTTCGTCGTCGACGGGGAAACCGAAGACGAGGTCAGCGCCACCAATCACCTCGGCGTCAACGCGATGATCTCGGTGTATCCCACCAATCAGGTGGCGAGTGTGGTGTACGCCGTACCGATCGACTCGGCCGCGGTGACCGACTTCGACATCCTCGATCTCGTCAACCGACTGAACGCTTCGTTCATCATCGGCTCGCTGTCGGTGGCCTTCGACGAGCGCCGACGCAGTTTCCTGTTCGCCAAAGCGGCCACGCCGATCCTCGACGGACTCGACGTCGCGGCGATTCTCGAGGCCTTGGTGATCGGCCTCACTGGCATGCTCATCGAGGTGTCGCCGGTCGTCGACATGGTGCTGCGCAAGACGCTCACGGTCGAGCAGGCATTTCAGCGCCTGTCGTGATCAGACGCCAGCGTCTTTGACCGAGCCAGTGACGAGTTCGTCACGGGCCACCACGAAACAGACGACTTCACGGTCCTTCTTGTCGTTCCAGGTGCTGACGCTCGGGTACAGGTAGGTGAAGTAGAAACGGGATTCGGCCACTTCGACGCCCACGTACTCGGCGAAGGCGCCCACGCACTTCTGCTCGGCGAAGATCTCAAGCGCGGTGGCGCCGGGGTAGGGGCCGTCGGGATGCTCGGCGATGAAGTAGGCCTCGTGCGAGTGAGGCTCGACGCACGGGACGAGGGCCACCGTGGTGGTTTCTTCCTTGAGTTCGGCATTCGAGCAATCGCCCACCTGGATGTCGAAAGCATCCTCGGATCCGCCCTTGGTGACCGCCCCGGTTTCGTCGCGGCTGAGGTTGCCGCCGCCGCACGAGGCGACGACGAGCAAAGCGATGGAGGAAAGGACAAGGCGACGGATCATGGTGAAGCGCTCATGGTGACTGTGTAGAGAGTACTTGAGGTGATGTTGACCGAAGAGTTCGCGTAGCCCGTGCCCGAGACGAGCCAGGTTCCCCACGGGACGTGCGAGATGTTGCATGTCGTCGACGGGTTGGTGATGGTGCAGGGCGATCCGTAGCCGACCACAGCGAATGTGGCCGACGTGGAAGGCGACGATGCCACCGCAATGCGCACCGAGCCCGTCTGCCGCATGGAGACTGACACCGCCGTCGACGACCCGGGAGCCAGGCCGGCCACCACTGTTTCGGTGGTGTGGTCAGCCAACGAGACGGTGAGCGTGACCGCGCCACCGGACAGCCCCGTGATCGAGCACAGACCACTTGCGTTCGTCGTGCAAGAACTTCCTCCCGCCGCCGAGACTGTGGCGCCGGCGACAGGGGCTCCGCTCGCGCTCGCGTTGGTGACCGTCACTGCGACATCACCCCTCGTCGGCTGCACGACGATCACGATGGACGTCGCGGTGTCGCGAGTGATGGTGACCGTGGCCGACGTCGTGGCGTAGCCCGCCAGGCCGGTGCGAAGAGTCAGAGTTCCGAACTGGACGGTCGGCACGACTGTGCAACCCGTCGCCCCGGTGGTGCAGAAGTTGACAGGAGTCGCCGGGTCATTGACGTTCTGGACGGTGACGCCCGACAGATTCGCACCGGTCTGGCCATCGATCACGCGGACGTTGATCGATGCCGATGTCGACACTGCCGGTAGCTGGGCCGACACTGTGACCGTGCTGTTGGCGATGGGAGTGGCGGCCACGAAGGTGTCGGCGTAACCGGTCTTGCTGAGTTTGTACGTGGTGGTGCGGGTGCCCTGGTTGGCGATGCTGCATTTGCCCGAGGTCGTTGTGCACGTGTCGGATGCGGTGGTCGCACTCGTCACGACGACGTTGTCGAGATCGGCATCGGCGGTGGTCTTGGTCACGAAACCGACGACTCCTGCGCCCATGGCCGCGAAGGAAACGGTGATCGACTGCGGGGTGTTGGCCACCACGACGACATTGGTGCCGGTGAGGTCGTTGTAACTGGGATGAGACGCGGTGATCGAGTGAGGCCCAGGTGCGAGCAGCAACTTGCAGACACCGATGTTGTTGGTGATGCAGAGGTCGCCGGTCGAATCGGCCCGTATCGACGCTCCGGGGACCGAATCGTTGCCGTACCTGGCGGTGAACGTGACTTCGACAGGCGCGATATTGGTCAGCGAGATCGCTGTCGCAAACGTGCCGCCATTGACCGAGTGGTCGGTGACCGCGATGTCCTGGCTGTGCGTCTGGAAACCCGACTTGCTGATCGTGGTCCGATACGTGCCGGGAGGCACGTTGGCAAAGGTCGCCACCCCCGATCCATTGGCTGTGGCGGTCACCGGGGTCAGCAGATATCCGCCGTCGAGGGTGACCGATGCGTTCGCGCTGGTCGTGACCTCCACCGCGACCGGAGCAACGACCAGGAGAAGGAGCCCGACGTCGACGGTGGTGGGCCCCGACACGGTCACGTCCTTGTCGGGAATGTCGTAGGTCTTGCCGCCGATCACGACTCGTGACGTCTGGCCGTCGACCTCGACGTTGTAGGTGCCGTTCGCGATCTCGGAGAACGTGGCGACGCTGCGATCGAAGGCGGCGACTGCCGATGTGGTGACACGTGCGCCTCCCTTCTCGAGTCCGACGATGGCAGAAATGGTGGACTGTGGACCGAAGCCGACGGCTGGGATCCCGGCGACACCGACGACGACGACCGACTTGGTGGATCCGAGATAGACGGGCAACTGGGTGGTGTACCCGCGGTCGACGTTGACGAGGAATTCCTGTGACGCGAAGCGGCTGAGTCCGTCGGTGACGACGATCCAGTACTGACCGGCCTCGAGGTTGGAAAGGGCGACGAGGCCGTTGACCGAAAGCCCCTGCGCCACCAATGTGGTCTTGGCGCTGTTCGTGTACGCGCTCACGGTCACACCTTCGATCGGCGAGCCGCCTGATGTCCGCACGTAGATTTCCACGCCGCCCTTGAGCGCGGTCAGGGCGAAATCGAGAGTGGTGTCGGCGCCGACGACGACGGTTGCCGAGGAGGTGGCCGACGCGTAACCGATGGCGGAGACGGCGACCGTCCACGTGCCGGGAGAAAGGCCGGGGAATCTGAAACGACCATCGGCGTTGGAGATGGCACTCACGATGGAGTTTCCACTCGTGGCGGTCAGGATCGCGCCCTGGATCGCGACATTTGGAGAAGTCGTGACCGAACCCGTGATGCCGGCGTTACCGACCGACATGGTGATGGTGCTCGAGGCATCGGCGTCGGCGCTGATCGCCAGGACTCCGGAGTAGACCGAGTAGCCGGACTTCTCGGCTGTGATCACCGCGGTGCCGGGAGCCAGCCCGGACAATGCGCAGACACCGTTGGCCGGAGTGAGACACGACGATCGGCCTCCGAGCGAGTCGGTAGCGCTCACGGTGACGTCGGAAAGAACGACCCCGGACGAGTTCTGAACCGTGAACGTGGCAGTGCGCGCTGGAGTGAGTGTGAGGCTGAGGGCCAACTTGCCCGGGGTGATGCCGATCGAACCCCGAGCAGTCCGATAGCCGGTCTTCTCGGCAGTGACTTGCGCGACCACTCCAGGCGTGGGGTTGGTGATGACGCACTTTCCATCGTTGTCGGTGAGCCCGCAAGCACCGATACTCGAGCCGTTCGCGGTTGCACTCACCGTCACACCACTCACCGGCAGGCCGGCTTGGTCGAGAATGGTGATCGTGAGAGAAGCATCTGCTGTCTGCACGATGGCGAGCGAGCTGATCGTGACATTGGTGCCCGGGTAGATCTGGATCGGCTTCGAGTCGACGAAACCCGTCGACTCGGACGAAGCGCGGATGATCCAGCAGGCGCCTCCGCCCGTCGTGCAGCCGTCGGGAGGTGGAATGTGTGTGCTCTCGGACGTGAGGCTGAAACCTCCTGGCACTGGATCCGGTATCGGGCGAACCGGGGTCAGGCTCGTGAACGAGTACACGCCTCCCGCCGACGTCTTGGTCGACACCGATTCGATGACGCGCTCGGTGCTGTCGACGCGACGGGCTTCGACTTTCAGGCCCGCTCCTGCGGCTACTCCGTTCACCGTCACGAAGCCGGCGACACGTCCTGGAGTGGGCGAGACGAAGAAGGATCGAGTGGCGGTCTCCGTGAGTTGGAGATCGATGTCATCGGTCGTGCGCGCATCCAGACCAGCGACCGGAGCATCGCAAGCCGATGCCGAAATCGTTGCCGTGGCGACGTTGAGCGCGACGAAGCACAAGTCGTACCCGCTGGACGAACCTGTGATTCGCGTGTTGTCGGCGTTCAGCGTCGGCGCGACACCGACTCGATACCCGCCCAGCGACTTGGAGAGTCCGAGAGTTGTCGCGTCGGTCCAGGTTGCGGGGAGCATGCCGTTCCGCAGATAGACGTTGAACTCGCCGGACTCGTAGGCCTCGAACTCGCCGAGGAGCAGGTTGAAATCCTTGACCTCACCGGTGATCAACGACAGACCTCGCACGACGACGTCGAGGTTCAGGGTGGCAGCCAGAGCACCCACGACTGAACGAGGAGTGGACGAGTAGTTCGAACTGACGACTTCCACCGTGTAGGTAGTGGGCAGGAGTTTGCGCGAGAACAAGTACTCGCCGGTTGCCGAGGTGGTGGTGGTCGCGACGAGCTCGGTGCCTTTCAGCAGGCGCAAGGTGATTCCTTGAACCGGTGCCGCGGTGTCGTCGTTCACCTGGCCCTGAAGACTGCCCAGTGGAACCATGACCACTTCTTGCTGTGCCACGTCGGTGGACGGGGCCACCTGTGTGGTGATCGTGCGCGGGAAGAAGCCGACGGCGGTGAACTCCACCACGTAACCGCCGGCCTCCAAGCCGGTGATCTTCAGATTGCCGTCGGCGAGAGTCACGTCGTAGACGCAGTCCTTGTCGGTTCCGACCGTCCCGCACTCCGTCTGGAGTTTGCTCTTCACTGTGGCCACCACTTGTGTCGTGGTGTCGTTGCCGCCTTTCACGACCTTGAATGAGAGCGAACTCTTGATCGCGCTCACCTTGGACGCCGACATCGTCACGTTCAGAGTGGTCGACGTTCCGGCACCGATCTCGACTTCACGAACCTGTTTCTGCAACCCGAGAGCCTCGAGGGTCACGACGTATCGGCCCGGAACGATGCCGTCGACGAGGAGCGAGCCGTCGGACGAGATGGCGTCGGTCGCCTTGTAGTTGTTGTCGGAGTTGGCCACCGTCACCGCGACAGCAGTAGGCGACAGATTCGAGCCTTCGATCGTCACCTTGCCGCGAAGACGACCGGTCGACCGGACCATGGCGACTTGTCGCTCGGGTGTGGCTGTCGTCAACTCGAGCTGCTCGGTGAGCGTGAGGAATCCCGGCGCCTCATACGTGATCGTGTACGTGCGGTTCACCGGAAGCTGCTCGAGTCGGAAAGTGCCGGCCAACAGACCCTCCGACAACGTCGTGGTCGAACGAGTGAGCGTGCCGTCAGTCGCCGTCACGGTGAATGTTGGCAAACGGCCCGCAGCCGTCGCTTGGGCGATTCGGAAGTCGGCGGCGGCCACGGCATCGCCTTCGAAAGCCGCCGATGCGATCTTGCCAGCGAGGGCGGCCACGTCGGCACGCAACACCAGACGGATGTCGTTCACGGCTTGGCCGGTCTGCAGCTCGATGGTGGTGCTGGCGAGTCCGCGTCCAGCAATACGGGCGTCGAGAACGTACGTGCCCGGCGACGAGAGGTTGTTGAACTGGAATCGACCAGCCGAGTCACCGTCGGTGGGGGTGGACGAGCCGTAGGTGATGGCGCCATCGGTGAGCATGATGTCGACACCGCCCAATGCCCGGCCGGCTTCGTCCACCGCGATACCGCCGATCGTTCCCGAGCCAGGCACGAGTTCCACTTCGAGGGTGACCGGTTGACCGTTGGGCTGAACGATCTTGGTCTGGGTCTGATGGCCCGCCTTCGAGAACGTGAACTCGTACAATCCAGCCCCGTCGAGGCCGGCGACCACGAACTTTCCTTCGGCGTCGGTGGTGGTCGTCTGCAACGCCACGTCGGGGCTCGCGACTGCGGTGCCTCCCGCAACCTTGCCTTCGGTCGAACTCACGTCACCGAGAGCAACCGGACGCCACGTGATCACCACGCCGCTTCCATCAGGAACACCTTTGACCGTTCCGTTCACGTCGACGAGGACGGGAATGAGTGGGCTGATCGGAGTCTCGCCACCGGCGCCGGGCTGTTCGGTTCCAGTTTCGGCGCCGACGGCTGCTTCTTGAGTGGCGGGAGAGACCAGACGAATCACCGAGATCGTGAGGGTGAGCCACACGATGATGATCGATCCGAGGAGCCCGAGGCTCTTGACGTTCTTGCCGATCATCGGCTTCTGGCGAACGTTGCCCCGTGCGTAGACCGGAACGCCGGCACCTTCGCCGATGATGGAGTAGAAGCGCTCCTTCTGCTTGCCGATGTAGTACGGCTTGACCTTCACACGGGCCGGAACGCGCACCATCTCGCCCGGGCGAACGATCACACCAGGGCGCTCGAGCGTGACACGGGTGTCGCCGTCATCGCCCTCGGCCCGCAAACGAATCTTGTGTGGCTCCTCGTCGTGATTCCGGATGACGATGCGAACCTTGCCGCGCATCCGTTTGCGGATGGACTGTGGCTGCACCGACATCGACACCGATCGGGTGTGCTGGATGTCGACCGTGGCGTCGAGCGACTCGAGGACGCGACCGTTGTCGCGGTCGAGGACCTCGAACAAGTACTGGTGCTCGCCTGGTGGCATGCCGTGCGGAATCGACACCGAGACTTCGGTGCGTAACGAGGCTCCAGCTGCGATGTCGATCTCGGTTGCCGGCAAGGGCCCGCCGAGGTTGCCCAACGCTCGTACGAGCAGTTTGCGGTCGACTCCTCCGAGCTCGGTCAGACGAACGCGCACGGTCGTGGTCGTGCCGATCTCGGCCAGGATCCGCTCGGGCAGCGTGAGACGAACCAGGCCCGAGGTCATGGAACGGCGATTCCGACGCTGAGGGTTTCGCTGGCGCCCAGCGACACGATTCGGGAGGTGATCGGCGGATCACCAGCCACCGCCGACACTTCGATCACGTAACGCGTCGGAGCATCGAGGTTGCTGAACGTGACTGCTCCGGTGGCCGAGGTGAGCAGGGCACCCAACGGTGAGCCACCCGGATACAGGGCTTCTTTCCAGATACGCACTTGGTAGCCCGACTTGGCCCCCGCGGTGCAGCCCGTGGGAGACGTGGCCGTGACGGTCGTGCACACGTACACGGTGATACCAGCGCGCGGGCGCAGAACGACGTCGGCCGTGACGGCGCCACCAGCGACGATGACGATCTGACGAGCGGCCGGCTCCGAGCCGGTGCGCGAGAACGTGATGGTGTACGCGCCCGGCGCGAGTCCGTCGAGACGGTACCGACCGATGCAGTCGGTGATGCCAGGAGGACATGACGACGCGGTGGTGGTGGTGCGTGTGACGAGGCCACTGCTCACCTTCACCGTCACTCCGCCAACCGCGCCGGAAGCATCGGTGACTCGGCCGCTCACGCGACCGGTGGAAGCCACCAAGTCGACGTTGAGTTGTGTGTTGAGATTTCCCGGGCCGAGGACCACGTTGCGGACCACAGGAGCGAATCCGTTGCCGCCGATCGACACGGTGTAGATGCCGGGCGCCGGAACGCTCGACAAGGAGAACGTTCCGATCTCGTTGAGCGTGGTGGTGGTCGGGTCGTCGACGCTGATGCTCGTGGTCGAGTAGACGTTCTCGCCGTCTGATGCCGTGATTGGCACTCCGCCCAGTGCGGCACCGGTCGAATCCTTCACCAAACCGCTGATCGAACCCGTGGCTGATTCGAGCACGATATTGAGTCCGTTGACTTGCTGACCACTGGCCAGTGACACGGTGAGTGACTTCGTGGCGTATCCCGGCAGAGACACCGAGACTGCGTAACTCGCGGGAGTCAACAGATCGGGAATGACGAAAGAACCAACTGTTCCGGTGGTCAGCGACAAGGTCGCGACCGTCAGGTCGGGCGATGTGACGGTGATCGTTGCGGCACCGAGCGGGCCGTTGGGCCCGATGATCGTTCCGTCGATTTGTCCGTCACCGGCCCGCAGCTGCACCGTGATGCCGGAGCGAACTTCACCACCGGCCAATTGGATCGACAACTGCGTGGTGATCGAGCCGGTCTTGCGAACACGCAAGGTGTACGTGCCGGGGGCGGGAACATTGGTGAACTCGAAGACGCCGGTGTCGGGAACGGGGAAGCTGCCGATCACGGCGTCATTGATTCCGCCCGTGACCGAGGCGGGGACGATGAGATCGACATTGGCGCCTTCGACCAATCCTCCGACGACGACTCCCTTGATGGTCGCGGGCTGACCACCGAGGAGCATGTCGACGGCTTCTCTCTTCTCGCCGTCGGTCAGGCCGACATCAGGCGAGTTCTCGAACGCAGCCACATCACCGAACCAACGACTGTCGTACCCGGCCGCGACCGCGCGCAATCGGAACGGGCCGGGTCCGAGGTTGTCGACGACGAAGGTCCCGTCTTCGGCGGTGGCAACCGATCGAATGGGACGATCGGGAACCGCACTGAGGTAGACCTCGACCGTCGCCCCGGCGATGCCGGTTTTCGACGATCGTGCCACGACGGTGCCGACGATGGTCGCTGGCGCGAACCCGGCGTTCGGGTCGGCGGCGCCGAAGGCTTGTTCGAGGACCTTGTCGTCGGTCGTGGTGGCATCGACGACGTTCTGCAAATTTCGGGAGAAGACGATGCCGAAGATGGACGCGGCGACGAGGAGACCGATGAAGGAGAACATCAATCGCGACACGCGCGGCGTCTGAACGAACGTGACGAGTTGCTCGCTGCCCGGCATGCCGCCATCGACGCCGATGGACAAACTGCGAACCATCGGCGCTCCGGCAATTGGCCGCTTGCCCGTGACGCGAAGCGGCGTGCTCCGTTGTTCGCCCGGCGGGACATCGATCTCGGGGCGGTCGAAGATGCCGCGAACCAAGGCTTCGGGGTCGGTCATGGTGAGACGGGCCGTCGACTCGGTGTTCCCGAGGTTCTCGACGGTGACCGCGAACTCGCCCTTGGTGCCGCCCACCACCTGGATGGGGTGAACCTGGACGTTGAGCCGCGGCCGCGCGTCGACATCGAGAGTCAGCGTGAGGAGTGTCGGGTGCTCAGGTTTGAGTTCGCTACGAATCTGGATGGTGAGGATTCGCATGCCGGACGGAAAGTCGTCAGGCAAGTCGATCTGGAGCTCGAACGACCCTGACGTCTCGGGGAACAACTGCAGTCGTTCAGGTATGCAGCGAACCCAGTCGCGGTCGACGCCCAGAATGCGGATGTCGAAGGCATCCACGAGTCCTGCGGTGTTCGCCACGTTCACGGTGGCCTGTACCGGGATGCCGGCGTAGGCCGCTGTGCGCGTGGGTTCGATACTCGCGCGCAGGCTCATTAGGGCACCAGCCTCATCAGGACGACAGCCTCATCGTCACCGTGCCGAGGTCTTGGTCGACGGTCGTCACCTGGACGAGCACGACGTTGTCCGCGTAGCCGGTGAGCGAGAAGGTGAACGTCCACCAGCCGGCGAACAAATTGTCGAGGCGGAACGCGCCTGACGGGTCGGTTGAGAGGGTGGCGAGTGAGGCATCGCCGTTGGTCGCCACGATCGTGACGCCAGGCAGAGGTGTGGTGCCGGTCGATCGAACGACTCCGGTGACCGAACTCAATGCGCGGTCGAGAGTGACATTGACCGTGGCGGCTCCACTCGCGGCGTTCAGCGACACGGCCACGGTCTCGGTGATGTAGCCCTCCTTGCTGAAGGTCAACACGTAGTTGCCCGGAGCGGGGAGTCCGGAGAGCGAATACGCACCACCGGCGTCGACCGAGATCGTCTGACCGACGACGGCACCATTGCTCGCGGTGATGGCCACGCCTCCGAGGACAACACCCTTGTTGTCCTTGACTGCACCGCGCACCACTCCGGTGCCACGGCTGAGAACGATGCTGTTGGGAAGAACGACGGCTTCGCCCGGGCCCACCTTCACGGTGAGCGTCTGTGTGCCGTATCCCTCGAGGGAGATCTGCACGAGGTAGGTGGCTGGTGACCGGAGTTCACCGAGTACGAAGGTTCCGACATCGGTGCCAGTGGTGGGAGTCGTGGACGACACGGCATCTGAACCAGCCGTCGCGGTGATCGCGACACCACCGAGCGGTGTTCCGGTCTGGTCGACGACGAGGCCGGTGATCGAACCCGGTCCGGCTTGCAACTTGACCGTCGGAATCGCGACGGCCTCGCCCGCTGACACCTCCTGGAACAACTGCAGGGGTTCGAAGCCGGGCGCGTTGAAAGTGAGTCGATAGCGACCGGGCGAGGCGAGTCCCTCGATGGTGAACGAACCACTGGCGTCCGACTCGGCCTTGACCACCGTGTCGGACGGCGAATCGTTGATCAAGAGTCGTGCTTCGATCGTCGTGATCGGAGGCGGATCTCCACCGGAGATCGCACCGCTGATCGATGCAGGTTCGCCCTCGATCTGAATGTCGTCGAGAACGATCGGATCGTCGGCTGGCACCACGCGCTGATCGAAGGGGACCTTCTTCGATTTGTATCCCGCTCCTGAGACCTCGAGGTCGTAGCGACCCGGAGCGAGCCCGGCGAGGAGCACCACACCGTCCTGATCGCTCGAGCCAGCGATCGGTGGGCGTCCGCTGTCGATGGGAGTGGCCGTGAGGATGAGTCGTGGCAGTGGTCGGCCGTCTGATGTGGCGACGATCTTGGCCTGAATCGATCCGATCGAGACCGATGGGTCTGGTTTGGCGCCTTCGATCCACGATGTGGACACCGCCTTCTTCGCCTGTTGTCCGGCCAGCGCGGCGCGGAAGCCAGCGGAGAACACCAATGCCCAAATGACGATGATGGAGAGAAGGACGGCCGCGGTGAGAAGGCCACGGCTCAAGCGCGGCTTCTGTGTGAACGTGACGGTGTCGCTCTCGGTGGACGAGCGGGTGGTCACGTCGATCTGAATGGCGCGCGGGACCGGATTGCCGGTGAGGGGACGCTTGCCCTTGGCGTTGACGCGGAAGGCGAGCGCTTGTCCGCCCTCGAGTTGCGCGCGCTTGGGTTCGATCACGTACTTGAGGGCACGGTCGGTGTCGCCAGCGGTGACGCTGACACCAGTCGGTCGGTTGCCACGGTTCGTGGCCGTGACGATGAACGACGTCTGGGCGCCTCCGAGAACGACCTTGGGGGCGATCGAGACCGACAGTTCGTCGTGCGGTGCAACTTGGATGTTGGCCGTGAGCGAGCCGACCTGACCGTTCTCGTCGTTGATCTCGATCGGGAGTTGATACAGCCCGGCCGGTGTCTCGCGGGGCAGCGTGATTTCGAGTTGGATGTCGGCGGTCTCACCGGGGAACAGCGATACGACGAGTGGACGTGACGAATACGCCTCGGTCGGAATGAACGCCGGACGGGCGAACACCTCCTTGATCGTCTCCTCGTCGTTCTGGACTTGGACGATGATCTCGAAGGGAACGCCCACGAAGGCGCCGTACTGCTGAGCGGTGAGACGAGCTCTCATCCCGAACTGCTCCCGTTCGGCCGCTCTTCGACGTACGAGCGAACGCGTTCGGATTGTCGTGATGGCTGATTGACGTCGGACGTGCGGACATCGATGACTTCGGTGGGCGGGCCGGCCTGGGTGCCGAGGCCGACATCGACGGGCATCACGATCTGCAAGTCGATTCCGGGTCGATAGCGACCATCGATCGCGCCCCAGAACTCCCGTGCGACGCTCGTTTCGGATGCACCCACCGAAATCTCGAGGGGTGCGCCCAACGACGAGAACTCAGGAGGAATCACCTCGGGGTCGAGGCGACGCGAGCGCAACAGGCCCTGCAGAAGGCGACCGAGGAGAACGTGCTCGTCGCGTAGGTCGCCAGTCCAGGTGGTGATGAAGTAACTCACGCGAATTCTCGGAAGAGTGAGTCGACGTGTCTTCTTGTCGCCGTCGCTCACGAGCTCGACGCCACCCACACTGCGTTTGTCTTCGCGACGGATGTCCCAGAGGTGAGCGTTCACCGTGGGGCGGGTGAGTCCGGTGCTCCACTCACGATCGGGTATCGCGAAAGAGACCGCGATCGACTTGTCGAGCGGAACAACCTTGCGCAGATGAGCCTCGATGGTGTCGTCGAGCAAGTGGAGCATCGCGTCACCAGATCCAGGTGGCCAAGAGATAGACGACAACGGTGACAGCCGAGCCGACGGCGCCGCAGAGGATCATCCACGGCCAACGACGCTCGGGCTCAGCGGGGACCAACACTTCGCGAATGACGACGATGGCACCCTCGGGAATGGGTTCTTCTTCTGGTACCGGCGGGGCCAGAGATGCGCCACAACGCAGGCAGTTCTCGCCGTCACGGGGATTGAGTTCGCCACAGGCCGGACAGGGGATCCACGCCCGACGATCGATGCCAGCCACCCCGGGTAGTCGATTGCGGGCCGTTTCCACATCGTCGTCGACATGGTGTGCCACGCCCCGTTGGAAGAAGAGCGGAAAGTCGCAGGTGGGGCAGAAGGCCGTCGAGACACGAGCGCCCTGCGGGTCGTCGTTCTCGGTCCCGCAGTTGGGACACAGGATCCTGCTCATCGTTCCTCCGCCGTGACGAGCTCGCCGGCTACCTCGACCTCGACGAGGCAATGCGCCGGTGTGATGCTCCGAACCAATTTCAGCAGGTCGGAGGGGGTGCCGTGGGTGATGCCGGCGGTCCGAACCGTGACCTTGCCCGAGGTCGGCCGAGCCTCGCCCTCCCGATAGATCCCGCCGTCGTCGACGATTTCGAGTGGCTCGCTCACGAACGGGCGGACGAGCGTCTCGAGGTGGTGCTGAGTGCCCTTGCGGAGGATCAACGAACCGACCTGGGCCAGGAGATCGCGACGTTCGGCCGAGGGCAGGGTTTCGGTGTCGGGTGCGTCCACGAACCGGCCCAGCCACGAGAGCAGTGCATCGGGTGTGACGGTCGGGTCGGCCAACAGCGGAATCTGGTCGGCCTGTACTTGAACCGTCTCGGCCACGTTCTCGAGGATGGTGAGAAGCCGAGCCATCACCCAGTCGTCCTGCATGCCGACGGGAAGTCGGCGGACGAGCCAGCCCTCTTGGCGACTCATCGCACCACCACCTGTGGTTTGTACGACAACGGCAGACCGTGCTGTTCGAGGCGAATGGTGTCGGCGCCCGGTCCGACACGGCGCTCGTTGCGCAGGTCGGCCTCGAACAAGATGACCTCCTCCACTTGTTCGACACCAGCCACTTCGCCGAGCACGTTGGCAACGGCACCCGACGTGAGGTCGAGTCCGAAGGGCCAACCGTCTCCGTTGGGTCCCCCCTGTGTCGGCGACAGGTAGGTGGCGATGGCGTCGAGGCAGCGTTGCTTCACGGCGGCCGGTGCGCGTCCGGGGAGAATGCGCACGGCGGCGGCCACAGAGACGCCGAGGTACTTCGGAGTGCCGAGCTCGAGCGACGTGCCGACCAATCGGCGAGGTTCGAGGAACTCGCTCAACTGAGCAAATAACTCGTCGTCGAGTGCCATGTCGTCGATCTGAACCGCATCGGCGGGTCGGCCCGGGTCGGGAACGACCAACAGACGCGTCGGCTGACCGACTTCGGTCGGCGGAACGCAGAGCGCGCGACTGACGCGCGGGGTGGCTTCGAGAGCGAGTCGTTCGTGGTCGCCGGCGGTCACCGCGCGGCCACCCGACACGAGGGTGAGCGGCGCGCGCACTTTGGCGTTGTCGAGCGTTTCGGCGTCGATGCCACCGGTGGCCGGGCGGGGATTGGTCACGCGATCGACGTACGGAACGGCCGACCGCAGAACCGAGAGCGACCCGGGGCCCACGTTGCCGCGAGCACCGCCACCGCGGCGGTAGCCGGTGACCCACACCGCAGCCCCGGCTGGTGGGATCGCTCCGTACTGCACGAAGCGGCCATCGGGCTGGCGAACACGCGGACCGAACGACACCATTCCCGACACGCTGTCCCACGTGAAGTGTCGATCGTTCTCGTTGGAACGCGAGAAATTGGGGACTTCGGTCCAGGGTTCGTTGACCTCGGCGAAGCGCAACTCGACTCGCTCGTTCGAGCGTCGCGGAAGGATCGGCGACGTCTGAATCGGGAAGGATTGACCGGGCAGACCCGATGCCACTCCGATGAATTCTTCGCCGAACGGCTCGGCGTGCTCGGCACCCACGGTGCCACCCACGGCGTGCACTTGAACGGTGCGAATGAGTGGCGACGTGCGGTACGGAGCCTGATCGGGCCCCGGGGCGAGAAGTCGTAGGCGGAGCCAGTACGCGCGCTCGACACCCACGGTGAGCGGTAGGTGGCCGGATGGAACGATGAGATGGATACTCCCGTTTCGGTTGAGCCCGCCGGTGGTGTCGCTCTGGATTGTGCAGGCCAGCCAGCCTTCGCTCGTCCAGACCTCCCACGTGAGCGGTGGGTCATTGGGGTTGACGCCGATGCCTTCCACATCGGCTTCCACATCGACACGCAACATGTACCCGCCGAGCGGATCCCGGAAACCGATGTAGAACGCATCACCCGGTTCGACCGGGTCGCTGGCGAAGACGCGCACGACTTCGTTCTCGAGTACGAGGTCTTGCTGAACGTCTTTGATGCGGCCTTCGTCGGGCTGGCCCGACCCATCACTGGCGAGAGTCCAGGTGTACGCGGCGTTCGGTTGAAGGACGGTGAGATCGACGAGTGTCGAGAACACCACCGGGTCGTCGCCGGTGGTCGACACCTCGCTGCCGGCAGGCACGATCACGGTCTCTTCCGGGACGGTGGAGAACACGAATGCGACGTCGGCCCGCGCTGCTGCGGCCGGATAGGGGCTGATTCCCACCAGATCGAGGAACGACGTGTAGATCCGGTCGGGAACACGGTTGAGGCGATAGAGCGTCAACTCGGTCATCCACGCGAACAACTCGATGAGCGCGACGCCAGGATCGGACACGTTGTGGTTCGTCCACTCGGGGAGGAACTTGGGGATCATCCGCTTGGCCTCGTCGACGAGGTCTTGGAAGCGGCGATCGTCGAGATCGGGACGCGGGAAGCTCACGATTCATCCTCCGGTGGAATGGTGTAGAAGGGATAGACGAGGTTGCGACTGTCGTTGGTGGCGCGCACGGTGTAGTTGACGGTGATCATCACGGCTCCGTCTTGTTCGCCCGGCTCGACCAGGATTTCGTCGACGTCGACGCGGGGCTCCCACATGCGCAGGGCCTCTTCGACGTACATCTCCATGAGGCCCATGGTGTTGGTGTTGATCGGCTCGAACATGAGCTCCCAGATCTGGCAGCCGAAACGGGGGCGGAACGGCCTTTCGCCGGGTGCCGTCGAGATGATCACCGTCATCGACCGCTCGAGTTCCTCGATGCCGCCGACGAGATCCAAGGATCCTCGCTCGTTGATTCGCATGGGGAAGGGGAATCCCCGCCCGATGAAGTCATCACTCATGTTTCGCCTCCTTCGTTCTCTCGTCTCGATCAGTTCAACTTGACCAATGAACCCTTGATTTCGGTGATACCGCTCGACGACACCTTTGCTGCGGCCGGGCTCAAGTCGATCTTCGATCCACCGCCGTCGACCACGGCGCCGGTGGCACCCTTCACCGTGACTTTCTGACCCTGCAGCGTGAGGTTCTTGTCGGCCTTGATGGTGATCGCGCCACCCTTGATGGTGATGGTCCCGTCGCTTTGCATCTCGATGGACGCTTCGCCCACCGCGATCTTGATCTTGGTGCCCTTCTTGGCGTTGAGCTTGATGCCGTCCTTGTCGAACTGCAGGCTGGTCTCGGCTTCGGCGTGTTTGAGAGCCACGACTGCTTTCGACTTGTCGGTGTTCTCCGTGAATACCAATTTCGCGCCGGATGCGAGCGTGAGCGAACGCTCACTGACCTTGTCGCCCTTCACGGGTTCGGGCGTGGGGGGAGCGTTCTTCTTGCTCCAGATCCCACCGAGAACCACCGGGTTGCGGAAGTCGCCGCCGATGAACGCAACCAACACTTCATCGCCCACATCAGGCATGAGGTGGAGTCCGCGCTTGTTGCCGGCGCCGGGTGACACCACGCGGGCCCACGCCGACTCGTCGGCATCGGACACCGTGGGCAGTTTCACCTTGACGCGACCAGCCTTGTCGGGATCCTTCACGTTGGTGACAGTTCCGATAGCGAACTGGCGTCGGTTCCGAACCGATCCACGTTGAGCCGACACGAGTTGATCGGCCAGGGTGCCACCGGCGTGGCGACCGCCTTCGAATCGCGAAATCAAGGGGCGGCCGATTCCGAAGACATGCTCCACTCGCGATACCACGAAGGTGCCGGCCAACTGTTTCCCGGCACCTTCGATTTCGACTGTCGCGCCGGCTGTGATCTTCGGCTGTCCGATCGCCTCGCCTCGGATGTGAAGTTCGCCCGCGGCCAAGTCGGCCTGCATCGCTTCGGCGATCGCCTTCGCTTCATCGGCGGCGTTCACAGGAATGTCGGTCACGGTGCTCTTGGCCTTGAGAGCCTTGGCTTCGCCGGAGCGAGTATCGGTCATCTTCAACTTCAAGCCGACCTTCGTGCTCGATACGTCGGTGCGCTTGGCCACACCCTTCACCGATTTCTGAGTGGCCGGATCCCAGCCGCGCACGGTCACATCGTCCACTCGTCCGGCACCGCTGAAGCGAGCCGAGAAGCGTTGCAGCGTGGTGCCCCACTTCAATTTGATAGGGCCTTTCAACGTGCGCTTGGTGAAGTGCAACTTGTCGCCGTCGACCCACCATTCGGCGCCGGTTCGGATGGCGAGGTCGTCGAGGACGGCGTGGTCGGTGTCGAGTTGGAGGAAGTACTCCATCTTCTTGCCGGTAATGGTGGTGTTCGGCTTGAGTCCGTTTCGCTTCGCGATCTTTCCGACGATGTCGCCGATCGTCATTTCCTTGTACGTGAATGGGGTGAGACCGTGGGCCAACTGCTGCGAAGCGTCGTAGGCCGTGATCACCAGTTCGTGACGATCAGCGGCACCTTGCTCGGCGGCGATGGCCGCCACGACACCCTTGAACACCACGACGTCGGAGCCCTTTGCATCGGGGAAGGAGACCTCGACCTTGCCGCCGATCTTGGCGAACGACCCTTCGAGCAATTCGAAGAACGGGTCGTGATACCGAAGGATTGCCTGAGCCGGGGCGGCGGTTTCCACGGTCACGCGTGCGTCGACCAAAGCATCGGCCTTGGCGCCCGTGACGGGCGACCCGTTGAGTGACACCTTGGGTACGGCGACGTTGACTTCGGTCATGTCAGCCTTCCAACTCTGGGATCACGACGCGACGGCCCGGAGGGAGATCGAGCGGATCGTCGATGTCGTTGGCTTCGGCGATGAGTCTCCATCGGCCGGGATCTCCGTAAATGTCATCGGCAATGGTGTCGAGGTACTGACCCGACTCGACGCGGCGAATCTGACCCGGATTTGGGGTCCCCGACGTCGGGTTCTGTGGGGCCAGGTTCTTCTCGTCGGTGTACTGGCGGAATGACATGGACGCCGAGGCGCGCAGGGGAGTGCCGTCGGCCGTGAAGTACGTGAACTTCAAGTCGAGTTTCGTGACGACCGCTTTGAACGAACGCATCTTGCCCCAGTGGAATTGCACCCAGGGAGGCCGCGTCATGTTGCGGTCCTCCTTGGTGCCTTTGATGCTCTTGTCGGTGACCGTCAACTTGTACAGCTCGTCGGTGATCTTGGTGACCGGCTTTCCGTTGGCCGTCGAGTCGAAAAGAGCGGTGATCGAGAACTCGACCGATCCGCCGCTGTCGAACTGGAGTTGGGGGGCGTTGCTTCCCGGCGTGTCGTTCGACTTCCATGACGTCGTCTTGGAGAACTCGAGGTCCTGTGGGTTGAACATGAACTCGATTTTCTTCTTGGTTTCGGTCATCAGATACGCCTTCTGAATAGCCATCGCTACCACCTACCTCCGGTCATGCCGCGTCGTTCCATTTCGAGACGTAGACGTTCATCGACAACGCGGTTAATCCAGTCGATGAGGTCGAGAAGTTGACTCGTGGTCACACCGCCCGAGGAAGATTCGGTCGAGTCGCTGCCGCCAGAAACGGTTCCGACGATTGCGATCGGGCCGGGCGCAATCGAAGCCAGGCCCGAATTCGAACGGCGGATGACCGCCGAACTCGACGTGGAGCCCGATGGCGACGCCGAGTGAGTGGCTCCGCTCGGTGAACGACGCACGGGAGATGACGTCGTACCAGCCACGCGGCGCGAGATGGTACGAGTCAAGTCGGGTTCGAAGCCGTGTTCGATCATCCGCGCCAAGGCGTCGGCTGAGATCGCGTCGTCGGAGCCTCCCGTGCTCGACGACCGCCGAATGGATCCCGACCCGTTCGTGTTGGAGGAACGACGAACGCTCACAGAGCGAGACGCCGCTCGTGTGTTGCGATTCGAGTCTCTCGATGATGATTGGCTCGATGACGATTGGCCCACTGTCGACGAGGACTGTCCCGACCCCGCCCCGGTCGACGATGTTCCGCTGATCGTGGAGGTCGACATGTTGCCCGATGCGTCGCGGTTGGGGGGCAACACGATGGGCGCAACCGGCAGATCGTCGATCATCGACCTCCGGACGGCTGCCGGTCGTGGCGCGGTGGCGGCACGGTAGGCGATTCGAGTCGACGGACCCGAGTTCGGATGCGCGCGTGAAGTCGACGCCACGGCGTATCCCATTGTGTCGGTGCTGTCGTTGCTGCCCCGTGATCGGTCGTCGCGCACAGGTCGATCGTTCGAGGTTGCTGAAGAGCGTGTCGATGCGCCATCTGAAACGGAGCGAAGAAGTGTCGGCGAGATGGACGCCTCACGAGCGGCGATCGAACGCGACACGAGATCGCTGATGGGGGATTCAGCCGTACTGTCGGAAGTGTCACCGAACGATGGGCCTTGTCGTTCACTTCGTGCGGCCAGCCCACTCGCGGCTGCGGGCACGGGTTCCCCCGTACGGCGCGCGAGTCGCTCGGCGAAGTTCTGGGCTGCATCGGCTCCCGGACCGGTCCGCGGGGATGCGGAGGACGAGGTCGCCGACGACGTGAATGATGACGCCGGGCCTGAACCCGACGAACGAGGGGTGCGCGACGGCGTACTCGTCGCTACGTCGGCCGTCTGCTGACGTCGTGCCACTGCTCGCGCGAGGGAGCCGATGAACGGCGACGATGCATTACCGCCCGGCGCGACGACGAGTGCCGAACGTCGGATGGGTGAGGCCGAGTCGAGGAGACGATCGACGCTGGGGGAGCGACGGGCTCCGAGTGCGGCGGCTTGACGACGCAATTCGGGTTGCCGGGCTGCCGACGTCGAGGCCAGTTCCCGGCGCCGGGCCACGTCGCCAGGACGCGATCCGAACGACGCAACCGACGTTCGTGACGTGGAGCTCAGGCTGCGGCGCGCCGTCGCGGCTGATTCGACGTCCATGTTCTGTTGCGCTCGGCGCCACAGTGGTGCCGCTGTCGCTCGCGGGGAAAGTGTGCCTGACGCATGCGTTGACGAAGTTGACGACGCACGTGTTGCCGGCGCACGTGTTGACGCTGCGGGTGTTGACGGCAGGGTCGATCTCCGTGAAGTGCCGACACTCGATCGACGAAGATTTTCGGCCGTCCGCTTCTCCGGTGACGGGGATGCCGTTGGTGCGCTTGTGTTCGATGCCGTTCGTGAGTTCGCCGTCTGCGCCGAGGCCACGGCGGCGGCCAGCGAGAACATCGAACCGGCGACGGGTGACCGCCTCACCAGCGCGCCCGGAGCCGTGCGCGGTGTGTTGGACGGATCGGCGAGTTGAGCAACTCGTTCGGCGAGGGTCGACTCCCGCGCCGATGAACGGCGCAGAGACTCGTCATGAGTCGGCAACGTCGTTTCGGGTACGCCGGCGACTCGCCGCCAGCCCGGGGTCAAGGACTGAACCGGACGGGCGGTGCTCCGGCGGACCTGTCCCGAGCGACGATCGTTCGATCGAGAGCGACGCGCGGTCACCGCTGTTCGCGTCGACTGATCGGGTGTTGTTACCCGGGGTGTCGTTGCCGCGAACGTCCTCGGCGCCACGGTGGAGGACGTCGTCGACACTTCGTTCGTTGTTCGGTCACTCGCGGTTCGATCACTTGCGGTTCGGTCACTCGTCGTTCGGTTGCTTTCGCGACCGGCGGCAGCGGTTGAGGTTTCAGTGCTCGAGGCGTTGGAAAAACTCGTCCACTCGGGGCGTTCGCGACGCAACGATGAAATCTCACCGGTGCTGTTGGGGCGTGACGCCGACTTGTCGCTCTGGGTCGGGTTGTTGCGACGACGCGTGGCCCGATTCTCGTGGCGGCGCTGCGACGACGTGCCACGACGACGCCGGGCCTCGGTGATGCGGGGCATCGGAGCCGAGAACGAGCGAGGCTCGGCGCTTTCGGAGGCGGCACGACGAGCCGTCGCCACTAATGGCAACGAGGCATGACGTCCGAATGCCAGTGAACCGCGTGGACCGGCTGGACCCTCGCGATCGCCCGACTTGCCTGGAGGCAAGGCGAGTCGGCGGGCGCGAGGTGGTCGAGGCGTCGCCGGACGCACGGCGGAGAACTGGGTGTTACTCGCATGGGCGTCGTTGGGTGTCGGTGTACGTCGCACCGGTTGCAGTCGGCGCGCGATCGATGACGGCGCGACTTGTTCGCCCAAACGGCCGCGACCTCGAGCATGAGAGGCCATCGGGAGACCCCGCGGCGGGACTTGTCGAACCACTCGGTTCTTGCTGCGCGCCCGACGAATTGCAATGAGGTCACGATCGCGCCATTGGTCGAGACCGTCGGTGCGTCCGGCCATGGAGGGCAACAACCACGACGGATACTTCACCGGAGCCGCTTCGCTGATCGAACGGCGAACTGTGGACGGTCGACCAAGGCTGTTGGCGAGCATCTGAGTGCTCGACGCGAGGCGACCGATGCGCGGGCGCGTCGTCAGGTGTGACGACGACACGATGCGAGCCGATCGCGTGATGCGGCGCAGCGGTAGGGAGGAAGAGGTGGTGTCGTCGGTCATGGGTCAGCGCTTCTTCGCCGGTGGCTTCTGCTTCGCCCGAGACGAGGCAGTCGACTTCATGTAGCCGGGCTGCTTCTTGGCGGCCGGCTTCTTGGCCGGCGCCTTCTTCGCGGGAGCCTTCTTGGCCGGCGCCTTCTTCTTCGCCGGCTTCTTGGGCTTGGTCGACTTGTTCTTGGTCGTCTGAGGCCTCTTGGGCTTCTTGCCTTTCTTCGACGGCTTCTTGCCCGTCGGCGCCTTGCCGTTGGCGACGGTGAATCCGTGGTGGGCGATCTCCACCTCTTCGACCAGGAAGTCATCGCTGGCGAGCGAGAAGTCGGGGCCCTTCCACGACACGGGGAAGGCTTCTTGCAGCGTCCACGTCCGCAAACGCTTGCCGTCGGCACTCATGAGAATGATCGCCACGGTGTTGCGCTTGAGTTTCTTGCCCTTCTTCTCGAAACCACCGGCGGTGACTTCGTCGATCCAGGCGATCAGGCCGTTGTCCTCGGTGAGTCCGCGGCGCAAGGTCACATTGGTGAAAGTGAAGCGCCCCGGGAGTTTGTGCGTGTGGAAGTTCTGTCCACCCTCGACGACCTCTTCCACCTCGACCGTCACGGAGAGGCCGGATGCCTCGCGGAACTGACCGAGTGGGCGACCGTCAACTTCGACGACGAAAGTCGCCGACGTGGGGTTCGCTGCGTAGAAGGAATCGAATTTCGCCATCGCTCATTTCCTGACCGGGGTCTAGGCGAGCAACTTCTTGGCTTCGTCGAGTGCACGTCGATTGAGTGAAGCCACTCGTTCGACGAGGTTCACCCGGTCGGCGTGCTGCAAGTCGAGCAGGCGGTCGAGATCCCAGTGGATGTGGTACGCGAGGTACACGACCTCGTCCCACAGAGCATCCTCTGGGTAGAGCTCCATCAGGAGTCCCGGTTGACTTCTTCGATCACCGAACTTCCGCGACGACGTCCGACGGCGATTTCGATCTCGTCGTCATCCTCGTCGACATCTTCATCGTTGTCGTCCTCGTACTCGTCGTCGTCCTCGTACTCGTCGTCATCCTCGTCTTCGTCATCCTCGTCATCGATGCCGAGGGAACGCGAGCCACTGGAGGACTCGAGGGCGGCGTTGGCTTCGGCGAGGAACGCTCGCACGTCGCCGGGGCCGCCGAAGTTGATGACGCCGTACAGATCCTGCAGGAACGCGAGATCGGCGGCGAAGAGATTCTCGATCTCGCGTGGGGTGACCGCTGAGAGAGTTCCCAGTTCGGTCACCACACGCGACAGAACGATGATGGTCAAGTACGGATCGTCCGCACCCTGCACTCGCGGATCGCGCAGCGGTTCGATCTCGTCGCGAGCCGTCGCCAGGCGCATGACGCCGCGACGGTGGACGGTCCCGTCCGCCGCGAGGAAACCGCGGGGCAGAGTGAAGGCGAACTCCGTCTTGAGAGCCATCAGGCCTTGAAGAGTCCTTCGTGGCTGATGGTCAATTCTTCGATCATCACATCGTCGGTGCCGGCATCGAGGTCGGAGGCGCTCCACTTGGAGGGCCAGCCGTTCTCGAAGTTCCAGCGGCCGACTTCTTCACCGGCGGCGTCGTAGATGACGATCGAGCCGTTGGTGCGCTCGACGGTCCCTTCGAGCACCTTCTGGTGCCAGTCGATGATCGCGCTGTCGGCCGAGAGGCCGCGCTTCAACACGATGTCGTCGTACTTGGTGCGACCCGGACGCTTCCGGATCACGATCTTTCCGCCGACGGTGTCCTGGTACTCGACGACCTCAGTCGTGTAGCTCAGACCGCTGCAGCCAGTGAAGCGGGCCAGCTCGACACCCTCGAGTTCGAGGGCGAACTGAGATCCGAGAAATTCGAGATCATGATCGTTTGCCATGGTTCATGGTCCTTTCGGGGTCAGGCTGCCTGACGCAGCTGGCTGATTCGGAAGATGACGAATTCGGCGGGCTTCACCGGAGCGATGCCCACTTCGACGATGACCTTGCCCTGATCGATGGAATCGGGCGGGTTGGTCTCGGAGTCGCACTTGACGAAGAACGCCTGCTCGGCCGTTGCGCCGAAGAGGGCACCGTCACGCCACAAACCGCGAAGGAATGCGGAGATGGTGCGCTTGAGGCCTTCCCAGAGCTTCTGGTCGTTGGGCTCGAACACGGCGAACTGCGTTCCCTCCATGATCGCGGTCTCGATCATGTTGAACAGACGGCGGACGTTGATGTACGTCCAGTCTGTGTTCGACGAGAGGGTGCGAGCGCCCCACACGCGGATGCCGCGCGTGCCGAACGGACGGATGCAGTTGATGCCGATCGGGTTGAGCAGAGCCTGCTCGCCCTTGGTGATGTCGATCTCGGTGGAGAGAACACCACGGACGACCTCGTTGGCCGGGGCCTTCCAGACGCCACGGGTGTCGTCGACACGGCTCCAGATTCCGGCCACGTGACCCGAGGGCGGAACGAGGATGGTGGTGTCGGCCGGACCGGTGCTGGCCGGATTGTCGACGCGGATCCACGGGTAGTAGAACGCGGCGAAAGCCGAGTCGTACATGGCGACGTTCGAGCGCCACTCCTTCACCTGCTGCGGCGACATGCCCGGAGGCGCGTCGAGGATGGCCATGCGGTTGGCCTGGCCCTCGCAGTGAGTGATGAGCGCCGTCTGAACGGCCTTCCACATGCCGAGATCGAGCGAGCCGTCGGCCTTGGTGGCGGCGGTGATCAAGTCGGGCACCATGACCATGGTGACCTCGTCGGCGATCACGAGACCGTTGATGCCGGTGCGCTCGGTTTCGCTCCCTGCGAAGTGCTTGGACTTCACTTCGACCGGAACAGCCGGTGCGGGAGTGATGGAGTAGAGGCCGGTCTTGATGTTGGCGAGCGAGAGGTCGGCGAGCGACTTCAGATCGACCTTCGACTCGACCTTGATTCGCTTCGACTTGCCGCTCACGGTCTTGGCCACATCGGCCAGCGAGACGTCATCGAAGCGCTCGATCTCCTTGCCGCCCTCGTTCACCACGAGGTTGAACTTGGGAGCTTCTTTCTCATCGACCGGCGAACCGGGCTCGATGGTGACCGAGAGACCGTCGGCCGGGCCGACGCTCTGGATTTCGAGCGGCTGACCGAGGGCGCGGTCGACAGCGGGCAGGGCGAGCTGTCCCGGCTTGTCGGACGGAGCACGGTGAGCGACGCGAACGATGTAGGCCAAGCCGCCACCGTTGTTGAAGAAGCCGTAGACCGAGTGGGGGAGCATTGCTCCCGGCGTGAAGCCGCCGTACAGCGACTCGTACTGCGTCCAACTCGTGACGAGGCGAGGCTTCAGACCCTGGGGGTCGCTCGGATCGTCCTTCGGATAGTCGGCGGTGAATCCGACGAAGGCAGCAACCGCAGTGAGACCCGCTGACAGCGTGGCCTGACCTGACGGGACTTCTTCGACGTACACGCCTGGTGTCAAATAAGACGGCACTGCATTCCTTTCCCGATGTGTTCGTTGTTCTGCTGAGGGCTCACGCCCGTTGGATCGCAGTACGAAGAATCAAAAACGATCGAAGAAGCCCACCTATTGGCTCCCATCGTTGGTTCCGAGTCCCCCGCTCCTTGCTTTCCCGCCAGCCTGACCCCGCACCGAACTCTTCGATGACGGATGTCCTGCTAGATCCGAGAGTAGACGCAACGTCCACATGGGGGCAAGAGGCCGTCCGGTCAGCCGCTCGGCGTGGCTCGGCGTCGACGAGCCGTCGTGGTAGCCGGCCCCCGATCGGTCGGCTAGCGTGACCGCCATGGGCCCACGCCCGACACTCCACGATGGCACCTCCAAGTAGTACGTCCACCGTCGTCGTTCCGGGAACCCACCTGATGCCGGCCCTTCTGGGGTCGCGTGACTCGCATCTGCGCGCCATCGAAACCGCGTTTCCCGACACCGATATCTCCGTGCGCGGTAACGAGGTCACGATTCTCGGCCCGCAGAGCGACACCGTGGCCAAACTCTTCGAGGAGTTGGTCCTGGTCCTACAACGGGGGGAGTCGCTCGACCAGGCCGTGGTCGGTCGCAGTATCGGCATGGTCCAGGTCGACGAAAGGCCGTCGCGGGTCCTGACCGACGAGGTGCTGCGAGGCGCCAAGGGCCGTTCGGTCCGTCCGAAGACCGCCGGTCAGAAGCGTTACATCGATGCAATTCGCACGAATGTGATCACGTTCGGAATCGGCCCAGCCGGAACGGGCAAGAGTTGGCTGGCCGTGGCCATGGCCGTTCACGCCCTCCAGTCGAAGGCCGTCCAGCGGATCATCCTCACCCGGCCCGCGGTCGAGGCCGGCGAACGCCTCGGGTTTCTTCCCGGAGACTTGATGGCCAAGATCGACCCGTACCTTCGGCCCCTCTACGACGCGCTCTACGACATGGTCGACCTGGAAGCCGCCCAGAAGCTGATCGAGCGTCAAACCGTGGAAGTGGCGCCCCTCGCGTTCATGCGAGGACGCACGCTCAACAACTCGTTCATCATTCTCGACGAGGCGCAGAACACCACGCCCGAGCAAATGAAGATGTTCCTCACTCGTATCGGTTTCGGATCGAAGGTGGTGGTCACGGGTGATACCACGCAGATCGACGTCCCCGGTGGTCGAAGTGGGCTGGTTGGACTCGAGCACACGCTCGCTGGCATCGACGGGTTGAGTTTCGTGCACCTCGACAAAGGTGACGTCGTGCGACATCGCATCGTGGCCGACATCGTGGCCGCGTACGAACGCTCGACCGAGGGTCGGTCGTGACTCTCGGTCCGCCACGATTCCGACGCAAGACGCGCATCGGTGGTGACGTCGACCCCGAGGTGTTCTGCGCCGACGAACAAGACGTCGTGCCAGTCGATGTGTCGCGTTGGCAGGACTTGGCGCGAAAGGTTTTGTCCGCCGAAGGAGTGCGCGGTGGAACCGAGCTGAGCATCTTCTTCATCGCCGAGGCCGACATGGCCGAACTCAACCGCGAACACATGGGTGCTGACGGTTCGACCGACGTGTTGTCGTTCCCGATCGACGGCGGCGAGGTCGTCGACGTGGTGGCCGGTCCGTCGGGCGGCTCGCGTGCCCCTGATCGTTCACCGGTCGACCGTGGCGATCTTCCGCTCCTGTTGGGTGACGTCGTGATCTGTCCCGAAGTGGCGGCTCGTCAGGCCGATACACACGCCGGAAACCTCGATGACGAATTCGCGTTGCTCGTGGTTCACGGCATCTTGCACGTCCTCGGCTGGGATCACGCCACCGACGACGAGCGCAACCGAATGTGGGCACGTGAACGCGCCCTTTTGACCGAACTTCACTGGAACGGCCCGGTGCCGAGCCGCTTTCGACAGGACATGCCGTGACCGGACTCATCGCCGCCTTCACCAGCCTCGACTGGCTGCTTCTGCTCGTGGT
>Ga0315900_10002759_pt1 | contig 26419 bp, 25 predicted proteins | sample LakEriMetagenome_FD_203521 | JGI IMG/M metagenome (GOLD analysis project Ga0315900, IMG submission 203521) | Freshwater fungal communities from buoy surface, Lake Erie, Ohio, United States - Buoy 12 MA114 | ecosystem: Environmental > Aquatic > Freshwater > Lake > Lake biofilm | place: USA: Lake...
GTCTGTCAATAATGCTACTGCTAAGGGAATCGATTTAGCTCCCCCTCCTGTCAAAAAACTAAATCCACCCTCCAAAGGGAGGTACCTGGTGGTAGTCGGGACTTTTACCCTTCGGGAAAATGCTTTAACCGAGATGGAGAACATGATTAATGCGGGTTATCCTAACGCAGAAGTGATCAAGTACAAAGAGGATCTATGGCGGGTCATTGCCGTTCGTTGCAAAACACCGGAGGAAGCAGCTCAACAAGAGGGTGACTTGGAACGCCACGGGATAGATGCTATGGTAGTGGATGGCTATAAAAAATAAAGTTTTACTTTTATAAAAACCTTGTCCAGAAGGGGTGTTTCTGTTAAATTTAGCGGAAACACCCCTTCTGATTTTAAGAGTGGGTCCATTTCCGTTTTCTTTGCTATTGCAGTGCATTTCTCCTCGTCTCCTTTTGTATTTCCTCTAAAAGCGTGCGCAGGTAAGGTTCGATTTAAGTACTTTTGCCTTTAAATGTTTTAATATGGCAAAAATATTCGCGTTTTCCATGCTTTTGCTGAGCTCAGTGCTCACTGCCCAATCAAAATTGACGCCTGAACTGCTGTGGAAAATCGGCCGGGTTAATCTGGAGGATGTCTCCCCCGACGGTCGGCAGGCAGTTTATAGCGTGACCCGATTTGACATGGCCTCCAACAAAAGTAGCAAAGTACTGTACCTAGTTCAAATTGCCTCTGGGGAAACACTTCGACTTACGCCAGAAGACTTGCGTTCTGGAGATGCACAATTTACACCTGATGGGAAGCGGGTAGGTTTTTTGCGAAATGGTACCCTCTATGAAGTTGGAGTAGATGGGAAAAACGAGCAAATGCTTAGTGAATATACCATGAACGGCTTTAAATATGCACCCAATGGCAATTACTTGCTGTTCTCAATGGATGTCAAATTAGATAATACTCCGGCAGAGCTCTACCCAGATTTAGCAAAAACGTCTGGAAGGATTTCAGACGGTCTTTTTTATCGGCATTGGGCTGACTGGCATGACTATTCGTACAGCCATCTGTTTTATGCCAAATACGATCAAGGGCGATTTGCCTCTGAACCATTTGACTTACTCTATGGAGAGCGTTTTGATGCCCCTCTACAGCCAATGGGGGGAATAGAGCAAGCCCAGTTTAGCCCGGATGGTCGTTTTATTGCCTACGCTTGCCGCAAATTGAATGGAACCGCAGAGGCAAAGAGTACCAATTCCGACATTTATATTTATGAGCTTTCCTCCGGGAAAACCTTGAATGCAACGGCGGATCTCCCGGGATATGATATTGACCCCATTTTTTCCCCCGACGGGCGTTACCTAGCCTGGACGAGTATGGCAACCGCATCCTACGAGTCGGATAAAACTCGGTTAATGGTGCTGGATCTAGGCACTCAATTCAGGCAGGATTACACGGCTGATTGGAAATGGGAGTGTAATAACCCACAATGGGCGGCAGATAGTAAATCACTTTACTTTCTGAGTAGTACTGATTATACCTACCAAGCCTATCAAATCGGGGTCAGTGATAAAAAAATTCGCAGGTTGACCGAGGGCCGCCACGATTACCATCAGCTTAAGGTAGCTGGAAATCAGTTGATTGCTACCAAAACAGCGATGGATGTTCCACCGGAGGTGGTCGCTATTTCAACTCAAAATGGGAGAGAACGTCGCTTGTCATTTGTGACTAGTGAGCAGTGGGATGCCCTTGTGAAGGGGAAAGTGGAACGGAGATCGGTTCGAACTACCGATGGTAAGGAAATGAATGTCTGGTTGGTTTTGCCGCCTGATTTTGACCCCTCCAAAAAATATCCTGCCCTTTTATACTGTCAGGGAGGACCTCAGTCGCCTATTAGCCAGTCCTTTTCGTTTCGTTGGAATATGCAATTAATGGCTGCCAATGGTTATGTAGTTATTGCTCCCTGTCGGCGTGGAATGCCGGGTGGACCAGAGGGGCAGGATTGGAATGCTGCAATTAGCAGGGATTGGGGAGGCCAAGCTATGAATGATTTGATCTCGGCCACGGACGCGCTAAAAAAGGAGCCCTGGATTGATGGCAATCGCATGGGGGCAGTAGGTGCTAGTTTTGGTGGCTACTCGGTGTACTGGTTGGCTGGTAACCACAACAAGCGGTTCAAGGCGTTCATTAGTCATTGTGGTATGTTTAATACCGTTAGTTGGTGGGGAACCACAGAGGAAATGTGGTTTGCCGATTATGATTTGGGCGAAAACTACTGGAGCGCTCCCCAAGATCCTGCCTGGACGAAGTACAGTCCGCATCTTTATGTGCAAAATTGGGATACACCGCTCTTGGTAATCCACAATGAGAAGGACTTTCGGGTACCTTTCAGTGAGGGAATGCAAGCATTTCAAGCGGCCCAAATGCGCGGTATTCCTGCTAGGATGCTTTCCTTTCCCGATGAGGGGCATTGGATGAGCAAGCCTCAAAACAGTCTTCTGTGGCAACGCGAGTTTTTTGGATGGCTGGATCGTTGGCTCAAATAAGGTTGCTTTTTCCAAAAAAAACCTACTTTTAGGTGGTGTATCGTTTATTATCAATTGGAATAGGATTGTTTGGGTGCCTGCTTCTTCCGGTTTCAGGGCAGGCTCAATCACCCCACGTCCTTTTGCGGGAGGGAGATAAGGCATACCTGTATTCTAATTATGCGGAATCGGAGGCCGCTTATCGGGAAGCCCTCAAAAAGGACCCGGTTAATGAAAAAGCAGCTTATAACTTGGGGAATGCGCAGTATAGGCAAGGGAATTATCAGGGAGCCGAAAAAGCGTTTCAATCTGCTGCACAAGCTGCAGATAATTCAGATAGGGCGGATGCACTGCACAACCTGGGTAATGCGTTGGTCCAGCAAGAAAAATACCAGGAAGCCATCCAGGCTTATCAAAAAAGCCTGCGCTTACGCCCAGGAGATGCAGGGAGTAAGCGTAACCTACAATTGGCAAAGGAAAAGCTGAGAGAACAACAGCAACAGCAACAACAATCCCAGTCATCCCAGAACCAAAAGCAACAACAGCAGGAGCAACAGAAGGGCGGCCAACAGCAAAATCAACCGCCGAGCTCTACCACTCCTCCACCTAGCTCCTCCGATCAGGGGAATAGCCAAGAGCCGCAAAAAGAAGAGGGGGGTAGTCGCCTGCCGGCCTCTAGACAGCAATTTTTGGAATCGATTGGACGGGAGGATCAGCGAAATAAACGGAAGTATCAGGAGTTTAATACCTCTATAAAACCAAGAACTAGAACTAAAGACTGGTAAGAATTATGATAGTAGTAACAGGTGCAGCTGGATTCATTGGCTCGTGCATGATTCGGGCCCTACAGGAAGCAGGTTTTGAAGATATTTTGGCGGTAGATGATTTTTCTAATCCGGCAAAAATGCGGAATCTGGATGGTAAAAAATTGTGGGGGCAGGTATTTCGCCTCAATTTTCCGAGGTGGCTGGAGCGCAACCACGCGGAGGTGGATGCGGTTATTCACTTAGGGGCACGGACCGATACTACTGAGCAAAACAAGGCGATTTTCGATGAGTTGAACCTCGAATATTCCCGGGCGCTCTGGATGTTGTGCGCTGGGTTTGATATTCCATTTCTCTATGCTAGCAGTGCTGCAACGTATGGGCTAGGGGAACATGGGTATAATGATGATCACTCCACTATTCCTTTGTTGCGGCCATTAAATCCATATGGTCAAAGCAAGCAGGATTTTGATGTTTGGGTATTGGATCAGCTTGCAAACGAGCGAAGCGGCAATGCACCCTCTCAGTGGGCAGGGTTCAAGTTTTTTAACGTGTACGGTCCCAATGAGTATCACAAAGGTCGGATGGCCTCTGTTATTTTTCATACGGTGCGGCAGATCAAGGCAACGGGAGAGATGCGTCTTTTTCGATCGCACCGCCCTGATTTCAAAGATGGCGAGCAATCGCGCGATTTTATCTATGTGAAAGATGTATGTGCGGTTTTGCTTCATTTTTTGGAGAAAAAGCGCCCGAATGGAATTTATAACCTTGGAACTGGCCAGGCTCGGACTTTTTTGGATTTGGCCAAAAATACTTTCCTAGCGATGGGGCTGGAGCCAAAAATTGATTTTGTGGATACCCCCGTAGATATTCGCGAAACCTATCAATATTTTACAGAGGCGAATATGTCTAAAGTTCGAGGAACAGGGTTTATCGAGCCGTTTTGGTCGCTGGAAGATGGAATCAAAGACTATGTTCAGCAGTATTTGAATGATGAGCGCATCTACTAACTTGCTGAAAGAGCAGATTCTTGGGCTGTCCAACCTGTACAGTCCGGAGGTGATTCGCTTGAGAAGGCATATTCACCAGTATCCTGAGTTGTCTTTCCAGGAAAAAGCAACCAGTCGGTTGGTAGAAGATACGCTCCGGGGTTACGGAATAGAAGTTAAAACGGGTGTGGCTGGTACGGGTTTGATTGGTTATATTTATGGCCAGGAGCCGCAGTGCAAAACGATTGCCTTGCGAGCTGATATGGATGCATTGCCGATACAGGAAGAAAACGAGGTAGATTATCGGAGTGTAAATTTAGGTGTGATGCATGCCTGTGGCCACGATGTGCACACGGCATCTCTGTTAGGGGTTGCTCGAATTTTGCAAGAAACCCGGCATCTTTGGAAGGGAACGGTAAAATGTCTTTTCCAGCCGGGCGAAGAATTGCTTCCAGGAGGCGCCAGTTGGATGATTCGAGATGGAGCTTTGGAGGATCCTGCTCCCGCTTGTATTTTCGGCCAGCATGTCGCGCCGGATTTGGAGGTGGGGAAAGTGGGGTTTTGTTCCGGGATATATATGGCATCCTCAGATGAATTGTACTTAACGATTCGAGGAAAAGGCGGGCATGGAGCGTTGCCTCATTTGTCAGTTGATCCAATTGTGGTATCAGCACAAATTATTACCGCTTTGCAACAAATTGTGAGTCGGGCATCTCATCCTGCGATGCCAACGGTCTTAACCTTGGGGAAAATCAACTCCGTAGGAGGGGCGACCAATGTGATTCCAGAGGAGGTGAGGATAGAGGGTACTTTTCGCACCTTTGATGAGGAATGGCGGGCCAAAGCGAAGGCTCAAATGCAACAGATGGCGATTGGTATGGCAGAGGCGCTGGGAGCTACTTGTGAGTTCAATATTGTAAAGGGTTATCCAGTGCTGAAAAATGAGGAGGCGATGACGCTCCGAGCGAAGGCAGCAGCGATTGATTTATTAGGGGCGGACCAGGTGGTGGATCTTCCTATCCGAATGACCTCGGAGGATTTTGCCTGGTATACGCAGGAGTTGCCCGGTTGTTTTTACCGATTAGGGACGCGCAATGAGACGCAGCAGATCACTTCTGGTGTTCATACGAGCACCTTTAACATCGACGAAAGCGCACTTGAATTGGGGATATCATTAATGTCTTGGTTAGCTGTTAGGGAGCTTTTATTTTGAATAATGATTTAATTTAAAAATAATAGTTATATTATTGTCAAAATACAAAATAAAATAATTTTTTAAACTTTTTTAAAGAAAAAAAGTAGATAAAAAGTTGAGTTTGTTATACATTGTCGGGCCTTTTTACCTTCAGTAAGTATTTATATTCCTTTTATTAACTAACAACCAACTTTTATTATGAATGCATTTTTATCTTTAGGCCGTTGGCTGTTCATGCTTCCTTTTGCTATTTTTGGTTTGTTTCACTTTATGAATGCCAACGGAATGGCCGGTATGGTTCCTTCTTATCTGCCGGGTGGTGTTCTTTGGGTGTACTTAACGGGTGCTGCTTTGGTTGCGGCCACGGTGAGTATGGCAATTGGTAAGTATGACAAACTGGCTGCTACGCTTTTAGCCGTTTTCTTGCTTATTTTGGTGGTATTGATTCACTTACCCGGAGCGATGGCGGGTGATTCTATGTCTATGTCAATGATGTTAAAAGACATCATTATGGCGGGTGCAGCAATGATGTATGCGACTGACCGCGCACAAGACAAGTCGTAAGTTGAGTTTTTAGGTGCATTTTTAAATGATCGAACGCCGTTTTTGCTGGATAGGTAAAAACGGCGTTTTGTATACAAAAAAAGGAGCGATTACTTGGACTGTTTCCGTAATCGCTCCCTCTATTAGGTATTAATAGGTTGTTTATTCCCCAGCTTGTCCCTTTACATAGGTAGTGTAAACATAGATATCTGCGTTTACATCTCCCAGGTGACGGTCAATAAGTTCTTTAACATCTTCCCATTTCAAGCCGCCTACCCCAGTTGCCAGTCGAGGTAATGCCACGCTTTTGAGGTCTTCTTTTTCGATCATTTTCTTCAAGGCATGGAGGGCGTGGTTCACATTGGGCAGGGAAGCACGTCCTGGGTGACCGCTGTGGTGGTGACCGGAGGAGGGCTCCTGTGTTAGCAAGTTGATGATTCGGGCTCCGCCCACCCCGCTCCAGATCCAAGCTTCGCCTGGGGCTGGATTGTGCTGCTGGCAATAGTGTTTAAAATCTTTAAACATAGAAGGCCACTCTTCCCGAAGGCTTAAAGCCAGACCGCTATCGAAATGATCAAATGGCGCTACGCCATGAGCAATTGCTTGTGCTTTAGATAAAAGAATATCTCCGCTTACTTCCTTAATCATAATTTTGGAATCGTTTAATGAATGATGGTACAAAGTAAGCGGATAAGTGCTGCTCCTCTGGATGATGAGCGCTACCTGATTCAATGATTTAGATCACAGCACCCTCGATGAACGTCTTCATTTTTTCAATGGCGTAGTCGACTTCTTCTTTGGTATTGTAATGTGAAAAGGAAAAACGGATACTTTTTCGGGTGGGATCTGCCTGGATGGCTTCAAGCACGTGGCTACCCTTTTCAGAGCCACTGGAGCAGGCGCTGCCTCCGGAAACGCTAATGCCAGCGATATCCATGTTGAAAAGCATCAGCTCACTCTTGGGGCTGGCTGGGAACGACACACTAAGGACAGTATAGAGGCTATTGCCGTCGAGATCTCCATTAAATTGCACCCCAGGGACGAGTTCAATTAATCGATTTCGTAGGTAACTGCGGATTTCTCGGATATGTTCGGAGCGATGTTCCATTTCAGCCGTAGCGAGTTCCAGGGCTTTTGCCATTCCGACGATCCCATATACATTTTCGGTGCCTCCCCTCATATTGCGCTCTTGTGCACCTCCATCTATGAATGGGTCTATTTTAACACCGCTTTGGATATAAAGGAAGCCGACCCCCTTTGGGCCGTGGAATTTATGAGCAGCGCCGGAGAGGAAGGTGAGGGGTATTTCTTGAACATTCACGGGAAAGTGGCCGATGGTTTGAACGGTATCGGAGTGGAAATAGGCCCCATGTTCTTGGCAAATTCCAGCTACTTTTGAGATATCGGTCATGGTGCCAATTTCATTATTGGCATGCATGAGGGACACCAGTGTTTTTTTTCCTCCACCGTTAATTAAAGCAGTTTCGAGCGCCTCGATGCTGATTCTGCCCAATTGATCGACCGGAAGCCAAATGACTTCCACTCCATTATGCCGTTCTACAGTTTGTATGGCATGCAAGCCACAGTGGTGTTCGGTTGGGCTGCTTATAATGCGCTGCACCCCCAAGTCACGCACAGCACACTTAATGGCCGTATTGTTGCTTTCAGTTCCTCCTGAAGTGAAAAAGATCTCTCCGGTGCCTGCTCCGATGCTCTGAGCAACGGATTTACGGGCAGTTTCTAGCAGGGCGCGAATCCCTCTGCCTTCTGCATGGATGCTGGAAGGATTGCCAAAGTGTTCCCTTAAGACGGGAACCATTGCTTCAATGACGGCCTCTGAAACAGGGGTGGTGGCGGCGTTGTCAAAATAAACTCTGCGCATAGTAAGGGCGAAAGGTTAACCCCTCAACTCCATGATATCGCTCATGATCTTTTTAGCCAGATTATTTGCGATCACTGCTGAGGAGCTTTCTGAATAGATCCGAATAATAGGTTCGGTATTAGAAGGGCGCAAATGTACCCAACCTTCTTCAAAATCTATCTTTAAACCGTCCTCTGTATTTATTTTTTCATTTCGATATTTATGGCTTAACTGCTCAAAAATTGCTTTTAGGTTAATATCAGCGGTGAGCTCCATTTTATTTTTTACCATTTGATAGTCCGGGTAACGGGCACGGAGGGTGGAAATTTGGGTACCTGCATGAGCCAAATGGCTTAGGAAAAGAGCAATTCCTACCAGTGAATCCCTACCGTAATGAGAGGCTGGATAAATAATGCCTCCATTCCCTTCTCCACCGATTACTGCCTGGACGGCCTTCATTTTTTCTACTACATTCACTTCACCTACTGCGGCAGCGTGGTAGGTTCCACCGCGCTTCAAGGTTACATCACTGAGAGCCCGGCTGCTGGAGAGGTTGGATACGGTGTTACCAGGAGTTTTGCTCAAGACATAATCCGCTACAGCTACCAGTGTATACTCTTCTCCAAAGAGCTCACCGTCTTCGCACATGAATACAAGGCGATCTACATCTGGATCAACTGCAATTCCCAAATGTGCCTTATGCATTTTCACGGCGGTACTTAACTGTCCCAAGTGCTCTTTTAAAGGTTCTGGATTGTGGGCAAAGTGACCATTTACTTCCCCATTCACGATTTCATATTCACAGCCGAGAGCATTGAGTAGTGGTGGAACCGCTAAGGCTCCCGTAGAGTTGATGGCGTCTACAACCACCTTAAATTTTTTTGCACGCACGGCAGCTACATCGACTAGATCCAGGCTTACCACCTGCTCAACATGCCGTTCAATCCAGTTCGTTACTTGTGTATTAGTGCCTAGCTGGTCCACTTTAGCATATTCAATGTTCCCGGCTTCTGCCAGGTCTAAAACTGCTTTCCCATCCGCTGCGCTAATGAATTCGCCTCTATGGTTAAGTAACTTTAAGGCATTCCACTCTTTTGGGTTGTGGCTAGCTGTGAGAATGATACCACCTCCTGCTTGTTCACCCGGAACGGCTATTTCGACGGTTGGAGTCGTACTTAAACCCAGGTCAACTACTGAGATACCAAGGGCACGGAGGGTATTAATGACCAATGCGCTCACGATCTCACCGGAGATTCGACCATCACGGCCAACTACTATTTTAGGGTTGCCGGTAGTGTTGAGCACCCATTGTCCAAATGCAGCAGTAGAAGAGACGATATCCAGTGGGGTCAGGTTGTCGCCTGCCTTTCCGCCAATGGTTCCTCTGAATCCTGAAATTGATTTGATTAATGACATATCAGCAAGTTTCTGTGTAGTTGAGTAAAAGGTAGTAAAATGAAAATGGTATGGAGTAAAAGGTGTTGGGCTAGTCCAACGCTTGTGAGAAGTCAGCGATCAGGTCATCGATGTGTTCGATACCAACCGAGATACGAATCAAACCGTCAGTTATCCCATTCTGCTCTCTCAATTCCTTGGCTACGTGCAGGTGGGAGGAGGAGGCTGGGTGCAGGATAAGGGTATCTACATCGCCCAAGGTAGGTGCCAGAGCACAGTGTTGGATGCGGTTCATGCACCGTAGCCCTGCTTCAAATCCTCCTTTTAGTTCAAAACTAAGCATACCACCGGAGCCTAGAGGCATTTGGCGTTTTGCTAGCTCATAGTCTGGGTGAGAAGGCAAGCTAGGGTAATTGACTTGTGACACCGCTGGGTGTTGTTCGAGGAAGGAGGCGAGTGCCAGTGCGTTTTCACAGTGTTGACGCATGCGTAGCGCGAGGGTTTTTAGGCCATTATTGGTGAGCCAGGCTTCAAACGGTGAGCAGTTGGTTCCTACCAGTTTCATGGCTTTCCAAACTTTTGAGCGCATCAGTCCTCGGTCGCGGCCGACTACTACACCGGCAATGCTATTTCCATGACCATTGATGTATTTGGTTGTTGAGTGTACGATAAAATCAATTCCATAGGCAAAGGGTTGCTGTAGGTAAGGGGATGGAAAGGTGTTGTCCACAGCGGTCCAGACTGCATATTGTTTGGCCAAGTTTGCAATGCTGGCTAGGTCAATACAGGCCATCGTAGGGTTGGCAGGGGTCTCGGCATAGAGCAGCCGAATATTAGAATGATTTTTTAAGGCGCTCTCTACCTGATTCAGGTCCCTAAGGTTCGTGAAGTGCACCTCAATTCCCAAGGGTTCAACCACCGCTTTTAGTAATTCAGTGGTGCCTCCATATAGGTTTCCTTGAGTTAGAATGGCATCTCCAGCTTTTAAAAGGCCTAGCAACAGGGTGGAAATGGCTGACATTCCGGAGGAAGTCATGACAGCTGATACTTCCATTCCGAGGCCGTGGCCTTCCAGTTGAGCAATTTTTTCGGCAACAGCATCTACCGTCGGATTGGCGTATCTACTATAGGTATGGCCGCTTTCAATGTCCTTAAAAATGCTAATTCCTTGATCCATGGTTTCAAAGGAGAAGGAGGAGGTAGCATAAATAGGTAGGACATGAGGGGGAACTGTACGTTGTTCCGTTGCCTCTTTTACCAGAATGGTTTCTTTTTTCATAGTATAGAAATCAAAAACGGTTCAATATGGTTTTGCTGGATTTCAATTTTATTAAAAAAGAATACAAAGAACGTGTTTTTTGCCTATAAAATGGGTTGTTTGCCATGATAATTTATATTTATATCATTTTTAATACGTTTAAGGGGCGTGCTCCTCTGGTCGGCCCATTATTTTACCTTCTCCAAAACGTTGCAACCATTCGGCCGCTTCAGCTCTCGAATTGCCGGACTTTGAGGAGGGGTCAGGAGTCAGGTTGGGCAGTCCGGCATCAATCCAGGCGGAATACCATACGCTTGAGATGGCATGAATTGCTGCTCGCATCCGTTCTTCTACCATCCCTTTCATTCGATTCTGGTAAGCGGCTGCAAACTCGCGGCATTGTGTCCAAACTTGTTGCCCTTGCCGTATGTCCGGGCAAAGTTGGCGGTTGCTGGGGAAATGTTTTCGAAGCATCCACTCTACCCCCAGTACGCTGTCAACCAACTGATAACTGTCGAGGGTAATTTTCCAGAAGAAAGTGGTTGGATGATCGATGTACTCCGGCTTACCTACCCAGTAATCGTATTCCTCGTCTGCGAATAATTCGGGTATCCGACTTTCCCAGAAACCATGAATTCCGAGCTGGCCGGTTTTTTGTCCATTGTAGTTGCTGGTGGTATGAAGTGGGACATGAGCATCGCCAATGTAGTGGCCTATGTCTGCACAGAGTTGAAGGATTTTTTCGGTGTCTTTTTGGGCGAAGGCGTTTACCAGTCGTTGGTACATTTGTTGGAGGTTCCAAGGCAAGATGCCGTGTTCGGATAATTTTTCCGTAAAAAAAACGGATTGGAGACTGGGAGGCAACTCCAGGCAATCCTGATCGGCTGCTTTTAAGAGGCTGTCCAGAGGTAGGGTTTTGTCTTCCTTGTGAAACCTGGGGAGGATTTCCCTGGCATAAAATCCTTTCCAGCTTGTTAAAAGGGAGTCCTTTGGGCTGTAAAGTATAAGTGTGTCTCCAGAGGAGGTGATACCTTTTACCTCAGAGTATTGAAGGAGGGCATCTAACCAACGAGCGGGGGGCATGGTAGGCTTGGATAGGTACTGGTCCAGGTCGATATAGTGTCGTGGGGCTTCCCAGCTGACAGCATACCTTCGCATATCGGGGTCTACTGCGTGGTCTGCCAGGTAATCAATATTAGGTTTGAAAAATACCTGCATTTCTGGCGGCAGGGTAGTTGCGGCCATTCGATTGATTCGTTTGTGGCCAAAGAATCCCCAATCCGGGCAGGGTGGTGACTGGGAGATTTTCCCAAAAGAAAGCGAGAAGAGGAGGAGGCCTCCAAAAAAGGAAGAACTTAGGAAAGACATAATTACGGAGGTGGAATGACGGAAGGAAGTACTGGCAGAAAGGGGGTTGATTGATTAGCCAGGCTGATCAATTAAATCTACTGACCAAGCTTGTGGTCGGTCATTGAACAGTATCTTGGTTTTTGCCCAAGTATCCTGAAAAAGGTCCGATTGACGATAGTTATTCAGGGCAGCTTCATTTTCCCAAATACTCAAAGTGAACAAGACATTCGGTTGCTGGCGATCACGCAGCAGCTCCATGTGGTGGCAGCCAGGGAAAGCACGAATGTGGTCTTTGCTGGTTTCAAAGACATTTTCCAAAAAGGTATTAACCGATTCTGGATGAAAGGACATTTTTACAATTCGTTTGATCATGTTTTTTTTAGGCTGCGGGTTCGTTCTTCAGAAATACGTTCGTACGCTTCATTGATTTGCTGGAATTTTTCTTTGGCGTGCCGGAGTACTTCGGGAGGTGCTCCAGATGCTATTAGTTTATCTGGGTGCCATTGCATGGCCAGTGCCCGGTATTTTTTTTTGATGCTTTCCATGCTTTCGGTGGCGGTTGCACCCAGGAGCGTATAATAAGGGTCAAGGGTGGAATAGGCGGTTTGCCGAGGTGGAGGAACATTGAAAAAACGCATTTTGATGCGTTCGTACTGCATTCTGCTGATCCGAAACAGCTGGGCAGCCTGTACCAGCAGGGCCTCTTCTCTTGGATTCAATCCTCCATCGGCAGCGGCGACGGAGAAGAGCAAGTCCATCATATTATTGATTTGATAGCGCTCTTTTGAAAAGGCCTGATAAAAGGCCCGGGCGTAGCTCTCAAATGAATCCTCGGACGACTTGGATTGGTTCCAGATTCTGACGGCATCTGCTCTGCCGGCATCATTTAGTCGAAACTGCTGGCGCATTAACCGTTCCATGTGGTTGAGTTCGTGGCGGTTAATAGGCCCGTCTTCTTTGGCCAATTTAGCGCTCAGGAGCATCACATGGTAGATAAACCTACCTTGGCTTTGGCGGTAGGATCGCCAACTGGACTCCGCCTCCTTTTGTTCAGCGGGGGCATCCAAAAAGTAATGCCCTAGTAGCGATCCTACCACAAAACCGGTGAGTCCGCCAAAGGGCAGACCCATTAAATCTCCGATGAAAATTCCGGCGATACCTGCCCACAATTTACCGCGCAGCTGCATTTCGCAAAGGTAGGCGAATTACTGAGCGGCTGCGAAACGGCGTGCGACTTCTTCCCAGTTGACTACATTCCAAAAAGCGCCGATGTAATCCGGGCGACGGTTTTGGTAGTGCAGGTAGTAAGCGTGTTCCCAGACATCCAGCCCTAGGATAGGTGTTCCTTTTTGTTCCGCAATGTCCATCAACGGATTATCCTGGTTGGGAGTGGAGCTGATAAACAATTTTCCATCTGTGCCAACGCAGAGCCAAGCCCAGCCGGAACCGAAGCGGGTGGTGCCTGCTTGTGCAAATTTGGTCTTGAATTCGTCAAAAGAGCCAAAGGCAGTATCGATGGCGGCTGCCAATTCACCGGAAGGGGTTCCGCCTCCATTTGGACCCATGATCGACCAGAAGAAGGTGTGGTTCCAGTGTCCTCCTCCATTATTGCGAACGGCCATACTGAAGGTGCTGATCTTGGAGAGTATATCTTCCAAGGAAGCATTTTCATGGCCAGATCCTTCCAAGGCGGCGTTTAGGTTGTTGACGTAAGCGGCATGGTGTTTTCCATGGTGAATTTCCATGGTACGCGCATCGATATGGGGTTCGAGTGCCGTAGTTGCATAAGGTAAATCTGCTAAGGTAAAAGCCATTTGTGGTATACTTTTTTTGCAACCGAGCTCCCTTTTTCTGAGGATTGGATCAGCAGATATGGCCGGACTCAGTTGCTTTTTTGATGAAAATAGATGAAGAAAAAAGCCCGGAGTACGCTGGTAAAAACCGGAGTACCCCGGGCGTTTAGTAGTGTCGATTTAACAACCTCTATCCCGAAATGTTTAGATCAGGGCCTGCTTAAATGGCGCGGTTGGGATCAAACTGTTCGAGGTAGTCTCCCACGCGGCGGAGGAAGGAGCCTCCCAGGGAACCATCCACGACCCGGTGGTCATAGCTGAGAGAAAGGAACATCATTTGTCGGATTGCAATGACATCTCCATGCTCGGTTTCGAGCACAGCTGGTTTTTTCCGGATCGCTCCTGCGGCCATAATGGCTACTTGTGGCTGGTTGATGATGGGCGTTCCCATAACGTTGCCGAAGGTGCCCACATTGGTCAATGTAAAGGTTCCGCCCTGGATTTCCTCTGGTTTGAGCTGGTTTTGGCGAGCCCGGTTAGCCAAATCATTTACTTGTTTGGTGAGGCCAGTTAGGTTTAGGTAATCGGCATTTTTTACCACTGGAACGATCAGGTTGCCACTGGGCAGCGCTGCCGCCATACCGATGTTGATGTCTTTTTTTACGATAATTCGGGTGCCATCCACAGAAATATTAATCATTGGATAGTCCCGAATTGCTCGTGCTATGGCTTCGATAAAAATGGGAGTGAAGGTGATATTCTCACCGTATTGTTTTTTAAACTGGTCTTTTACGCGGTTGCGCCAGTTGACAAGGTTGGTTACATCCACTTCAACGAAGGAGGTCACGTGTGGGCTGGTGTGCTTGCTCATCACCATGTGATCAGCTATCAGCTTGCGCATCCGATCCATTTCCACCACTTCTACGTTCCCACTGATGGAAACGGCAGGAGCTGTAGTCGGAGCAGCTACAGGCGAGGGGGTTGGAGCAGGTGCTGCGACCGGTGTGGCTATTGGGGCTGCTTTTCTGGTTTGTACGTAGTCCAGAATATCCTTTTTGGATACTCGGCCTTCCGCGCCCGTTCCCACAATTCGATCCAGTTCAGCACTGGAGATGCCCTCTTCTTTAGCGATGTTTCGGACCAGCGGGGAGTAAAACCTGCCTCCAGTGGTGATCTCGGCAGCAGCAGCGGCGGGTGCTGGCACAAAAGGCACTGCAGGTGCAGCGGTAGGTGCCTCCTGAATTGCAGGGGAGGCAGCAACAGCTGCTGCACCAACGGCAGTCTCAATGATGGCAATCGCCTGATTGATAGGGACAATGTCGTTCTCTTTGTAAAGCACTTCTACCAGGACACCAGCAACCGGCGAGGGAACCTCGGAGTCTACTTTGTCGGTGGCAATATCGAGTACGGGTTCATCGAGTTCAATCGAATCACCCGGATTTTTGCGCCACTTTAAAATGGTGGCTTCCATGATACTTTCGCCCATTTTGGGCATCACTAATTCTACACGAGCCATGTATAAGTGTATTGTTGGTTAAAGCGGGGCAAAGTTACGCTCAAACTGCGATTATTGGTGCAAGCAGCGTTGATTTGACAAAAAATTGTAGAACTTTGTCTCTAATTGATATGTTGCTCTCCTTAGATTTTCTCCAATTTCAATCAGAATTACGCCTAAAGGTCGATGCGGGTCAAAAAAGAGTTTTTGATCCGATCCGAAAAAAGAACCTGGTACTCACCCCGGAGGAACTACTGCGGCAATTGGCCTTGCAGTATTTGCTAAAAGGGAAAGCGTACCCATCCAGCCGAATCCGGACAGAAATTGGCATTCAAGTAAACGGAATGCCTCGGCGTTGTGACATACTGGTGTTTGATGGACAGCTTAAACCTTGGCTTTTGGTAGAATGCAAATCACCCAAAGTAGCACTTTCCCAAGCCGTTTTAGAACAAGCCGCCCGTTACAACCTCAGCCTTGGAGTACAGTACCTTTGTATTACCAACGGGCTTCAGACATGCTGTTGTGCGCTGGACAGCGAAGCTGGTACGTTCTCGTTTTTAGACGATTTCCCAGCTTATCCCAGTCTTGGGTAGTAGGGCTACCGTTCAAATACCCGTTCCAGTACCTTTCCTGTGCTCGCACTGGGCTCCATTATCTTCAAAAAAGCAGAGAGCGTAGGCGCGATATCGCTAACAGCTGTCGCTTGATAGGATTTCCCGGCTTTGACCCCAGCACCATACCAAAGTAGTGGCACGTGGGTATCGTAGGCATAGGAGGATCCATGGGTGGCTCCCCCGTATAGAAAGGCTTGATCGTCCGGATGCCAGTTGGGGTCCAGCTGAAAAAACAAGTCCCCGGAGCGTTTTGGGTAGAATCCTTTCCTCAAACCAGCAATAGGTGGTATGTCAGCAGGTAATTGCAGGATATCAGATGCCGAATATACGCTGTAAACACCAGGCATTTTTTGGATAAAGTCCTTGGCTGCTTTGATGACCTTGGGAAGTTCTAATCCGAGGCTATCAATGGTTGGGTGGTTAAGCCAGATCATTTGGTTCATCACACTTTTGACCAAGGGGAGTTCGGTTGAAAATACGCGCTTAAAGTGTGCTGTAAGGGCTGAATCCAAAGTGCTTTCTGGAAACACATCGGCCGGGATTCGAATATCCTTTAAATGAGCGGGCGTTTCTCCCCCACCGTGGTCGGCGGATAAAAAGATTAATACTTGGTCTTTCCCATAACGTTGATCGATAAAATTAAGCAGCCTTGCGATTTCCCTATCCAGTCGGAGGTAAATATCCTCCACCTCTTCTGCGTGAATACCAAACTGGTGCCCACCGTAATCGGGGGCGGAGAAACTCAGCGCCAGCAGGTCTGGGAAATTGTCCTCGCCCAGCTGCATTTGTTGAATGGCTTCTAGGGCGAAATCAACGGTGAGGGTATTGGCAAAGGGGGTAAATCGAATGACTCCCAGTCCCATTTTTTTGCGGATGGCTGGAAGATTGTGTGGGAAGCCCCCAGTAAGGCTGACGGCATACCGCCCTCGGTCGTATTTTTTCCAATCTGCAAAACTTTGCTCATAGGTAACCCCCGGCAGGCGGTCCCAGACTTGGCTGCAGTAGGTTTCGGGTAGTTTACGGTTGTTAAAAGCTTGGACCCATTCTGGGAGTCCCAAACTATCGGGATAATAAGAGGAAGTAATCCAATGGCCGGTTTGGTCGTCAAACCAGTAGCTGGCATTGGGGATATGACCTGCGGGAAGGATACTTCCCCGATCCTTTATGCAGATGCCCACTACTTTGGAGCGGAAATTGGTGGCTAAGCGGAGTTCATCAGTGACCGTCGTGCTGAGCAAAACGGAAGGGGAGTGTTGGCCTGATTTGCCCTCTGCTCCGACGGTGCGGTAGCGTTTGTCGGAGGTGACATAGCGTTTGGCATTCCACTCAGGGTCCCACCATTCGTTGCCAATAATTCCATTTCCAGCTGGCCCCGTTCCGGTGTAAATACAAGCGTGCCCGGGCGCAGTGTAGGTTGGAATATAATCGTAGTGGGTGTTTTCAAAAGAGAGTCCTTCCTTTAGTAGCCGGTTGAAACCATCCGTTCCGTACTGGCTGGCGTATCGATACAGGTAATCATACCGCATTTGATCGATGGTTATTCCGATGACCAACTTAGGTCGGCTGGGCGCTTGGGCGGCAAGGGTGCCGGCGAATAGCCAAAGTGAGAAAAAGGTAGTTAACAGACGCATGATCAAAAACTGGAATGGTATAAAAAAACAGGCTGTTTCGCTGCTATAGGAGGAACAAATAAGACTCCAAATAGTTACGAAACAGCCTGTTGAAGCGTACGAAAATAGGTTTAGAACATCTCTACGCCAGCGAAGTGGAAGGCGGATTCAATGGCTGCATTTTCATCGCTGTCGGAACCGTGAACGGCGTTTTCTCCTACAGAAGTGGCGTACTTTGCACGGATGGTGCCAGGAGCAGCATTTGCTGGATTGGTGGCGCCAATCAGGTTGCGGAAGTCTTCTACAGCGTTGTCTTTTTCTAAAATCGCTGCGACGATTGGGCCGCTGCTCATGAACTCACATAGTTCGCCGTAGAATGGGCGCTCGCTGTGTACTGCATAGAATTCGCCTGCTTTTTCCATGCTCAATTTGGTCAGCTTCATCGCTACGATGCGGAAGCCAGCTTCGTTGATCATCTGAAGGATATTGCCAATATTTCCTGCGCGAACGGCGTCAGGCTTAATCATTGTAAAGGTACGATTACCAGACATGCTTTTTAATCTTCGTTTATTTGTTGAAAAATAGGCTGTAAAGGTACTGCAAGATTTTATTTCAAAAAGCATCTGAAAGCCCTTCCTTCAAAAAATAATATCTTGCAGGGTAGTACAATACCCGTTAATTACTATTATTTTTGCCCCTGTTTTGAGCAATATGCAGATTTCATCGGAACTTAGGGCACTACTTACCTTGCCTAGAAATGTCGCTATCGTCTCCCACCGCAACCCGGATGGAGATGCTATTGGCTCTGCCTTGGCGATGCGCTTTTACCTTGAACAATACGGGCATAAGGTACACGTGCTATTTCCTTCAGATTACCCAGAGGAGTTTGAAACCTTGCCTGGTGCAGGAGATTCTCTGATTTGGGATATTTCCACAGAGGAGTGTAAGCAAGTTCTCCAAAAAAAGGAGCTATTTGTCTTGCTGGACTTTAATGCCTGGAGTCGGATTGACCGAATGGGGGAGTATATGCGGCAACTACAAGCCAAGGTCTTGTTAATTGATCACCACTTATACCCGGAGCCAATAGCCGATTTTATGATCTCGGATCCGGAGGCAGGTAGCACCTGTGAATTGGTGTTTCAGTTCATTCAAGAAATGGGGGATAGCCTCAAAATCAACCCGATGGTGGGAGAAGCAATTATGACAGGCCTGATTACCGATACAGGCTCGTTTAAATATGCCACCAGTCCTGAAACGCTTCGAATCGCTGCTTCTCTGGTCGAACGCGGGGTAGATTTGACTCTGGTTCAAGATCGGATTTTTAATTCCCAAAAAGAACAAAACCTGCGGTTACTGGGCCATTGTCTGGTTAATCGAATGGAAATATTACCTGAGTACAAAACCGGTATTATCTGGTTGTCCAAAAAGGATTACGACGATTTTAATATTAAGCGGGGAGACACCGAAGGGATTGTCAATTACCTGCTTTCCCTCAAAGAGGTCCGGTTGGCGGTGTTCATCCATAATCAACCTTCAGTGGTCAAATTGAGTCTCCGTTCCAAAGGAAACCTGGATGTACAGGAAATTTGCCGCAAACATTTTAATGGCGGTGGTCACAAAAATGCCGCTGGAGCCTATTCGTTCGATAGCTTAAAATCTACACTTCAAAAAGTAAAGGATCTTTTACCTGTGTACAAAGAAGCCATCTACAAAAGTTAACAACAAAATGAAGCAACTTATTTTCGCCTTACTGCTGCTCTTAGCGGCTCCGTCGTTTGCTCAGCAGGGTGCTCCGGTCACCACCAAACATGGGTTTCGGTTTATCCACCACCTCCAAACAGGAGGACTAAAACCGGTATTTGAAGACGATATTATCGTTCATATCGAAGTATATGTCGGTGATTCCCTCATGCAGGCTTCCCGTAAGTTCGCTCCTGATGGCTACAAAACAGACCTCCCTTCCGAAGAGGAGTTCAATAACAGCCCCAGTATGCCAGCTATTATCGATGCTGCCCTCCTGATGGGTGTCGGCGATAGCGCAACCGTGTACATGGCATTGGATTCGTTTCTTCGCAATAGCCTTCCCCCTACTCTCCGGGGAGCGACCGATGTGCGCTATGAGGTAAAATTACTGAAGGTAATGAGCGGTGCTGAAAAACGTGCCCAGAAAGTAGCCCTTCAAGCCCGTTTCGAAGCAATTGCCTCCTCCACCTCCTTGACCGCTGCCGATTACCGCAATGGCAAACTGGCTGGCAAACTTGAAAAAGTGGAAGGTGGCTTGCAATACCTCGTCGTAGATCCAGGAAAAGGAACACCCGTACAAGAAGGGGAGCTTATCTCCACGCATTACTATGGATGCCTGACCAATGGATCTATGTTTGACAACTCTTTCCAGCGCGGGGAAGCGCTCGAATTCCCAGCAGGTGTAGGGCAAATGATCCCTGGCTTCGATCAAGGTGTGATGCAGCTCCGCCATGGTGCTAAAGCTTACTTGTTCATTCCTCCTAGCCTAGCCTACGGCGAACAAGACAACGGTCCGATTCCAGGCAACTCGGAATTGATTTTTTACATCGAAATCCAGTAAGCCATCCGCTTGCGGACTATTTTTTCAACATAGAACACAACAACAATGCGTTTTCTCCCTTTCCTGGCCCTGAGTGGCCTTCTATTTGCAGCCTCCTGCGACGAGATGTCCAAAGGCGTTGAAACTCAACACGGTTACCGCCTAGTTAACCATACCAAAAATCAAGGGGAAACCCCAAAACCTGGCGATCTCGTTCGGGTGCATGTAACCACTTTCGTTGGGGACTCCATCATGCAAAGTACCCGCGAGCAAAGCCCAGAACCACGCGAACTGATGATGCCAGACTTGTCTCAAATGGAGACTGGCCGCCGCGTACCACCGCTTTACGACGGTCTCTACATGGCAGTAAAAGGAGACAGCCTTACGATCTATCAAAAAGTGGATAGCTTGATCGAGAAAAACCTGCCAGCTAGCCTCAAGAAAGAAAAGTTCGTTCGCTACGAAGTCGTTCTGGTAGATGTGATTTCTAAGGAAGCGCAACAAAAAGAGCAAGAAGCGGCCATGGCTCGTTTCGCAGAGGTAGAAACCAAAGCTAATGAGACAATTAAAGCCTACACCAGCGGTGGCTTGAATGACCAATTGGTAACCTTGCCTTCCGGACTAAAAGTATTGACCATCGAAAAAGGAAATGGTGCGGCGCTTAAAACGGGCGAACAAGTAAAAACTCATTACTATGGTGCTTTGACCAGTGGAAAAATGTTTGATAACTCTTTCCAACGTGGAGAAGCCCTAAGCTTCTTGCTGGGTATGGGTCAGATGATCCCAGGTTATGATGAAGGTACACAACAACTTAACCACGGAGGAAAAGCGTTTTTCTTCCTGCCCTATCAGTTAGGTTACGGCGAACAAGGGACTCCTGATGGAACAATCCCAGGTAAAGCTGAATTGGTATTCTACGTAGAGGTTCTTTAATCACCCATAAAAATTTCGCCATGACGATCGAACAACTCAAGGAGTTAAAAGATCGGCTGGCTGTCTTAAGGAGGTATCTTTGACGTCGATAATCGTCAACGAGATCTGGAAGACCTGACCAGCCAAACCCTGGATCCCGCATTTTGGAATGATCCTAAAAGGGCAGAAGGAATTCAACGCAAAATAGGCGTCCACAAGAAATGGATTGAGGAATATGAATCCCTCGCCAGGGAAGTGGATGATCTGGAAGGCTTGTACGAATTTCAAAAGGAAGGAATGACCACTGAAGAAGAGGTGGATCAACACTACCATCGTACCGTAGAAGTCCTAACGGACGCGGAGTTCCGAAGCACGCTGAATCAAACAGAAGACGAAATGTCCGCTGTCTTGAATATCAATGCCGGCGCAGGTGGTACCGAGGCCTGCGATTGGTCGGCTATGCTCCTTCGAATGTACAAAATGTGGGCTGAAAAGGCTGGTTTTAAAGTAAATGAATTATTCGAACAAGAAGGCGATGCGGCGGGCATTAAGTCCGCCAGCATCGAAGTCGTCGGTCCATATGCCTATGGCTGGCTCAAGGGCGAAAACGGTGTTCACCGCCTCGTGCGTGTGAGCCCGTTCAACGCCCAGGGGAAACGGCAGACTTCCTTTGCCTCTGTGTTCGTCTATCCTTTAGTAGAGGACGATTCCATCGAAATTTATGTTAACCCGGCAGATGTGGAAATGGATGTGTTTCGCGCTTCCGGTGCCGGTGGTCAGCACGTAAACAGGACCAATTCGGCCGTACGACTGCGGCACTTGCCCAGCGGTGTAATCGTGGAATGCCAGGCGGAACGAAGCCAACACCAAAACCGCGACCGGGCTATGCAAATGCTCAAAAGTCGGTTGTATGAAATCGAGCTACGCAGGCGTCAAGAAGAAAAAGATAAAGTAGAAGCCGGAAAAAATAAAATCGAATGGGGTAGCCAAATTCGGTCGTATGTGCTCGATGACCGCTGGGTAAAAGACCTCCGCTCCGGACATAAAACCCACAACCCGGATGCCGTGCTGGATGGCAACCTGGATCCCTTCCTGAAAGCCTTCCTCATGTGGAAAAGTAACCCCACCGGTGTGGTGGAAGACGACGACTAACAATGCCAATAATAATTGCGATCGATGGTTTTTCTTCCTGTGGGAAAAGCACGCTGGCGAAGGCACTCGCTAAAAAATTAGATTACCTGTACGGAGACTCCGGTGCTATGTACCGGGCAGTCACCCTGTATTTTCTGGATAATCTAGTCAATTACCATGAGCCTGCAGAAGTGGAAGCAGCATTAACTCATATTCAAATCCATTTTGAACGACTCAACGGAGAAAATACCACCTTCCTCAACGGTCAAAATGTGGAAAAAGAGATTCGCTCCATGCGGGTAAGTGAACATGTGAGCCCCGTCTCCGCTATTCCTGCCGTACGCAGGGCCATGGTGCGCCAACAACAACGAATGGGAGAACAACGAGGAATCGTAATGGACGGCCGTGATATCGGTACCGTCGTTTTCCCAGATGCTGAATTGAAATTGTTCCTAACCGCCGACCCCGATGTGCGCACCAGCCGCCGCCACCTAGAATTGGTCGGAAAAGGGATTGATGCTGATTGGGATAATATACGGCATAACCTCCTGGAACGAGATCACATCGATTCTACCCGCTCCGATAGTCCGCTTCGCCAAGCAGAAGATGCCTTGGTGATTGATAATACCTTGCTCTCCGAAACAGAGCAACTAGAAAAAGCGTTGGAAATGGCCTTAAAAAGAGGGGCTGAAGTTGCTTAAACTTTTTCCCTTCACAATAATAGTTCGTTAGAAACGGTCTTGAACTCCTCCTTCAAGGCCTTTTTTGTGCGAAGAAAGCCCTCTTTGTGGTTTTGCTTATACGCCATCGTGGCGGGAAGCCCGTACTCCTATTGATGTTGGAGGCCGGAGCATCTATTTTATTCATAGACGCAATCCCATCATCGATCGACCGGAATTAGGACTGCTTTTTCCTGTTTTCAAAAAATGCTTGTTTATATCCCACTAGAATACCCAACTTTGTCCAACCAACTTAACCAAGTACGCTGAAGAGTAAACTTGAAGAACGATCATCAACCCTTTACCAACATATGCAATTGAAATCACTTGAAAGCCTTGTTTTTCTTAGTTTTATTTCGAGATATAACCTTTCCAAAATCCACCAAGTCTTAAGTACAACAGAGGAAGGAGACGACCTTTATGCATGGCTCCCCTTACTTGGCGAATCTGATTACAGGGAGGAGGTGATGGAAAAATGCTGGGAGCAAACCCGAAAATCCATCAAAAAAATGGAAGAAAACGGGGTGCAGGCAATTCCTTTTTATTCTGATTATTACCCCGCTGCACTAAAGGAAATGGATGATTTTCCGCCCGTATTGTATGTGAAAGGGGCAATCAACTGGCCATCCCATCTGGCTGCTGTGGTAGGTCCACGCGACTTTACCTCTTCGATACCTGCAAAAACAGAACAGATTACCCGCGTCCTGCTAGAGCAAGGGTATGGTATTGTATCCGGGCTGGCGCTGGGGGTAGATACCATCGCCCACGATCAGGCCTTGCAGCAGAAAGGTTATACATTGGCGGTACTTCCCGGGCATCTGAACCCCGTTTATCCCCCTCCCAATAAAGACTTGGCCATCCGGATTCTTGAAGGTGGAGGAACTCTTATTTCCGAACTACCCTTCGGAATCCCCTTGACTCAACGCCGGTTTGTGGAGCGCAATCGCCTCACCACAGCGCTTTCTCATATCGTGCTTCCAATGGAATTGCGGGAAAAAGGGGGTACCCTTAAAACCATTCAACATGCTTTGAAGCAAAGGAAAACCCTCCTGCTCTCGGCATTCACAAGAGATCCGCTGGCTGATAATAGCCTCCAAAAATTGCTTCGAAAGCAACAAAAAAGTGGGAATGGAGCCGTCCTACTTTCTCATCACCTCGATGAGCTCAAAACACAATTACAACAGCTCTACGATTCTACGCCCCGATAAAAGAACTTTCCCAAAAACCAGTTTACCAAAAAATGCCCTGTTTTGACCGCTGGTTATTTTGTTTGACCGCTGGTTACTTTCTGCTTGCGGGCGCGCGACCGACTTCTTAGCTTTGTGAGTAACCAATTCGCTTGCATACAAGGAAGATAATTAATTCTCCTTACTTCATTAATCAACCCTGGTATTGGCTCCGTTTTTACTTGCTTGGAAGTTGGGTTTTGGAGAATGTTGCTGGATAGAACCTTTAAGCGACCGACCGCCTGTCAATAATCAAATTGCTGCTTTGAGTTAGGTTAAAACGAATTTCTATGATAAGAATCCAGGCTGCCAACTGGAAGTAAACCATAAAGCAGTTTTTGAGAAAACAACTTTACTTTTTTAACCTCGTTTCCACATGCCCACGCTTTCCAAATCCCGTTTTCTATCGGGGCTTCAATGCGAAAAAAAAATGTATTTTGAGGTCAGTCGAAAAGACTTGAAGCCACAGATAGATGCATCGCAGCAGGCTTTGTTTGATCTAGGGCATAGCATTGGACAACTAGCTCAACAGGCTTTTCCTGGCGGGCTGGACGCTACCACCGGGATGCAGGGAAATTGGTCTTTGGCTATTCAACGAACGAAGGAGTGGCTTCAATCAGGACAGACCACCATTTATGAGGCAACTTTTTCTCAATCTGGCGGATTTGCAGCCTTGGACATTCTTCACCATAGGGACGGAGAGCGTTGGGCGATTGAAGTAAAAACCAGCACGGAGGTAAAAGAATATCACTTGCAGGATGCGGCCTTTCAGTACCATGTCATGTGTGCTGCTGGTTTTACTCCGGATAAATTTTTTTTGATGCACATCAATAACCGCTATCAAAAAAAAGGTCCGATTGATCCTGCTGACTATTTTCACCTAGAAGACATTACCTTGAACGTCAAGGAGCTCCAGGAAACGATTCATCAAAAAAAGGCATCGTTTTTACAGCTTTTAGAAACCAATATAGAACCAATTCGAGCTATCGGCCCGCACTGTAACCAGCCCTTCGCCTGTCCATTTCAGCACCATTGCTATGCTCATTTGCCCGAAAACAATGTATTAGAGCTCCTGAATGCTCGCGGGAAATCTTGGGAACTGTATCAGTTGGGCATTTGGTCGCTAGCGGATGTACCTGCTGATTTCGCACTCACGCATCGACAACAGCTACAAGTAAGCGGCAAGCCTTTTTTAGATCTTGACCGACTGAAGCAATTTTTGGAGCCTATACAAGCCCCTTTATATTTCCTTGATTTTGAAACTTTTTTCCCGGCCATACCCGTCCTAGACGGCACCCGACCCTTTGAACAAGTCCCATTTCAATATTCTTTACATATCACAGACCTAGACGGTAATCTGTTGGAGCACCGTTCGTTCCTTGCAAATCCTGCTGATTTTAATGATCCCGATCAGCCGGATCCAAGAATGCAGCTCTTCACACAACTTCGGCAGGACCTTGGATCGTCGGGTACCATCATTGCCTATAATGCCGGCTTTGAGCAGTCCATTCTAAAGGGGCTCTCGGCAGCATTTGGCGAAGAGACCTTCTATTTTGAAGGGGTAAGGGAACGTTTTGCCGACCTATTGGTACCCTTTCGAAGTGGTTGGTATTACTTGCCGGAAATGGGTTCCAGCGCTTCTATCAAGTCCGTCCTTCCCGCTATCGCCCCTACTTTTTCGTACGAAAACCTACGGATCGCGGATGGCGGGCAAGCCAGTTTTGTATTTCACGCACTTGTCACTCATACCTACACAGATGACCTGGAAACCGTCCACCAGGACTTACTTGATTATTGTCACCGCGACACGCAAGGAATGCTCCTAATCTATCAACACTTAAAAGCACTTACTAAACGATGATCAGCATAGAAGAAATTAAACAGCAAATCAAGGACCTGGCTGACCAGCACCAGGCAACCGAGGAAGAATCCCTGGATGATTTTAAGGACATAGATTGGATGGAGTACCAGGCGACTCGGCTTATTGTCTCGTACGCAGAATCCCGGGGCTACCTGGTGGAAGGCTTTCCAACCGAAAAACGCCTGCTACCAGAGGAGGAGCTGGATGATGATTATTTCTGTTCGGAGCGTTACCAACATTACCTCGACCGGCTGGCGCTGGATCACCCGGATATAGCCGACCTGTTGTGGTACTCGGTCCAGCATTTTTGGCCTGAGCAATATCAGTCTAAAGAACAGTTTATGGATGCAAATCAGGGGTTTTTGGAGTCTGGCATTTACGAGGATTTTCCATTTTAAGGAGCGAGCTGAAGAGATGGATAAATTGGGTTGATTGGGGGGGAAATAAAACGATCTCCAATTTAAGCTAAGCCAAGATATAATAATTAAAATATTATCGTTGCCATTAACCTAACTTCCCCTTCCACCATTTACCTGTCTATGAAAAAAGGCTGCCTAGTTGCCCTCCTGTTTTTTCTGGCGATTGGCGCCATTGGCCTGCTCGTCTTGTATCGTATTTTTTTCGTGCCCCATGGGATTG
>Ga0315900_10002763_pt1 | contig 26374 bp, 18 predicted proteins | sample LakEriMetagenome_FD_203521 | JGI IMG/M metagenome (GOLD analysis project Ga0315900, IMG submission 203521) | Freshwater fungal communities from buoy surface, Lake Erie, Ohio, United States - Buoy 12 MA114 | ecosystem: Environmental > Aquatic > Freshwater > Lake > Lake biofilm | place: USA: Lake...
AGCGTGGAGGTGTCCTGGGTGATCGCCTCGCCCTTGGCGATGCTGCGAAGCAGGCGACGCATGATCTTGCCCGAGCGGGTCTTGGGCAGGTTGTCGCCAAAGCGGATGTCCTTGGGCTTGGCGATGGGGCCGATCTCCTTGGCCACCCAGTTGCGCAGTTCGTTGGCGATCTTCTTGGCCTCCTCGCCGGTGGGCCGGCTGCGTTTGAGCACCACGAAGGCGCACACCGCCTCGCCGGTCAGGTCGTCCGGGCGCCCCACCACCGCCGCCTCGGCCACCAGGTCGGTCTTGGCCACCAGCGCCGACTCGATCTCCATCGTGCCCAGTCGGTGGCCCGAGACGTTGAGCACATCGTCAATGCGGCCGGTGATGCGGAAATAGCCCCGGTCGGCGCTGCGCACCGCGCCGTCGCCGGCCAGGTAGTAGCCCTTGAGCTCGCCGGGGAAGTAGCTTTTCTTGAACCGCTCCGGGTCGTTCCAGATGGTGCGGATCATCGAGGGCCAGGGGCGCTTGACGACCAGGATGCCGCCCGAGCCATGGGGCATGTCGCCGCCCTGCTCGTCAACGATCGCCGCGGCAATGCCCGGCAGGGGCAGCGTGCACGAGCCCGGCACCAGCGGGGTGGCGCCCGGCAACGGCGTGATCATGTGGCCGCCAGTCTCGGTCTGCCAGAAGGTGTCCACGATCGGGCAGCGCTCGCCGCCCACATGGCGGTGGTACCACATCCAGGCTTCTGGGTTGATCGGTTCGCCCACGCTTCCCAAAATGCGCAGCGTGTTCAGATTCCATTTTTTCGGGTGGACATTCTCGTCGGTCTCGGCCGCCTTGATCAGTGAGCGGATCGCGGTCGGCGCGGTGTAGAAGATCGTGACCTTGTGGGCCTCGATCATCTGCCAGAAACGGCCGGCATTCGGATAGGTGGGCACGCCCTCGAACACCACCTGCGTGGCGCCAGCGGCCAGCGGCCCGTACGCGATATAGGTGTGCCCGGTGATCCAGCCGATGTCGGCGGTGCACCAGAAAATGTCGCTGGGCCGGATATCGAACGTCCACTGCATCGTGAGGTTCGCCCACAGCACGTAGCCGCCGGTGGAATGCTGCACGCCCTTGGGCTTGCCGGTCGATCCCGAGGTGTACAGGATGAACAGCGGATGCTCGGCGCCCACCGGCACCGGCGCGCAAACGGTCGACTGGCCCTTGAGCACTTCGTCGAAGGTCTTGTCACGCCCGGCGACCATGTTGCAGGCGGTGGCCGTGCGCTGGAACACCAGCACCGTCTTGAGCGTGTCGCACCCGCCCAGTCCGATGGCCTCGTCCACGATCGACTTCAGAGGCAGCTCCTTGCCACCGCGCATCTGGTAGTTGGCGGTGATCACCGCCACGGCGCCAGCGTCAATGATCCGCTCCTGCAGCGCCTTCGACGAGAAGCCCCCGAACACCACCGAGTGGGTCGCGCCAATGCGGGCGCAGGCCTGCATCGCCACCACGCCCTCGATCGTCATCGGCATATAGATGATCACGCGATCACCCTTCTGGATGCCCTGGGACTTGAGCGCGTTGGCAAACTGGCTCACGCGGTCCAGTAATTCCTTGTAGGTGACCTGGGTGACCTTGCCGTCATCGGATTCAAAGATGATCGCGGTCTTGTTCTCGACGGGCGTGCCCATGTGCTTGTCGAGGCAGTTGGCGGACGCATTGAGCTCGCCATCGTCGAACCACTTGAAAAACGGCGCCTTCGATTCATCGAGGGTCCGGGTGAACGGCTTGGTCCAGACCACGTTCTCGCGCGCGAGCTTCGCCCAGAAACCTTCAAAGTCCTTCTCGGCGGCCTGGCACAAGGCCTCATAGGCGGCCATGCCGCTAATGCGGGCGCCCTGGACGGCGGCGGCAGGCGGGGGGAAGACACGGTTCTCGACGAGGACCGATTCGATCGCGCTCATGGTTGTCTCCGTTGTGGTGCAAGCTTTCGGGCAGGACTGTCAAGCCAGGTACTTACAACCTACTGACTTAGGCCGTACATCGCCCACCTGACAATTTACGGGAAAACCGGGACTTTGCGCCCTCCCTAAAATCCCGGATCACCCCTTCGGAACCCGTCATGCAAAACCCACAACGCCTGCGCGCGCTGCCCAATGTCATCTTTGCCAGCCGCTGGCTGCAACTTCCGCTTTACATCGGCCTCATCGCCGCTCAGGCGGTGTACGTCTTTCACTTCTGGGTGGAACTTGTGCACCTGCTCGAGGCGGCCTTCGGCAACCAGGACGCGCTACAAAAACTGGTCACGAGCATCGGCTACAAATCCGCCGCGACTTTGACCCAGCTCAATGAGACGGTAATCATGCTGGTGGTGCTGGCCCTGATTGATGTGGTCATGATCTCCAACTTGCTGATTATGGTCATTGTGGGTGGCTATGAAACGTTCGTCAGCCGCATGAATCTTGAGGGTCATCCCGACCAGCCAGAGTGGCTCAGCCATGTGAACGCCTCGGTGCTCAAGGTCAAGCTGGCTACTGCCATCATCGGCATCAGCTCGATCCACCTGCTCAAGACGTTCATCAACGCCGAGAACTACTCCGACAAGGTGCTGATCGCTCAGACCACGATCCATATTGCCTTCCTGCTATCGGCGATGGCGATTGCCTACACCGACCGTCTGATGGCGCACACGCCGCCGGCTGATCATTGATCAATCAGCGGCCCCCAGCCGCACCCGCCAGCGGCTCGCTCACACCATCCGAGCCGGCTGCACCCACACATCGAATTGCGCCCCACTCACATGGCCCGAGGCCAGGGCGGCATCCCGCAGGCTGCGGCCTTCCCGGTAGGCGAGCCGCGCAATCTCGGCGGCGCGGTCATAGCCGATGTGCGGCACCAGTGCAGTCGCCAGCATCAGGGAGTCATCGCGCAGCTGGGCGATCCGGGCCTCATCGGCCTGCAGGTCCTGCACGCCGTGGCGGTCGAAGCTGGACATCCCGTCGGCCAGCAGGCGGGCGCTTTGCAGGAAGGCGTGGGCCAGTAGGGGACGCGCCACGTTGAGCTCGAAATTCCCGCTAGACCCTGCCAGGTTGATCGCGACATCGTTGCCCAAAACTTGGTAACAGGCCATGAGCAAGGCCTCGCACTGCGTGGGGTTGACCTTGCCCGGCATGATCGATGAACCAGGCTCGTTCTCGGGCAGCCGCAACTCACCGAGTCCGCATCGCGGCCCGCTGGCGAGCCAGCGGATGTCGTTGGCGATCTTCATCAGGCTGGTGGCCAGCCCCTTGAGCGCGCCATGGGCATGCACGAGTGCATCGGCGGCCGCCAGGGCCTCGAACTTGTTCGGCGCGCTGGTCACCGGCAGCCCGGTGTCTTGGGCCAGTTGCGCGGCCATCTGCTCGGCAAAGCCTGGCGGGGCGTTGAGCCCGGTCCCCACCGCCGTGCCTCCCATGGCCAGTTCGCGCAGATGCGGCAGGCTCGCGGTGATGTGACGCACCGCATGGTCCAACTGCGCAACATGGCCCGAGATCTCCTGGCCCAGCGTCAGCGGCGTCGCGTCCTGCAAGTGAGTGCGGCCGATCTTGACGAGGTGCCCCCAGGCCGCTGATTTGACGGCCAGCGTGGCGCGCAAATGATGGAGGGCGGGCAGCAGGCGTCGCTGAAGCGCCTCCAGGGCCGCCAGGTGAATGGCGCTGGGCACCGCGTCGTTGGACGATTGCCCGCGATTGACGTGGTCATGGGGATGCACCAGCCGCCCCTCGCCCCGGGTGCCCCCCAGCAACTCGCTGGCCCGGTTGGCGATCACCTCGTTGACGTTCATATGGGTCTGGGTACCGGAGCCGGTCTGCCAGACGGCCAGCGGGAACTCCGCGTCATGGCGCCCGGCGATGATCTCGTCAGCCGCCGCGAGGATGGCGTCGGCCATACGGGCCTCCAGCGCGCCGCTGCGCCGGTGCACGAGGGCGGCGGCCCGCTTGATGCGGGCCAGCCCCACGATCACTTCGCGCGGCATGCGCTCGTGCGAAATCGCAAAGTGACGCAGCGAGCGCTGCGTCTGCGCCCCCCACAGGCGGGTGCCGGGCACCTCGATCGCGCCCAGGCTGTCCTGCTCCACCCGTGGGCCCACCGCCGGGGCCAGGGCCGCCATCCTCGGCCCTGGCGGGGCCGACCCCGCCCCGGGCCGCGACCCCGGTAACCGCCGTTCGACCAACCGTCGGTCTTGCTGCTCACCCATCGGCTACCTCCCTGCCCCCATGCGGGCCCCTGCCAGACCCCACAGGGGCCCAGCCCTTGGAATACCCCGCCTGGCGGCCAGTTGCAAACTCATTCATTCGGGCCATTTGCACTGTTGAAAATATGTTAGATAATGTCGGCAACTCTGCAGAAAAAGGTCCAGGATTATTTGAACGATCGTTCATGAACTCCGCCTGACTCCGTCGAGCCACCCTTTGTTCGCGACTCAACCCAAACTTTTTAAATTTCAGGAGGATTCGAATATGAATCTCAACAATATTGACCTCGACAGCATCGATCTGGTCACCCTCAAGAAACTGGCCGATAGCGCAAATGAAAAGTTCAAGAAGCGCAAGGAAGGCGAGCTCAAGACGTTGGTAAGCCGCTGGCTGGCCGATGCGGCGGCGGTGGGCTATGGCCCCGGCGACGTGCTCGCTGAAGTGCGCAGCCAGACCGCGGGCGGCGCGGGTGGCAAGCGCCGCCGTGCCGCGCGCTCCGATGCGGGCAAGTCCGCTGCCCCGAAATACCGCGGTCCCAATGGTGAACTCTGGAGTGGCCGCGGCCAGCCGCCGAAATGGATGAAACCCCTGCTGGTGGCCGGCAAGAAAAAGGAAGATTTCCTGATTTCCAAGGGCTGATTCCCGGGGTCGGGCATACATGGCCCTCAGGCCATGCCGGCCCTCCCGGGTCGTTCCACCCTTTGCAAACCCGCCGTGCGGTCACCCCGCCTGGCGGGTTTTGTTTTACAGGCGCGCCACTTTCATTGCATTTCGACACACAAAACCGTCGTGGCGATTTTTCCAAGTAATAGTCAATTCGACAACTAAAACCCGGCTGACTTATCACTACGGCGGCCTGCTAATCTTCAGAAAGCCTCCGTGAGCCTCGTGCATCCAGCGCAGTGCCCCCTCCCCCGGAAACAGCGCTGCACCGGTTCGGCGCAGGTCGCGGTCGCAGCCTGGCGACGGGCCACCCTGCCGGCCGCTGAGATAATGATCCGCACGTTTCCCTCCCACCGGCGCGGGCCCGCCTGCCGCCCCTCCTGATCCATCGCCATGACCACGCGCATCCAGCAAGCCGACCTGATCGAATCTATCGCCGCGGCCCTGCAGTACATCAGCTACTACCACCCGGCCGACTACATCGCGCACCTGGCCCGCGCCTACGAGCGGGAGCAGAGCCCGGCGGCCAAGGACGCGATCGCGCAGATCCTGACCAACAGCAAGATGAGCGCCACCGGCCACCGGCCGATCTGCCAGGACACCGGCATCGTCAACGTGTTCCTCAAGGTGGGCATGGAAGTCCAGTTCAGCGGATTCAGCGGCAGCCTTGACGACGCCATCAACGAGGGCGTGCGCCGCGGCTACCACCACCCCGACAACATGCTGCGCGCCAGCGTGGTGGCCGACCCGCAGTTCGCGCGCAAGAACACCAAGGACAACACCCCGGCCGTCATCTTCACCGAGATCGTGCCTGGCAACACCGTGGAAGTGACGGTGGCCGCCAAGGGCGGTGGCTCGGAAAACAAAAGCAAGATGGTCATGCTCAATCCAGGCGACTCGGTGGTGGACTGGGTGCTCAAGACGGTGCCCACGATGGGGGCCGGCTGGTGCCCGCCGGGCATGCTCGGGATCGGCATCGGCGGCACCGCCGAGAAAGCCGTCCTCATGGCCAAGGAAAGCCTGATGGACGACATCGACATGTACACGCTGCAGGCCAAGGCCGCCAAGGGCGAGACGCTCTCGCAAGTGGAAGAACTGCGTCTGGAGCTGTACGAGAAGGTCAATGCCCTGGGCATCGGCGCGCAGGGCCTGGGAGGTTTGACCACCGTGCTCGATGTGAAGATCAAGATGTACCCGACCCACGCCGCGAGCAAGCCTGTGGCGATGATCCCCAATTGCGCGGCCACCCGCCATGCCCACTTCGTGCTCGATGGCTCGGGCCCGGCCTATATCGACCCGCCCAGCCTTGATCTGTGGCCCGACGTGTCCTGGACGCCCGACACGAAAAAGAGCAAACGGGTGAATCTGGACAGCCTCACCCGCGAAGAAGTGGCCAGCTGGAAGCCCGGTGACACGCTCCTGCTCAATGGCAAGATGCTCACCGGACGCGACGCCGCGCACAAGCGGATCCAGGACATGCTGGCCAAGGGCGAGTCCCTGCCAGTGGATTTCACCAACCGCGTGATTTACTACGTTGGCCCGGTGGATCCGGTCAAGGACGAAGCGGTCGGTCCCGCCGGCCCCACCACGGCCACCCGGATGGACGGCTTCACCGAGATGATGCTCGCCCAGACCGGCCTGATCGCCATGATCGGCAAGGCCGAGCGCGGCCCGGTCGCGATCGAGGCGATCAAGAAACACCGCAGCGCCTACCTGATGGCGGTCGGCGGCGCGGCCTATCTGGTGTCCAAGGCGATCCGCAAAGCCCGCGTGGTCGGCTTTGAAGACCTGGGCATGGAAGCGATCTATGAATTCGACGTGGTCGACATGCCAGTGACGGTGGCCGTGGATGCCGGCGGCACCAGCGCCCACATCACCGGCCCGGCCCAGTGGCAGCAGCGCATTGCCTCCGGCGAATTCAAGTCCATCGCCGTCACCGCCGCCTGAGGAGCGGTTCGGCCCGGGCGCTTCTCTCCAGCAGCCCGGGACCGTGCGCAGCATGCCCGGCCCCCTCGATCCCATCGGCCTGTTTGACAGCGGCATCGGCGGCCTGAGCGTCCTGCGGGCGCTGCGCACGCTGCTGCCGCTGGAAGACTGCGTCTACCACGCCGACACCGGCCATGCGCCCTATGGCGAGCGCGATGACGCCTTCGTGATGGAACGCGCCCAGGCACAGGCGCGCGAGCTGATCGAGCAGCGGCGCGCCAAGCTGCTGGTGGTGGCCTGCAACACCGCCACGGCCGCGGCGATCCATGACCTGCGAGCCACCTGGCCGCAGGTGCCGATCGTTGGCGTTGAACCCGCGCTCAAACCGGCAGCGGCGGGATCGCGCACCGGCCGGGTGGGCGTGCTGGCCACCCGGGGCACCTTGGCCAGCGAAAAATTCCGGCAGCTGCAGGCCTCCCTGGCCGGGCAGGCCGAATTCATCCTGCAGCCCTGCGACGGCCTGGCCGCGGCCATCGAGAGCGGCCAGGCCGACGAGACCCGCTCGCTGTGTGCCCGCTACCTGGCGGCCCTCGGCGGGCTGGGCGCATCGCCCGGGCAGATCGATACGGTGGTCCTGGGCTGCACCCACTATGCTTTTGCGATGGAGGACATCCTGCGCATCGTCGGGCCAGAGGTCCGAGTGCTGGACACCGGGGAACCGGTGGCGCGCCAGGTGCGCCGGCTGCTGGAGCAGGCACGCCTGCTGGCGCCCGCGCCAGCTGCCGCGCCCGCAGGCACCTCGCCCGCCTGCGGTCGCCTGACCCTGCTGACCACCGGATCCATCGCCCTGCTCGAGGCCGCCGCGCGGCGCTGGCTGCCCGCCTGAGGCCACCGGCCGGTCAGGCTCCGGGGGTGCCCACCGGCTCGCCGCCCGGTTCCCGCAATGCCGCCTCGCGGCCCCGGGCCACGTTCACCTGGGTCAACAGCACCAGCCCTGCGATGAACAGGACCGTGGTGGACAGGATCGCCAACCGGTGGTTGCCGCCCGTGGCCCAGGTGATTGCGCCGTAGCTCAGGGGTCCGAGGATAGACGCCAGACGCAGGGCGACCGTCCACAAGCCGAAAAACTCCGCCAGTTGCCGGGGCGGGGCGAACAGGCCGGCCATGGCACGCCCGGCCGACTGGCTCGAGCCCATGCACACCCCGGCGATCGCCGCCGCGATCCAGAACGTGCCCTGGGTGGTGGCCAGGGCGGCGATCACGCAGGTCACGGTCCAGCCCACCAGGGTGAGGGCCAGGGCCGCCCGATGGCCGATGCGATCCTGCAGATAGCCCCAGCCGAACGCACCCGCTGCGGCCGCGGCGTTGAGCGCGAAGATCAGGACCATCGTCTCCTGGGGCTTGAAGCCGATCACCTGTTCGGCATAAATCGCCGCGAGGCTGATCGCCACCGCGACACCGCCCTGGTAGCAGACCGCACAGGCCATGAGCCAGCGGAAATCCCGGTAGTGCCGGACCTGGGCCAGCGTGGCGCGCAGTTGCCGCCATGACGCGCCCAAGGAGCCGGACACCGCCGGGCCCGGCCTGGGCTGCGCATGCTCCTTGAGCCAGGCGAAGGTGACCAGCGCCGCCCCCCCGTACATGACGGCGGTGATGCCCATGGTCACCGGCACGAAATGGCTGGCCGGCAGGCCCCTCGCCTGGGCCCAGAGCACATAGCCCAGGCACAGTCCCAGCGTCAACATGCCTCCGAGATAGCCCAGGCCCCAGCCCCAACCGCTCACGCGTCCCATGGCCTGCGGCCGCGCCAACTCGGGCAGGAAGGCGGCAATCAGCGATTCGCCCCAGGCATAGAAGGTGTTGGACACCACCACCAGAACGATCGCCAGGACGACGGTCCCCGGGCCCGGCAGGGCCAGGGCGGCGGTGCTCACCACGCAGCCGGCGGTCACCAGCATCAGCAGGCGCTTCTTCGCAGCCCGCTGGTCGGCCCAGGCACCCAGAGCGGGCATGGTGAGCATCACGATCGCATAAGACAGGCTGAGCGCCGCCGTCCAGGCGAAGGTGGCCCAAGGCGCCTGACCGGCGATGCCGCCCACGAAATAGGCGGCAAACACCGCAGTGATCACGACGGTGGTGTAGCCGGAGTTGGCGAAGTCGTACATCGCCCATCCCAGCACCTCGCGCTTGCGCACGCCGGGGTTGAGCACGTCATTGGAGAGCGAGGCCATCCCCGAAGAATAGTCGAGCCGGCGTCACCCTGCCAGTTGCAGGTGCGGTGGATCAGTGCAGATGACGCGGCCTGCGACCGCCGCCGTGGCTGCCGCCGCCGCTGCCGCCACTGCCGCGGGGGGGCTTGCCCAGTTCGAGGGAGCTGACCAGGTTGTCGAAACGCTCGGCGAACAGGCGGTCGATTTCAGCCACCACCCCGCCGAGTTCGGCCCCGTCGAAGTGGCGCTCCATCAGGTGCACCACGTCTTCCACCAGCAGGTCGCGCTGCACCTGCATGATGGCCGCGGGTGTGGGGCCGACGAACAGCATGAGGAAATCATCGCGGGCCTCCTGACCCTCCGGTGCCTCGTCCTCGTCGAACTCGGCATCGTAGAAGGTCACCTCCAGCGCAGCACCCTGCTGGGCCAGCTCGTTGAGGCTCATGCACACCTCATCGAGCGCCTGGCGGAAATCTTCATCGCCCGAAATCGTCCAGCACAGAGACAGCACATGGGCCTGCGCATCAAAGCGGATCCCGGGCTCCTCCTCGTAGGCGCTCTCGGCGGCATCGGCCAGGGAGCGCGCACCGGCATAGCGCCAGAGCGGTTTGAGCGCGTCCTGCAGCTGCTCGAAGGTCACGTCCGCTCGCAGCGGCACCTCGCCGTGCACATGGATCTCGAAGGGGGCGTCGTAGTGGGGCATGGTGTCGAAAACTCGGGCCGATCCGCCCCGGGGCGCTGGGCCGGCGGCCGGAACGCCCCCGGCGCGGGAGCATGAATTCTACGCTCGCGCGGCGGACGGGCCGGAACCCGTCGGTCGAGGAGACCGACTCTCACGTGCCATTTAGAAGGCATTTACCTTCATTAAATTAATTACTATTTTTTACACTACAGTTTTCTGAATGCATTAATGCGCGAATTCAATTTTTGCCACCCTGGTGGTCAGAAAAGTCTTTTTCGTGGGTTTGCGGGTGGCCCTGGGCCTGATCCTGATTTCCCGGCAGGCGGGGCAATCGCCGGCTTGACCGACGACCCACGGACAGCGCTGATCCAGTTCCTGTTTTCTGGCCGCTTCGAGCCGCTGGCCCAGGGACGGCCAGCCTTGCTGCGAGCCTTCAGGCAGACCGCGCGTTCGGTGGTGGTGGAGGGCTAACGGAGACCGCCGATCAGGCGCTTGGTGCCCCGAACCGGAATCGAACCGGTACGCCCGGCAAAGGGCGGCGGATTTTAAGTCCGCTGTGTCTACCAACTTCACCATCGGGGCTCTGCCGGTCAATGTACGGCAAAACGGCCCGCCATCACCATGAAAAAAGGGAAGCAGCAGCTTCCCCTTGTTCGAGCAATTTGGAGCGGGAAACGAGGCTCGAACTCGCGACCTCAACCTTGGCAAGGTTGCGCTCTACCAACTGAGCTATTCCCGCACAGCCTACAAGTATAGCCCATCCCGCGCGGCCCGTCCGAGCACTCGCCCGGAACCGGCCTTGCCTCAGTACTTGAACTGCAAGGTGACGCGCGTGACATCAATCTCGGCCGACTGCGCTGTCAGGCGGGCATTGCTGATGTGATACAGGCCCACGCCCACGCCCACCGCGGGCGTGAGGTTGTACATCACATCAAAACCGGTACGAAACTGCACCAGCTGCTTGGCCTCGAAGTTGCCGAGAGACTTCTGATACAGCACCGGCCCGAAGAAGGGCGTGAGTTGCACATCGCCCCAGCGGTAGTCCTTGCGCACGCCGTAGCCAATGAACCCGGCGCCGTCGACGCTCAGCCCCAGCGACTGCACAGGCTTGAAACCCCAGGCCAGTTCCTCCGCCGGCCGGCGCTCGACCGTGATGAAACCCTCCTGCCCCACCGGCGTTTTGTCCTTGCCGTTGGTGCCGGCCGTGACCAGCCACTGCGAATCCTTGCTGGCCGGATGCTCTGCCGGCTGGAAACCGACCATGCCGCCCAGGACGATCGCCACAAACTTGGCGTAGGTCATTCCGAGAATCATTGTTCTGACTGCGTGTGTTGTATTGATGACTTCCGCGGGGGACTCTATCGCCCGCCCCCGCCCCTGTCAATTTGACGGGCCACGTGCGCGCGAACGCCCGCTGGGACACGGGGGATTCGCATGAGACCCCCGGGGAGGAAGGCGTGTCGAGAGGACTGGAGGCGCAGGCCGGAGTCGAACCGACCTAAACGGATTTGCAATCCGCTGCATAACCGCTTTGCTACTGCGCCGCATGAAGCCCAGGCCGGCATTGCACCAGCCTGTCGTGAAAAAAGGGAAGCAGCTGGCTTCCCTTCATTCCGCAATTTTGGAGCGGGAGACGAGTCTCGAACTCGCGACCTCAACCTTGGCAAGGTTGCGCTCTACCAACTGAGCTACTCCCGCATGAGCCCCGCATTGTATTCGAAAAAGCGCCTGCCTGCGGCGCACAGGCCGGCCGGTGCCCTGGCTCTTCGCGACCGAAGCAGCCTCGGTCGCCCAAGCTGTCCGGATGCCTCAGTGCTTGATCGTGCCGCCGCCAGGGGTGGGCGTGACCGCCGCGCCCTCAGCGGGGGTCGGCAGGGCGCCGGCCGCCGCCTCCTCGTCCGACAGGGGCACCGGCCGGCTGGCCAGGGCCACTTCGAGCACCTTGTCGATCCACTTCACCGGCACGATCTCCAGGCCTTCCTTCACGTTTTCGGGGATCTCCTGCAGGTCCTTGGTGTTTTCCTCGGGAATGAGCACCGTCTTGATGCCGCCGCGCAGGGCTGCCAGCAGCTTTTCCTTCAGACCGCCAATGGCCGTCACCTCACCACGCAGAGTGATCTCGCCGGTCATGGCCACATCGGCCCGCACCGGGATGCCGGTGAGCGCCGAGACAATGGCCGTGGTCATGGCAATGCCGGCGCTGGGGCCGTCCTTGGGTGTGGCGCCGTCGGGCACGTGGATGTGGATATCCTTTTTCTCGAACACCTCGTCCTTGATGCCCAGGCCGCGCGAGCGGCTGCGCACCACGGTGCGGGCGGCGTCCACCGACTCCTTCATCACATCGCCCAGCGAGCCGGTGCGCAGGAAGTTGCCCTTGCCCGGCATGAGCGCGGCTTCGATGGTGAGCAGGTCACCGCCCACCTCCGTCCAGGCCAGGCCGACCACCTGGCCGATCTGGTTCTGCTGCTCGGCGCGGCCATAGGTGTGCTTGCGCACACCGAGGAAGTCGTTGAGGTTCTCGGGCGTGACCACCACCTGCGGGGTGTACTTCTTCAGGAGCAGGCCCTTGACCACCTTGCGGCAGATCTTGGATAACTCGCGCTCGAGGGAGCGCACGCCCGCCTCACGGGTGTAGTAGCGCACCACGTCGCGCACCGCCGCCTCCGTCACCTGCAGTTCGGCCTCGGTCACGCCGTTGTTCTTCATCTGCTTGGGCAGCAGATAGCGGATGGCGATATGGGTTTTCTCGTCCTCGGTATACCCCGACAGGCGGATGACCTCCATGCGATCGAGCAGCGCCGGCGGGATGTTCATCGAGTTGGAGGTGGCCACGAACATCACGTCAGACAGGTCGAAGTCCACCTCCACATAGTGGTCGCTGAACGTGTGATTCTGCTCGGGGTCGAGCACCTCCAGCAGGGCGCTGGCCGGGTCACCGCGGAAGTCGGTGCCCAGCTTGTCGATCTCATCGAGCAGGAACAGCGGGTTGCGCGTGCCCACCTTGGACAGGCTTTGCAGCACCTTGCCAGGCAGGGCACCGATGTAGGTCCGGCGATGGCCGCGGATCTCGGCCTCGTCACGCATGCCACCCAGGGCCATGCGCACGTATTTGCGGCCGGTAGCCTTGGCCACCGACTGCCCGAGCGAGGTCTTGCCCACGCCGGGCGGGCCCACCAGGCACAGGATGGGTGCCTTGACCTTGTCCACGCGCTGCTGCACCGCGAGGTATTCGAGGATGCGGTCCTTGACCTTCTCCAGGCCCCAGTGGTCTTCGTTGAGCACCTCCTCGGCATGACCGAGGTCGTGCTTGATCTTGGTTTTCTTGGCCCAGGGCAGGCCGGTGAGCACGTCGATGTAATTGCGCACCACCGTCGCCTCGGCCGACATCGGTGACATCAGCTTGAGCTTCTTGAGTTCGGCATCGGCCTTCTTGCGCGCGTCCTTGGGCATGCGGGCCAGCTTGATCTTCTTTTCGATCTCTTCGATGTCAGCGCCCTCTTCCCCCTCGCCGAGCTCTTTCTGGATCGCCTTGACCTGCTCGTTGAGATAGAAGTCGCGCTGGTTCTTCTCCATCTGGCGCTTGACGCGTCCGCGGATGCGTTTGTCGACGTTGAGGATGTCGACCTCGCGTTCGAGCTGGTCAAACAGGTTCTCGAGCCGGCCACGCACGTCGGCCAGGTCCAGCACGATCTGCTTGTTTTCCAGCTTGAGCGGCAGATGGGCGGCGATGGTGTCGGCCAGGCGGCCGGGATCGTCAATGCTGACGATGGAGGTGAGGATCTCCGGCGGGATTTTCTTGTTCAATTTGACGTATTGGTCAAACTGCTGCATGACGGCGCGACGCAGAGCCTCCACCTCGGTGGATTGCGGATCGCCGGCGGCCGGATCCACCGGCAGGACCGTGGCAGAAAAATGCGACTCCCCGTCGATGATGCGGCTCACGCGGGCCCGTTGCTGCCCCTCCACCAGCACTTTCACCGTGCCGTCGGGGAGCTTGAGCATCTGCAGGATGGTGGACACGCAGCCGACGTCGAACATGTCGGTGGGCGACGGCTCGTCTTTCGCGGCGGCCTTCTGGGCGACCAGCATGATGCGCCGCTCGGCGGCCATCGCAGACTCGAGCGCCTTGATGCTCTTGGGCCGTCCCACGAACAGCGGGATGACCATGTGCGGGAACACCACCACATCGCGCAGCGGCAGCAGCGGCAGCTCGATCGGGGTTGAAGGAAGCGGAACGTGCCCGGACATGTGGATCCTTTCTCTACCCTACCCAGTGTGGAGGGCGGTTGGCGGTTTTCAACCCGGATGACGACAGGGAATCAGGCCTTTTTTGCGGCTTCCCTGTACACCAGCAGCGGTGGCTTGTTCTCGTCGATGGTGGACTCATCGAGCACCACCTTCTCCACGTTGGCCGCGTTGGGCAGCTCGAACATGGTGTCAATCAGGGCGTGCTCGAGGATCGAGCGCAGGCCGCGGGCGCCAGTCTTGCGCGCCAGGGCCTTTCTGGCAATCGCCCGCAGGGCATTGGGACGCACCTCAAGCTCGGCGCCTTCCATGGCCAGGAGCTTGCCGTATTGCTTGACGAGCGCGTTCTTCGGCTCGGTCAGGATCTGGACCAGGGCATCCTCGGTGAGCTCGGCCAGGGTCGCAACCACCGGCAGGCGACCGACCAGCTCGGGAATCAGGCCGAACTTGATCAGGTCTTCGGGCTCGACGTCCCGGAACGCCTCGGTGAGCGTCCGCTGGGTCTTGCTGCGCACCGTGGCGCCAAAGCCGATGCCCGAGGCTTCGGTGCGCTGCTCGATCACCTTTTCGAGCCCGGCGAACGCGCCGCCGCAGATGAACAGGATGTTGGTGGTATCAATCTGCAGGAAATCCTGGTTCGGATGCTTGCGTCCGCCCTGTGGCGGCACGCTGGCCATCGTCCCTTCGATCAGTTTGAGCAGGGCCTGCTGCACGCCCTCGCCCGACACATCCCGCGTGATGGAGGGGTTGTCGGACTTGCGGGAAATCTTGTCGATCTCGTCGATGTAGACGATGCCGCGCTGGGCGCGCTCGACCTCATAGTTGCAGCTTTGCAGGAGCTTCTGGATGATGTTCTCGACGTCCTCGCCCACGTAGCCCGCTTCGGTGAGGGTGGTCGCATCGGCCATCACGAAGGGCACATCGAGCATGCGGGCCAGGGTCTGCGCAAGCAGCGTCTTGCCCGAGCCGGTGGGGCCGATCAGAAGGATGTTGGTCTTGGTCAGTTCGACCTCGTCCTTCTTTGCCTTGTCGTTATGGCGCAGTCGCTTGTAGTGGTTGTAGACCGCCACCGACAAGGCGCGCTTGGCGGGTTCCTGGCCGATGACGTAGTGGTCGAGGTTGGCCTTGATTTCGGCGGGGGTCGGCAGGTCACCGCGTCCCTCGCGTTGTTCCTCACCCGTCGGCACTTCGTCGCGGATGATTTCGTTGCACAGGTCAATGCACTCGTCGCAGATGAACACCGACGGCCCGGCGATGAGTTTCTTGACCTCGTGCTGGCTCTTGCCGCAAAACGAGCAGTACAGCGTTTTTTCGCTGGTTGAGCCTTTCTTTTCGGCCATGGGGGGAAGTGCCTCGATGATGGAGCGTCAATGATACCCAAACGGTTTGCTGACGCCCGGGGAAGGAGGCCGTCACCGCTGGGACACAGGGCCGAAGAACGAAAAAGCCCGACCCGGGGCTCCGGGTCGGGCCTGGGCTAGGGCGTCGGTCAGGGCCGTTTGGCGATCACCTCGTCGACCAGGCCGTAGTCCTTGGACTCCTCGGCCGTCAGGAAGTAATCCCGCTCGGTATCCCGCTCGATCTTGTCCAGCGGCTGCCCGGTCCGCTCCGCCAGGATGGCATTGAGCTGCGCCCGGGTCTTGAGGATGTCGCGGGCGTGGATCTCGATGTCGGTCGCCTGGCCCTGGGTGCCGCCCAGGGGCTGGTGGATCATGACCTTGGAGTTGGGCAGGCAGAACCGCTTGCCCTTCTCGCCTGCCGCCAGCAGGAACGCGCCCATCGAGGCGGCCATGCCGATGCACAGGGTCGAGACCTTCGGCTTGATGAAGTTCATCGTGTCGAAGATGGCCATGCCGGCCGACACGCTGCCGCCCGGGCTGTTGATGTAGAACGAGATGTCCTTGTCTGGGTTCTCGCTTTCGAGGAACAGCATCTGGGCGACCACCAGGTTCGCGGTCTGGTCGTTCACCGGGCCGACCAGGAACACCACGCGCTCGCGCAGCAAGCGCGAATAGATGTCGTAGGACCGCTCGCCGCGGCCGGACTGCTCGATGACGATCGGCACCATGCCGAGGGCCCGGGTATCAAGTGCGCTCATGGACGTGGGACTCCGTGTGGGATAGTGGAGAAATGGGTCAGGCGCCCTGCCCCATCAGCTCGTCAAAGCCGATGGCCTTGTCGTTCACCTGGGCCTTGGACAGCACGAATTCGGTGACGTTGTTCTCGATGACCACCCCCTCGACCTCCGCCAGGCGGCGGTTGTCACCGTAGTACCAGCGCACGACATCTTCGGGCTTTTCGTAGCTGGCCGCCATCTCTTCAATGTGCGCCTTGAGCTGTTCGGGCTTGGCCGACAGGCTATTGGCCCGCACGAGTTCGGCCACCACGAGGCCGACGCGTACCCGCCGCTCGGCCTGCGCCTGGAACAGTTCGGCGGGGATCGGGGCCTTGTCGGCGTCCTTGATGCCGCGCTGCTTGAGGTCGGCGCGGGCGCTTTCAATCAGGCGGTCGATCTCGGCGGCGATGATGGACTTGGGCAGATCGAGTTCGGCCTGGGCGACCAGGGCATCCATCACCGCCTGCTTGTTGCGAGCCTGCAGGCGGAACTTGAGCTCACGCTCGAGGTTCTTGCGGATGTCGGTGCGCAGGGCCTCCATCGTGCCGTCGGCGATGCCCAGGGACTTCACCAGCTGCTCATTGAGCTCGGGCAGGTGGGCCGCCTCGATCTTCTTCACGGTGACCAGGAAGTCAGCCTGCTTGCCGGCCACATCCTTGCCGTGGTAGTCGGCCGGGAACGCGAGCGGGAAGGTCTTGCTCTCGCCCACTTTCATGCCGCGCACGGCCTCTTCAAATTCCTTGAGCATCTGGCCTTCGCCCACCAGGAACTGGAAATCATCAGCCTTCCCGCCGGCGAAGGGCTCGCCGTCGATCTTGCCTTCGAAATCGCAGGTGACGCGATCGCCGTCGACCGCCGCATCGCCCAGACCACGCTGCGCGAATGAGCGTCGCTGCTTGCGCAGGATTTCGACGGTGCGGTCGATGGCGGCTTCGTCGACGTCGCAGGACAGGCGCTCGACCTGGGCTCCGGCCAGGTCGGCAATCTTGACCTCGGGGAACACCTCGAACACGGCGTCAAATGCCAGCTGGCCCTCGGGCGCACCGTCTTTTTCGGAGATGCGCGGCTGGCCCGCCACGCGCAGCTTGGCTTCGTTGGCAGCCTGGGCGAAGGCTTCGCCCACCTTGTCGTTGACAACTTCATACTGCACCGAGTAGCCATAGCGCTGGGCCACCACCGACAGCGGCACCTTGCCTGGACGGAAACCGTCCATCTTCACGGTGCGCGCCAGGCGCTTGAGGCGGGCATCGACTTCGGACTGAATCACGCCCACCGGCAGGGTCAGGGTGATCTTGCGTTCGAGTTTCTCGAGGGTTTCAACGGTCACGGCCATGGTGCTTCTTTCGGGAAGTGTGTTGTTCAGTGTGTGGTGCGCGGGGGGGGACTCGAACCCCCACACCTTTGCAGGCGTCAGGACCTAAACCTGGTGCGTCTACCAATTTCGCCACCCGCGCGCCGCCAGGAAAACAAAGCGGGCGCCAGGAACGCCTGACCGCCCGCCTGCGCTTCGTTTCCGGTCAACCCGCTATTGTAGACGGCCGCCGGACCCTGAACCAGGCGGCGTACATCGCTGGCAGGGCCAGCAGGGTCAAAACGGTGGCCACGATCAGGCCGCCCATGATGGCTACCGCCATCGGGCCCCAGAACACCGACCGGGACAGTGGAATCATGGCCAGAACGGCCGCGGCGGTAGTCAGGACGATCGGGCGCAGCCGCCGCACCGCCGATTCCACGATTGCTTCCCAGGCGGGGACGCCGCGGGCGCGGTCCTGCTCGATCTGGTCGATCAGGATCACCGAGTTGCGCTGGATCATGCCCATGAGGGCGATCACGCCGAGCAATGCGACGAAGCCGAACGGGCGATTGAGCACCAGCAGGGCCCCCGCCACACCCGCAATGCCCATGGGCCCGGTGATGAACACCAGCAGCGACCGGCTGAAGCTTTGCAGCTGCAGCATCAGCAGCGTGAAGGTGATGAACAGCATGGCCGGTACGCCCACCGCGATCGAGGATGAGCCCTTGCTGCTTTCCTCCACCGCACCGGCCACCTGGATCCGGTAGCCTGCGGGCCAGCCGGCCTCGAGCTTGCGCAGGGCGGGTAGCACCTCGCTCGTGACCGTGGCGCCCTGCAGGCCCTCCACCACGTCCGCCTGCACGGTGATGGCATATTCGCGGCCCTCGCGCCACATGACGCCCGGCTCCCAGTCAAACACCGGGCGCGCGATCTGCAGCAGCGGAATGGTGCGGCCGCTGGCCGTGGGCACATACGCGTTGGCAATGTCGGTGATGGCGTCGCGCTCGGCCAGGGGCTGCCGCAACACGATGTCGATCAGGCGATCGCCCTCGCGGAACTGGCCGACGGTGGCGCCACTGAACACGGTGCGGGTGGCCTGGGCGATCGACTGGCTCGACACCCCCAGGGCCCGTGCCTTGGCCTGGTCGATCTCGAGCTTCATGACCTTGACCGACTCGTTCCAGTTGTCGTTCACACCCCGGGTATTGGGGCTGGTGCGCAGGGCGGCCTTGACCTCGTCGGCTCGCTGGCGAAGTTGCTGCGGGTCGGCGCCCACCACGCGGAACATCACCGGGTACGGCACCGGCGGGCCATTGGGCAGCAGCTTCACGCGACCCCGCACCTCCGGGAATTCCGTCGCCAGCAGCTGCGGCAGCTGCAGCCGCAGCGACTCGCGGACCTGCAGATCTTGGGGCACGATGATCATCTGCGACACATTGGTCTGCGGAAAGATCTGGTCAAGCGGGAGGTAAAAGCGCGGCGTGCCCGAACCGACCCAGCTGGTCACCGACACCACGCCGGCCTGCTGGAGAAGGCGCTGCTCCACCCGGCGGACCACCGCCTCATTGGCGGCAAAGGCCGTGCCCTCTGGGGACCAGAGATCGACCAGGATCTCGGGCCGGCTTGAATCCGGAAAGAACTGCTGCTGCACCTTGCCCATGCCGGCGATGCCCAAGGCGAATGTCAGCACCGTGGCACCGAGGGTGATCCAGCGATGAGCGACGCACCAATTCACCATCGCCCGGAACCACCGGTAGAACGGCGTGTCGAAATGCTCCTGGTGGTCGGGCGTCACCGGCTTGGCCTTGAGCAGGGCGTTGCCCAGGTACGGCACGAAGTAAACCGAGACGATCCAGCTCAGAACGAGGGCCACCACCGTCACGCCGAAGATGGCGAAGGTGTATTCCCCCACCGTGGACCGCGCCATGCCAATGGGCAGGAATCCGGCGGCGGTGATCAGCGTTCCGGTGAGCATCGGCATGGCGGTGATTTCGTAGGCGAAGGTGGCTGCGCGCAGCTTGTCGTAGCCCTCCTCCATCTTGCGCACCATCATTTCGACCGCGATGATCGCGTCGTCCACCAGCAGGCCCAGGGCAATGATCAGCGACCCCAGCGAGATCTTGTGCAGGCCGATACCCCAGTAGTACATGACCAGGAATGTCATGGCCAGTACCAGCGGGATGGTGATGGCCACCACCAGACCGGGACGCATGTCGACGTAATACCGACGCCACAGGGGCAGGCCCGCTGCCCCTTCCCGCCTGTGCAGGCCCAGGGCGAGGAAACTGACTGCCAGCACGATGATGATCGCTTCGGCCAGCACCCGCACGAATTCATTGACCGACGACGCCACCGCCTTCGGCTGGTCCTGCACCTGGACCAGCTTCACGCCGGCCGGCAGCCGGGTTTCGATGCGTGCCGTTGCATCCCTCAGGGCGTGTCCCAGGCGGATGATGTCGCCGCCCTTGGTCATCGAGACACCCACCGCCACCACCGACTGACCCTGGTGGCGGACCTTGACCGACGGCGGGTCGATGTAGCCCCGCCGGATCTCCGCGATATCGCCCAGTCGCAGCTGGGCGCCCGAGGGCCCGCGAATCGGCATGGCGGCGAGTTCATCGACCGCCCGGAACTGGCCCGCCACCCGCAGCTGCACCACATCAAGCGGGGACTGGATGGTGCCGGCAGGCTCGACCGCGTTTTGCTGCCCGAGCTGCGCCAGCACCTGGTTCATGTCCAGCCCCAGCTGCGCGAGGCGGCGCTGCGGGATCTCGATGTACAGCTTCTCGTCCTGCACCCCGAACAGTTCGACCTTGGCCACATCGGGGACCTGCAGCAGCTGCTGGCGCACCTCGTCGGCGAAGTCGCGCAGCTGGGCATCATTGAAGGCCGTTTCAGCCTGCAGGGCGTAGATCACGCCATACACGTCGCCGAAGTCGTCATTGAAAAACGGGCCCTGCACACCCTGCGGCAGGGTGTGGCGGATGTCACCCACCTTTTTGCGCACGGTGTACCAGACGCCCGCCACCTCCGAGGGCCGCGAGCTGTCCTTGATCTGGAAAATGATCTGCGATTCGCCTGGCTTGGAGTAGCTGCGGATGATGTCGGCATAGGGCGCCTCCTGCAGCGTGCGTTCGATCTTGGCCGTGACCTGTTCCGCCACTTGGTGCGCAGTGGCGCCAGGCCAATAGGTGCGCACCACCATCGCCCGGAAGGTGAAAGGCGGATCTTCATCCTGACCCAGCTGGAAATAGGCGGCGAAGCCCAGCACCATCAACACCACCATCAGGTAGCGCGTGAGCGCGGGATGCTCCAGTGCCCATCGGGACAGGTTGAACCCGGCCCGGGGCTCGTCGCGCATCGGACCGTTCATGGCTTGTCCTGATGCACAGAGACCTTCTGCCCGGGTTGCAGGACATGCACGCCGGCGGCCACCACCTGCATGCCGGGCTGCAAGCCGGCCGTCACGGTCACCTCATTGCCGTCGGCGCCCCCGACCTGCACGGGTTGGGACCGCACCGTCATAGCGGCGGGGTCAAACACCCAGACATGGGTCGCTCCTCCCTCCTGCCGCAAGGCGCTGGAGGGCAGCTTGATCGCCCGCTGGCCCGCCTGGGAAAGTGCCGCCGGCGCGACCGAGACCGTCGCCCCGAGGGGCAACCCCGCCTCCGCTGGCAGCGTCACCTTGACCAGGAACGTGCGGGTGGCGGGGTCGGCGCTGGCCGCGACCTCGCGCACAGCGCCGGCCAGCGTCCGGCTGGCGCCCCAGGGCGTGATCCGCACGGGCGTGCCCGGCTTCATGGCCGCCACCTTGTCCTCGGGCACGGCAAAGACCGCATCGCGCGGGCCCTCCAGGGCCAGGCGCAGCACGGGCGCGCCCGCGGCCACTACCTGCCCGGGCTCGGCCTCGACCGCGGTCACCACGCCCGCCGCAGGCGCAACGAGCCGGGTATAGGCGGTCTGGTTGCCCTGGGCGGCGAGCTGGGCCTGGGCCTGCTCGAGCTGGGCCTGGGCTGCCTTCAGGGCGGTCTCACGGCGCTCGAGCTCGGCGCCGCTGATGAAGTTCTGTGCCTTGAGCGCCGCAAAGCGCTGGAAATCCGCCGCTGCCAGATCACGCTGGGTCTGAGCGGCGGCCACCTGCGCGCGGGCGGCATCGGCCGAGAGCTGGTAATCCTGCGGATCGAGCTGCGCGAGCACCTGCCCCGCCTTCACCACCTGCCCCATTTCAACCTGCCGCTGCAGGACCTTGCCGCTCACGCGAAAGCCCAATCGGCTCTCCACCCGCGCGCGCACTTCGGCCGAGAACTCCAAGCCACTGGCCAGCGGACTCTCGCCGACAGTGATCAACTTGACCGACCGCAGCGGCTCCGGTGCCGGTGCAGGCTTGCTGCAGCCAGCCACCAGCGCCACCAGGGCCACCAGGGCCCAGGCCCGAGGGCCCGAAGACGGCCGGAAGGTCAACGGCGCCACCGCGATGGGAGAACGGAAGGTGGTGAGATCAGGCGAATTCATGAATTTTTTAGTATTCAAAAAGATCAGCCTTTGCGCAAATCCGGCTGGCGACGGATGCAAGCGGGCTCCGGGTGCCAGGCATGCGGCAGCCGTGCGAGCAGCTCATACGTTATTGACTGACTGGTTAGTAATCTACTGGCTGGGCCTTTTCCCTGTCAAGCGACAATCCCGGCGTGACCCTGCCCTCGCCCGATTCGGCTTCGCCCCCCGCATCCCACGCCGCCTCGGGGCCGGCGGTGGCCCACTACGAAAACTTCCCGGTGGCATCGTGGCTGTGTCCGCCGGCGCTGCGCCCGGCGGTGGCGGCTCTCTATCACTACGCCCGCACCGCCGACGATCTGGCCGATGAGGGGGACGCGACGCCCGAGCGGCGACTGCAGGATCTGGCCGCCTATGCCCGCGAGCTGAGGGCGTGCGCCCTGGGGGTACCTCACGAGGGCCAGTGGCCGCAGGTCTTCACGCCCCTGGGCGCCGTGATGCGCCAGCACGGGCTGCCGATGGAGCCCATGGAGGATTTGCTGTCCGCGTTTGCCCAGGATGTGGCCTTCACGCGCGATGCCAGGGTGTACGAGAGCCGGGAGGAGCTGCTCGACTACTGCCGTCGTTCGGCCAATCCGGTGGGCCGCCTGATGCTGCATCTGTTTGACGTGCAGGAGCCCCAGGCGCTGGTCGCCAGCGACGACGTGTGCACCGCCTTGCAATTGATCAACTTCTGGCAGGACCTGTCCGTCGATCTGCCCCGCGGTCGCTACTACCTCCCCCGCGCAGACTGCGAGCGGCTGGGGATCGATCCGCGCCAGCCCCAGGACCATCCCGAGGCCAGGCGGCTCGTGGCCGACCTGTGCGACTGGGCCGGTGGCCTGATGCAGCGGGGGGCCAGTATCGCCCACCGCGTGCCCGGGCGCGCCGGGTGGGAGCTGCGGGGCGTGGTACAGGGCGGCCTGCGTGTGCTCGATCGCATCGCCGCCCAGGGCCACGACACCTTCGCCCGGCGGCCGCGGCTCGGGCCCCGGGATGCGGCCGTCATCGCCTGGCGCTGCCTGTGGATGCGGCGCCCCGATGAACACGGCCCCGGCTCTCCAATGGGAGAATCGGCCCCATGAACAAGACGTCCGCGACGACGCCCGCACAGTACGTGCAAGACAAGGCCGCCGCCTCGGGCAGCAGCTTCTACTACGCGTTCCTGTTCCTGCCCCCGGCGCGGCGTGCGGCCATCACCGCCTTCTATGCCTTCTGCCGCGAGGTGGACGATGTCGTAGACGAAGTGTCAGATCCCGGGGTGGCTCAGACCAAGCTGGCCTGGTGGCGCCAGGAGGTCTCGCAGGCCTATGCCGGCCGGCCGCAGCATCCGGTGATGCAGGCGCTCATGCCCCTGGCGGCCGACCACGGGATCGAGGCGCGCCACCTGCTGGCCGTGATCGAGGGCTGCCAGATGGACCTCGAGCAGACCCGCTACCTCGACTTCGTCTCGCTGCAGCGGTATTGCCACCTGGTGGCCGGCATCGTGGGCGAGGTGGCGGCGCGCATCTTTGGTCAGACGGAGCCCGCCACCACCGGCTATGCCCACAAACTCGGCCTTGCATTCCAGCTCACGAACATCATCCGTGATGTCGGCGAAGACGCCCTGCGCGGGCGGATCTACCTGCCGGTGAGCGAGCTTCAGCAGTTCGGGGTGAAAGCCCACGAGATCAGCCAGCGCCAGTACTCCGACCGCTTCACCGCCTTGATGCGTTTCCAGGCGGAGCGGGCCCATGCCCTGTACGAGGAGGCTTTCGCACTCCTGCCAGCCGCCGATCGCCGGGCCCAGAAGCCCGGGCTGATGATGGCGAGCATCTACCGCACGCTGCTGCGCGAGATCGAGCGCGAGGGCTTCCAGGTGCTGCACCAGCGCATCGCCCTGACCCCCCTGCGCAAACTCTGGCTCGCCTGGAAGGTGCAGGCCCTTGGCCGCTTCTGAGGTTGCAATCATCGGCGCGGGCTGGGCTGGCCTGGCCGCTGCGGTGGAGGCGGTGCGCGCTGGCCACCGCGTCACCCTGTTCGAGGCCGCCCGCACGCTCGGAGGCCGGGCCCGGACGATGGAAGCCACCTGGCCCGATGGCACCCGCCTGCCCCTGGACAACGGGCAACACATCCTGATCGGCGCCTACCGGCAAACCCTGGCCCTGATGGAGACGGTGGGCGTGGATCCCCGGGCGGTGCTCCATGCGCAGCCCCTGGACCTGCGGGACGAAGGCGATGTCGGACTGCGCCTGCCGGCCTGGCGTGCCCCGCTGGATGCCGCCTGGGGCATTGCCACGGCACGCGGCTGGCGCTGGCGTGACCGCCGGGCCCTGCTGCATGCGGCGCTGGGTTGGCAGCGGTCAGGATTTCGTTGCGGCGCCCACGAGTCGGTCGCCTCGCTGTGCGCGCGGCTGCCCCAGGCCGTGGTAGATGGCCTGATCGAGCCGCTGTGCGTGTCCGCGTTGAACACACCGCCGGCCATGGCCAGCGGACAGGTGTTCCTGCGCGTGCTGCGCGACGCCCTGCTGGGGCCGGGCTGGCGCGACTGGGGCGCCTCCTGGCTGCTGCTGCCGCGTGCGCCACTCGGGGCCTTGCTGCCCAATGCGGCGGGACGCTGGCTGACAGCCCATGGGGCGACGCTGCGTATCGGCCACCGGGTCGCGCTGCTGGCCCGCACCGCACAAGGCTGGCAGGTCGATGGCGACCCGTTCGACGCGGTGGTCCTGGCCTGCCCCAGCTGGGATGCGATCCGCCTGATCCAGGACAACGCGGTCGCCGCCCCGACCTGGCTGCTTCAGGCCCACACCCTGCGCCATGAGGCCATCACCACGGTGTATGCCACCAGTACCCTTCGCCTGCCCCGGCCCATGATGGCCCTGCGCGCCTCGGCACAGGCACCAGCCCAGTTCGTATTCGACCGGGGTCAGCTGGGGGGACCCCCGGGCCTGCTGGCCTTCGTGGTCAGCGCCAGCCGCGGCGATCGCGACCAGATCGAGCAGCAGGTGATCGCCCAGGCCCATGGCCTGGGCTGGGATGATGTCCAGCCCCTGCAGACCGTGACGGAGCGCCGCGCCACCTTCGCCTGCACCCCGGGACTCGAGCGGCCCGGCCCGCAAGTGGCCGACCACCTGTGGGCCTGTGGCGACTGGGTGGCGGGCCCCTATCCGGCCACTCTGGAGGGCGCGGTGCTGTCCGGGCGGCGGGCAGCGGCTGCCCTGGGCCTGACCTCTGGGCGCGCAGGCACCGCCTGAAGGCCTAGGCCACCCCGAGCGCCTCGCACAGCTCCCGCAGCCCCAGGCACTCCAGGTCGGGCGAGCGGCCCTCATGCGGCCACAGGGCTTCTTCGCGATTGACCCACACGGCCTGCATCCCGGCATCCTGCGCGCCGAGCACGTCAAGCGTCGCATCGTCCCCGACATGGAGCACCGATTCAGGCGGCACACCCAGGGACCGGGCCGCGGCATGGAAGATCCTGGAATCGGGCTTGGAGACATCCGCGCTGCGTGCACTGACCTGGATCCGGAAAAACCGCCCCAGGCCGATCCGGTCGATGTCGGCATTGCCATTGGTCAGCGTGGCCAGCGGCCAGCGCGAGGCCAGCGCCTCGAGGCCCGGCAGGCAGTCCGCAAACAGCGTCACCTGGTTGCGGGCTTCAAAAAACACCTCGAACGCTGCGCCAGCCAGGGTCGGATCGTCACCCGCCTGCACCAGCGCCCGCCGGATCGATTCGCGCCGCAGACCCGCCAGGTCGTGCCGCAGGTCCGTCCGCTCCCGCCCCACCGCCTCACGGATCGCACGCAGGGCCTGGGCATCGGCGTGCAGGGTCGCCGTGGCGGGCGCATGGGTGGCCAGCCAGGCGTGCAGCAGCGCCTCGGCCCGCTCGATGGTTGGCCAGATCGGCCACAAGGTATCGTCCAGGTCCAGGGAAATGGCCTGGATTCGTTGCAGGTTCAGCATGCAGGCGAGAATAGCGGATGGCCTCCGTTCTCCCTTTCCAGAAAGAGCCGCCGTTTTCGCATGGCCAGGCGCCGGTCACCGGCATCCTCCTGTGCAACCTGGGCACGCCCGATGCACCGACCGCACCGGCGGTGCGCCGTTACCTGCGCGAGTTCCTCAGCGACCCGCGGGTGGTCGAGATCCCGCGGGCGGTCTGGCTGCCGCTGCTGCACGGCATCATCCTGCCCCTGCGCTCATCGCGGTCGGCCGCCAAGTACGCCACCATCTGGACTGCGCAAGGCTCCCCGCTGAAGGTGCACACCGAGCGCCAGGCCCAGGCGCTGCAAGCCGCGCTGATGGCACGGGGTCACGCCCGGGTGCTGGTGCGACCGGCCATGCGTTATGGCAGCCCCTCGATCGCCTCCCAGATGGACGCCCTGCGCGCCGAGGGCGCCAACCGCATCCTCGTGCTGCCGGCGTATCCGCAGTATTCCGGCACCACCACCGCCAGCGTGGTCGATGCGGTCAACCAGTGGGTCACCCGGGCCCGGCAGGTGCCGGAGCTGCGCTTCGTCGCCC
>Ga0315900_10002767_pt1 | contig 26358 bp, 18 predicted proteins | sample LakEriMetagenome_FD_203521 | JGI IMG/M metagenome (GOLD analysis project Ga0315900, IMG submission 203521) | Freshwater fungal communities from buoy surface, Lake Erie, Ohio, United States - Buoy 12 MA114 | ecosystem: Environmental > Aquatic > Freshwater > Lake > Lake biofilm | place: USA: Lake...
AGGTTCAGGCCTTTGAGGATTTCGCGGCCGGGGATCTGGGCGTGGAGGTTTTTGATTTCGAGGGACATGGGGGAGGGGAAAATGACGAATTCAGAATGACGAATGACGAACTACTTCGCCGCGCAGGCATCGCAGGTGCCATGGATGGCGAGGTCGGTGCGGGTGACGCGGGTGCCTTTGGGGAGGTTCCAGAACTTGGCGGGGTCGAAGTCGGTCGCCGGGTGGGCGTCGATGACTTTGCCGCAGGTTTCGCAGTGGAAATGGACGTGCTCGTGGAGATTCGCGCAGTAGCGGGACTGGCCGCGTTCGAGGTGGACCTGCTTGATGAGCCCGGCGGAGGTGAGGTGGTCCAGGCAGTTATAGACCGTGGCCAGGGAGATGTGCGGGGAGCGATCCTTCACCCGGGTGAAGATATCGATGGCGGTTGGATGGTCGGTGGAGGCGGCCAGCACGTCAAAAACCTCACGACGGTGGGGCGTGAGGCGCACATCGGCCCCGAGCACGGCCATCCGGCATTCGAGGCCGGTGGGTTTGGCAGGTAGGCGGGAGGAAGGGGGCATGGGCTTAGAATTAGAATGATTCTAATTCTATTAAAACGTCTTTTTGGCAAGGCCGGATGCCGCCGAACTTCAAAAAAGTCTCTCCCACAGCGGAATTTCCCCTTCGATCATGCTAAAGGCACCTCCATGACCCGCGCCCACGTCGAAGACCTCCCTTGGACCGCTCAAAACTCGCCTAAGGGCAAATACAGCCTCGCCCGCCGCTCGCTTTCCATGGCCGCAGGTGGCCAGAAGGACATCGGCACTTGGGGCGGAGGACACCCCTTTGACCTCGAAATTCACCGCCTCCCGCCAGGAAAGATCAATTTCCCGCAGCACGAACACTCCGCCCAGTGGGAGGCCTACTACATCCTCTCCGGCAGCGGCCAGGTGCGTGGCCCGAAGGGCAAGGCGGCGCTCAAAGCTGGCGATTACCTCGTTTTTCCGCCCGGTGAGGCCCATCAGCTCATCAACAACGGTTCCGAGGACCTCACCTACCTCGTCATCGCCGACCAGCCGCAGGCGGATGTCATTCACTACCCCGACTCCGGCAAATGGCTCGTCAAACCACAACGAAAATGCTTTGAGATGAACGAGGCGGACTACTTCAAAGGCGAAGAGTGAGCCAAGCCGGGCACAAGCATTCTGATTTCGCGATCACGATTTGCAGGCATGCTGCGGCATGATGAAACCACTCACAGTTCTAGCCCTCGTCACATGCCTCGCCTCATGCTCACAGGTTCCGACATCCGATGCTGCCACCGCCTTTGCTCCCGTGCGCACGGTGCTCGAGACCAACTGCGTGCATTGCCACGGCGACAACCGCCTCTCCACCATGCCGCCGATCAATGACACGCAGGCCCTGTCGAAGCTCATCGGCACGAGCTGGATCGTTCCCGGCAAACCGGAGGCCAGCCGCTTCTTCCAGGTGGTGACCTTCCCCGATGAAATCCCCGGTGCCATGCCACCCAGCGGCCACGCCATCTCCAAAAAGGAAGTCCAAATCCTGCGCGAGTGGATCAAGTCAGGCGCGAAGCTCCCCGCGCATAACATCAAACTCAAGCCGCAAGGACCGCTGCCACGATCGGTCTAGCTCGATCACTTCAGCAGCTCCGCCGGCATTCCATACTGCTCCGGCCACACGAGGAAAAACGCATCGCTATGCCCCGCGGCGAAATCGACCAGCTTCCAGCCGTCGATGGTCCGCAGCCACAGCGCCACAGTGTCGCTGTTGCCGAGTTCTGGGTATTCGACGGGCTTGCCATTCGCATCGATCGAGCTGCCGCTGAAGAACGCCCAGTTTCGATACACGCGCAGGTTGCCTTGAAACTTCACCGCCTGCTTGGCGATCTTTTCGGCCCTCGGCCGGAGCAGTTTGAACAAGCTTTTCCGCAGCTCCGAGTCCGCGTCGAGCTCCGTGGGTTTTTCAAAGGCAGGTTCATACACCATGCGCCATTCCTCCGACCCCGGCTTGATAGTCGGCGGTTCAGCGGCATTCAAAGGGAGCACCAAGCAGCAGGCGACGGTGAATCGAAATATAATGGCATTCATGGCGTGAGAGCCGCGAGACTGTCGCACGAGCCTGCTTTCGTCATTCGGAATTCGTCATTCGACATTTTCCGTCTAGCATCCGCGCCCCATGTTCCGCATCCGCTATCCTGACGATCTGCCCATCACGGCCCGCCGTGAGGAGATCGTCGCGACGATTCGGCAGCATCAGGTGGTCATTTTGGCAGGGGAGACCGGCTCCGGCAAAACCACGCAGCTTCCAAAGATGTGCCTCGAAGCACTCGGTGACTTCCAAGGCACCATCGGCTGCACGCAGCCGCGTCGCGTGGCGGCGATGAGTGTCTCCAAACGCGTCGCCGAGGAGCTAGGTGTGCCGTGGGGCCGCGAAGTAGGCTGCAAGATGCGCTTCAGCGATGACACGAGCCGCGAGACCCGCGTGAAGTTCATGACGGATGGCATCCTGCTCGCCGAGATCCAAAGCGATCCGATGCTGCGGGCCTACTCCGTGCTCATTCTCGATGAGGCGCATGAGCGTTCGCTGAACATCGACTTCCTGCTCGGTTACCTCGTCGGTTTGCTCAAAAAGCGGCCAGACCTCAAATTGATCGTCACCTCGGCCACCATCGACACGGAAGCCTTCTCGCAGGCCTTTGGCGGTGCGCCGATCATCGAGGTCTCAGGACGCACGTATCCGGTCGAGATTCGCTACATGCCGCTCGTCACCGAAGAAGACGATTTCGGTTTCATCGACGGTGCCGTCGCGGCGGTCGAAAACGCACTCATCGAGACCAATGACGGCGATGTGCTCGTTTTCATGCCCACCGAGCGCGACATCCGCGATACGCGCGATTTGCTCGAAGGCCGTCTCGGCCGCGAATTCGAGGTTTTAGCGCTATTTGGCCGCATGGCCTCGGCGGAGCAGCAGCGCGTGTTTGAACCGGGTCGCAAACGCCGTGTCGTCATCGCCACGAATGTCGCGGAGACCTCCATCACCATCCCGCGCATCGCCGTGGTGGTCGATACGGGCCTCGCCCGCATGAGTCGCTACAATCCACGCACGCGCACCAAGCGCCTGCCCGTGGAAGCCGTGTCGCAAAGCAGCGCGAACCAACGTGCGGGCCGCGCAGGCCGCGTGCGGGATGGTTTGTGCATGCGCCTTTACGAACAGGATGATTTTGAGAAGCGCGACCGCTTCACCATGCCGGAAATCCAGCGGGCAAACCTCGCCGAGGTCATCCTGCGCATGAAAGCCTTCAAGCTGGGCGAGATCGAAGACTTCCCCTTCATCAATCCGCCCAGCAGCGCCGCCATTCGGGCCGGTTATGATCTTCTTCACGAACTCGGCAGTCTCACTGACACGCACGAGCTCACGCCGCTCGGCCGTGAACTCGCCAAGCTCCCGCTCGATCCGACTTTGGGCCGTATGCTGATGCATGCCCGGGTGGAAAAAGTGCTGCCGGAGATGCTCATCATCGCCAGCGGCCTCAGCATTCCGGATCCTCGCGAACGCCCTGAAGAGAAGAAGGAACTCGCCAATGCCGCCCACAAAGCCTTCGCTGCGCCCGACTCCGACTTTTTGAGCCTCCTCAAAATCTGGCAAGCCGCGCCCGACGGCTCCGCCAATGCGCTGCGCAAATTCTGCCGCACTAATTTCCTCTCCTTCACCCGCATGCAGGAGTGGCGGGATGTTTGGAGGCAGCTTTGTGACCTCATGAATGATCGGACCGATTCGTCTGATCAGACCGACCTCTCCAAAAGACAGGACGCCATCCACCGCAGCATCCTTGTTGCGCAACTCGGTCACATCGCCGTCAAAGAAGACCGAAACCTCTACAAAACCTCCGGCAACCGCGAGGTGATGATCTTCCCCGGCTCCAACCTTTACGAACGCCGTGAGAAGAACGCGAAGCCCAAACCCGGCCAGGACAAAGCCAAACAACCCGCGTGGATCGTCGCGGGGGAGATCGTGCACACGTCGCAGCTCTTCGCACGCACCGTGGCGAAGGTGCAGCCGGATTGGATCGCCGAACTGGGAGCGCATCTCTGCACCTACAAGCACAGCGAGCCACACTGGAACGAAAAAGCCGGCCGCGTGACCTGCGTGGAAAAAGTGATGCTGCATGGCCTGGAGATCACGCGACGCTCTATCGACTACCTCAAGGTCGATCCCGTCGCCGCGACGCAGCTTTTCATTCGTGGTGCCCTCGTCGAGCATCAGGACACCGCCATCACGCTGCGCTTCTACGCGCAGAACAACGCGCTGCGACAAAAGATCGAGACCATGCTCACGCGGGTGCGCAGCAACCTCGTCTATGCCGTCGAGGAGCGGCTGTTTCGCTTTTACGATGCCCGTTTGAAGAACGTCTCGTCGATCCACGACCTCAATCGCGTCGTCAAAGAACGCACCGAGACCGAACCGCGCTTCCTTTGCGCCACCGAGACCGATCTCGCCGGTGGCGAGGACTTTGAGGCCGATTTGCAGCAGTTCCCCGATCAGGTCTCGCTCGCGAATTCCGTCATCCCCGTCACCTACAGCTACAAACCCGGTCAAGAGCACGACGGCGTCACCGTGAAGGTGCCGGTGCAGCTCGCGGGCCATCTCACCACCGGTCAGGTGCAGTGGATGGTGCCCGGCATGCGCGAAGAAATCGCCGCCGCGCTGCTGCGGGCACTGCCAAAGTCTATCCGCCGCGATCTGATGCCCATCGACCCGAAGGCACGCGAGATCGCCACTGAGTTCGATCCCGGCACGAGTGATTTCCTCGCCGCGATGGCCGCGTTCATCTCCAGTCGCTACCGCATGCGCATCCAAGCCAGCGATTGGGCCCCGGGAAGCATTCCCGCGCATTTGCAGCCGCGCATCGAACTGCACGACACGAAGAAAAACACCGTCGTCGCCTCCAGTCGTGATTTGAGCACGCTGCACGCCGAGGTCGAAAAAGAGGCCCATCGCCGCACCGATGCTTGGGATCGACTTTTGCCGAAGTTTGAGCGTTTCGCCCTGCAAAGCTGGAGCTTCGGCGATCTGCCCGAAAGCATCCTCGTCGAACAAATCGGCCACGCGCAGGTCTTCGGCTATCCCGCCCTCGTTTTGCGCGATGGCGAGGTCGATGTCCGCCTCTTCAAAACCAAGGCCGAAGCCATCAAAACCACTCCCGCCGCCGTGCGGAAGCTTGCGGAGAACCTTTTGGCCAAAGACATCGCGTGGCTGGTGAAGGAGCTGAAGAGTTTTGATGGCAACAGAATGAAGGCAGCAGAATCGAATCAAAAATCATTCTGTTGTCTTCATTCTGTTGCCAAAACTCCGGCTCCGAATGCTTCGCTGCCCGATCAAGCCCACGAGCACATCCTCGCGCACCTGCTGCGTCTCACGCCGCTCTTCCCGCTCACTGAAAAACGCTTTCAGCAGCTCGCCGAAACCTTCCGCCGCGATCTTCCCGCCGTCGTCCATCGCACACGCACGCTCCACGCTCAGATTCTCGATCAACGCGCCAAACTCCTCGCCCTGCCAAAACGCTATCCCGGCCTCGAAGCCGACCTGCAACGCCTCGTTCCGTTGGACTTACTCCTCAAAACCCCGCATGAGCAGCTCCAGCATCTGCCGCGCTATTTGAAAGCCATCCAAGTCCGCAACGAACGCTGGATGAACAACCCCGCAAAGGACAAGGACAAGCAACAGCTCATCACCGACTTCGCTACCTGGCCCCAAGAAGTCCCCAAAGCCAACCACGAAGCCTTCCGCTGGCTCTTCGAAGAATACCGCGTGCAGGTCTTCGCCCAAGAACTCGGAACAGCGCAACCTGTCAGCGTGAAGAGGCTGGAGGCGTTGATTGTGTGATGAAGTTAATCCTGATTGGCCTCACACAAGAGGGTGTAATCGCATCAACCCTGGGATTGTTTCATCAACCATAGGCGCGCCGAGTGCGTGTTGAAACCGTTCTTCGAACGTCGAGTCTTGGCGAGGATATGGATCTTGCGATCTCTCGCCAGAAATACTCACTTCAATCTCGAGATTGGTTGGTAGGAGTCTGCGGATGGTGTTCACAACCGACGTCGCCTCGCTATCCACGAGATATGGGGAAACGCGAACTTCTTTTATCAGATCACCAACATTCGTTTCGAGCGATCGCCCGTTCCATCCTGGCTCATCGTCTTGAAAAGAAAACCGAACTTCATGTTCGTGTGAATATGAATCCTGCTTCACAAAGTATGGAAACCAAATCATTCCGTCGTCATCATCTATAGAGGTTTGATGTTGGCGGTTTTTATACTTGATCCTACCATAAACAACATCTCCTGCGCTGGATAAACAGTTCAATATAGATCGGGCATCGCTTCTGATTGCTACACCCTCTCGGGCATATATTCGCCACTGGGCCATACACTCATGTCGAGATTCGTGCCAGCACCACACACAACGACGACCTGCCAATTCGTCGTGCCAGCACTGAACTAAGTTTGGCGGCAAAGAACTGCCCCTTCTCCAATGTGGATCTCTACCATCAGGTCTTAGCAGCCAGGCACTTGCTTCTCTGAGAGCCTCCTGTCTCTCCAATACAACTCGACAACTAGGCTCCTGAAACGACACACGCCCTTCATTGACATCGTCTTGACGAAGCAGTGAGAGTTTGGGAATGAAGCTCCTGCCCTCTATCAACAGATAAAGGAGCGTGCTAATTTTCATATATCGCCACAACGGAGCCTCGAGCGGCAACTCTCCATCAAGCTTTAGATCTATTGCTGACATAAACCAACATTGTTGAGTCTTTATTAAAGTCATGCTGTAACCAGAACTTCGCAGCAATGAAAATTGAGCCAAGGAATCGCAGCCCACTTATGCTACTACCTCGATCCGGCTAGCCCCCCCTGCCCCGCGAATCACACGCACTTGAGTGGTCAGCCGCTCCTTAAGCAGATCGACATGCGAGATGAGCCCGATGGTCTTACCACGTGAGCGCAGGTTTTCCAACGCACTCAAGGCAATCTCCAGCGTCTCCGAATCGAGCGTGCCAAAGCCCTCATCAATGAACAGCGAGTCGATCGGATGATGCCGGCTCGCCAGCTCACTCAAACCGAGCGCCAGTGCGAGACTCGCGAGGAAGCTCTCGCCGCCGGAGAGGCTCTCCATCGGGCGGTCCGCGTTGGCTTGGTAGAGATCGACGATGCGCAGATCGAGCTCATCTCCCGGCGCGGCCATGAGGCGATACCGCTCCGCTAGCACTTTGAGGTGCTCATTCGCCAGCCCGATGAGCTGTCGCAGCGTCAGCGACTGCGCGAAACGGGAAAACTTCGCACCATCTGCCGAGCCGATCAGCTCCTTCAAGCGGCCCCACCTCAGCGCCTCTGCCTCCGCGGCCTGCAACTCCGCTCCACCGGCCTCGCGACGCTTCCGCGCCTCATCATCGTTTTTGATCTTCTCTTGCAGGACGCCCAGCTCGGTCCGTTGCGTCGCAAAAGCCTCATGCAGCGCCTTCGCTTTCGTTTCGAGGTCGGCGAGAGCTTCCACGCTCAACACCGGTTGCTCAGCGAAAGGTTTCCGACGTGCTTCGAGCTGTTCCAGCTTGGCTCGCGTAGCCGCGAGGTCGGTTTGCAGCTTCGCGAGCTTCGACTCGGCCTCGCGCTGCGTTTTCTCCGCGGCTGAAACGCGGGCTGCATTCTGCTGACGATCTTCCGCGAGCGTTTGGCCGCCGAGCAACTCGCTCAACTGCGTCTTCAACGCATCTGCCTTGGCTCGCAGCGAAACACCTTCGGCCTTCAGTTCCTCCAATCGCTTCGTCTTAGCCACTTCATCGGCCTTCGCGAGCTGGATTTCGCCTTCGAGCTTCTGGCGATCACTGCGCTGCTGCGTGGCTTCTTGCTGCTTCTTCGCAAAAGCGGCAGCGCGTTTCTCGAGCGCGTCGAGTTCACGTTCGATTTGGAGTGGCGACGAATCGTCGCCCAAAGGTTCTTTGGAAAGGCGACGAATCGTCGCCACTCCAGATGCCGCCCTTCGCTCCTCCGCCTCCAACGCGGGCACATCCGGCACGACGATCTCCGCCAGTGCCTTCCGCACCTCCTCTGTCCGTTTCTTCTCCGCATTCACCTCCGTCTCGATCTTCACCAGATCGCGTTCGAGGGCCGTGAGAGAACGCTGGGCTTGCTCATGCTGCTTTTCGAGAGCGGCGAGCAGCTTCCGCGCGGTTTGGAGCTGGCTTCCGGCATTCACCGCCGACTTCACCAAAGGATGCTCGGTGGCTCCGCAAAGCGGGCAGGGCTTTCCTTCCTCCAAATCTTGGCGGTGATCATCCAAATCCGCCACGAGTGCCGCCTGGCGTTCCAACTCGCGTTGCGCTTCGAGCTTCTTCGCGAGCTGTTCCAAGACCTCACGATCCGTCTGGACCTTGGCGAGGCCTTCGGCGGCTTTTTTCGTGCCAGCGGCGACTTGGGCTTCGGACTCGTTCAATCGCGTTTTGAGCGTTTGAGCCTCCGCGTGGCGTTTGCGGCCTTCGGCGAGCTTTTCGTGGGCCATGCGCCACTCGCGCACGGCGACGCGGAGTTTTGGCAATTGATCACCGAGCTCGGCATCGGCGGCGTGTTGCTTGAGCCAGGCTTCGAGTGCCTGCGCGGCATCGAGATGCGCGGCGAGCTTCTTCTCGGCCGCTTCGCGACGGGCGGCGGCTTCTTTTTGATCCTTCGCCCACGTTTGATAGGTCGCGCGACTGTCGCTGAGCTGTTTTTCGAGCTGATCGCTTTGCGCGGCCATGCCGGCGGCTTTTTCCCAGATGGGCTCACGCTGCGTGCGCTGCTGCTTCGCGTGATCGCTGGCGGTTTTGGCTTGGGAAACCTGCGCGGCGGCTTCGGTTTGAGCGGCTTGGAGCTGCTGCGCGATGGTGGCGAGCTTGGTGAGCTCGGCGACGATGCGCGACTGCTCCTGCTGCGCTTGGAAATGCTGGCTGGCGGCGGCTTGCTCGGTTTGCAGGCGCGTGGCATCGGCGCGGGCCTCGATGAGGTCGGTTTCGATCTTCGCGCGGGCTTCGTCGTCGAGCACGGTCACGGCTCCGAGCGCGGCCTTGAGTTGCTCCGCAAGCTTCTCTTTCTCACGATGCGTCTCGTGGGCGAGGATCGAGAGGTCGCGGTAGATCTCGGTGCCGGTGATCTTTTCGAGCAGCTCCGCTCGCTCATTCGGCTTCGCCTTCAAAAACGCCGCGAACTGTCCCTGCGCGAGCAGCACGGAGCGCAGGAAGCGCTGCGCATCCAGCCCGGTGAGCGATTCGATCATCGCATCCACCTCGCGGCCTTTGTCGGCGAGGATTTGCAGCGTGTCCGCATCGGCCAGCGTGCGCTGCACGGGCTTCAAATTGCCCGACTTCGTCTTCCCCAGCCTCCACGTCGCCCGCAGGCGACGCCCGCCCGTCTCGAAGTCCACCTCCGCGAAGCACTCCATCGTGTGCCGGCTCATCATCTCATCCGCCTTCTCGTTCCCGTAACGCGCCGCGCGGCCGTAAAGCGCCAGCGTCATCGCATCGAGCAAGGTCGATTTCCCCGCACCCGTCGGCCCCGTGATCAAAAACACCCCCGCCGCGCTCAACGGTGCCTCATCGAATCGCACCACATGCTCCCCGCTCAGCGAGTTGAGGTTTTGCAGACGGACGGCGAGGAGGCGCATAGAGCTGCTGTGAGATCTATGCGCCGGTTGACTCTGAATTTTTGGCTTCTTTATCCGACAGCGACTCTTCGCTGTTGGCTTGGTTTCCCCTCTCTTCGGACGCTGAGGGGCTTTCAGCGATTATTCGCATTTCTTTGGCTGCCTCGATTGCCCGCTCACGAAGTTGTTTCATCTGTTCGTCCTTCTTCCGAACATCGCTCAAGACAAGCGAAAGGTCTTCGCGGGAGCGAAACCACAAGATATCGCACACATCGATTGAGTCCGTTCTGTCATGATAAATTGCGATCTTCCCCTTCAGCCGTTCCCCATTTTTCACACACTTGAGTGTGATCGTGCCTCGGTCAGTTTTTTGCTGGTCTTCAGTTTCATAGGCCAATGTGAGAATCATATTTCGGAAGCTTCCGCTCAAATTGTAACGCTCACCTTGATCGGCATCTGCCGTGGTGCAGATGATTGTCCCTTTCACTTCATGGCCATGGCGCTCTATAGAGACTGTTTCTTGCCGCTCACCCACAGTGGTTGGGTAAAGGCTAAACCATGTTCCCTCTATTCTAACGTCTTTGTAAACGCGATTTTCAAACCAGGGAATGATTTGGCACGTCCACAATTTCGTGAAAACAAAAACAATGAACGTGGCAAGCACGCCCGACACGAGGCCTGCAATAATGTTGTCTGTCATAAGGCCATTGGGATTGAGGGTTAGTTAATGATGATTAGTTCCTTCCGGCGGAAATACAGATATGTAGCATTGCTGCTTTTGATAGAACCCTTTGAATGTTGCGCGGGCTTTCTCAATTTTTATCCTCCCTCAAAGCCAGCAGCTCATCAAACACGGCGCTGAGTTCATCGCCTTCGATTTGTTTTTCGGTGAGGAGTTCGCGGAAGACGTCGCGGGGTTGGAGGTCGTTGAGGGTGGGGGCTTTGGCTTGCCAGGGGGCGGTTTCGGAGATGGGGAGGTCGGCGAGGACTTTGAGGACTTCGAAGCGGCTGGCGGCGGCTTCGCGGACTTGGCGGTCGAGATCGGGCTCGGGGGCGTCGAGCTTCACGGTGACCTCGGCCCAGGCTCCGGCGGGCACGTTTTCGAGATCGGCGGCCAGCGTGGCACGCTCGGCCTTTACGCGGATGAGCTGGCGAGTGACGGGAATCGGGAGGAGTTCAATCTTCATTCCTCTGCCTCCATTCCTTTGTCTTTCAGATGCGTCTAAGGACAGAGGAATGGGGGCAGAGGAATGGTCAGAGGTTTCGATGATGACGACGGACTTCGCATCGGCGGCCTCGGAGAAGCTGAGCGCGATGGGTGAGCCGCTGTAGCGGATGGTTTCGTGGCCAGCGACGCGTTGCGGTCGGTGGAGGTGGCCGAGGGCGGTGTAGTCGAAGCCTTCAAACACATCGGCGCCGATGGAGCCGAGGTTGCCGATGTGGATGTCGCGCTCGCTGTCGCTGGTGGTGGCACCGAGGACAGTGAGGTGGCCCATGGCGATGACGGGCCGACCCTGCGAGAGCGTGCGGGCGGCGGCGAGCTGCGCGGCGTAGTGATCGCGGATGGCGGTGCGGACTTGTTCGTGAACGGTGGCGATGGTTTCACCGGCGGTGGCCTGGCGGAGGTCACGCTCACGCAGGAAGGGCACGGCGGCGGCGACGCAGCCGCCGAGATCGACGAGGTTGTCCGCACCAGCATGGCCGAAGACATGCACGTCGAAGCGACGCAGCAGGTCACGCGGTGCATTGAGGTGGGAGGCGGAGTCGTGATTGCCTCCGGTGATGATGGCCTTCACCGTTTTGAGATCGGCGAGGCGCTTCAAGAAGTCGAAGTAGAGCGCGACGGCATCCTGCGGCGGATTGGCGGCATCGAAGACATCGCCGCTGAGGAGCAGGGCGTCGATTTTCTCGCTGCGCAGCGTGTCGATGAGCCAGTCCACGAAGGCCGCATGCTCGGCGAGGCGGTCCCGCTCAATGAGGCGGGCGCCGAGGTGCCAGTCAGCGGTGTGGAGGATGCGCATGGGGGGATCTTTTCGTCTGAAAGCGGAACTATCTAACCGCTGATAAGACGCTGATGAAACGCTAATCAATGAGAGCTTGGATTTTATCAGCGTCTCATCAGCGTCTGGTTAGCGGTTAAACGACTTGGCTGTGCGTGAGCACCAAAGTTGAATGCGCTGGCTGCGCCACAGCTGCTCTACGGTATGACTGGTAGCAGCACGCGTGAGGCGTGGTCTTTCTCGTGGAGGATCGTATGCGTGCCGGATTTCGTCTCCTTCATCCAATCGATGGTCTGGGGACCGCCGGTTTGGTTGTTGGGCTCGTAAAGTGGTGCGCCGGTGCTGGAGACGGTGACGCGGAGGCAATGGCCGGTGTTGAGGATGATGCTGGTCCAGCCGACGTGCCATTTGAGCTTCGCGGGCTCGCCGGGTGTGAGGAGGACCTCACGGTCGAAGCCGTCGCGATAGCGGGCGCGCATGGGATAATCCATGAGCACGATGCTGCGGCCGTCGGGATAGACATCGGAGACGCGGAGGATGAAGTCGGTGTCCTTGACGGTGGATTTGACCCACAGCTCGGCCTTGATCTCGCCGGTGATTTCGAGCGGCTTGGTCAGCGGTTCGGTGGTCCAGGTGCGCACATCCTTCTGTTTTTCGAAGGCCTGGCCGTCCTTCGCGCCGAGGAAGGCACGACCGGGCATTTCCATCGGCTTGAGCGGGTCGCAGTCGTAGCTGGTGCCGCTGCTGGCGACGAAGGGCACATCGTTTTTCAAAGCAGCACCTTCGTGAAGGTAGAAGCTGGTTTTTTCGACCTGCGGTGGCCAGTCTTTGGCTTCACGCCACTGGTTGCCGGGCGCATTGGCCTCGCCGAGAGCGCCCATGACGTAGTAACGCACGGCGGGCTCCTTTTCGATGCCGTTGTCGATGCCTTTGAGCCAGTGATCGAACCAGCGGACCATGTGATCGACCTCCGGCCAAGTGGCGTTGTCGGGATAGACGAGTTCGCCGACCTTGCTGCCTTTGTTGAGGCGGCCATGCAGCCACGGGCCGAGCAGGAGCTGCTGCGGAGCGTTCTTTTTGCGGCCAATGAAGCTCTGCACGCTACCCTGCACCATGAAGTCATACCAACTGCCGATGGTGAAGCAGGGAACGTTCATCTTGTCGAAATGCAGGGTACAGTCCTCGGCACGCCAGTAGTCGTCATAGTCGGGGTGCTGGTCCCACTCGCGCAGCAGGTCGGCGTTGTCGGACGGAACACGGCAGTTCGCGCCGAAGTCGGCGAAACGTCCCGGCCGCGTGACGCCGCCGATGCGGTAACCTTCGTGAAACAGGCTCAATCCCGTATCGACCATGTACTGGCATTTCAATGACGGCGGTTGTGTGACCGCGAGGAAGTTCTGCGCGAAGCCGCCCTGCGAGCTGCCGAAGGTGCCGACCTTGCCCGTGCTCCACGATTGCTTCGCGAGCCACTCGCAGGTGTCGTAGCCGTCCTTCTGCTCGCCCCATGCGAGTGCGCGATAGCCGACGTATCTGCCTTCGCTCTTCTGCGAGCCGCGGAAGTTCACCATCGCCACTGCGTAGCCGCGACGTGCGAGATCGGCGGAGTTTTTTCGCGTTCCGGCGCTCGTGAGGCTGGCGTAGCGCTGCTCGAAAACGACGGGCCACTTGCCATCGCCTTCCGGGAGATAGAGATAGGCCGAAAGGCGGATGCCATCGCGCATCGGGATCATGACGTGCTCTTCGCGCACGCCGGGAAGGTCGAGTTTCGGAAGTTCCTGGGCGAACGAGGTCGAAACAAGCGCGAGAAGAGCAAGCAGGCCGGATTTCATCCAGCGAATACGCGCTCATGGACTCGCATCCATCGGCGGATCAGTTGCGGTTCAGCAGCTTTTTGACCTCGGCCTCGGTGTAGGCGCCGGGCTTGCCGGCCTTGTCATTGTAATTCTCGATGATGAGCGGCTCACGCGCGACGCGTTGAGAGCGCGGCAGGGCGGAGTTCGTTTTGAAGACGCTGTCAGCACCGCTGAAAGTGGAGCCGTTCTCAGTGGCCTGCCTGCCACCCAGCTTTGATTTGTCTGTTTTGAAAGTGCCGTCCACGCCCGTGGCCTGCCTGTCGCCGAGCGCGTATGTCATGTCAGCGCTTTTGTTTTTGGACCTGCCAAACCAGCTTTGATCCGTCTTGAACTGCTTCTGCCCGGCATAGGAGTCTCCGCAGTTGAAGGATTTGGAGTGATGCATCTTGTCCTGATACCAGGTCCCGGCGTTGCCCTTGGACTTGGGATTGGTGATGTATTTCTCGAAGCGACTGCGCTGATTTTCATCCGGCTTCAGCATCGAGCGCTGGGCCAGCGACATGCCCGCCGTGTCCTTTTTCGCCTTTCCATCGCCAGCGCAATGACACAGGACAAGACCTGCGGCGGTGATCCAAAGAAATCTCACAGTCGGTTTCATGGTCTCGGGATGTTTTGAGCAGCGGACGGGCGGGCGAGGAAGAGAACCTCCTTCCGGACGGCGCCGGGCAGTTGGAATTTCGGCAGCTCCGCCTCGATGCCGGCCAGTCTGCCCCAGTTTTGATGCAGTTCAAAGATGAGTTTGGCCGACTCGGCGGGCATGGCCCAGTTCATCCGCATGAGGAACATCTCCGCGGCCTCAAAGTCCCGCTGGCGGATGAGGAACCGGGCATAGGCGGCGTAAAGATCCGGCTGGAGGGCGGTGGTGGCGTCGAGACGTTTCACCGCGGCGTCAAAAAGCTCGCGAGCCAGCCCGGGATGGCCGGCATCCTCAAAGGCACGCGCCCATTCGATGGTTTGCGCGCCGCCCGGGAAAGAGAGACGGAGCGTCTCGCTGAAAAGCTCGCGCACCGCCGCATCATCACCCAGGGCATGCGCCACACGCGCTGACAACGGCAGTTTCCGCCCCTGCTCGCGCAGAGTGGGGATTCCGGCGACGGTCTCGCACGCGTCCCAGGCCCACGTCAGACGGCTCTGCGCCAACAGGGCCTCCGCGGCGAGCTCGATGCACACGCGGTCCTTTTCTTCCGTCCTCTGCCAGGCATGCAGGAAATCTCCGCGAGAGTCCGCGGGAAGCTCTCCCGCGAACGCACTCAGGGCCAGCGCCGCGAGCGGACGATCCGCGCCGGCGCGCGCCTCGGCGCGCAGCACAGACATCCAGCCGGAGGCATGTTTGCGGCCGGATTGTTCGCAAAGCCATGCGTGCATGTTCTTGAGCGTGTCGCGGTCCCGGGTGGTGACGCGAAACAAGGCGGAAATCTGCGCCCGGGCGCTCTCCGGCGACCAGGCTTGGTCGGTGGCAAGCACCTTGAGCTGTTCCAGCCGCAACGTGAAACGCTCGTGGTCCCCCTTGATAGTGCGGTCCGCCTGGGTGAGCAGATTGAGCGCGTCCGCGTAGCGTCCGCTCGCACGCAGCTCGGCGGCGAGCGTCACCACACAGGACAATGACTTCCGCTCGACGCAGACCGCCATCAACTCACGCGCCGCGTCCCAGTCTCCCGCCTGCACGGCGATCCGGCAACGCAACTTCAGGACGTCCTGAGCGATGCCGTCGAGCGGCTCCGTGAGCGGTACTTCGCGCAGCACCTTCTGCGCGGCCTGCATCTGGCCGAGCCGGTGCAGGATCTGCCCGCGGTGCAAATTCGCCTCGGGATCAATGTCCGCGCCAGCCTGATCATTCGCGACATAGCAGGCATGCAGACGCTCCCAAGCGGAAAGCGCGCCCTTGTCATCCTGCATGCGTTCGAGAAGCAGGCCGAGTTCACGCAGGTAGGACACCTCGTGCGGACGGCGGCGTTCGAGCACTTGGGTGAACTTGTCACGGAAGCCCTGGCGGCGCAGTTCCTCCACATTGAAGTCACGGGCGAGGAAGAGGGCGTGTTTCTCACGCAAGGTGTCATCGCCCGGCTGCGGCGGCTTCAGCGGCGGCTCGGCGAGCAGCAGCTTGAGCGCGAAACTCAGCCCGGGCTCGATCTCCATCGCGTTCTCGCACACGCGCAGCATCCAGATGGCGTAATCCGGGTTCGAAGGAGCGCGGTCCGGCAGCATGCTGTAAACAGAGATCGCCTCACGGGCCATGCCCACGGTCTCGAGCCGGCTGCCGAGATTTCCCAGCGTGTCCACCGAGTGCTCCGTGCGGAGGTCCACGGCGGCCAGATGCTCGCGGATGAGGCGCTTCCGTGTCGGGTAATCCACCGCGCGCAATTTGCCGAGCAGTTCATTCACACGCCATTCGCCAAACTCCGAGTCCGAGCGCGGTCCGAGCATGGTGGCGCCGTATTTTTGGGCCATGACCGCGTTCGCGCCATCCACCACGCCGCCGAGTCCCTGCTGGATCATCAGCGCCTGGATCTCGCGTGTCTCCTCCCAAAGGCTGCGCAGGTGCAGCGGCTCCTCGTAGCGGGAAGAACCCTGCGGAATGAGGCTGCCCTTGGACTGCATCATGTCACGCTGCGCCACGAAAGGCCCGGAAAGGAAGCGTCCCAGCAAATCCGCGCCTTTTTGCTCCGCGCCCGCGAGTCCGGCCACGGCCGCCTTGCGGATGGATGTCATCGCCGAGGAACGCGTGCTTTGCAGCCTGCGCCACGCGGCCTGCAGCGCCTCCTCCCGTTCCTGCGCGGAGGCCGCCACTCGGCTCAGGGAAACGAGGCTCAGCAAAAAGGGATCGTAAGTCGTGCGGTAGTTCTCCGCCGTCACCGGTCCGCGCACCGCGGCTTCGAGATAACGCCGCGCGAGGTCCCAGCGCTCCGCGCTTTCCGCGATGCGCGCGAGGAAGAGCGAGTAATCCATCTCCATCTCGGGCGAGTTTCGCGGGAGGCATTCGCCGAGCGCCAGCGCCTCGTCGTAGCGCTGCTTGTCCTGCAGCTTGCGGGTCAGCTCCACGACCGCCGAATTGCGCAGAGCGCGCGAGACACCGAGTTCGCGCAAATCCTCCGCGCGGAAACGGAAGTCCGGCACGTCCACCAGCATCGAGACACACGCATGGAGCAGTTCCGCGCGGGATTTCAGCACCTCGGGCGACCAGCCCTTTTCACCCGCCCAGCGCGCCGCCTCGGCCACGCCGCCGCCGCGCAGCATGAGCCAGACGAGGCAGAAACGGGCCTCCAGCGTCTCTGTCTCGGGCAAAACCACCTTCAGCAGCGTGCGGAACTCGTCTCCAGCACCGGAGTAATAAAGCGCCCAGAGCTTTTCCACGGGATGCGCCTTCGCATCGTCACGCCACTGCCTAGTCCAGGCGTTCAATTCATCACCGCCGTGGGTCCGGCGCAGTTTCGACAGTTCCTCGATCGCGCGCAGACGCACCAGCGCGGCATCATCCGGCAGTTCGGCGAATTCCGCCCGCGGCTGGCCGAGAAAACCGCGCAACGCGTCCATCTCCTTGCGTTCCAGCCCTGGCGCGAAGTCCAGCAACTGCGCCAGATCTCCCGTCGTCACACCGGCGCCGGAACGGCGTGTGTCCGTCAGAGGAAGCGGCGCGCGGATGCCGCTGGCCGGATAATTCCGCACCTTCACCGGCGCGGCCAGCACCGCCTGCAAATGACGCTCCGCCTCCGCCTCGTCCGCGAAACGCAGGCACTTCAGCGCCAGCCGCAACCGCGTGCGGCCGTCCCACGCGCGCACCCGTGCCATCTGCTCGTAAACACGCCGCTCCGCCTCGTCCTGGCCCGTCGTTTGATAATACCGCGCCAGTTCCTCCAAGGCCGACATGTCCTGGGAAAAGCGGCTTTCCAGGCGGCGGCGGACACGGTCCGCCTCCGTGATTTGAAATGTCTGCTCCAGCAGCTCCACCAGCTTCCGCGTCTCCGCCGCGACCTCCTTCGGCGGCGACGAGGCGGCGATCTGCTTCTGGAAATAAATCGCCGATTTCAAATCCGAGACCTTCAGCGCCGCGTCACGCAGTTGATCCAGCGAGAAAGGAGTGTCCGGCGCGGTGTAATACGCCTGCTTCATGCTCGCGAAGGCCTTCACATGGTCCCCGCCGCGCTCAAAGACCTGCGCCAGCGCCTCATGGTAAAAACCGTCGAAGGGATGACGCTGCACACGCTCCAGCAGCGCGCGCTCCAGCAGTTTCAGGCGGTCGCGTGCCACGGTGGGCGCCAGTTCGCCGCCGCTCGCATCGGAAAACGTCAGCCGGTCCATGCAGCGCTTCAGCACCTCGCGGCGGCGTTTCACATCCACTTCACGCTCCAGGATCTGCGCCTGCACCTCCACATGCTCCTGGATGCGGTGCTGCCGCAGCAGGATGTCCGCGTAGTCCTCCAGCAGCGGCATCGCCGCCGGGCCGTCGGCGCGCTTCACCGCCTGCTTCCAGAGCGCCAGCGCGTCCTCCGCGCGGCGCTGCAGGAAATAAATCTGCGTCAGCGCGGAGAGAATCTGGCCTGAGTCTGGAAACTCGCGGTAAACCCGCTCCAGCAGCCGCGCCGCCTGGGTGCCCGGTGGTGCCAGCGCCGTTTCGCTCTTCCAGCCGGGGCTGCTCGTCTCCGCGTCAGAACGCCGTTCCGCCTCCATGAGCAGTTCAGCCAGCCGCAGCGTGTAACGCACACGTCCGGCGGCATCCAGCTCCGACAACCGCCGCAACTGGCGCTCCATCATCGCGTGATTCTCATCCTCCTGCGCCAGATCCAGCTTCAACTGCTCCACCACCAGCGAAACCTCACGATCCTTCCCCGTGGCCGGATCAAACTCCAGCCTGTGCAGCAGCTCATACGCCTCATCGGTCAAATGCGCCCGCAACGCCCACCAAAAGCCGCGAAACACGACCGCCAGCGACTGCGGGAATTTCAAATCTTTGTTTTGCGCCGCCTCCACCTGCTTGCGGGCGAACTGCACGACACGCTCGGGCATCTTTTCGCGTTTCGGCCCGTCTTCCTCCTCACCGCTGCCAAAACCAGCGCCGGTGAACGAATCAGGCAGCTTGAATTCCGAAGCCAGCCCCTGCGGTTTCGCATCCAGCTTCTGATCGCCCATCAGGATCGACAGCATGCGCTCGTCCACGTCCACGCGCTCCTCATCCGTCACGCTCGCCTGCCAGGCCTTTTCAACCCACTCAGCCGCCTCCTCGCTCTCACCCTGTTCCGCGAGGAGCTCCGCCAGCCGCAGCCAGGCGTCACGGCCCGCGCCCGGCTTCGACACCGACTCGCGGGCCAGGATGATCGCGCTGTCGATGTTGTTGCTCGCGGCGAGAAATGACGACGCGTCACCCAGGCGCTTCTGGCGCTCCTCCTCGGTCGTCGCGCCGTTGGTGAAGTCGCGCAGCAGCCTGTCCTCCGCCGCCAGATCCCGCCGTGCCCGGAAAAACGCGGCCAGATCAAACACCGCCTCCGCTTTTTCCGGATCACGCTCCACACGCGCCCGCAGGATTTTCTCCACCACCGTGTCCAGCGACCGCGCTTGCGCGAAAACCAGCGCCTGCTTCTCCACATCCGCGTTGTCCTGCGACTCCAGCAGGCGCAGCAGCCGTTTCGAAGCGCTGTCCTGGTCCCCGCTGCGCAAGTCGGCCTCACAGCGCAGCAGCACGATCGCCGGCAGGTCGCTGCCGTCGTTTTTAAGCCGCTCGTCCAGCAGCGCCGCCGCCTCCGCCGCGCCTTCGTGGTCGAGCAGCGCCCGCACCAGCTCCCAGCGGTAATCCTCCACCTGCGGCACCGTCTTCACCAGCTCCCGCAGCCAGCGCAGACGCTCGTCCAGATCGACCGTCAGCTCAAAAAAGCGCGAGGCATCAAAAAGCGCCTGCTCGGAGGGCGGGACCGCCTTCGCGGCATTCACGAGTGACTTCTGCAATTCCTCCAGCATGCCGAAACGCTCATGTAGGCGCACGCGGCGACGGAAAAAGTCGAGATAGCGCCCGTCGCGGAAATGCAGCAGCGCCAGACCATCTTTCAACGCCTTGTCAGCCTTGGGAAACTGGTCCGCGTGCTCGTAAATTCGCGCCAGATCGTAGAGCGCCTCGAGTTTGCGCTGGGGATCCTTCTCATCAGCCAGCTTTGCGAAGAAGCCCGCCGCACGTTCGGGAAAACCAGCCTGGAGAAGCAACTGCGCCACCTGGCGCGCCAGATCAATGTCCTGCGGCCTCAACTTCGCAGCTCGTTCGTATGCGTCAGCGGCCTCGGCATTTTTCCCGTCAGCGAGCGCCAGGCCGCCGAGCTCGATCCACATCGGCGGCCCCTGCGGATCGTCCGCCGGCACCAGTTCCGCCGCCTTCTTGATCAGCGTGAACGCCTTGGCCGAGTCCGACAGCTCCCGCGCCACCGCGGCGCGTGATTGCAGCAGCGTCAGATTGTTGCCGTCCTGCTTCAGAAGCTCATCATACAAAAGCGACGCCCGCTTCAGATCACCGCTGCGGCGGATGAGATGCGCCTCCACCAGCCTCACCGCCGGAAACTTCGATGACTTTGCCTGCTGCGACACATTTTCGACCAGCAGCTTCGTCGCGTCATGCTTCTCATACAGCGCCCACAGCAGGTCCAGTACCCGTCCATACTCCGGCTGCTGCACGAGAAGGGAGAGATACTCGTTCGCCAGCCTTGTCTCGCGCTCCGACCACGCCTTGTCCGTCTGCTGCGCATGCGCGTTCAGCGCCAATGCCAGCGCCAGCGTCCCCACAAGACGCCTGAAAACCGTCAACTGGCCTGCGATGCGCGGCATGAACTTCACGCCTCGATCATAGACGCCTTTCTCACCCGAGCCAAGAGGCAAGAACCAGTCCGGTGGTCACTGCAGGTGCTTCGAGAACTCCGGTTCCACCTTGCGCAATTCCTCGGCAATGATCTTCGCGATGACCGCGGCGCCATGCTCGCTCAGGTGGGCGCCATCGGTTCCGTTGGTTTTGGTTCCGCCTCTTTTGGAAGGTGGATTGAAGGCGGCGGAACTGAAGGGGCCGAGCTGGTTGTGCAAGGCGACACTGCGGGTGAAGAGATCGACAAGCGGAACTTCCCGCTCGGCGGCGACTTTCGTGGCGGCATCGGCCCAAGGCTTCAACTCGCCGCGAATTTTGTCCTTGCTGAAAACCCGGCGGGTCAGTGAGGTGACGAGGATGGGTTTCGCGCCGATGGCACGTGCTTCCGCAATGTAGCGGATCAAATTCTGGCGGTAAGTCGTCGCGGGATCGGTTTCGTGATCCGGTCCTTTGCCGGGCATGTCGTTGTGGCCAAACTGGATGAGGACATGAGTGGGTTTGGAATCGATGACTTTCTTCCAATTGCCTGACTCGCGGAAGCTTTTGCTGCTCTGGCCGCCGTCGGCGAAATTAATGCACTCAGCATACGGACCGAGCAGTTTCGTGAAAGCAGCCCCCCAACCCGCCCTGTCGGTGACGGTGCCGTCACCCACGAGAGCGACGCGAATTTTCGTTTCGTCGGCGTGAAGGCCGGATGCGAGGAGCACGAGGAGAAGAAAGCGCATTGGCGAGGCTTAACGCGCGACCAGCCGCCATCTCGCACGGTGGATGACGCGGCCGATGTTCAGCCAGCTTTGCTCGAAATCCGTCACCGGATAAAAAAACGCGTCCTCAGGCCACTCCAGCCGCGTGAACTGATGCGCGCGCGACTCAAAGCTCAGCAGCGCGTCCTCAAAGTAAGGCAGGTCATCCGTTTTGAGCAAAAACTCGCCTCCAGGCGCGAGGATGCGCGCCAGACCATCGAGAAACTCGCCCTGATTCACGAGACGCCGTGCGGCATGCTTTTTCTTTGGCCAAGGATCGGGGCAGAGCAAATGCAGGCGCGAAACGCTGCTCTTCGGCAGCAGCCACGCGACGGTGTAGGCGCTCTCCAGACGCATGATGCGGGCGTTCGGAAGACGCGCGGCCTCGATCTTCCGCGCGGTTTTTTCCACACGGCCGAGCATGCGCTCAACGCCGAGAAAATCACGCTCCGGATAGTGCGCGGACATTCCGGTGAGGAAGGTGCCATCCCCGCAGCCGAGGTCGATTTCCAGCGGACGCGTGACGTCAGGGAAAATCTCCTCGCGGCGGAGTTCGCGGAAGTGGTCGGGAGGAATGAAGAGCGCGGACATGCGGGAACTGCGTGCGGATGAGTCGCAGAACCCCACTCACTGCTACTCCTTGAGCTTTTTGACAAGGTACTCCAACGCGCTTTTTGCAACGCCCTCGACTCCGGGATGGTAGAGCTCGCAGCTCACGCCGTGAGCCTTGCAGTGCTCCTGCAGTTTCACGCCGAAGTTGGCCGTGTGAGTCGGGTCTTTCTCATCTTTGCCGAGGTTCGGTGGGCCGCTGAAGGTCAGATGCACGGGCGGATCGTCGGAAGAAACCAAAGCGTACGGCGAATACTCCGCGATCCAGGGTAGGATCTTCTCACGCCCGGCCAGGAAGGCATCAAAAGTCGGGCGTTCTTTGCCGGCGAGCGGAAGGAACGCGTGGGCACCGTAGCGGCTGTTCGGGGTCCACTCCTTCATCTGCTGTGGATCGAGTGTCGTCTGGGCACCAGCCACGGAGGCGCAGTAAAGCCGTGTGGACTCGTGGGCAATCGGGTCGCTGCTCTTCGGATCGGCCATGTCGGGATGAAAGGCCAGCCACAGGCTGCTGCACGCTCCTGCCGAGCCGCCGCTGGCACCGATGCGCTTCTTGTCGATGTTCCACTCCGCCGCCTTGCTGCGCACGGTCTGCAAAGCACGCGCCGCGTCATGCAGCGGCCCTTTTACCGGCGGCACTTCGTCCTGGGATTGGGAAACGTAGCGGTAGTTGATCGAAACGACCGAGATGCCTTCCTTCAGATAAGGCTCAACCGCGACGCCCGCCTTGTCCCCGCCCATCCAGCCGCCGCCATGGATAAAAAACAGCAGCGGTGTCGGCTTTTCGGACTTCGCCTGCCAGAAATCGAGCACGTTCCGCTCATGCGGCCCATACTTGAAGTTCGCCACGGTCGGAGCCGGGTTCTTTGGATAGACTTTCTTGGCCGGGGCCTTCTTCGCGGGCGCTTCGGCTTTTTTCACCGGTGTCTCGGCGGCAAAAGCGATGCTGGTGAGAATGAGCAGGGAGAGTGCGAGTTTCATGGTCGTGTAGGAAGTAAAACTTATTTCTTCAGGGTCTGGATCAAGAACTCCGCGACACCCGCATGCTTCACGTCCGGGGCACCGGGATAGTTGAGCTCGCATTCCGTGCCGTTGGCCCGGCAATGCTCCTGAAGTTTCACGCCGTAGTTCACGGTGTGCGTCGGATCCTTCTGCGGCTGGCCGAGCGCGGGGGTGTCGCTGTACTTCAAATACACCGGCGGGTCGTCTTTGCTGACGAGCTCATAAGGCGAATACATCTTGATCCACTTCAGCACGCTCTCGCGCTTCTCCAAAAACTCGGCGAAGCGGGTGTCGCGGGTCTTTTTGTCATTCGGGTCCATGAAACCGAAGGCGTGGCCGCCGTAGCGACTGTTCGGCGTCCATTCCTTCAACTGTTTCGGATCGAGTGAGGTCTGCGCGCCAACCACCGCCGCGCACCAGAGCCGTGTGGACTCGCGGGCGATCGGATCGCTGCTCTTCGGATCGGCCATGTCGTCGTGAAAGGCGAGATACAGGCTGCTGCATGCGCCTGCGCTGCCGCCGCTGGCACCAATGCGCTGTTTGTCGATGTTCCACTCACCCGCCTTGCTGCGCACGAACTGCAAGGCCCGCGCCGCGTCGTCCAGCGGCCATTTCACCGGCGGCATGACGCCCGCGAGCTGCGCCTGATACGAGTAGCGGTAGTTGATCGACACCACCGAGATCCCCGCGGCGAGGCACGCTTCGAGCTCGCCGGGATTCGCCTTATCCCCGTTCACCCAGCCGCCGCCGTGGATGAAGAACAGCAGCGGCGTCGGATTGGCGGACTCCGCCTTATAAAAGTCGAGCACCTGCCGCTCATGCGTACCGTAGGCAACGTTCGCGACGGTGGGGGCACGTTTAGGCTTTGGGGCGGGTTTGGTCGCAGGGGCGGCACTTTGCGCCTGCAACGATGCGGCGAAGAGAAGCGGGACAAGGACGAGTCGGTTCATATCGGTTGGGCCATCTCAAACGCGGCAAACGCCGCGTTTGATCAAGAACCGGAACCCTGATGCGCAAACTCACACCTCCGGCAGCTCAAAACCGGCGGCGTATTCCTCCTGGCAGAGCTTGTTGGCCTCGGCGGCGAATTCGCCGGTAAACTGATGCGTGGCGGGATCAAAGTCGAGCCATGGACCGACGACGATCTGCTGCGCATTGAGGTCGATCTGGTTGGCAGCGAGATTCTTGAGGAACTCGGCGAAAAGTTCCTGGCCCATTTTGTCGCCTTGCAGGCGTTCCTTGAGTTCCTCGGTCTTCATGGCTTTACCGAGGCGGTAGGACACATTCGCGAGATGCGCGAGACAGGCCGAATGGTGGCCGTGGCGGATGTGCAGCACTTCCTTGGTGTATTTTCCGGCGCGGACGCTTTCGATGAAGTTCTTCATGTGATCCGGCCCCGTGAGGAAGTTCTCAAACTTCGTGATCGCCTTGCCTTCACTGTCATAGGCTTTCGATTCAGCGACGTAACCACCCTCGCAGTGGATCACGTTTCCGTCGCGCACGCCTTTGTAGGGGGCCGAGCCGAGTTTGGGGTTCATGTCCTTCAAGGGCAGGCCGAACTTGTCCATGATGAGCGGCGTCGGCTCATACGGATGAAACGCGATCTGGCAGTTCGCGGTCTGGCCGTCATCGGTGTAGCCCCAGCGATTGCCAAAGCTCATGACGCGCTTCGGCAGCACATCGGGATCGCCCAGCGCCCAGCGTGCCACGTCGTATTGATGCGGCCCTTGATTGCCGATGTCGCCGTTGCCATACGGCCACTGCCAGTGCCAGTCGTAGTGGAACTGCTTGCGCATGATCGGCAGCTCTGGCCGCGGCGCGGACCACAGCTTGTAATCGACCGTGGCAGGCGCTTGCTGCGGTCCGTCCACTTTATCAATGCTCATGCGCAGACCGTGAACGAGCGCGTGGGATAGCGTTGTCTTGCCGATGTGGCCTTCTTTGACCCATTGCATCGCAGAAGCCCAGCCCTCATCGGAGCGGCGCTGCATGCCGTGCTGCACCACGAGGCCCTTCGCGGCCGCTTTCGTCGCCGCAGCCATCAGTTTGGCGCTTTCGATGAGATTATGGCTCACCGGCTTCTCCACATACACATGCTTGCCGTGTTGAAGAGCGGTCAAAGCGATCAGCACATGGCTGTGGTTCGGGGTGGCGATGGTCACCGCATCCACATCCTTGTCCGCGCAGCATTCGCGAAAATCGCGGTAGGTTTTCACGGTGACGTTCTGCTTCGCGAGATCGGCCACTTTTTTGTCGATGACCGCCTGATCGGCGTCGCAAAGCGCCACGAGACGCACGCCCGGAATTTTCAGCAGCTCATTGATATGACCACCACCACGGCCGCGAAAACCGATCACGGCCACACGCACATCTCCATTCGCACCGAGCGGCGCGGCCCAAGCTGGCAATGAAACAGCTCCAGCAAGCGAGGAGGCGAGGAAACGACGACGGGATGTGGTGGGCGCGTTCATGGTGCGGCTATAACGCGACCCGTGAGCTTGCCTTTGCGGAGTTCATGCCTAGCCGTGCTCCATGCAGCCACTGCCCACGCTCAGCGAAATCGAAGCCGCGAAGGCTTTGATCCGTCCGCACATCCACGAGACGCCCGCGTATCGCTGGCCGCTGCTGGAGAACGATCTCGGCTGCGAGCTTTGGCTGAAGCACGAGAATCACACACCAGTAGGCGCCTTCAAGATTCGTGGTGGCTTGGTTTACATGGACGAGTTGAAACGCGCTGAACCCGGTGTGCGCGGCGTGATCGCGGCGACGACGGGCAATCACGGCCAGTCCATCGCGTTTGCGGCAAAGCTGAACGGCCTGCGTGCCGTGATCGTGGTGCCGCATGGCAACAATCCGGAGAAAAACGCCGCCATGCGTTCGCTCGGTGCTGAGTTGGTCGAACATGGCGAACAGTTTCAGGACGCGCTGGAGTTTTCACGCGAATTGGCCGCGAATGAGGGCTTGCACCCGGTGCCCTCGTTTCATCCGTGGCTCGTGCGCGGCGTGGCCACCTATGCGCTGGAGCTGTTTCGAGCTTTGGGTGAGCTGGACGCGGTTTTCGTGCCGATCGGCCTCGGATCGGGCTTCTGCGGTGTCGTTTCAGCAAAAGAGGCGCTGGGATTGAAGACGAAGATCATCGGCGTCGTCTCCGAGCACGCCCCCGCCTACGCGCTGTCGTTCCAGCAGCGCCAGTTCGTCGAACAATCGAGCACCACTCGCGTGGCTGAAGGCGTAGCGTGCAAGACACCGAACAAGGACGCGCTGGAGCATGTGATTCGCCACGCGCACGACATTGTGACCGTGAACGATCATGAGGCCGTCGCCGCGATGCGGGAGATCATCCAGGCCACGCATAACATCGCGGAAGGCGCAGGATCACTCGCCTATGCGGCGCTGAAGAAGCATCGCGATCAATGGCAGGGCCAACGCGTGGCCTGCATCCTGACCGGCGGCAATGCGAGCATGGGCATGCTGCGCGACGCACTTCAGCGCTGAGGAACCCACGGCAGCAGGATGTGCGAGGGATGCTCGGCACCGTAGTAGATCGTGTTCGTGGCGATCACCGTCCGGCGATGCTGCTGGAGCGGCTCACCCGTGTTTGGATTCACGTCGAAGCGCGGGAAGTTGCTGCTGCTGATGTCCAAGCGGACGCG
>Ga0315900_10002770_pt1 | contig 26341 bp, 26 predicted proteins | sample LakEriMetagenome_FD_203521 | JGI IMG/M metagenome (GOLD analysis project Ga0315900, IMG submission 203521) | Freshwater fungal communities from buoy surface, Lake Erie, Ohio, United States - Buoy 12 MA114 | ecosystem: Environmental > Aquatic > Freshwater > Lake > Lake biofilm | place: USA: Lake...
TGGAGAAGAAGGGCGGCAAGAGCGATTGGAAGGACCGCTTCGAGGTGCCCGTGCGCGCTGCCGTGCTGGTGATCAGTGATTCCGTGAGCGCAGGCAAGAAGGAGGACAAGGCCGGTATGGCCATTGCCGAGCGCCTGCGTGGCCTGGGTGTCGAACTGGCCGGAAATGCCGTGGTGCCCGATGAACCGGAACAGATCGCCATGCGCGTGAAGGTCTGGGCGAACGAAGGCATCAACCTCATCCTCACCACGGGTGGCACGGGCCTTTCACCGCGCGACCGTACCCCCGAGGCCATCGCGCCCATCCTGGACCGCGAGGTGCCCGGCATCATGGAGGCCGCCCGCAGTTACGGCCAAGAGCGCATGCCCTGGGCGATGATGAGCCGCGGCATTGCCGGTATGATCGGCAGGACCTTGGTCATAACCCTGCCCGGCTCCACACGCGGTGCGCAGGAGACGATGGATGCGCTGTTCCCTTTTGTGCTGCATGTGGTGAAGGTGCAGGAAATGGCGTTCAGGCACGGGCTATAAGCACACTTGCAGACGGGAAGCTGGTTGCACTACTTTTCGGAGCGCTTCATAGCTGTTCAAGAAAGCATGGCCTCCTCAGTCCGCTCAGTCCTTGGTATCGCCGCAATTCTGGTTGCTTGTGCGGTGCCTCACCTTGCGGTAGCCCAACTGCAGACCTGTGGCCCGATGTCATGTGGTTGGGATCCAATAGCCACGAGCGCTTCCGGCGGGCCCAACTTCACAACGCTCACCACCTGGCCCGGCGGCTTGGCCATGTCATGGTCCTTTGCAGGCGGGCCGAAGTACCGTGACTTCATCCTGGCGCCGGGTCAGATCTATGAATGGAGCATGTGCGAGGAGGATGGTGGTCAAAGCTCCGGTGATGCGCTGGTGCTCATGGACCCGGTCACCAAAGCCCCCTTGTGCCGGTGGGAGGTGATCGGACCATGCGGGAACTTGAGGATCCGTTACCGCTCCGAGGTGAGCACCTCGGTGCGGATCATGGTGACCGGCGCGGTCTGCGACTATGACATGGGTGGCGGGGAACTGCGCTGGCGCTGTGTGAGCTGTGCTGACAATGGATGCACGGACGCACCCAACGGAGAGTCCCCTTCAGGCGTCTTCACCCCCTCCTGCACAGGCGCCCCGGAGTTGATCACCACCAACGCTCCCGCTGGAACATACAGCAGCGTGCAGCTCACGGCGGGAACGCCCTACACCTTCAGCGCTGTCCCAGTGAATGTATTCTACGAGACCGTTGGTGCGGCGTGGATCACCATCACGGATGCCACGGGTACGATCATTTATGGGCATGCACAGGGCGTACGCAACTTCACTCCTCCCACCACCGGGGTCTATCGCTTCTACTCGAACCTGACCATGGTGGGCTATGGCTGCGACACGTTCGTGGGCGATCACCGGGCCATTCGTTGCGGTGCGCTCAACCAGTGCAACAACGTGATCCCCCTCGCTTGCGAGACCGAACAGCTCCTGTACATGGCGGGTTCCGGCAGCGGTTCATGGACCTCAGGAGCTTGCGGAGCCACGGCTGGCGGTGAGCGTATCTACTCGTATACGCCGACCGCAACGGGCGTGTACCGATTGGATATCACCAATGGTCTCGACCTGACCACGGCCATCCGCTACGCGTGGAAGCCTGCCTCGTTGGGGTGCGATGGGAGCAACTGGAACTGCCTGGGCACGGCCACCGGCTACCTCGGGCAGTTCACGTTCAACCTCACGGCGGGCGTGCCCATCTACATCCTGGCCGATGCGGTGACCACAGGACCGCTCTGGCAGAAGATCGTGCTGCGCTGTGACATTCCGCAGAACCAGACCTGCGCCTCGGCAGCGCCCGTGAACACTTATCCGGCCACCCTCACTGCGAACGCAAGATGGTCCATGGGGTCCATCGCATCCACGTGCCTCACTTCCCCGGCACAGACACTGTGGTACAAGGCCGTCGGGGTCTGTGGCACCATGACCGCTCGCACCTGCGGCAGCGAGTTCAACACCTATTTGGCCGTGTTCTCCGGTACGTGCGGCAACCTGACCGAAGTGGTGTGCAACAACAACGCCACTGAGGGTCCATGCAGCGGTACACAGCAGAGCTACGTGAGCTGGACCGCGCAGCAAGGGGTGGATTATTACGTGGTGGTCGGGCATCAGACCCAAGGGAACCAGTCGATGAACGTGGTGCTGAACATCACCGCCACCGATGCGGATAACGATGGCATCGGCGATGGGTGTGATGTGCGCATGAACGTAAGGGCGATGCTGGATGGCCCATATGACGGCACCACCGGTCTGATGAACGACGGCATCCGATCGCTTGGTCAACTCCAGCTCATCGAGCCGTACACGAACATGAACTACCCGCACGTGAACGGCGGTGGTGAATCGACCACGCTGTCCGTGGTGTCCGTTGGCGGCAACAACGCCATCGTGGATTGGGTGCTCATCGAGCTCCGTAGCGCCACCACGCCATCGCTGGTGGTGGATACGCGCAGTGCCCTGCTGCAGCGCGATGGCGACATCGTGGATGTGGACGGCGTGAGCCCCGTGAACATGCGATCGGCCAGCGGCAATTACTATGTGGCGATCCGGCATCGCAACCATCTGGCGGTCATGACCAGCGGCCCCGTGGCACTATCGTCCACCTCCACGCTTCTCGATCTCACCAACATTGCGACAGGCACCTACGGCATCCAGGCACAGAGGACCTCCGGAGGCCCGTTCATCAGGCAGGTGATGTGGTGCGGTGATGTGAATAGTGACGGAACGATCAAGTACACGGGGGAGTTCAACGATCGCGACCCGATCCTTATGATGATCGGAGGGGTCGTGCCCACGAACACCGTGACCACCTATTCATTCTCTGATGTGAACATGGATGGCGTGGTGAAGTACACCGGGGAAGGCAACGACCGCGACCGGGTCCTGAGCAACATCGGCGGCACAGTGCCTACCATCACGCGGGAGCAGCAGCTTCCTTGAAGTGACCCAAGACTGCGGGCCGCGGTCGAAAGCCGGTTGCCCCGTTGGTTTGGAACGTACGCGGCAGAGGCTTCCCACGAGGATGGGCCAAGGCAATTCCATGAGCGGCAATAAGCTCTCTTGCAACACGCCCTAGCTTTCGCCTTTCAAGACCGCACGTTCATGCAGACCATCCTCGGCGCCAACGGCGTCATCGGCAACGAGCTCTCCAAGCTTCTGCCTCAGTACACGGACAAGGTCCGGCAGGTAAGCCGCAACCCGAAGAAGGTGAACGCCACGGATGAGACCATGGCAGCCGACCTGCTCGACCCCAAGGCCGTGAGCGATGCGGTGAAGGGCAGTGATGTGGCTTACCTGGTCGCCGGCCTGAAGTACGATGCCAAGGTGTGGGTCGACCAATGGCCGCGTGTGATGCGTAACACCATCGACGCCTGCAAGCGCCACGGCACCAAGCTGGTGTTCTTCGACAACGTGTACGCCTACGGCAAAGTGGATGGGGTGATGTCCGAGGACACGCCCTACAACCCCTGCAGCAGGAAAGGGGAGGTTCGTGCCACCATTGCCACGACGCTCATGGACGAAGTGAAGCGCGGTGAGCTGCAGGCCATGATCGTTCGCGCGGCGGACTTCTATGGGCCCGGTGCCGCGCTGAGCCTGACGCACGCCACGGTGTTCGAGCGGTTGCGGGCGGGCAAGACCCCGCAGTGGGTGGGCAACGCCAAGGCTGTGCACACCTTCACCTTTACCCCCGATGCGGGTCGCAGTGTGGCGCTGCTGGGGAACACGCCTTCAGCCTACGGCCAGATGTGGCACGCGCTCACCAGCAAGGAGGACATGACCGGCGAGCAGTTCGTGCGATTCGCCTGCGAGCTGGCCGGTAAGCCTTACAAGATCCAGGTGGCGCCGCGCTGGATGTTGTCACTGATGGGCCTCTTCGTCCCCGTGCTGCGCGAGAACAAGGAGATGATGTACCAGTTCGAGCACGACTACCGCTTCGAAAGCAGCAAGTTGGAGCGGGCGCTGAACGTGCAGCCCACGGACTATCGAACGGGCATCAAGGCCACGCTGTAAGCGCCTTCCCCGGTACTTTCGCCGCAGCGCGCGGGCCAACAGGCTTCGGCGCACAACGCATGATCAACGGCAAGGAGGCCATGGTGGAAGAGTTCGTGCTGCACCGCATCGGTGGCGCGGGAGGCGAGAGCATATTGAATGATTTCAGTGCCGTGCTGCAGGGCTTCGAGGAGCAGGAGTTCCTGCGGAAGCTCTTCCTGAAGCCGTTCCATACCGCTGCACAGACCTACGAGTTCACCCATGCGGTCGGGCTTGAGTACAACGTGCTCCACGGCCTTTGTGCGAGCATCCGCGAGGGCAAGGACCTCGTAGGTGTTTCCCGCGCCATGGCCAAGTACCTGGAGGATGTATCGGTACACCAGAGCATCAAAGGGGGCGATCTCTACGTGGCGAAGTTCAGCGGCGTGGAACTGGGGCCGGCCGTGTTCGATGCGGTGGGTATCTACAAGTTCGACGACAAGGAGGTCTTCATCGAGAGCCAGGTGGCAGGCGGCAACGTGGGCATGCAACTGAAGCGTGGCCTCGGCAACCTGAAGCCCAACAAGGCCGTGCTGGTGCTCTTCACCGAGGGGGCCTTCACCCTGTTCATCATTGACGACAATAGCCACAGCGATTTCTGGCAGAAGGAGTTCATCGATCACCGCCCCAAGCAGGACCATGTGAACAGTACCCGCAACGTGCTGGAGCTGACGAAGACCTTTATTACCGAGCAGCTACCCAACGACTACGCGATCCCCAAGGCCGACCAGATCGACCTGCTGAACCGCTCGGTGCAGTACTTCAAGGAGAACACCGCGTTCGACAAGGAGGCCTTCGCTCAGGAGGTGTTCCAGCACGAGGAGGTGATCCGTTCCTTCGAGCGCTTCGGCGATCGCTTCCAGGAGGACCATCACGTGGAGCTACAGGACAACTTCGAGATCTCGGCCCATGCGGTGAAGCGCCAGGCGCGCATCTTCAAGAGCGTGTTGAAACTCGACAAGAACTTCCACATCTACATCCACGGCGATCGCACCAAGATCGAGCAGGGGGTGGATGAGAGCGGGCGGAAGTTCTACAAGATCTATTACGAGCAAGAGCTGTAGGCTTGTTCACCGCAAAGACGCCAAGACGCAAAGAGCATGGGACTGAGTGAGAATGAGATCGCCCGGATAGCTGTGGATGCCATGGTGTTGGTGCATCGTGAACTGGGGCCAGGCTTGCTTGAAAGCAGCTACCAACGTTGTCTTGCGTTCGAATTGGATGAACGTGGATTGGCAGTAGAGACCGAGGTCGTTCTTCCGCTAACGTTCAAGGGGGTGAAGCTTGACGCCGGATATAGGATCGATCTATGGATCGAGCGCAAGGTCATACTTGAGGTCAAGTCGGTCGAGGCGTTGCATTCGATACATACAGCCCAATTGCTCACCTATCTCAAGTTGACCGACAACCGTTTGGGACTTCTGGTCAACTTCAATGAGAAGTTGGTGCGCGATGGTATCAAACGGGTCGTGAACGGACTTTCCGAGAAACACTGAGTTTTTCTCTTTGCGCTCTTCGCGTCTTTGCGGTGAAATCACCCCCCGATCGCCACCATCGGCCTTTCGCTCAGGTCGTGCAGGACCTCCTCCTGGCTTTCCGGCTTGAAGGGTGGCAACCCGCCCAACATCGCATGTTTCGCCAACACGTTCGCTTCGATCAGCGGAGCGATATCCTCGCCGTGGCGCATTGCTGAGAGCAGGTCCGTTTCATCGCGGGCAAAGAGGCAGTTGCGCATCTTCCCTTCCGCCGTGAGGCGCAGTCGGTCGCAACTTCCGCAGAACGGTTCGGTCACGGTGCTGATCACGGCAAAGGTGCCTTGCCAGCCGGGTACGCGGTAGGCCTTGGCGGTACTGTGCGGGTCGTCGGTGAGCTTCTCGAAGGAATGCACGCTGCCGATGTGGCCCAGCATCTCGGCGTAGGTGTACACCCGCTCACGGCCCCAGTGGTTGCCCGCGAATGGCATGAACTCGATGAAGCGCACATGGACGTCATGCTCGCGCGTGAGCTCCACGAAGCGCAGGATCTCATCGTCGTTGACGCCTCGCATCACCACCATGTTCACCTTCACCCGCAGGCCCTTCTGCAGGGCGAGCAGGATATTGGCGTGCACGGTATCGAACCCATCGCGCCGGGTGATCTTCCGGAAGCGCTCCGCATCGAAGGTGTCCAGGCTGATGTTGATGCTTCTCAGACCGGCGTCGATCAATCCATCAAGGTGCTTGTGCAGGCTGAGCGCATTGGTGGTGAGGCCGAGCTTCACGGGCAGTGCGGCCATATCGCGTACAATGTCCACCACGTCGGGCCGCACCAGTGGTTCGCCGCCCGTGAGCCGGATCTTGGTGATGCCATAACGCTCCACGAAGAGCCGCGCGATGGTGCCGATCTCCTCCCGCGTCATCAGCTCCTCGCGCTTCAGGAAGTGCTGGTCCTCGGGCATGCAGTAGGTGCAGCGCAGGTCGCACTTGTCCACGATGCTGATGCGCAGGCTGCGGTGGATGCGGGAATGACGGTCGGTGAGCGCGTGTGACACGGCCGCAAGTTACCTTGAGCGGCACACGTTGATGCGAAAACCGTCATGAACGACAAGGAGCTGATCAGGTGCGGCTGGCGCCTGAAGGACGACATCTACAAGCACTACCACGACACGGTCTGGGGCGTGCCCGAGCACGATGATCGAAAGCTCTTCGCCAAGTTGGTGCTTGATGGTGCGCAGGCGGGCCTGAGCTGGTATACCATTCTGATCCGCACCGAGAGCTACGCCAAAGCCTTCGACAACTGGAACGCTGAGAAGATCGCGCGCTATGGTCCGAAGGACATGGAGCGGCTGATGAATGATCCGGGCATCATCCGCAACCGCGCCAAGGTGCAGAGCGCCATCACCAACGCCCAGGCCTACCTGCGGATCATGGAAGGCGGCAAAGGCTCGTTCGACCACTTTCTGTGGAAGCATGTGGAGCACACGCCGATCGTGAACCGCTGGACAGAGATGAAGCAGCTGCCTGCCAGCTCGCCCATTTCCGATGCCCTGAGCAAGGACCTGAAGAAGGCCGGATTCAGCTTTGTGGGCAGCACCATCGTATATGCCTTCATGCAGGCGGTGGGCATGGTGGATGACCACTTGGTGACGTGTTGGAGGAGGACGGGATAACCCCGGCCCCCTTTACCTTGGCACCATGCCATCGCCTGTAACAGCCACCCAGGTTCGCCGCTACGAGAGCGGTGCGGGTATTCCGGCCGATGACATCCTGGTCACCGAGGAGCCGCTCGAGATCCGCTTGGGCCACGGTCCGCTGGAGGATCGCCGGGAATTCCGACTGAGCGTCACCATGCGCACACCGGGCCACGACGAGGAGCTTACGCTCGGATTCCTGTTCACCGAAGGTCTCATCGCCTCGCCGGACGATGTGGTGCGTGTGACCTACTGTGAGAACGTGAAGGAGGATGAACGGGGCAATGTGGTACGTGCCGAGCTACGGCCGGACGTGGTGGTGGATCCGGCACGCTGGCAACGCAACTTCTACACCACCAGCAGCTGCGGGGTGTGTGGCAAGAGCAGCATCGAGGCGGTGCATACGCAGTGCCAACGGCCCATCGCCGCATGGGGCACGGTCGATCCGTCCGTCGTCACTGCTCTTCCAGAGCGGATGCGCGCGGCCCAGACCGTGTTCAGGCACACCGGCGGCATCCATGCGGCCGCGCTCTTCGATCGGGAGGGGACGCTGCTCCTTCTGCGCGAGGATGTGGGCCGGCACAACGCCGTGGACAAGGTGATCGGTGCCGCGCTGAACGGTCAAGTGCCGACCGGGAAGTGCCTGCTGCTCGTCAGCGGTCGTGCCGGTTTCGAACTGGTGCAGAAGTGCGTGGTGGCGGGTATTCCGCTGATGGCGGCCGTGGGCGCACCCTCTTCCCTGGCCGTTCAGTTGGCGCGTGATGGCGGACTTACCCTGATCGGATTCCTCCGCGGCGAACGCTTTAATGTGTACGCTCCAACTTATTGATCGTAGCATTGCACATGGACAAGCAGATGGAGAAGCGGATCAAGGAATTGATGAAGGAACCCATCGCCATCGTACCCTATGATCCGCAGTGGGCCGTGCGCTATGCCGATCTGGAGACGCAGCTGAAGCGGATGATACCGCGCATGCTGGCCCAACGGATCACGCACATCGGCAGCACGGCGGTGCCCGGTCTTCGTTCCAAGCCCGTGGTGGATGTGCAGGTGGAGGTGAGCGACCTGGAGGCGGTGCGGAACGAATTGGCACCCCGGATGGAGGAGGCCGGCTACGAATTCATCTGGCGGCCCACCATGGGCGATGAAGCGCCGTTCTATGCCTGGTTCATTCTGCGCGATGCCTCGGGTGAGCGCATGGCCCATGTGCATATGGTGGAGCCGGGACAGGCCAGCGTGGACCGCATCGTGTTCCGCGACTACCTGCGCAATCACCCGGAGGAGGTGGAGGTCTATGCCTCCCTGAAGGAGGAACTGGCCCAGACCTTCAAGCGCGACCGCCAGGCCTACACCCGCGGCAAGACGGATTACGTCAACGCCACCCTTCAGAAGGCCCGACAGGAGAAGTTCAAGCGGTAGGCCCGCTTCCGGCTTTTACCGCCACGAATGTGCTTGAGACCGTTCAACAGTTCTGGTCGCGCCCCGGCCGCCAGGACGAACAGGCGGACCAGTGTCTCCTCATGATGGTCCGTTCACAAGGTGGTATGCCGAGTGTTATTGTGCCACCGCTATGCCACCTGCGCGGCTTCTACTGCGAGCTCAACAGCCAGGCATGCGTGTGCCCGCCATTTGCCGAACGCCAGAAGTAGCAGAACCGATTGCGCTTGCTGTTGAGCAGGCCCTGCACCTCGGGATGGTCACGGTCGGGATAGAACAGGTGGATGCGCCCGTTCGATGCATCGAACGTGGGGGCATGCACCAAGCCGTCAGAGGTGAAGGACACCTGGATGCTGCGTGCCTTGGTGCCATTGCGGGCAGGGGTGCCGGCGAAAACCAGATCACCATTCGAGGAAGGCAATGGCTTGGTGATGCGCACCACTTCCAAAGCCCCGGACGAACCGAGGCTCATGGCGGTTCGTGGTCCGCCCTCCTTCAGGTGGTTGGATGGGGTGGCGCGGCGCAAGTCCATGGCAGAATAGGGTTGGACCGTGAATGTCGGTCGATCCCGGCCGCGATCAGCTGCCATTGGTCAGGTATAGGCAAAGCTTCATATTGGCTTAACATGGGAGGGCGGGAATGGCGACGACCCAAGAAACAGCCGTTGGCAACAGGCCGCTGCAACTGTTCCGTTCTTTTCAGGAGAGCTCGCGTACCGTGATCCGCTTCCCAAGGAAGCTCACCACCTCCCCCACGCCTTTGCCCATCAGCGTCTGCCCGATCGGCGAGGCCAGCGAGATCGCGTAGCACGGCTCGCCGTCCACTTCCACCACACCCAGTCCGATCGCAATGAAGTAGCGACCCTGGTCCGTGCTCACCAGACAGCCGAAGGCCACGCGGTCGTACACCCGATGCAGCGGCACACTGGCCAGTTCCTGTTGCATCACCTGCACGTTGGCCAATTGTGCCTCCAATTGGTCCAATTCCTGTTGCACCATGGCACGGCCCACCTCGTGCTTGTCGCCCGCGCTGCTCTTGGTGTCGCTGTTGCGTGCCTCCAAGGTGGACGCGATCTCATGTGCCAACGAGCTCGCCTTGGCCGCAAGCAAGGCGTTCAGGTGCGCGATCAGTGCGGGCTTGTGCATGGCGCTAAGGTCGGGCTCACCAAGGAGCAGCACTTATACGCTTGAATAACACTGTTGGCGGATGGTTGCGCAACAATGGTTGACCATGCGCCCCGCCCACGCCATGCGCTCCTCTGCCGTATGGATAGCGCTCAACGAGTTCCCGCGCGACCATCTGCTGCTTATCGATCAGTGGACCACCCACTACGCCAGCAAGGGCCTCACCTTCGCCGGCGAGCCTGTCAGCAGAGCCGTATGGGGCTTCTGGTCGCTCAGTTTCGAGGTGGCCATCTTCTTCATGGCCCGTCGGTTCAGCCTGCTGGAGACCGGTGCGCTGGCCTGGGGAGCGGGCTACGTGGTGATGTGGCTGGTGGTGGGCAACTTGGGCATGTTGCCGATGAGCATACTGCATTACGCCATCCCGTGGAGTTTGCTGAAAGCCTTTGGGGCGGTGTGGATCGTGAAGAAGCTCAACTGAAAGTTCACTGCACTGTCCACGGCCCACCACGCATCACGTTCACGAACGAGCTTCCATCGAAACGGAACAACCCGCCGGAGAAACCGAACCATAAGTTTCCGTGCCGGTCCTCCACAAAAGCTTGGATGCCGAAATACTTGGTAAGGTCCGGCCTGTCCGTCTTGTCGAAGAATGTGAATGCCTTGCCGTCATAGCGGTAGGCACCCACACGGACCGCCCCGATCCAGATGTTCCCCGCGCGATCCACATACAGGTTGTAGATGTCGTTCGCAGTAAGGCCTTTCACGTCCGGGAACTGCGTGAACGTCTTTCCACCTGGCCTGAGCGAAGCCGAAGGATCATAGCGTGCTACACCACCTTCATTGATCGGCGGAAAGTCGGAGGTGATGGAACCGAACCAGATGTTGCCTTGCGGGTCCTCCACAATGCTCGCGACGTTGTTGCTGCACAGGCCGTCCTTCTTGGTGAAGTGCGTGAACGGTGACACTGTCCCTGAGCGAAGTCGAAGGGCAGCGCTTGGGTCATACCGACACGCACCATACCCATCCCGCGCAAACCAAAGGTTGCCCTTGCTGTCCTCGAACAGGTCCCAGATCTTGCCGGGCTTCATCTTGTAGGACGGTGTGTCGATCTTCGGGATCGGAAGTTCGAATGTGTCGAAACGCTTCCCGTCGAAGCGGAACACTCCATCGCTTGTGCCGGCCCACACAGCGCCGTTACGACCCACCAACACTTTGCAGCCCGCACCGGTCAAGCCTTCCGCAGGACCGAAACCGGAGAGGGTCTTGCCACCTGCCTTGAGCGCTGCCGAAGGGTCATACCGCGAGGCACCCGTCTGCGTGCCGAACCAGAGCCTGCCTTCGCGATCTTCCGTGATGTCCGTGACCACATCACCGATCATGCCCTGTTCGACGGACAGATAGCGCAGTGTGTTGCCATCGTAGTACGCGGCCCCTTGGCCAAGCGTACCGAACCACAGGTTGCCTTTGCTGTCCTCCAAGGCCGCCACGATGTAGTCGGAGATCTGGGCCGTGTCAACGAGGGCTTGTGCAAGTGGCGATGGTCGATCGACCGCTTCACCTCGCGTGGATCCAGGCACTTGCCCGTTGCAGGAGGCCACGAACAGCAGCGGGAAAAAGAGTGCCGGTGCGATGACCGAACGCCAGTGGTGCATGTGGGCTGGAGATGTTCGGACAAGGTAGCGGCGCTGATCTCCCCAGCGAAGGGAGCGGGGCACAAGGATCGTTAACAGGGAAGTCGATCCTGCTCCCGCGTGCATCACCCAGTGAGGCAGTATGGCTCAACGAGGCACACCATCGACTACACGGACGCACTGCCGCACGTCGCGCGCGCCCAACGGACCATCGCAGCGGTGTTGATGGTGATGCGGGTTGGTGTGTGGGCCACGAGTCACGGACTCGCGTCAGCGGGGCGATGATGTTGAGCACGATCTCCGGGAATGTGGAAGGTGCTGCTGAGGATGCCGGGCATCACTTAGTTTGATCTGTCTCCCGTATCCACTGCTCTTTGATGACATCCAGAACGGACTGTGGGAGCGTTAGCGCCTTAGCCAGTTCTTGTACTTCGGGCCACTCAAGAAAAGAGATGGCAACTGCATTCTCAATCTCAGCGATCGTATCCTGACGCTGCATGACCTCAACCAGAAATCGAAAGATCTCGTCGGCTTTCTCTGGATACTCTCGGCACAGGTCAGCGAGGTGGCCCATCTGTGCATGTAGGAGGTCGGCGTCGTCCTTCAGCCATGGCTGAAGGTCACCCCAACGCGCGATCACATCCGCGCTGAAAGCACGCTCGTCGTATTGAGGGACGATCCTGAAGTCGACCATCACGACACGTTCATGCCAACCTCTCCAGTCTCCCGCAAATGCGCCTTCTTCGCCTTCCTGATCCTACACGTCACCACCTTGTACTCAGGGCACATCGCCATGCCGTCACTAGAGCTGCTGGTGCAGGTAATCCTCATTGCCGTTGCTCCCGTTCCTCCATTTGCTCAAATAGCCATGCTGTCAGGCTGTTCTGTGCCTTTCGCTCTGAGCGCTGATCTGCGCTGCAGTCCCAGACCCATCTATAGAAGTAGCCCAGGTCATTATTCACTTCAGTAATGTGACAGCAACTACGAATGGCTCGAACAGCAGTGCCGAACTCTTCCACGGAGACTGCCTGAGGCAGCACCTCATAGAATCCGCTTCGTGAGGAGATGGTGTCCTGTCGCACCGGTATCTCGCCGGTGCTTGCATTGATGGGATAATAGCCGGACTTGCCTTTGCCAAGAAGCAGGATCAAGCGTTGGCCCTTCTGGACCTCAAAGCTCCTTGCGTCGCAGGTCCATTCCTTCCACTTTTCTACATGGATGACCTTGAGCGCGGTGTCTCCATGCCATGTCTCTTGGATGCTGAAGGCATAGGATCCGATGCCAACACTCTTGATCTCCCCAACGACGATCATATCCGCACTGAGAATAACGGACTCGATGGCCATCTGCATTTTCTTGGCCGAACAGGTTGCGCTGCTCACAATAGAGAGGGAAATAAGGAGAATGCGGGTGATGTGGTTGAGCATCATTTCCGGTTACAAGAGCTTGCCACCATATGCTGGATAGGTCTTCTTGCTGTTCACCCAATGGTTAACGCCTCCGCTCTTATCCAGGTAGAATGACACGAACCAACAGTAGTTCGGTTGATGAGTACCGCCCCCACGCCAAAGCTCGAACAAGTACCAGTGACCGGGTTCCATGATAGCCCTCAATGGTAAGGGTGAGAAAGTAGTGGTCGACACCGAGTCGAATAGCATTATGCTATCCGACCTAAGATCAAGTTTGCGGTAGCGTACCTCACGGTAGATCTGCTCCAACGAATCGCGCCAATGCTCCATTTGCCCTGGCTTAATATCAGACGACTGCTCAGCATGCCGCTCGATGAACTCATTCTCCAACGTAACACAGTGATGGCGGTTCAAGGTGTTCTCATTGATGAACTCCATGGCATTGCGTGCGAAGAACCTCAACGTGTCCGTAATCGTATCTGGCATGACGCCTGCCCACTTGTATAGTCGAACGTCACCGAGGCGATCATGCTTCGCATTGACCGTCATCGCCTTCCGATCGACTTTGTACTTAGGGTAGGTTGGACCCGGCTTGGAGGCAGCGAGCAAGAGCGCTAAACACGCACTGTACAGTATGGTGGCGTGAATTGCCATTGGAATGCGCTACATGCACGATCACGCCTTCACCACCACCTCCCCCGCCTCCCGCAAATGCGTCTTCCTCGCCTTCCGGATCCGGCAGCTCACCACCTTGTACTCCGGGCACATCGCCAGTGAGTCGCTCACGCTGCTGGTGATCAGGTTCAGCATCATCTCCGGGAAGTGGAAGGTGCTGGAGAGGATCCCCGGCTTCACCTCGTCGGTGATCAGGGCCTTGATGTCCACTTTGCCGCGCGCGCTTTCCACGCAGACCATGTCGCCCTCGGCGATGCCGTGCTTGGACGCATCCTCCGGGTTGATCAGCAGCACGTCCTCGGTGAGGATCTCGCCGTTGCCGGTGCGCCGCGTCATGGCGCCACAGTTGTAGTGCTCCAGCTCGCGGTTGGTGGTGATGATGTAGGGGTAGTCCTTCTCGTTGGCGGTGACCTCGGGGCTCTTCTCCCAGTTGTTGAAGATGAACTGGCCACGGCCGCGCTTGAAGGTCTCGGTGTGCAGGATCTCGGTGCCTTTGCCATCCTCGGCCACGGGCCACTGCTTGCCGTTGGTGCCGAGCTCGTCCCACTTCACGCCCTTGAAGAAGGGCACGATGCGGCTGATCTCCTGCAGCACCCAGTCGGGGTCGTAGGTCGTTTTCGCGTTGCCGCTCTTGCGACCGGTCTTCTGCGCGTAACGCTCCATGATGTCCAGGATGATCTGGCCATCGGGCTTGGTGCCTTCCACGGGCGGCACGGCGGCGTTCACGCGCTGGATGCGGCGCTCGCCGTTGGTGAAGGTGCCGCTCTTCTCCAGGAAGCTGGCGCCGGGCAGCACCACGTGGGCGAGCTTGGCGGTCTCCGTCATGAAGAGCTCCTGCACCACGAAGAGGTCGAGCGCGCCAAGGGCCTTGCGCACGTGGTTGGTGTTGGGGTCGGTCTGGCCCATGTCCTCGCCGATCACCCACATGGCCTTCAGTTTGCCGGCGAGCGCGGCATCGTACATCTGGGGGATCTTCCAGCCGATGTGGCTGGGCACCTCCACGCCGTAGAAGTCGTTGTATAGCTTGCTGTACTCGGGGTTGTCCACCGCGAAGTAGCCGGCACCCTGGTGGGGCTGGCAACCCATGTCGGCCGCGCCCTGCACGTTGTTCTGTCCGCGCAGGGGGTTCACGCCCACGCCGCGGCGACCGATGTTGCCGGTCATCATGGCGAGGTCGGCGATCTGCATCACGGTGAAGGTGCCCTGGAAATGTTCGGTGACGCCCAGGCCGTGGAAGCTCATGGCGTTGGGGGCACTGGCGTAGGCGATGGCGGCCTGGCGCACCAGCTCGCGGTCCACGCCGGTCTCGCGTTCCATGGCGGCGATGTCCACGCCCAGCACTTCGGTCCGGAAGCCTTCCCAGCCCTCGGTGCGGGTGTCGATGAACTCCTGCTTCACCAGCCCTTCGCGGACGATGTAGTGCATCATCATGTTCAGCAGCGCCACGTTGGTGCCGGGCCGCAGCTGCAGGTGGTACTTCGCGTAGCGGGCCAGCTCGGTGCGGCGCGGGTCGATCACGATGAGGGTCTTCCCCTTCATGATCTGTTGCTTGATCTTGGCGCCCGTCACCGGGTGCGCGTCCGTGGGGTTCGCGCCGATCACCATGATCAGCTGCGTGTCCTTCAGGTCGTCGATGCTGTTGGTGGCAGCGCCGGTGCCGAAGGTTTTCTGCATGCCGAGCGCGGTGGGCGAGTGGCACACGCGCGCGCAACTGTCGATGTTGTTGGTGCCTACCTGCACGCGGAAGAATTTCTGCATGAGGTAGTTCTCCTCGTTCGGGCAGCGAGCACTGCTCACGCCGGCGAGCGCATCGGGTCCGTGCTTTTCCACGATGTCGGCGAAGCGGTCCACGATGTAGTCGTAGGCTTCGTCCCAGGTCGCGGGAACGAGCTCTCCGTTCTTCCTGATCAGAGGCGTGCGCAGCCGCTCGGGGTGATCATAGAAGTGGAAGGCGTAGCGGCCTTTCAAGCAGGTGTGCCCTTGGTTCGATTCGGCATCGTACGGCGCGGTGATGGCGACGACCTTGTTGTCCTTCACCTTCACTTCCAGGTTGCAACCCACGCCGCAATAGGTGCACACGCTGCGCACCACCTCATCGGCCTTGGTCTCCTTGCTCTTGAACACATCGGTGATGGCGCTGGTGGGGCAGGCTTGCGCACAGGCGCCGCAGCTCACGCAATCACTTTTAAAGAAACTCTCGTCAGTGCCCTTCACAATGTGGTTGTCGAAGCCGCGACCGGCCATCGTGAGCACCATTTCGCCCTGCACTTCATCACAAGCACGCACGCAACGGTAGCAGCTGATGCACGCACTGAGATCCGATACCATATAGGGATGGCTCGTGTCCATCGGCGTGTTCTGGTGGGTCTTCCCTTTCGGGTAGCGCACACTGTCGATGTCGAAGCCGATCTGCTGGACGACGTTGTAGAGCTCGTTCGCCCCGTGGTCCTCTTTCTTCAGCCGCTCGGTGTCGTAGTCGGTGAGCACCAGCTCGATGATGTTCTTCCGCAGCCGCTCCATGCGCGGACTGTTGGTGGTGAGGTACATGCCCTTGCCCACGGGCGTGTGGCAGCTCGCCATCACCTTGGTCGGGCCGTCCTCCTGAAGAGCGACCTCTACCGAGCACACACGGCAGCTTCCGAAGGGCTCCAGGTTCGGTGCGTCGCACAGCGTGGGCACCGGGTTGGGACCGATGTGCCGGCGCATGAAGGCCAGCATGGTCTCATCCTTCTGAATGGGATAGGCCTTGCCATCAATATAGGCGACATCGATGTCGGTGGTGGTGAGCGGAGTGGCCTCGGCTTTCGCGCGGGCATCGGGCATCCTGGTCATGGACGTGCGGGTTGACGGACGAAGATAGGAAGGGTGGTACGAGATCACCATGCGGTGCGGACCGCTCGTTGGCTTCGTACGTTGTCTATTTCGAACGGGCCTTCTGCACCTTCCCCTGCGCAGTGCGCCCATTGGTGAGCACGATACGATAGAGGTAGACACCTTGGGCAAGCGCGCTCATATCGAGGGACAGTGTCCTGTGGAAACGGGTCGTCAGGAGCCTTCGTCCGCTCAGGTCGAACAGCGTGAGCTCCGCGACGGCGTCCGTATTGAGCGTAATGCTGACCTGTTCATCGAACGGGTTCGGGTGTATGGAGACCGCAGGGCTGTCCTCGGAAGCGCCGGTCAGGGACGTGGCCTGGTCGCAGCCACGGACCTGTTCCATCATGTTGTTCAAGCCCCATCTACTGGTCCTTCCCTGTAGGAAAAGGCCGTTGTCCGCATACTGGCAGGTCTGTCCGGCACTGTCGGGGAACTCGATCACACCCAGATGGGTGTTCATGGCCGCATGGGCCACGTAGATCTTTCCATCGGGTGCGAGCTTCAAGCTGTAAGGGTTCCCCGCCGTGGGGAACGCTGTGCGGGAACCGATGATCTCCGATAGGTCATTGGACGAAAGGTCGTACTGCAGGAGCCTCGCCGCGGCCGCAGATGCACTGAACCATTGACCCACGTACAGTATGTTCCCGCTCGCAGAGAAGGAGGCGCCATACAATCCGCTTGCATTTCCGAGCCCATCGTAAGCACCGTTCTCGGGAAGCGTGGTCAGGTCGCTCAGGGTGCCTGTTGCGTTGTTGAAGGTGAAGAGCTCGATGTTCGGACCGTAGAGCGTGACCGCCACCACCTTCGAGCCATCGGGAGATGACTTCAATTCACCGACGGCATCAAATCCCGACGAGCCGAGGTCACTATGCACCTTGCCGATGTTGGAGACCACAGGAGCGGTGGTAACCCCTGCGGAGGTCACCAGGAAGGCCAGGTAGGCATCGGTCCCGTACTCATGGCCCAGGATCCACACGTCCGTTCCGTTCGCATGCCGGATGGCGGTGACCTTCTCCGTGACGGGAGACGGGTAGAGCACGCTGTCCGTGAACGCAATACCACCCGCGCCATCGTTCAGGGTCATGTCCACGGCGTGGAAGCGATACCCTTGTCCGGAGAACGCCTGTACCTCTGAGGTGAAGATGTAGTACAGGTGGTCCGTTCCGGGTTTCTGAACAATGTTGACCTGGGTGATGGTATTGCCGTTGGTGACCATGGCCGACCCGGGCATGAGCTGGCCGTTACGGTCCCACACCTGCGCGGAGTTGGTACAGAACAAGTACTCGCCAGTGGATGCATCGGAGACCGTGGCACAACCTTCGTAGCCATTGATGGGACCATCCGTGAGTACCGTGACGCCGCAATCATCATCGAAATGAAGACCGCTACCATCATTGCCGAAGTACCAGGTATCCGCTTGGCGTTGTCCCAGGCAGAGCAGGGGAAGAACGCCGATCACCAGGCAGCAGAGGTGGGTCAATGTCGGCTTCATGCAGTAAAAATGGTCAATACAGGTCTTATGCTTCCTGAAGAAGACAGCGAACGCGTTCTGAACGTTGCTTGAGGATGATGGAGCGCTTTGTTGGCGGGAGACCGATGCATGAGCGTTGCCGATGTCGGCCTGGGGTCTTCGTGCGTTGGTCACCGTGGTCCGGCGAAGGCGGTCGGAAGTGTGATGGTCGAAGATGGAAGGGGTTGAGTGTTGCTGGCTGAACCGAATGGTACGGGTACCTTGTGCGACATGCGTTCATGGTCCCTGTTGATCGGCTGCTTGGGCGTGTTGATGTGCAATGCACAACCAAGGGACACCACGGTGTTCCATCGCCCAAGCTACTGGCAACATCACGACGAGCTCACGCTGCTCGTTGGATATGCGCAGGGACGATACGGCGCGGTGGAGCTGGGTGTGGGCAGGAACATCTTCGGTATCATGCATCATCCATATGGCGTTGGCTATCACCTCGGCACCGAGGTGCGCGTTGATCGTCCCGGCCAGGTGGGTGTGAAGGTTGGAGCATATGTCACGGCCGGTTTCGCCATGGGCATGCAGCTCATTCAATACTTCGAAGGGAGTGAACAATGCACCGTCCTACGTCCCGAGATCGGCATCGGCGTCTTCAAGGCGAAGATGACCTATGCATACAACGTTGGTGTTTCATCGGATCGCTTGTCGGGTATCAACACGCACATGCTCTGCCTGTCGTATGCGTTCCGCATCAAGCGGCTGAGGCCTGTGTCCACTGATAGTACAGCGCATTGATGATGCGGCGCACGCACTGTTCATGGCGATGGTGATGCATGTGCGAGATCGACGACATGCGTGATGATCGATCGCTTGCAGTGATCGATCCATGCGATCGATGGTTGATCGTTATCAACGCTTTCAACAATGGATGGTGAAAAGATCTTTGATGCACATGTTCATCGTGACCATGCATCGACCTACGTTTGTTCAAACTCCAAACACAATGGCAAAGAAAGCAGCACCGAAGAAAGCGACGAAGAAAGCCGCTCCGAAGAAGGCCACGAAGAAGGCCGCTCCGAAGAAGGCAGCAGCTAAGAAGGCGACCGCCAAGAAGGCCGCTCCCAAGAAGGCGACCAAGAAGGCTGCCCCCAAGAAGGCTGCCGCCAAGAAGGCTGCCCCCAAGAAGTAAGCTGCTTCAACAGCTGCGATCGAAGGGCCTGCGAAAGCAGGCCCTTCGGCGTTTCCGGCCATCGCGTATGTGTTGAGGCGCCATCACGAACGCATGATGCGTTCAAGCGATCGCAGCGTGATCCGCTCAAGCGAAGTACCCGTCGAGCTCTTCGCGGAAGTACTGTAGCGCGTTGCGCACTCCGAGCGGCAGCCCACCACCGAGCGCACAGAGCGAACCGATCTCCATCGTCTCGATCAGGTCGTTGAACAAGGCGCGATCGATCTTGCGCCCGTGCTCACGTGCACCTTCGATGAGCTCCTTGCCGCGTGTGGATCCGATCCGGCACGGGAAGCACTTCCCACAACTTTCCGCTGCGGTGAACTCGAACAGGTGCTCGAGGTAATGCACCATGGGGAAGTCCTCGGGTATGCACAGTATGCTCGCATGTCCCAACAGGAACCCCTCCTTCTGGAAGCTCTCGAAGTCGATGCTCAGTGCGTCGATCTTATGCATCGGCACAATGCCGCCGAGCGGTCCGCCGATGTGCAGTGCCTTCACCTTTTTGCGGAAGCCCTGGCCGAGGTCGTCGATCACCTTGCGCAGTGGTGTGCCGCATTCCACTTCATAGATGCCCGGACGGTTGAACGCACTGTCCAGGCTCACGAGCTTGGTGCCATTGCTCTTTTCGCTGCCGAGGAGGGCGAAGGCCGCGCCGCCGTTCTCGATCACCCAGGGCACACAGGCCAGCGTCTCCACATTGTTCACCACGGTGGGCCGGTTGAAAAGGCCTTGCTGTGCAGGGTAGGGCGGCCGCGTGCGCACTTCGCCGCGCTTGCCCTCGATGCTGTTGAGCAGTGCCGTCTCTTCACCGCACACATAGGCACCAGCCGCCTTGATCACCTTGAAGCGCCAGTTGAAACCACTGCCCTTGATGTTGGTGCCGATCCATCCGTTGGCTTCCAGCTCATGAACGGCCTCCTTCACGATCTCCACCGCCTCGGGGTACTCGGCGCGGATGTACAGCACACCCGTGTCAGCGCCCACACAATACCCGGCGATCATCATGCCCAACAGCACCAGGTGTGGTCGTTGTTCCAACAGATAGCGATCACTGAACGCAGCGGGGTCGCCTTCGTCGGCATTGCACACGATGTACTTGCGCTCACCTTCGCCACCGCTCACATCCTTCGCATCCCGGCACGCCTGTAACTTGAAGCCCATGGGAAAGCCTGCCCCGCCGCGACCACGGATGTTGGCGGTCTTGATCTCGGACAGGATATCCAACGGGTCGCTCTGCAGTACGCGCTCCCACAGGGCATAGTGGTCGTCGAGCTGATGCGGTAGTGGTGCAATGAGGATGGGCCGCTCCATGGAGGTGCCCACATGGTAATGACCATGGGCCTCCACGGTTCCGTGGTCGACCAGTTCGTCCAGGTGCTCGATGCTGTTGCCGCTATAGTTACGTCCACCAATGTTGAACGCACTGTTCTCATGGCAACGACCAAGGCAGCACATGTGGCCGATCTCCTCCGGCTTGAAATGTCTGCCAAGCTCATGGTGCACCTTCTCCTGAGTGCCGGCCACCAGACAGGTGCTTCCATTGCACACATAGGCCTTCACGCCCTTGTTGCCCTTCTTCAGGAAGTCGTAGAAACTGCTGGTGCCATAGGTGATCGCCTCGCCCACCAGAAAGTCATCGGCGATCCGCGTCAGTGCCTCGTCCTCGGGCGTGCCCGTGCCGTCGGCGGCCTGTTGCAGGCGTTCCCACAGTGCATCATCAAGTTCCTTGCCTGCGCGGCCGGAGAGGGAGGAGATGTTCCTGGACATGTTGATGCCAAGGTATGAAGGTGCACCGTTCGCTCGCGCTCCTACGTGTCGCTGTCGGGGTGCTTCGGTTTACGCTTGTAGGTCTTGCGGCTCTTCACCACACGTGGGCGATAGCGTCCGTCGAACACACCCGCCGCTTTTTGTTCGGCACGTTTCACGGTGCGTTCAATGCGATCGGTAACGGTGCGGGCCTTGCGCGGTGTTGCTTTGGCCATGGCAGTGCGGCATTACTTCAATCGACCATAAAGGTAGAGGTCGATCAAACGGCCGTCGTGCGTGCGGAAGTCCTGACGCAACAAGCCCTCCCGTTGGAAGCCGCAGTTCTCCAGCACCTTGCAGCTCGCGAGGTTGTCGGGTGCCACGCGGGCGCACACTTTCGCGAGGCCCAAGGTGGTGAAGGCAAAGTCGAGGGTCCACAACAGGGCCATGGAGGTAAGCCCGCGCCGCTCGTAGGTGGAACTGATGAAGTAGGCGGTTTCGCACTTGGGCACGGACCAGTCGAACTCCTTGAGAAAGACCAGCCCGATCGGATCGCCGCCTTCATAGTCGCGCATCACGAAGCAGTGTGTCTCGTGCCGTTTGCGCCGCGCAAGCAGTTCCTTGATATAGCTGCGTGTGGTGCGCGGATCACTGCATCGTGCACAGGTCACCGGGAAGTACGGCTCCAGCCTGGACCGCTCGCGCTGCACCAGCCGGAACACCCCCGTATGGTCGTCCTTCGAAAGAGGGTCGATGATGACCGAATCGCTCATTGTTCGTCCTGTGCGAGCAGTGCGGCCTTGCGCATGGCCTGTGCCCGTTCATTACCAAGGTAGCGTTCCACACCGGCATGGACGAGGTACACCATCGGTGTGCTCAGTATGGCGACGATGAGCTTGTAGGCATAGGCGGTCAGCACCAGGGCGGTGGCCATGGGGAAGCTCATGTCCTTGAAGATCCAGAAGGCCACATAGGTCACCACCACGCTGTCGATGAGCTGGCTTACCAACGTGCTTCCCGTGGCACGTAGCCAGATGCGCTTGTCGCCCGTGATCCGTTTGATGCCGCGGAAGACGAGCGCATCCACCAACTGCCCCACCACGAACGCGGTGAGCGAGCCGAGGATGATGTTCATGCCTTGCCCGAAGATGGCCGTGAAGGCCGCCTGCATGTCGGGCACGCCCTGCGCCGCACTGCTACCCGTCCACCAGCCCTGTTCGGCCGGCATGTGTATCGCGAGGTACATCACCACGAAGGCGAATGTGATCAGCGCCGTGGTCAGCAAGGTGAGGAAACGCACACCACGCACGCCGTAATAGTCGTTGATCACATCGGTCATGATGAACACGATGGGCCACGGCAGCACGCCGACGCTCAGCACAAAGCTCAGGTGCGGTTGGCCGAGCAGGGTGAAGTCCGCCTTCGCGATGCCGAGCAGGTCCTCGAGTTGGAAGAGCTTCACGCCGATCATCTCCGCGATCAACGCGTTGGCCACGAAGAAGCCGCCGAGGATCAGGTAAAGGCGCGTGGCCTTGTCGGCGAGGATGGAGTGGATCATGCGTTCACAAGATCGCCAACACGCACGGTACCGGTATCATCACCCACCGCGTTCATGCCGAACATCACCTTGTGGCCTTTGCTGCGATAGGTGGCCAGGGTGCGCAGGGGTTCCTTGCCGCGTTCGCCGGTGCGTTGGTCGGTGGTGGTGATGATGCATCGCGCACAAGGCTTTACCAACGTGAAACGCACAGTGCCAATGGTGATCTCGCGCCAACCATCCTCTTGGAATGAAGTGCCTCCATTGATCACCAGGTTCGGACGAAAGCGGTCCATGGGAATGGGCGTCCATGTTCCCATGTTCGCTAGCGCCTTTGCGGTACCGCGGGCATTGAGGTCGTCCAGCGAGGCCTGTGAAAGGAAGAGGTACGGGAAGCCATCGCTCAGTGAAGTGAGCCCTTGGGCGTAGCGGCCATCGGTGCGGCGCTTCGTGGTATCGGGCATGAAGACCAGCTGCGCGGTCCGTTCGAGCCGTTCACTGAACCAGTGGCTCCAGGCTTCTTCGGCGACCATCGTTCGCACGCGATCGCTCCACACCGAGTTCATCCTGGTCTCCTTTTCGGATATCGTCCAGGGCAGGTCCAGTGTTGCGCCATCGCGTGTATCCACTACACGAAAGCCATCGCCGCGCGGCAGGGTATGCAGGCAGGCCATCGCGGGCACTTCGCGTTGCGTGATGAAGGTGCCGGCCTCATCCACCAGCATCCAGCGCCGGTCGTGCTCCAACCCGCGGTCGGTGAGCCGCGCTTCGTTCACGCGGAAACCACCGATGGATTTGATCGGATGGATGTGGATCGCCCCGAGCGTCAGGCTCATCGGCGCACCACCCGCTTGATCACCGGTCGGCCATCGATGTGGAAGAGCAGCACATAGGTGCCGGAGGTGGTGGGCAGTTGTACGCGCAGGCCCTGGCGTCGCGGTTCGGTACGCACTGCCACGCGTTCGCCCGCAATGGTCTGCACACCTTTCAGTTCCAAGCGTCCACCATCGGGCACATCGATCATCACCCAGCCATCGGTGGTGGGGTTGGGGTACACCACCAGACGCTCCGGGTCGCGCAGCAGCATGCCCACGGGTCCTATCTGTAATGAGTCGGCAGCGACCAAAGTGGGCGTGCCATCGCTGGCGGCCAGCATACTGCGGAAGGCATCGATCTCCGGTCCGTTCAGGTCGAACATCTCCCGGTTCCATCCCGGGGGTACGGGTTGATAGTACGCGCGCGCATACGCGCGCAAGGCTCCCGTGGCATTGGTCACCGGTATGTGGTAGTACACGATGTCGGTGCCGCTTCCTTCCTCGCCCAGGGTGTTGCGGTTGAAGTCGGGATCGTTGAGGGCGTTGCCTGCAATGCGCGTGGTATCGTAGCTGGGGTGCGCGGTGCTGAATCCGAAGGGCACCAATCGGTTGTCCTTGATCGGGTCCTTGGCGCGCTCGAGCACCGTGGTCACATCGCCGTTCACATCGCCCATCACCAGTTCGTAGATCTGCACCTGGTCGCTGCTGGTGATCGCGGTGTAGTGGGGCTCGTAGGTCGCATCATGCCCTTCCACTTCCAGTGCGCTGTTCAAGCGACCGCTCTTGAACACGGTATCGCCCATGGCGTCCAGCACCACGAACTCGATGAAGGCCCGGCGCGAGGGATAGCCACTGGGGAAACGGTGCCCGGCCAGGTTCTCCAGCCTTACAGCATAGTAGGCCGTATCCGTAGTGCGGTCCACCAGGTCCAGGTCCAGGAGCAGCGTGTGCTGGGTGAGCAGCCGGTGTGACCGTGCGATGGTGCTGTCGAACTGCACATCCGTGGCGGGTATGTCGAGCACGTCCTTGTTGGCCTTCAACAACTCCAGCATGTGCACGTTGCCGCCCACCAAATGGTGCAGCCCGTAGGGGGTCTGCGCGTTCAGGAACGGATACTCCGCTGCCAGCAGGATGGGGTCGTTGATCCGCGGCATGTGGCAGGTGTTGCACTGCGTGCCGTTCACGCTGTAGATGCTGTTCAGCCACTCGTGGTAGGTGGCCTGTTCCACGAAATGGTCGCCGGTGATGTTGCCTTCCAGGTCGATGGTCTCGGTGATCAGGGTGTGGCAGCCGGCGCACACCTTGCTGTTCACGATGTGGCTGCCGAAGCCGGGCGTGAACCGCACGAAGAACTGCATGATGGCCGGGTTGATCTGGTCGTCGCTGTACGGGCCGTACACCCGTGCCGAATCGAACTCCAGTTCACCACTGAAGAAGGTGCCTGCCGTGGCCTCGGACTGCATGTGGCACGAGAGGCAGCTCACGCCGTCCAGCCCCATTTTGCTGGTGTCGAGCATGGCCATGGTGAAGGGCGGATGCCCAAGCATGCGTTCCTGGTGCATGCCCTGCGGTGCGTGGCAGCTCAGGCATTTGTTCTCGATCGGACCTTGGTGCGCCGGGTTCACCAACACCTCGTGCTCCACCTTGGCGCGGAAGAAGGGGTCGCGCGCACTGTTCGCCATCATGGTGCTGCGCCAGTCGTCCACCACGTTCACATCGCGTCCCTGGCCATCAACGCTGGCAATGCCGAGCAGGTCGGTGCCATGGCATCCGGCGCAGCGACCGGCCGTGGTGAAGTAGGTCCCGATCTGCACCGCCAGGCTGTCCGTGCTCCGGAGGAGTTTCAGCTCAAAACTGCTGTGCGGTCCACGCACCGGTCGCACGGCCTCGTTCCACGCAGTGAACAAGAGCACAACGCTCAGAAGGGCGGTCAGGAAAAGCAAGCGACGCATGGTGTGGAAGGGCAGGAGTGCGCAAGGTAACAGGCACGGGCATCGCGGTGTTCGCAAGGTGGCGTCCATGCGCGGTTTCCCAACGCATCATCGGTACGTACCACCGGCATTCACCAGCGCGTTGTTCATCGGTGGTGCTCCGGCGCTCTTCCCGCGCACAGGGGCGGTTTACCTTCGTCGCATGCTCCGTTCCCTCGTCCTCTTTCTCTGTCTGGGCCTTTTCGCTTCCGCCTCCGCGCAGAGCGTGGAACCCTTCGTGGACCATTGGGATGCGAAGAAGACCATCAAGCGCAGCGAGGGCCTTATGGTGAACGGCCGCGAGTGGGGCGAATGGAAGTTCTACGACCGTGAAGGCCGCCTCATCGAACAGGCCGAGTTCAAGAGCGGTGAACGCGATGGCCGCGTACGCATCTACTATCCCGGTGGCTGCCTGCAGCACGATGGCTGGTTCAAGCGCGGTGTGGAGGACAGCCTGCGTGTGACCCGCTACCGCGATGGCGGCATCATGGAGCGTGGCGCCTACCGCATGGGCGGCAAGACCGGACCGTGGACCTATTACTATCCCGACAGCGTGCCCATGCTCCGCGAGGTGTGGCAGGATACCCTGGTGCTGGTCACCGATGCGTGGGACACCACCGGTGTGCGCACCCTCACCAATGGCGATGGCTTCCTGCGCACCCACTACGCCAGTGGCAGTGTGCAGGAGGAAAGCCAGTACATCAAGGGCGTGCGGAGCGGCACCTATATGGAGCGCTATCCCGCCGGGAATGAAAAGGTCCAGGGTCAGTACCAGGGCGGATCGAAGGTGGGCACCTGGTCATTTTGGTATTCCAACGGAAAGCCGGAGAGAACGGAAACGTATCTGGTGGGCCGGTTGAACGGACCGTATTCCCTGTGGTTCCGGTCCGGACAGGTGAACGTGAGCGGGGCCTTCAAGGGTGGTGAAAAGGACAGCGTGTGGACCTGGTACACCACCACCGGTAAGAAGGACATGGAAGGCCCGTTCAAGGCCGGGCTGCGCGAAGGTGTGTGGAAGTACTGGTACCCCAACGGCCAGCTCAGCACCACCGGGGCTTTCGCGGCGGACAAGGAACAGGGCGAGTGGGTCTACTTCTACGAGGGTGGCCAGTTCTGGAAGAAGGGACGTTTCGAACAAGGCGTGAAGCAAGGCACCTGGACCAC
>Ga0315900_10002771_pt1 | contig 26332 bp, 35 predicted proteins | sample LakEriMetagenome_FD_203521 | JGI IMG/M metagenome (GOLD analysis project Ga0315900, IMG submission 203521) | Freshwater fungal communities from buoy surface, Lake Erie, Ohio, United States - Buoy 12 MA114 | ecosystem: Environmental > Aquatic > Freshwater > Lake > Lake biofilm | place: USA: Lake...
GGATGCATCTCCTCGTTTAATACCTCGTAGGGTATAGTCACTTTCATCTTGAGAATATATCAAAGTCGCTGTTAGCCACAGTCTGGGCTACATATGTTCTTGATGACACGTCTCCTGGGCGAGTCATGCGCTTGTATTCACCGCCACCGAGCAAGAGATATCCAAAGGCATCACCAACGTGGGAGTGTTCGTTTTTGTTTGGGCTATCCCTAAACCGCTCCTGACCAGAGCCGACTGATACCCGCTTGAAATGGTAGCCACCCGCTAGAGACTTGCGTAGTAGCTTGCATTTGCTGTCAACCATCAGCCCCGGCTTGCCGTTAATAAGACGTTGCATGGGCGCAGCAGCGGATTCTCTGCGAACCTTGAAGTCATTTGATGGGGTTGGCTGTGCCTTGAGGCCAAGAGTCCTTAAAAAGTCAAAGGCCGTTACCTCATAGATCGCATCTCTAGCCATACCAGCCGGATCGCCCCACACCAATACTTGCATTCCTGGGTACTTTGCGTTGATTTCAGCCACGAGCTGGTGGCCAAAGCGCTCCAATCCCATGTCAAAGGTAACAATCTCGTCAATTACTTGCCACCTACCGCTAGGCAACCTCTGCCCAATCACCGCAGCTGGTGTTAAACCAAAGTCAAGACCGATCTGGATCGGCACAGAGTTGTCCAAAATAGTCTCTCCAGACATGATGTTATCGTCATATTCAGGCCAAACCGACTTGCCCTCTTGGACATAGGTATATTTCCCTTCTGCGTAGCATCTGATCCAATCTAGATTTTTACCCAATAGCATCTGCTGATAGTATCCAGCCGGTAGATTGGCTACGTTTTCAGCCTTCTTGTTTAACTGCCACCACTTACCCGCTGAGAAGATGCAGTCATTGGCCTCTGGGTTTTCGGGCAGATCGTCTTTGCCGACTTCAATAACCCCGCCAGGTTGCTTGTAAAATTTCCAAGCATATGGTCCTGTCATCTTTTCTTTCTCGGCCATCCTAAACCACCAATGGTCATCATCCATTGGGTTGGTATCCATCCAGATGCCATGCCAACTAGCGCCACCATCTCGCTTGGTAGGGTATCTACCTACTCGGTGTGTAAGGCCATCGATTACAGCCTTTGGCAACTCTCGTGCCTCGTTAACCCATGCCCCTGTTAGCTCTAGGGATAATAGCTTTCTAACGTCTTTTGGTTGGTCAAGCGCTAAGAATATTACCTCGCAATCAAGACCAGCAGCTCCATCCCTTGCCGGTAGTCGGATGTGGTGGGTAATCGGTGGGGTATAGAGCATTGGTCCAAAGGTATTCTCTGGGAAAAGGTCTTGCCACGTCTTAATTGTGGTTGTCTTGAGTTCAGGATAGCTATTGCGTACAATGACAAAACGGGTATATCGGACACCATCGATAGGGGAGGGCTTTTGCTGAATGGCTCTGATGAACACCTCAGCAGCGCAAGCATAGGACTTGCCAGACCCTACTGGACCCATCATCCCACGCACGAATGCATTACTCGTTAGGAACTTATAAACCTCTGGGGATTTGGAAAAATCTAAGCTAATACCAGTAGTCGGTATCTGCTTACTTGACATCTCTTTTGTTTTAGCCATTGATTTTTAACACTTTTCAGTTAATATAAGCTAACTTTATCATTATAAGGTATGTCATGGTACGAAAAGCGTGTAGTGACGAAGAATTTATTGCGGCTTGGAAAGAACACCAATCCCCTGAAAAGGTAAGTTTGGCTATTGGTCTTAGCAATCGCAATGTTATGAAGAGGCGCAGAATAATAGAAAATAAATATGGCATTATTCTAGAGGCTCTGTCACCCTCTGGCCAGCCTAAGATTTATATTCCTGATGAGCAGATGCAAGCTAACGTCACCATCGATAATGGTGTCATCTTAGTTGGCTCTGATTGCCACTACAACCCAGAGTATGTTACGACAGCTCACCGAGGCTTTGTTGAATTTGTAAAGTATCTGAAACCAAAGATTGTGATTCTCAATGGGGATATTGCGGATTTCGCTAGTATCTCAGCGCATCATCGCATTGGCTGGCAGAAAGGCCCGACAGTCAAAGAAGAGCTAGATGAGATCCAAGAAAGACTCGGAGATATTGAAAAGGTAAGACCGGCTGGCTGTAAGCTAATGATTACGATTGGTAACCATGACCTACGATTCTCAGGCAAGCTGTCTAACATCCTCCCACAATACGAGGGAATCAAGGGCTTTGATATTGCAGACCACACCCCGCATTGGAAGTGGTACTGGTCAATCATGGTCAACCAGACTTGCATGATTAAACACCGCTGGCACAACGGAGTTCATGCGGTCTACAACAACACCATGAAATCGGGTACGAGTTTCGTCTCGGGTCATCTACATTCTCTCAAGATAACCCCTTGGACAGACTACACCGGCACACGATATGGGGTAGATACTGGAACGATGGCCTGTATTAAGGACAACCAGTTTGCGTACACAGAAAACAACCCGGTCAACTGGAGAGCTGGATACGCAGTATTGACCTTTATCAACGGCAAACTCATGCCACCAGAGCTGGCAGAAGTTGTTAATGAGGATGAGGGTCTAATTTATTTTCGTGGTCAGTTAATGAAAGTATGATCCAGCTCACATCTACTATTCTGAAGAATATGTACACCATGCTTGTGGTGTGCAAACCCTTTGATAATTGGAATATGCCGTTACCAGAGCAGATTAAATTTATCGTAGATCACGATCCAGATACGATGGGAACCTATCTATACGATGATGGGGGCAAGCATGAACACGTCATTACTATCTCAGCAGCTCGTTGTGGCTGGCTCGAAACAAGTATTCGTACGATGGCGCACGAGATGATTCACGCTAGTCGATGGAATACCTCCACAGCTGCATGGCAGAAACACGATAAGACATTCCGGCACAGGGCCAAGATGGTAGCGGATGAGCTAGGCTTTGATCCGCTAGAGTTATAAAAATGTTACGTTATGTATACATATGGTAACGATTATGTATCAAATGTTACACATTATGCGGTGATTCATGCGGTGATTATTTAGTGGCCAAAATAAAAAGCCCTATGTTGCTGAACCCATATCCGCTGTAAACCACCGCCATAGGTACATTGCCTTTGAGTCCTTGCTCTACAGCTATGTAGCCATAAATCAGACCTGTAACGATAATCAGCCAGGCACTCATTTCTCTTGTGCCTTTCTTAGTATTGCTCTAGCAAATTCAATCCAGCCTTCATTGGAATCAATAAGATTTGTAACTGCATTGCCTATTTCTATTATTTCCTCATCTGTTAGTGTCTTTGCTGGATAGGTGTAGAGTGGGATAGTATGTTGCTCATCTTGTTCTCTACGCACTACGGCTTTAATAATATGGTCTGCATCCAAAACATCTTGTGATGTCCACGCTACTGGTTCATTGTTCATTTATTGGCTTTCCTCAACGCAATATGCTTTTGTAGGATGTGCCAGAACTCAGACTTGATCGGCATCTTAGTCTCCCGCCCAGCGGACACCAGAGCGCCCAAGCCTAGTATTAATACTGAACTCCATATCATTGGCTAGTCTGCACAGCTTTTCATTATCAGACTCTTCATCGTCTAATGGAATAAAGCCAGCAAATGGAACTGGCTCTGTATTCGCACAATGGTGGATCTCATCAATGGGCAACCGCTCTCCGCAATGCTCACAACTATTACGCATCGCTTCTTCTCTATCTTCAGTCGTAAACGTGGTCATCACAATCTCCTCAGTTAAATAGCGATATCGCTATAAACGAGATTCTTTCCTAAAAAAATAGAAAAGTAAAGGGGTTGTTGTTATTTTATTTCTACGTCTTCAATATCGGGTGGCTTGATATTGATGCCGATAACCGATGGCTTATCTGAATCCTCTGGGCTATCAAGCAATCCAGAGGCTTTGGCTAGTAGGCGCAACACTCCAACCTTATCGTACAGCTCTAACTCTAGATTACCATCCTTATTAACCTTAATACTGCGGATGGCTTGCAGAGCGTGTTCTGGAATATCCTTAGATGCCTTGACTTGGATGTTGCCTTGGTCATCCCACTCCATAATATCCGTAATCTTGGTGTTGGCCATACAGAGTAGGCTATAAGCCACCGCCTCCTTGTTCTCCATAATGGTAGCGGAGCGCTCTAACCTCTTCTGTATAGACCGAATCCCACCCCAATTCTGCATGGAGGGGATCTGCGTACTTAGATTTGACTTAACTCTAGCCATCAGAATGGAATATCGCTATCTGACTTTGGCATCTCATCGTTGCCACGAGGGGTAAAACCAGCTTGCTTGGGCTTACCGATCTTACCGGCTAGGTACTTCTTGCCTGTCTTAGCCTGTTTCTCATACGCATTGAACCAATACTCGATGCCATCAGCTAGCTTGATGGATCCTGTCCAATCCGCATCTGTTTCTCCACGCTTTCTGTCGTTAACGAATAGCGTAAAGCTACCTTCTTTCATTTCATATTTCATTTATTGCTCCTCACTTATGGTTTAAATTTACTTTCTTCAATTGCCTCTACTACGTTTGCTGACTCCGACAGTCTCTGAGACTCCACTATCATTGCATGAATAACTGCTTGTAGGGAGAAACCCTGTCTCAGTAAGCCAAGACTACAACTGTGCAACTCTCGTTTCAACTTCTCTTGCTCTTCCATTTACTCGCTCCTCTCGTAAAAGTAATTGTCTGCGACTAATTCCATGTTGCCTCCTTAAAAAAGTGGGGAAAAATTGAGTGGTACACCCCGCCCATAGTGGCAAGGGTGGGGGGAGAGGTATGCCACTCGCTGGCAGACCGCCTCTGGCCAAGCGCAGAGGGCATCTTGCTTTCTGTATACACACCCACCTCTGCCTGTGCCGTATGCATACCACCGATTGGGTACGTTACAAGCCATGGCTGTAGTCAATGATGGAGGCTGGTCGCTCTGGTCTGGCTCTCAACCACAGCTCCAGGTCATGTGCGAACTGCTCATTGGTTAAACCTATCGATTCCGCAACCTCGATAGCCTTCATGTCTAGTTCATTTATTGTTTTCTTGTCTTTATATATTTTTCCATATAAGAGACTAACTATCTCCAACTTGCTGTTATAAGCCAATATCTCTTCATCATTGCTCTCAACCACTCGCTTGCTATCCACATATTCCCCAAGTGTTTTCACAGCCTTAGCGCTCGTTTTAGACCCCTTCTTAGCCATCTCTCTCTCCTCTTTCAAAATCATGTATGGACTTCTTCCATCCTCAGTATTCAATGCCAACGCATCAGCCAATGAGATATCTTCGTTATAAACAATCCTCATGGTTGATGTGTGGCTCATTCGTGCGCCCTTGGTTAGCCGATCAACGTAGTTCTTCTCTCTTAACTTCGTCATCTGGGCGGTAATGGTTCTGCGACTGACTCCCAGATCCTTAGCCAATCTCTCTTGACCAACCCAAGTAATCCCGCTCCTGTTCGCATAGGCACACACCATGCAAAGAACTCTGAGCGCCCCAAGACTCAGGCTCTTATCCATCACAGCTCGCAATGGCACTATCGCTATCTGCCTTCGATCTTGTGGCTTTGGTTTTAACCTAATCTTAGGTTTCTTTGGGATATCAAAATTCATTTGAATAGAACCTCACCCGCTTATATAAGCGAGATATCTCTTTCGAGAGTGTCTATCGTTTATCGCCATGCTTAGGCTATTCGCCATCACAATGCTAGGCCCGATCTCTTCGATGGTCATCCCTTGTGATTCAGCTGCGTTTATCTTGGTCTGGCAACACTCCATTCCAAAGGGCTGGGTTATGGCCCCGAGTTGTCTTTTTAGCAGATTAGCCATGAGTTTGTAAAGGATTATCTTTCAATTCAAATTCACCGAGTTCTACTGTCCACCACGAGCAATGACACTCCTTGCAGACCCTACGTCTTCTGATCCAGTTCTTAGTCTCATGCGCCCTCGTCTCAGCTACCTTAATCTCAAAGCTGTCACAGCCATCATTCACACAAATCATTGCTCTTGCTTTCTCTTCCAGATATCTAACATGGCTGCGTACAACTTAGCATAGCCAGCCTCGCCACGCACCCTTGCCACTTCCTTGAGGTACAGTTGCCGAGTTCGCTTGGATCTAAACTTTCGAAAGACCCATTTGGCCTCACAGTACACCCTAAACTCGTCTGAATAGGATCCAACCGCTCTGCCATTCGGCAGATGAACCAGCCTTGATGTTGGGTGAACCTTACGACAAGCGAAACAGATGGGTCGTAATACATTTATTTGCTCTCCCTCTCTGTCTTCCTTCGGTAACAATCCTTGCACATCCACCGCCTGACTCTTCCCTTTGCGCTTACTTTCCAATTGCCACCTTCTATATGTACGCTGTATTGACAATTACTGCACCAGCGCTTGCCAGTAATACTGGACTCAGCCTGTACAGCCTTTGTGTATATATCTTTATCGTGACTCATATGGCAATTACCACATCATTCTTTGGAACAATTAAACCAGAGCTGGTTTGAAATAAACCATAACTTTGATATTGATATAAATTAACAACTCTTTTGCTGGTTTGTTTCCAGGTATTTTTATAACTAATACCAAACCTTTCCCCAAACTTAGTCCATCCCATCTGCTGCCAAAAGAAGTTGCTGGCCAAGTCATTCGCACAGCCACAAGCAAAGTCTTGTATGCCACGCAAATTACCATGTGATATCGCAGCTGAGAGCAGCGCTTTGCCACGCTCTAAAAGCCTGGCATCAGACTGTATTGCTATCTGGTTGCACTTTGCAACCTTGCCATAAGAAAACAGCACAAACCCAACCGGTGTATTGTTTTCTTCGCAAATGAAAATCTTATCGTTACAAGTTGTACTCCAGCGTTTGCCTGTCTTGTGGCCTGTAATGGCCGCTGTATAAGCTGGCTTTGGAATAAACCCCAAAGATAAAGATTCTTTCTTTGCCAAGTCAACTATGTATGGCACGTCTTCAAGAGTTGCTGAACGAATCATTTAATCTCTTCAATCATTACTTTGATAGAGCCACCCGGCACAATGTGTGAGCCACGATAGATCGACAGCTCATCGATCTGTGAGTCATCATCAAACAGGCCAGCATCTTGCAAGCTGTCTAACACGCTCTTGATGCGGTTATCGATATCGAATGCTCGCTTATCTCGTGGCCATACAACCATGCTGACAGACAGTCTCTTGTTGCCCATCTTTGGGAAGTCTCCGCCAGAGATGTACTCAGCCACAGCTTGCTTGTACTCTCGCCCAGCCTTACTCATGTAGGTAGCATGAGCTCCCCTACGATAGTAAGTGTTGACCGATGGCGGGAACGGCAACTCTAGGACAATCACGCAAGCATCTTGTTTAGACGTTGCGATAGGTCTCCATTCTTCGACAGAGAAGACCGCAGTTCATCATTAATGATTACAGCGATGGGCTTATTGCGCTGTTGGGCAGTCTGTTCTAACAAGGTTCTAACATCTGGGCGCAAGCGCACTAGGAATGGCTTTAATTCGGTCATTGTTTGCCTTATTTGGTTGAGATATCTGATTGTAGACTAAATATAGCGTAATAAGATTAGGGTAAACACCTACTATTAAAACTAGATATAGTTTGGTATATTCATTCCTAGCGATATCGCTATTAACCACCGAGACACAGGAGTTAACTATGTTTGTAACCTACTACAGAGTATCAACACAACGTCAAGGCCAATCAGGTCTTGGCTTAGAGGCACAGCGTTCTGCCGTACAGGCTTACCTTGCTGGCAAAGAAATCATTGCAGAGTTTACTGAGGTTGAGTCTGGCCGTAAGAACAATCGCCCACAGCTGGCAGCAGCTCTTGCATTGGCTAAGAAACAGAAAGCCACACTCGTTATTGCCAAGCTGGATCGTCTTGCTCGTAATGTGCATTTCATCTCTGGCTTACTTGAGTCTAACGTGCAGTTCGTAGCAGCTGATATGCCAGAGGCAGACCGCACATTCCTACAGATGGCTGCTGTGTTTGCTGAGTGGGAGGCTCGCAAAATATCTGAGCGTACTAAGCTGGCTCTTGCAGAGGCAAAACTGCGTGGCACAAAATTAGGCTCACCATCCCCACACATTGGATCAAAGGCTGGCCTAAAGGCTATCAACGATAGATGCAATGTTTATTTAGAAAACATCTCACCAATTTTGCAAGATATCGTTGGTGACGTAGGCTTTAATTTAAGAGCCATTGCTGCTAGGTTGCAAAGACGTGGTATCAAAACCGCTAAAGGTTTAGATGTATGGCATCCCGCCCAAGTAGGAAAACTTTTGAGAAAGGTTCAATATGCTTGATTTAATCACCACCATTCTGGCCTTGGTTTATATCGTAGGCAGTCTGCTTGTAATCACTATGCTTGTACTGGGTGCATACATAGTAGTGCAGAACACCCAGTTCTATGCAAGATGGCAACGTAAGCGCAGAGAGCGCCTCGCTGAAAAATTTATGGAGAGTCTAAAAAAATGAAAGCATGGAACCAACACAATCAATCTTCCAAGGACTTGTACAAGTCTGAGGACACAGTATTTGATCGGATCATCGCCACAATCTCGGTCATTGCATTTGTTTTAATCGTGGCACTTTCATAAGGAGAACTATGTCAACCATATACGACATCAATAAGCATTATGTGCCATCGCAAAAGACAGATGTGATGGCCACATTTATCAAGCATGGATTCCAACCCCCATCCGAGTGCAGTAAGCATCAAAAGAAATGGGAAATCTACCGCAACCTTTTATCAAGGAACGAAAAACGTGAGCAAAAATGATACGCAACTTCAAACAATACTGGCCCATCTCAAGCAAAAGAAAGCTCGTGGTATTACTTCTTGGGATGCTATTAGCACCTATGGTATTACTCGCCTGGCACACTACATACACCTACTTAGAGCAAGCGGTTATCGAATTGCTGACCAGTACGAGCATGAGCCAGACAACCGAACCCACAAGTGGAAACGCTACTGGCTTACAAGTTCACCAAAAGCTGTAGCCAAAAAATAAGGAGAAATAATAATGGTAGGTAAGGTCACTCCCAACGATATGCTCTCTGCAAGCCGCCTCCCAGCGGTTTGTGGGATGAGCCAGTATCGCTCGCCAAACGATGAGTTGCTTTCAAGTATTGCAGCCATCGATGGTAAGGAATTAGAAAACATAAGTAACGAGTCAATGGATTGGGGCAACAAGCTAGAGCCAACCATATTGACCGAGGCAGCTCACAGGCTGGGTTGCCACCAGCTAGACATCAACCACGAGAAACCATACTTTCACGATAAGTGGCCTATCTCATGCAGTCTCGATGGCACAGCCACAGGATCCATGGAGGAGGTCTTCACCGATCCAGAGCGTGGCATCTATGTGGTGGGTCAGTCTTCTATAAGACTTGAGGGTACAGGAGTCTTGGAGGCCAAGCTAACTGCTATGGATGCCGAGGATGTCTTGCCCTTGTATCGGGGGCCAATCCAACTGCAAGCGCAGATGGCTATCACCAAGGCATCATGGGGCGCTATCGCTGTGCTGTATCGTGGCACAGAGTTGCGGGTCTTTTTGTTTGGACCACACCCAGAAACCTTAGAACTCATTGAGAGAACGTGCAAAGAGTTCCAAGACAAACTGGATCGCTATAAGAACACCGGCTACATTGACCACTACCCACCCATCAGCCCAAAGGATGCAGCTAGAACTTGGTCTACTAGCTCGGATAGTGAGCTAGTAAAGCTGGATGATTATGGTGTGGAGCTGACCAAATTAATCCTAGAAAACAAGCAAAAAATATCTAGGCTTGAAGAGGAAACGGCTAAGGCACAGACTGAGATTATGGGAATGATGAGAGACCACAGCCATGCATTGGCTGGTGACTTTCAGATAACGTGGCCACAGCGTAGCTACAAAGCAGCCCCAGCCAAGATTGTGCCAGCCAAAGAGGCTTACACAATTCGTCAATCAACATTAAATATTAAGGCACTCAAATGAAAGCAATATCAACCGCATTAGTACAGGCTCAAAAGGAGTTTGGGCCAGCACTCAAGACATCCACTAACCCACACTTTCGCAGTCGCTATGCTGACCTATCCGCTTGCGTGGAGGCAGTCATCGATGCGCTAAACAATAACGGCATCGCTCTGATACAGAAGTGTCACGAGTCTGATACAGGAGTCAATGTAGAAACATTGCTACTGCATGAGTCTGGTGAGTCTCTCTCCTGTGGAGTTCTGCACGTTCCAGCCAGCAAGCAAGACCCCCAAGGGTACGGATCCGCTCTGACCTATGCTCGCAGATACAGCCTCATGGCTGCCTGTGGGATAGCGCCAGAGGATGACGATGGCAACGCTGCCTCTAGAACCGCTAGAAACCCCCTAGATTCGATTCCTAAAGTACCGCCAGTACCTACAGCTATGCCAGCAAAGAAAGTTGATCTGAACTCGATTAAAGAGGACATCCCAAGTAATGGCGAAAATACAACACTTCCGACTCCGGGGTCAGTTAGGCTACAGATCCCAGGCAAGGATGCCGTCAACTGTAAAAACATTGAAGAGTTTATTAGCCAATACAACACAGTTGCGGACAAGGTAGCCAACTCCAAGCTGGCTCTAGCTGATAAACAAAAGAAACTGCTTGAGTTCAACACGCTGAATAAGGACACCATCGAGATGCTCTCGCCCATCCAGATGGTCATAATGACCAGCGCAAAGCAGAATCGTAAGAAAGTATTAGATGGTGTTGCTTAGGTAGAGCGCTCGCTCATCATTGCGCCTTGACACCAACCCTTTGAGAACCTTGCCGCCAGCCTTTGTCCAATCGAGAAAGGCTTCAGCGGCTCCCTCAAAGTCTCCACGATTGTGTTTCATTCTGAGGCTAGATCGCTGGAGATTGCCTAGCCCAACATTAAACGCAAAGCTGACGAGTGCGCCAAACCTCCCAGGAGTAAGGCCATCAGGACATAGTCTGCGTACCCCGCTTTCAAATCTCTGTAAATCTTCTTCAAGCAACTTGTTAACTTCATCCATGCTGAGGGTTCTGTTCCACCCCTCTGGGATTGGTAGGTTCTTGCGGTCTTCAAGTTTCACCTTTATATGATTAGGATCAATTACTCTGCCGACACCAACTGTCCACAATAATGCTGGACAGCGATAAGGTTGCGTTTTGCAACCCTCGTGGTGAATAATCATTTTAATAACTTTTGGGTCAATCATTTTTTAAATGCTTGTGTACCGAACCAGAAAGCGACTACAGAACTCCAGATGATTTGTGTCTCGTTATCCCATAGGACATCAAGAGCAATGGTGAAATCAACTCCTGTTTTCCAAGCGTAGACGAAACCAAATATTTCTACGAAAGCAAAGAGGACAAACATTCCATAGGTAATCGCTGGGCGCACCATTGCACGAGCATTGATGACCCATGTAGATGCGCCTTGGCCAATCGCTATGTCGTGGGCATAGAGCGACTCACGCTCTTGTACTGCTGTGGTCATGGCTATCTGGTCTGTGCGGATCTCTTCGATGCGCTCTTGGGATGCGAGGCCAGCCTTACGCATCTCTAGCTCACGCTCGATCTGGAGTCTAGCAAGATCCATCTCATGCGCTTTGTCTGATTTATCTTGGAAAAAATCTAGGAGCTTTGGTAAGCCACCGGCTAAGAATGAAACGAGAGTTGTTAACAAAGTAAACATTATTTATTTCCCCATACTAAAAAATAAGCTATCCATGCAGCGACTGCGAAACACCAGAACTGCGCCCACTTGGCTTTGGCTAGATCAGAATCAAAGGCTTTCTTCAAGTCCCTCTCTTGTTTCTCTAGCTTTGCTTTCAGAGCCTCAACCTCTGCCCACCGCTTGCCATACTTCTTTAAGAACTCTTCTCGCAGTCTTGCCTCTTCTCTGCGTACTTGCTCTTCATGTTCCCAGACAATCAACACACGCTTTAAGAACAGCTCCTTGCGGACTTCGTTCTCACGCAGTTCTCTGCGCCTGTCAAGGTTGCGTTGCTGGGCTACATCGGATGCCTCTTTCTGTGTATCTGCAATGCTCTTGGACAGCTCTTTGCTGACCTCACGACTAGCGTTTAGAGAACTGCTGATGCCCTTTGCGCTATCAAGAAACCCGAACTGATCTGCCACATTAGTTGCCGATCTTGATATGGCCCATCCCAGCTAGGAATGTAACTAAACCTACAGCTCCGACTCCAATAATCCAAAAGAACTTAGTGACCACAGACTTACCGATATTGGTATAGACCTTCTCAATGACACGCTCAGTCACCTTCTCAACGATATCTTCAATCTCTTTGTCAGTAAGCTGTGTCATAGTAATCACGCTTTCTTTCGTACTGTTTTGCGTACTACTTTCTTGGCAGCCTTGCGAGCTGGCTTAACAGTAACTGGTTTCTCAATAGGGAACTCAAGCGTTGCCCTGGGGATAAAGCCAAAGCGATCTAGGATCCATGTAAAGATGAAGTTCATGCCAAGCTCGCAACAAATTGATTAGCCTGTTCTTGTGTCATCACATTCCCATCGGCATCTTGCAGTTCTTTACCAGCTTTTATGTGTGTTTGAAACTCAGAGTGTTCTGCTGTACAAGTAAGACGACATAAACCATCGTCATCAATGCGAGCAAAGATTGTAATATCGTCTGTTTCTTTAATAATTTTATAAATCATAGTTCAGCACTCCAGCCTAAATATGATGCGTTTGTTAAGTTACCTAAACAAGATTGTCCCTGAACAAAATTATTTAATGATGTCATGCCAACAGTACCAGCCGTTATGTTTGCTCCGTCAAAAGTAGGAACTGCTGTGCCAGTATATAATGAGCCGCCTTGACTGAGAACTCTGTAGTTTGAAGCTGTTCCTGTTTGTTCTAATGCAGAAGGAGATGCTCTCATCGGAACTGGAAACGGAAATATAAGTAATGCATTGCTAACAGTATAAGTTATACCAGTTCCAATATATGTATTTGCAGAAGCAGTAAATCTGTAATAATAGCGTTGTGCTAATTGCAATTCAGTTCCATAAGAACGCACATCAAAGCTAGTAGCTGTAGAGCCTACCTCAAGCTGAACTCCTGTGACATACCATGTGGCATTAAGAGTTCCAATAACAGATACCGCACCTGTTGCCGATAAAAAATTAGAACCAGACCATGCTCCAGCAGTACCACTAAATGAAGAACCAACACCTAGACCAAAGAATATTTTTAATCCAGCACCATTGTCAGTTAGCCATGTTCCGCTAGTATCGCCAGCAATAGTAATTGTTTCAAATTCCCATGTATCTGCGACTGAAATTGTGTAAGTAAACGGATAAGAACGATTGTTTGCACTATTTCTAAATGAGCCACCAAAAGTGCCTGTTAACGAACTGCGTACCCAAAACGAAAGGGTTACTGTTTTTGCATTAGCTGTACCCCAGTTTAAATCTGCAACATTAAAACCTTCAATCGATTGGCTAATCCCAGCATACTGAGAGGCAATTGAAGTATCTGCTGTAGTTGTAGTCCACTTTAAAGAATTTATAAAGCCAGCAGGAGCATTTGTATCTCGTTGTGCAGAATAAGCACCATCCGTATCTTCAAAAACTATAAACCTATCAACAGGATATGCACCATCTGTTGTAACTGCACTACCAGCATTACGCTGGTCAATCACCATCGCACCATTGATGATGCGATTCTTCATATTAACGGATGGTGTTACCGCATTAGCAGTAATACTCCCGTTGTACATGGGAGTTGTTATTCCTAGACTTCCATCGATAGTTACTGGTGGCATTATTTTGCTCCTAACTTATTGGCTTGTTCAGCCTTAAATGTTTCGTATGCTTGGCGAACTTCGGGTGTCCATGCCGCATTGCAAATGTCTTTGACCTTTTGTTCTTGACCGCTAATGTCGGAATCAGGAGTTAATACCCAACGATGGAATGTGCGAGCAACAAATTGACCATCTCGCTCAATAACAGTAGCTTGGCGAACTTGGATATTCCAATCGTTTACAACTTCAATTTGGTCAATGTTTGTGTTTTCTGTAAGTGCCATAATTAATCCGTATAGTAAGATGCATTTAAATACCAAGTTATTGCAGTTCCCATTTCTGAAACTGCTATTGGTAATGGTGCGGAATCAACGCCAGCCGCAGTCATTCGATACATATCAAATCTAGTATTATTGTTTGGCACAATAGCTTGAACATTTATAAATGATGTTCCTGATGGGTTATACCAACCAGACCAATTAGTCGTTAATGGAAAACTTGCAGATGCGGCACTTGTAAAAGGTAACCCATTTATGTAAGCGATATAACCACCACTTAAAGTATTTTTGCTAAATGACAAATAAACTTGAACAGTTACAAATTTACCAATTTTTGTGTATCTGCCATTTTGATTGGTGTATGTCGGACTTCCTGTTGTTCCACCGCTAGTTCCCAAAGTAGGTGTAAACGTTCCCTCTTCATAATCATCTAGCGTATTAGCGTCTGTGCTTGCTGATTGAGTAGCTGGGAATGTAATACCAGCACCGCTAGTAGATGGGGTAGCGTTACCCACACCCAAGCAGTTTAGGATTTGAATACCCTCGTTGGTGTTTACTTTTAGAGCAGTTGTGCCGTTAGATTGAAGTTCAATCTCACCGCTTGTATCGGCACTTTGAATCAGCCCTGTGCTGGTGCTGGCATTTATCAATACGGACATTATGCTACTCCCTTCGGATACTTAGCCTTGACCGCCAAGCAGTCAGCAATGTATTTATCAATCTGTGCTTGGTCACCCTTTACTACACCATCAATGTAATCGGTCATGGGTGGGTATTCTGCGGCTCGTTTAGCAATATAAGCATGAGCATCTACATAAGCCTGTACTGCATCTTTATCGTATGCGACTTCGTTGCCGTCTTTGTCATAGGCTTTATCGCCATTAGTGGTAAGAACTTGTGGATATAGTTTATAAATAGCTTCAATCATGCCGCAATCTCCAAAGCTGTAATTGTTGAACCAGTAACAAAAGTAGTATCGTTACCACGCCTGTTCACATATCCAGTTCCAGTTGTTACAAATTGTTGTATTTTGTAAGTTGTAGCAGAAGTGGTCGCTGGCGAATCTAAAAATGAAACGCTAGTGCATCCTAAATTATCTCCAGCACCACTTGCCCAATCAGCGTTATAACCTGAAACATTATAAGTTCCACCAGTTCCTACACCTATTGCTGTTGAATCACGCATTAAACGAACACCAGTTCTAGCACTAGAAGCAACACCTAGCCAAGTGCTTACTAATATAAGAATTTTGCTTGATGCACTTGTAGGTGTAATTGATAAAGAAAAACCTGTTATATCCACAAAACTTGTGCTCGTGGTTGAAAAAGTGTCATTTTTAAGGGTGCTTACCACTTGCAACACAGAACCAGTAGGTAATGCGGCTTTAGGAATAGACTGACCGCTAGAGCCTGTGGTTAGGATTGTTCCTGATACGGCTGGTAAGGTTAATACAGTAGTACCAGCAACGGCTGGTTCTTGTAATGTAACGCTACCCGATGTTGAGCCTACTAAAACAATACTCATAATATTACCCACCTTTGTCCTGATGCAACTGTTACTGAGAATCCGCTAGAGATTGTGATTGGCCCAACTGACAGGCAATTGTTGCCCGATGTCGTTGTAATGTTTTCAGCAATCGTGGTGCTGTTATAAGCAATTGCTTTAGTAGCAGCTGATCCAAAGTATTGACCACCAGCTACGGCTGACGTTGTAACCGATGTTACTAATCCCTTGCCATTAACTGTAACTACAGGAATAGAGCTAGATGAGCCAAAGGTTCCAGTAGTTGAGTTGACTGTGGCTAATGTCAGAGCAGACGATCCAGCAGAGCTAGTCGCATCACCAGTAAACGCTGGCAGTCTGGCTGCACCGAGTGTGCCACTAGAGATATTGCTTGCGTTAGTGGTATCAGTTGTTGCCGATGCAACTAATCCAAGGTTTGTCCTAGCTGTAGAAACAGAGGCTAGATCAGATAAGTTGTTTGCTGAAGAAAGAAAGCCTGTGCCAGATACATAGGCAGCTACCCAAGCAGAGCCTGTATATACTCGCATCTCACCAGCGACAGAGTTAAAGTATAGAGCGCCACCAACTAGAGCGTTGCCGTCATTGTCTAATGTAGGATTGCTTGTCTTGCTACCGAGATATCTATCATCAAAGTTATCGTATGCTGCTAGTGTTGCATCACGAGCTGCCTCGGCTGCGGTCTGTGCGTTACCAGCTGCGGTAGCGGAGTTGGCTGCGTTGGTTGCGTTGGTTGATGCGTTCTGAATAGCAACAATGTTTGTAGCGTTTGTGTTAACCGCTGCAATGTTTGTAGCTACAGTTGTTACGTTTGCAGATACACCGGCTACAGTTGTTACGTTACTAGAGATACCAGCTACTGTAGTCACATTGGCTGATATCCCAGCCACAGTCGATACGCTGGAGGAGACTCCAGCAACTGTAGTCACGTTGCCTGAGATGCCAGCAACTGTATTGATGTTGCTTGAGTTGCCAGCAACCGATGTGACGTTAGCGCTAATCCCAGCAACTGTGGTTACGTTACCCGATATCCCAGCAACTGTATTAATGTTTGAATTATTACCAGCAACTGTGTTAACGCTTGCTATATTTGTAGCAACAGTATTGATGTTTGCTGACTGAGCTGCGACTGTAGTTACAGAGCCAATGCTTGGGCCAGCCTCTGGGTTACCAGTTGTTGCGTTAAAGGCTAAGACTGTACCAGCACGAGTTGCCTTAGCTGGCAAGGTCATGTTGATGTCAGTCGGATCTACTACTGGAGCCTTGAGGCCACGCTCTGCGGTCTCGGCTACTTGCTGTGCGTAGATTGTCTGGGAGTCTAGGTCAGTATTAAGGGTGCTGGCGAACAAGTCACCGCCTGTCGTATAGTCGCTAGTGCGTTGAATTGCTCTTGCGCCAACAATCGTAATATTGCCTGTGCCAGCGGTTACTAAGGTAATTGATCCTGTGCCATTAGCATTGATGGTTACGCTGTAATCTGTGGTCAGAGTCAGCAATGTACTGCCCCGATATACAGCGATATCGGTATTGGCAAGAATTTCAAACGTAAACGAGTATGGCCCGACACCAGTATTGGTGTAGACCACACGTCTTGCTACGTTAGATATCGCATAATCAGCCATAATATTTCCCTAATCTAGTTGATTTTTTCATAAAAGTCTATCGCTTGTATTTCCCATAATCACGCTTTGCTTGCTCTACATCTCTGAACGCCTCGGCAAGATCGGGATCTTCTGCAATTAATATCTTCTTAGCCATGCTATATCTATCCGATATCTCTTTGCTAATAATCGACTGAGCTTTACCTAAGTCAACTGTTGCCAAATCTTGCAAGTTCTGGCCAAGACTCTCAACTGCTTTTGCTAATGAACCATCTTGGGTTGCTATCTCAATCCAGCGGTTGTACTGACTAGCGGACAACTTGATGCCTTCAATGCTTTGGTTTGGTATATACATTGGAATGTTGTACTCAACCAATACGGCATGAGCTGGGCTGAACTTGCCATCCGATAACTTTAGGGGATTAAACATCTCATAAAGGTTACCTTTTCCAACCTTTTGTACATCACCAGTAATTGGGTCAAATTGACGTGGCAAGCTGTCGGATGTCAAAGGATTGCGAGACTTGTAGTAATTGACTGCCTCATAGAATCCACGCACCGCTGGCTCAACTAGGTCTTGCTTAAAGCCCATCTCGCCCGGCATCGTGTTGGATCTAGTTGGATCAACGATACGCTCAATCGCTGCCACAAAAGAACTGTGTGTTCCCAATGGCGATCCACCGATAGCAAACTCGGATACTTGCTTCGATGCTTTCTTGATTAAGTCATAAAAAATGGATGGGGCATCTTTAGATCCAGAGGTGAATATCTTGCTGATATCGCTAAATCCTTGGAGCATTGGTTGCTCTGAGAGATATTGGTATATACCAATGGTAGCACCCATAGCCATCTTCTCCATGTCTGTGCCACCATGAGTCATCTGTGCATACTCGCCAGCTGTAGCACCGATTCCAAGCAATGTGGCAATTGGCTCTAGACCAGCATAAGAAATATAGACTTTGTCTGGACCATACTTAACTGACGTAATCTTTTCAAACTCAGCAAGCAAGTCAGGATCTACATCAGCCTTATTAAATACCATTGAGTATTGTTGCCAGCCTGTACCCTCTAATGCCTTCTTGTCATCCATCCGCATTGGGCCGTAGCCTGTCAGCTTGCCTTCAAATGTACCAGCGCTGACTGAATAAATCATTGCACCGCCAAGGGTAACACGAGCCATTGCTTGGTCTCTGCGAATACCGCCAGCATTAAAGTCACCCCAGAATCGTGGGCTTGCAAAGTTTAAGCCTGGAGTTCTAGCCATTGCCTCTAAAGCAATATTGGTTGGAGTCTTAACGAATGGTACAAATATCTTAATTAATGGATTCTGAGCTGCTGACTGCAAGCCTTGTAATGACTGCTCTAGCTCACGAGTAAACGTAACTGTACGAGATACAGCCTTAGCAGCCTCGTCAATATCTGGTGTTGGGTTGGCAAGTAAACTAGCTGTTAGGTCAGATGCCTGTTTAGCTGCCTCATCTGGAGTAAGGCCAGACTGTATTAATTTTTTATATGTTCTGTCACCTTCTCGAACTGCAAGAGCATTTAACTCCATGCGATAGCCAACTGCTTTGTAGAACTCATCCTCTGCCATAAGCGCTCTGCCAGGCAATGTAACGAACTTGCCCCAATAACGCAATGCGTTACTAAGCGCTTTGCCTGTCTCAGAGTCACCAAAGTCAATGTCAAATGCATCTCGCCCAACTCGGCCAGTTTCAATCTTAGTGAATGGATCGGTTGACGTATTCTTGACAAATGCAGTAGCAGCTATTTCTCCACCTTCTCTGATACCTTGCAAGAACCCGGCAGCCTGAGCATATACCTCATTCATTGAGATAGCTTCTTCGCCACCTTTAAATAATAGGTTTCTGCCTTTGCCAATAAAAGATGCAACAGCTCGCTCTGGCATCTGTAATGCACCAAAGAATAAGTTACCCGCCATATTCTTGGCATGGGTTACTGGGCTAGATAGCAGACCATTAATCCAAGTAGAGAACCACACATCTTTAAGAGTTCCTGATATTGATTTATCTGCAAGCTCTGCCATTGCAGCTTTGCTTGATAGCGCTGTGTACTTATTGGCTAGGTCAAATGCAGACTCAATGCCACCAGCCTCTGTCATTAAACCAGCAAGCATCTCACCTCTGTTAACTGATGACTGTCTGGCTTGAGAGAAAATGCCAAGGGATCTAGCAATATCTACTTGTCTACCTTTAACCGCCTTAGCAACAACACCCTCATAGGCAATGGCTTGCAAGAACTCTGAAGACAACTCGTCTGTTAGTGTGCCGTTAGCCTTAGCCTCTTTAACCTTTAAGCCAAGGTCATATGTTCTCTTGCTGGCATCAGACTGAACCAATAGCATCTTGTATGCTTTGCCATAATCAGCCTCTGTAGCCACGCTTGGATCTATCAGCCTAGCAACAAATGCCTCATCGTATCCCTCAGCAGATGCCTTAGCAGCAAAGTCTGTATAGCTAATTCTCTCAAACTTATCTGCGCCAACTGACCTAGCGACAGCTTCAATGTGCTGCTTAAATGTATCTGGGCCATCAATCAAATCTAGGTTAAACACAGTCTCTGGCACACCAGCTGCAACCTCTGCTGACGTGGGTGAGGGTTTACCCGTAGTCGGCATGGTTGGAGTGGCTTTTTCAATAGCTTCTGCCTGTGCTGGCTTGGCCTCTTTAATAACGCTATAAGGCCCTATTTTCCCTGTCTCTGTACCTTCGGGTAGGATAGGTCTTTCTGTGCGCTTAGGAGCCTTTTTAACTGCCCTCCTAATCATTGATTCAAACCCAGCTACTTGGGTTGGCTCAAACTCAGGATTCTGGTCTGTTAATGCAGTAGGATCTAATGGCTCGGATTCTGGTGGCAGCGCAGCAACATCTTGCTCTACTGTAGAGAGTTCATCTAACCGCTCGTTTAATGGCTTTATAGACATTATTTATTATCCTCTTGTTGCATTGCAGCGCCAGCTCCACCTACAGCAAATAATGGTTGACCTTTAGTTAAAACAGATTCTTTCATTTTAGGGGTAATGTCAATGTACTGGACTTGAGCTTTCATGTCCTCGCCCATCATATTTTTGTACATTGCATTTGGGGTAGAAATCTCTGTCATGCCAACTTTAGCATCCCACTTCTTAGCGTACTTGTCTAAGAACTTAGGTAGGATTTGGTCGTAAAAACCTTTCATGCCTTCACCGCCAACTTGGAGGTCAAGACCACTAAATACCTTTGTTCCGCTACTTACAGATTCACTAGGATATCCTTTTCCTTCGCCATTAATAATTTTCTTAGCCATTTCTTTTCCAACCAAATCAGGCAACTCTTGTTCAGTTACTTGTCTTTTTAGAACTGGCATATCATTTTTATCAACAGCAACAACTTCATAGTATGGTCCATCACCCAAACTTAAAGTTAATTCATCATCCATTTTTTTATAAGCAAGCTCATTAATCTGCTTACTCAAGTCATATCTCTCAGCCTGAGTCTTGCCAGTAGTAAACGCTACTCGGTCATAGCCACCCTCTGATGCAAGTTGGATAGCACGCTTGAGGGCAAGCTCATGCCATGTGGTTTTGAATGGTGCATCAGGAACTAATTTGTCTTTATTAAAGGCTTTTTGTGCTATTTCTGTATATTTTTCTACTTCATCTAAATACTTTGCCATGCCATTAAAATCGGTACTTCGCACTAAAGATGTTGATAATTTGTCAGCTTTTGCTTCGGTAAAACCATTTTTTAAAAAATCTGCTTTAATTGCTTCTCTAGCACGAGTTGGAAGATTAAATTCATAATCATGCAATTCTTTAACTGCATTGCTAGTTTGGTAACCCTTCTTGCGCCCAGCTTGATGCCAATCAGATTGCACCTCTTCAACAAATAGCACTTTCTTGCCGTCAGCATCTACTCGGTCATTGACTCGCATATGGGCTAAAATATTGGGTTGGTCAAAGTGGCCAGACCTAAATTCTGGGCTTGTTTCTCCTCTAAGGCTTGCGTCATAGCGCTGAGCAAGAGCTTTGTACTCAACATCCTCAACTGGAGTGCGAGTCTTATTGGATAAGTCATTTAAACGGCCAATGTCTTTAGGGTCAAACTCAGGATTCTTGCTTGGCAAAGTCAGCAATATCTCTCTGTAGTTCTTGCCGCCTGGTAGGGTGTATTTAGAGAATTTGGTTGTATCTAAATCTAGCAACTTATCTGCTTCACGCTCTGGGCCTGTATAAATTACCTCTCCAGCCTTATTAACTACATCGTAATAGTCTTCATTTTCTGGACTATTAACAGAAAACTTTTTGGTTAGCTTTTCTGTTCCAAGACTAACTTCTTTAACCTCAACTCGATTTTTATCTAGGTATTCTTGAACCTCAGCCTTGGTAACTGTTTTCTTGGACTTTAAGAAGTCATCTAAGCCAGTCCACTTAATCTCTTCTGGCTTAACTCCAGGAGTCTTTTCAATCTGTTTTAGGAATTGCTCGCCAGTTCCCTTTGGTTGTTGGATAGAATTTACAGCCTCTTTAGCTGCTGAATAGAATCCAAGCTCGCTAACACCTTCGCCAACCATCTGCGTACTCATGCCAACTGGCATACCCTTGGTAGCCTGTACTGCTTTAGTTGCGCCCTTAACTACCTTTGGCACATCCAACAATCCTGGCGCTGGCAAGAACTCTCCAACAGCCTGTGCTACGTCAACTGTCTTTTGGCGCTCTGCTGCATTTGGTGCGCCAGCTGGTACAACTTGAGGCAATATATTGCTTTGCAAAACCTCTTCAGAAGTTGGGAACATACGCTTTCCCATTACAGCCTCTGCGCCCTCTTGATTAATCAAGTCAACAATAGAGCGGATGTCTCCAGGCAATCCAATCGCAGCGCCTGTAGCGCCACGCATTGCACCAGCCAAAGTATCCAATAAAGCAATTAATGGTTTATCTAAACCACCAGCTTTAGCGGATTGTTGCGGAGTAACACCAGCTCTGCCAAGACGAACCCCAGTTTGTGGAACGTCAGACGTTACTGGACCAGCAGCCAACATCGTATCCTCTACAGGCATCTCGGTTGGCAAGACAGAGTCTTTAGCCAAGTCATCCATGAATCGTTGGTCAATCATTTTTGAATAGCCCTTACTTGTCTCATAATCTTTTTACGCACATCTTCGTTTTTAACACCAGCACGTCTTAAATCTTCATCAGTCCAATTCTCTTTGTACTCAAGACCATTTTCCTTGGATATGTTTTCAAGACCTTTCCTAGCTGTTTCTTTTGCGATAACAGAATCAGAAATTTCTTTTTCTTTAACAAGGGTCTGAGCAGCTTCCATAGCATTGAATGGCAAACCAGCAGTTAATGCCTCTTGTTTCTTTTGTGCTAATGTTGCCTTGGCTCTAGATGCTTTTGCTTTGGAATCCTCTAAGCCTGGCGATAGCGGATCATTAATGCCAAGGGTGTTGTCAATAAACTGTCTAGCAGCGCCCATGTCTTTCTCGTTGCCACGAGCAATCTTCTTGAGGGTGTTTGCCTGTCTCCAAGATATCTGACCATTCTTAGCAAGGGTATCTATGTCATTCTCGCCCAACTTACCTCTGTCAGCCTGTGACTCAAATGTGCCATAGTTCTGTGGATTAGCACCAGCCAAATCACCATTGAGCCAAGCCTTGCGTTTTTCATCTGGCAATGTAATGCCTAATGCTTTAGTCCTTCTGTAAGCCTCTGAGCCACTAATTTTGCCAGCATATAAATCATCTTCAATCGTATTTAATTCATCAACATTTTTTGATGCATTTAATTCGCTGGCACGTTTCCACATAACAGCTTCTTCGCCAGTTCTGTCAATATATGCTTTCTTTAGTTTATCTCTGTCAACTGTTTTCATTACTTCTGACAACTTACCAAAGTTACCAGACTCAATTAATTTAATTGCTTGGGATGGGGTATCGGCAAATGTTGGGCTTGTTGTGTAATCAACAATAGCGTTTAGAACTTTTTTGTTAAATTCAGCCATGCTCGATTGAACAAACTCTGGTCTACCAGTTTGTGATGCAATATCAAAAACTCTAGACCTTTCAACTTTAATTCTATTTGCAAGCATTGTTGGGTCATTTTCAGTTTTCAACGTACTTGCAATAATTGTTGAAGTTGCTGCTAATGAATCATTTGCTAATGCAATTTTTCCCTCAGAAACAATCTTTGAAAAATTCTTGGTTGCTTGTTCATATACTGTATTACCAGCAGTAGCCATAGAGCTTCTGAACTTTAAGCCCTCCTCAGCATCTACAGCGCTAATTGCTCTAGCGTATCCAGCTGTCAATGACTTGATGGTGGTTTGTACTTCTTGTAAGTTAAATGTTCCCGTTTCTACAGTAGCGCTTAACTTAGCCAACTCTTGACGGCCAAGAATCTCTAGCTCGCTACGCAACTGGCCAGCCTGTACTTTTCTAGCAGCATCACCAAATATTGTGCCAGGTTTTGCAAATAACTCAGATGGGCTTTTGCCCTCTTCCATTGCCCTCATTACTTGCTCTGCGCTAGGCATATTCTCAGCGCCATACTGCAAACCTTCACGTCTTGCTTTTTCTTCGGCTTCTTTAAAAGCAAAGTTTGCTAATCTATCTAATGATGCATTAATACCTTGAGTCATAGCAACTGACTCTTTGATGTTGGCAAAGTCTAGACGTGGAACGTCTGCTGGCAGATAGCCAGTTGATTGATAGCGTGGAAGTTCAGCCATTAACTACCCCAATCTTCACCAGTTGTACGGAACCCGCCATCGCTTGGCTTTCCACCAAGTTTTGCATATGACATTCCAGCAGATCCTAGCTTACCAAAGGCATCAAAGTAACCAGCCTGTTCAGCAATCTGTCCAGCACCTTGATATAGACTTGATTGGATAAGACCGCTACGTTTTGTCATATCTGCATTAGACAAAGCAAACACAAACTCTTTGCCACCTTTAGTATTGTTTACTTGCTGTATTAATCCAGCCGATCCCTCAAAGCCTTGTGTGCCACCAGCAAAGCCACGAGCCACTACAGCTGCGTTAGCTTGGTTGGTACGTCTAAGTATCTCGTTAGCCTGTAACTCATACTGCACAGCTCTGCGGTCAGACTCAACCTCTGCTTGCTTGGCTTGCATCTGATACATCTTGTTTCTAGCCTGACCAGCTTGTATTGATCCGGCTGCACTAACTGCTGTTAATGTAAGAGCAATAGCTGTTACTGGGTCTTGATACTTCTGTCCAATATGCTTGTTTACGGCTGGGCCATTAAATGGATCACCGATTGGGCCATCAAAGTTTTTAAGGTCTTGTCTAGAAAATCTCATATTAAGTTCCTTGATGTGTTGCTACTTTGTACTCTAAACCGAGCAAGGTCATCTTTAATGGTACGTCTTGCTCAACTGTAATCTTGCCTTCTGTCGTATAACCCAATATGCCATGCAATGTCTTTGTGCCTGTGTATTCGTCAACTGCCTCATCAAGAATATCGCCAAACGCTCTGAATGGTACTTGGATTGTATTAATCTTTAAGTGTTGGGTGTTGGCAACCAATGCGTTAACCTCAACGATTCTCTTCTTAAATCCAATGCGTGTGCCTGTCTGTAGCTTTAGGTCAACTGGCATGGTTACGGCTCGTACTGTGATTGGCAAGCCAACCTCATATTTTGTTGCTGAAGAGCGTGGGAATGTGACTGTGCCACCGCCTGGTACTGTTTGATTAGCTTGTACAGATCCATCAAGAATGACGTTAACTGTCTCTGTAGCTACATGGCTCATTGAGACGGATGCAGCAGCTCCACCAGTTTTAGATGAGTCTGTTAACAAATCATTGTCAAAAGCCTCAACGTAGTATTGGAATGTGCCGTTTACATTGCGCTTTGCTATTGTGTAGATGGTTGAAATATCAACACCTACATCAACAAAGGATCCATCAACTGTAGTGAACTCTGATGGAGCGATTACGTTTTGCGCTCTTAATAACGAGAATACGGCCATTGTGCCGTCATCGCTGTTGGTAATTAGCAGTAAGTCGTTTTCGTCAGTAGCCACAGACCTACGCAAAGCCATGCGAGATGGAGTCCGTAAGAGATGCCCAGCAAGAAGCGATATCTTTTGTGTGACGTATGTAAGTTGCGTATCAGTATAAGCAAACTCATTTAATGCCTTTCCTTGTCTCTGTACAAACAATGTACCAGACTCTAACTGCTGAACCCGAATGCCTTCTTTAATGCCGTTACGGCTTGCTGTTTTAACAAAGAAATTCGTTGGAGTAATTGGGTCAAGACCATTTTGGGGAACATAGAACTCACCTCCTGTAGTAAACACTTGCAAGTCTCGGCCAGAGATAATGTCAACAATAGCGTTAAATGTATTGGTGTCTAGAGTTGCCTCTACCGCATCATCATCCAAACCCTCTGTTGGGTCAAAGTCAAAGAACAATCCAACCTTAGAACCCCATATGGTTGATGGGCGAGACTTCGATCCACCAAAGTACAGACGGCCTTCATGGAATGTTACAGAGCGTGGCCAGCCTTTACCGCTTGACCATACATCCTCATAGCCTGACTCGTATTCCCATGAGCCATTAGCAATGGCTGATGTGTTAAAAAATGGGAACTCAGTAATTGCATCAACTGACGTGCCAGATGTGTACTTAACAATCTTGGCTCTACCTTGTGGTGTTGCGTTGACGTATTGACCAACGCTGCCAGCAGTAAACACGCTAGACGATGCGGTCAATGTAACCTTGCCAGATACAGCCGATGGTGTTAGCGTACCGGCTGGATTGCTAAACGATGCTGTAAACGCATACTTTGGAATGGAGTCAAACGTAATAGCAGATCCTGTCCAAGTCGCATCTGTGCCACCCCTAACAATCTTGATTGGATTAATGTCAGGATGAACCACAATCAACGTGTCTGCCGATTGAGTCCATACAATATTAGCTAAACGTGCGCCAGTTAACCCAAGTGATGATGTATCAAGGTATGGGTTGCCAGAGCCATTGATGTTGGTAATCTGATTTTTGTTTTTGAATACATACATCCGATTATGCGTAAAGCAAAGCATATAGGAATCAGATGTGCTGAACTCAAACTCAACTAAACGTGTGCCGTTACCGGCTGACTCTGTGCTACTGTTTGGTAGTGATG
>Ga0315900_10002772_pt1 | contig 26331 bp, 18 predicted proteins | sample LakEriMetagenome_FD_203521 | JGI IMG/M metagenome (GOLD analysis project Ga0315900, IMG submission 203521) | Freshwater fungal communities from buoy surface, Lake Erie, Ohio, United States - Buoy 12 MA114 | ecosystem: Environmental > Aquatic > Freshwater > Lake > Lake biofilm | place: USA: Lake...
GTTCTGCTGCGCGATGTGCAGCGTGCATCTTTCGCGTCTGGCGGAAGAGATTGTGATCTGGACCAACCCCTATTTCGGCTTCGTGAAACTATCCGATGCCTTCACGACCGGCAGTTCCATCATGCCGCAAAAGCGCAATCCTGATGCGGCGGAATTGGTGCGCGGCAAGACAGGGCGCGTGATGGGCGCGCTGATGGGTATGCTGACGGTGATGAAGGGCCTGGCGCTCACCTATTTCAAGGATATGCAGGAAGACAAGGAAGGCATTTTTGACGCCGCCGAAAACCTGACTCTGACACTCGCCGCCACCGCCGGCATGGTGCGCGATATGAAGCCACAGACGGAACGGCTCGCCACCGCTGCCGGGGCAGGGTTTTCCACCGCGACCGATTTGGCGGATTGGTTGGTGCGCAGCCTGAAAATGCCCTTCCGCGATGCGCATCACGTCACCGGCACGCTGGTCGCCAAGGCGGAAGCGCGCGGCGTTGATCTTTCCGGCCTGACGCTGGCTGAGATGCAAGCGGTGGAACCGCGCATCACCCAGGGCGTCTTTGATGTGCTGACGGTTGAAGCTTCCGTCCGGTCACGCACATCCTATGGCGGAACGGCACCGGCCAATGTCACCGCCATGGCCGCCGAATGGAAGGCCAAGCTGGCATGAGGCCTGCGGCACGTTCTCTATTGCTGATGCTGGCGGTGGCTTTCCTGGCCACAGCCTGTGGCCGGATGGGGCCAATACGCCCTCCCGGGCCGGCAGAGGAAGTGACACATCCTCGGCAATACCCCAATCGCTAAAGCATCCCGAAGCGACTGATAAGAAAGCCGTGTCAGCGCAGCGCGAAAAGCTGCCCCGCGCCCTTGATCATGGCAGGGTCGCGCCCTGCCGCACGAATGGCGCCCCAAAGCGCCACGGCGATGGAATCCAAAACAGGAATGCCGGTTTCAGCTTCGATCCCCACCGCACCAGGGAGGCCGCGGAAATTGGTGCAATGGATCACAATGGCATCGGGCTTGGCGGCGGCGGCTTCGCGCACCAACGCATCCACTTTTGCAGCGTCATGTTCGGCGAAGCTGTAATTGCCGGGGTCTTCCAGATGGCGTTCCACCACGGTCTCAACGCCAAGACCTGCGAAGTTATCGATGATGGCGGTCTGCACCGTGTTCAGATAGGGCGTGACCAGCCCGATACGTTTTGCGCCGAGTGCAGCCAGCGCATCAAATAGCGCAAGCGTCGCCGTGGTGCAGGGTAGTCCGGTTTCACGCGTGATGGTGCCGCATAGGGCGCGATCACTTTCAAGGCCAAGCCAAGCGCCAGAAGTGCCATTCCAGCACAGCGCATGCACCTTCGCATCCGCAAGCAGCGCCGCTGCATCCGCCATCGGGCGCGGGTCAAATTGGCTGGTGGCATCTGCGCCCAGATTGATCGCGAGTACGCGCAGCCGTTGAAAATGCGCTGTAATCCAGGGGGTGGGCGCCAATAACGCAGCTGTGACGGGTTCCAACACCGTGTTGGAACTTGGCGTCATCATGCCAAGCCGAAGCGGAGCCTCGGTCATGTTTTCAGCCGCCGGCCGCGAGGCGCGGGTCCTGCTGGCCGCGCGTGGCCCAGCCGGTGGTGCGTTCTTCAATCGTCACCGCAACCCAATACATCGCAACGCCCATCACACCGGTAATGATCAGCCCTGCGAAAACCAAAGGCACGTCGAAGCGAGAGGACGCGACCAGCATCAAATGCCCAATGCCTTCATTGGCGGCAACGGTTTCACTGATGATGGAGCCAACGAAAGCCACCGTGATGGCGACCTTCAGTGATGCAAAGAAATACGGCATGGCGCGCGGCAGCCCTACCTTGCGGATGATATCCACCGGCTTCGCGCCAAGCGCGCGCAGCACATCGCGCAATTCGGGTTCCACTGTCGCGATGCCGGTCGCAACATTCACCACAATTGGGAAGAAGGAAATCAGAAAGGCGGTTAGCACCGCAGGCCAGAAACCGGCGCCGAACCAGATGACCAGAATAGGCACAACAGCCACTTTGGGTACGGAATTGAAGGCGATCAACAGCGGATAAAGCCCACGATAGACCAGTACGGAAGACCCGATCACCACACCCAGCAAAAGGCCAAATACAATCGCCATGGCGAAGCCGATGACGGTGGTGAGCAGCGTTGCCCATGAATTGGTAAGAAGGGGTTGCCACCATTTCACCATGCTGGCCGCAATGGCCGAAGGTGCGGGCAAGATGAAGGGCTGGATCGCGAAAATGCGCACTGCCGCTTCCCAGATCAGGAACATGGCCCCAATCACCAGCCAGGGCAGCCAGGCTTCCAACCGGCGACGGCGACGCGCGGCCGCCGCCAAGGCTTCCGGGCTGCGGAGCGCTTTACGGGGCATCGGCAATTTCCTCAGCATCGCGGGCATCGCTGATGCGGTCCCGCAGTTCGTGGACCAAATCCTGGAATTCCTTGGTGTAGGTGGTCTCCATCGTGCGTTCGCGCGGGAAATCCACGCGCCGTTCCGCAATGATGCGCCCAGGGCGGGAGGACATGACCAGCACGCGATCCGCCAGATAAGCGGCTTCGCGCAAATCATGCGTCACAAGGATCACCGTAGGGCGGCGCGCCAACCAAAGCTTTTGCATCACCGCCCAAAGATCTTCGCGCGTGAAGATATCAAGCGCACCAAACGGTTCATCCAGCATCAGCAAGCGTGGCTGATGGATCAGCGCGCGGCAAAGCGACGCACGCTGCTGCATGCCACCGGAAAGCTGCCAGGGGAATTTCGCTTCAAAGCCATCAAGCCCAACAAGCGCGAGCAATTCCCGCGCTTGCCGTTCGTAATCGGCTCGCTTGGCGCGAAGCTGCCCGCGATGCGGCTGCACCACTTCCAAGGGCAACATCACATTGTCCAGAATATTCCGCCACGGCAGCAAAGTGGGATTCTGGAAGGCCATGCCGGCGATGGAAAGCGGACCATCCACTTCCTGGCCATCCACAAATACCTGACCTTCCGTGGGCGGCCAAAGCCCAGTCACCAGGCGCATTAGCGTGGATTTGCCGCAACCCGATGGCCCGACAACGGCAACGAATTCGCCCTCTGCCACCGCAAGGCTGGTGCCCTTGAGTGCGAGCGTTCCCTCAACGCCGCCATAGCGCATGGCGACATTGGAAATATCCACAAAAGCCTGCGCCATGGCGCTGGATCAGACCGCGCGATCGGCAGCGGCGGGCAGGAATTCCGGCGTATAGATTTGCGCCGCCTGTACGCGGGGCTGAAGATTATAGGCTTCTTCCACCGCGCGAATGCCGGTTTGCAGCCGGCCCATATCCACCGATGAAAGCCCATTGGCGCGCACATTGTCAGACATGATGACGCGCGCGACATTCATTTCATGACGCTCACGTTCCAGCCCCACATCCGTCAGTGGTTCCACGCGCTTCAGATTATCGAGCATTTCCTGACCATTGCGGAGCGTATCGCGGAAGCCGCGCATCAGCGCCGCCGTCGCACCACGCACCACGGCGGGATTGCGTTCGATGAAGGCGCGTGTTGTCAGAATCGCGCCGCCATAAAGGTTCAGCCCGTGATCGTAATACATCATCACGCGCTGCGCCGGATGATCGAGCCCGATGCCCTTCAACGCCAAGGCCGATGTGGTGACAAAACCCGTCACGCCATCGGCTTCGCGGCGCACCAGCATGGGTTCACGCAACGCAGGAGACACTGAAAGAAAAGTTACCTTGCTCGCGTCAATGCCGGCGGATTTGGCGAAGGCGGGGAAAAGCTGACGCCCCGCATCAAAATCTGGCGCGGCCAGGCGCTTGCCCTCAAGGTCCTTTGGCGTGCGGATGGGGCCATCGGCGCGCACAATGGCGCAAAGCGGGCTGCGATCATGCAGCACGGCAACCGCGACAATGCCGCGATCCGGATTTTCAGCGACGAATTTGATGGCGGGGTTCAAATCCGCATAGCCCATGTCATAGGAACCGCCGGCGAGTGCCACCGGCACACCGCCCGAACCCTGGCCTCGATCAATCTGCACATCAATGCCGGCATCGCGGAAATAGCCCTTGTCGCGCGCAAGCAGCGCGAAGGCATTAGGCGCCTGGAAGGCCCAATCCAGCGTGAACCGCAGCCGCGCTGGCTGGGCGCGGGCCACAAGCGGGGCCGCGAGGATTGCGGTACCGGCAACAAGCGCGCCGCGGCGCGAAATTCCGTAAGCCATTGGTGATCTCCCTGTATTCCCGTGACCTGGGTTTTCTGCGCCCTTGGAATGCTTGGGGCAAGGCTTAGCCGCATAGGGCGGGGGCTGCAAAGCAGTTTTCGGGTCGAATCTGCCCATAAAGCAGGCGGAGATGCCGGTTTTTTGCGCGAATCAGCCTTTGCGCCGCCGCCCGCCCTTGCCCTTGGCCGGGTCATAGCCGCCGCCGCCCGGCCCCATGGGCTTTGGCTTCCAATCCGCCTTGGCCTTGGGCTTGGCTTCCTGCAGGGACCGTCCGGCAAGGTTGGGCGCAAGCCCCAGATCAAGGCTTTCCAGCCGCTTGATCTCATCGCGCAGCCGCGCTGCGGTTTCGAATTCGAGATCGGCCGCGGCCGCGCGCATCTTGCGTTCCAATTCGGCGATGGTAGCGCGCAAATCCTTGCCTACGAATTCCGCAGTTTCTTCACCTTCCAGCGCGTCAACCGTCACGTAATCCTGTTCATAGATGGATTGCAGCGCGGAGGAGATATCGCGGCGGATGGTTTGCGGCGTGATGCCGTGTTCCTTGTTCCAGGCTTGCTGCCTTGATCGCCGGCGCGCGGTTTCTTCCAGCGCGCGACGCAGGCTGTCAGTCATGACATCGGCATAAAGCACCACCCGGCCATCCACATTGCGCGCGGCGCGACCGATGGTTTGAATGAGCGATGTAGTACTACGCAGAAACCCTTCCTTATCGGCATCCAAAATCGCGACAAGCGCGCATTCGGGAATATCCAAGCCTTCACGCAGCAGATTGATGCCGATCAGCACATCAAACACGCCCTTGCGCAAATCACGGATAATTTCGATACGTTCAAGTGTATCAATATCGGAATGGAGGTAACGCACGCGAATGCCGGCTTCCGTCATGTATTCGGTCAGATCTTCGGCCATGCGCTTGGTAAGTGTGGTGACCAGTACGCGCCCGCCATGTTTGGCGACTTCGCGACATTCCGCCAGCAGATCATCAACCTGCTTTTCCACAGGGCGGATTTCCGTGACAGGATCAACCAAGCCAGTCGGGCGGATCACCTGTTCGGCAAAGGCGCCGCCAGTGCGTTCCATCTCCCACGGGCCGGGCGTGGCACTCACGAAGATGGAAGGCGGCCGGTAGGTATCCCATTCCTCAAACTTGAGGGGGCGGTTATCCGTGCAGCTTGGCAGGCGGAAGCCATATTCGGAAAGCACGGTTTTGCGCGCATAGTCGCCGCGATACATGCCGCCAATCTGCGGCACGGTGACATGGCTTTCGTCCACGATCAGCAAGGCGTTGTCCGGAAGGTATTCAAACAACGTGGGTGGCGGTTCTCCAGGATTACGGCCTGTCAGATAGCGACTGTAGTTTTCAATCCCTTTGCAGGAACCGGTGGTTTCCATCATTTCAATATCAAAGATAGTGCGCTGTTCCAGCCGCTGCGCTTCCAGCAATTTGCCTTCCGCATGCAGCTTCGCCAGATGTTCCTTCAACTCATCCTTGATGCGGGTGATGGCCTGCGTCAGCGTTGGGCGCGGCGTGACATAGTGGCTATTGGCGTAGATGGAAACGCGTTCCATCTCACCCGTGATTTCGCCGGTCAGCGGATCGAATTCGCGGATCGCTTCAATCTCATCACCAAAGAGCGAGACACGCCAGGCGCGGTCTTCCAGATGGCTGGGCCATAGATCAACCGTCTCACCGCGAATGCGGAAAGTGCCGCGGGCGAAGAAGTTATCATTGCGGCGATATTGCTGCTCCACTAGGCCCTTCACCAGCACATCGCGGTCAATCTGCCCGCCCGCTTCAAGCTTCACGACCATGCGCGAATAGGTTTCGACCGAACCAATGCCGTAGATGCAGGAGACCGAGGCGACGATCACCACATCATTGCGTTCCAGCAGCGCCTGTGTCGCGGAATGGCGCATGCGGTCTATCTGTTCGTTGATCTGCGCATCTTTTTCGATATAGGTATCGGTACGCGGCACATAGGCTTCCGGCTGGTAGTAATCATAGTAGGAAACGAAATACTCCACCGCGTTTTCCGGGAAGAAGCTTTTCATTTCGCCATAAAGCTGCGCGGCCAATGTCTTGTTCGGTGCCAGGATCAGGGTTGGGCGCTGCACCGCTTCAATCACCTTGGCCATGGTGAAGGTCTTACCGGAACCTGTCACACCCAGCAGCACCTGATCGCGTTCACCACCCTGTAAACCCGCCACGAGTTCCCCGATGGCGCGCGGTTGGTCGCCATTCGGTTCATAGGGCGCGGTCACGGCAAGCCGCCGCGTCGTGGGCGGTGCAGGGCGCTTTTCCGGCATGAACAGCACGGGGCCGGGGGCGATGACATTCATGGGCGTAAGATGGCGCCATTGGGGGCGCTTCGCCAGGGTGGGGCTTGTCGTGCTGGCCCGAATTGTGAGAGGGCAGCGCCATGTCCAAGCATCCCATCCCGCGCCCCGCCCTGCTGTTGGGCACTGCCGGCCTGCTGCCGAGCCTTGCCATGCCTGTGCTACTGGCGGCGGGAGGAAGCGCGGCCGCCTTCGCGCTGCACGCCGGCCCAGCCTATGGCGCCCTGATCGCTAGCTTCATTGGGGGCGCATGGTGGGGCCTTGCCGCAAACAAGGCAGGGGGCGCGGCGCTCACGCGCTGGCTGATAGCCTCCGTGCTGCCCATGCTGGCGGCCTGGGTCGCGTTACTGCTGCCGACCCAGGCTGGTTTGCTCATGCTCGCGGTGATTTTCGCGCTGCTGCCCTTGGCGGATCGCGCAGCACAGGCGGCAAGCATGGCGCCTGATTGGTGGTGGCGCTTGCGCTTGCCGCTTTCGCTATTGATGGCCTGCCTGCACGGCGTTTCCGCAGGCATGATAGCTTAGGCTCAGCCTTCCAGCTTCACATTCCCCGCGCGCGCCACTTCGCGCCATTTCGCCACTTCCGCGCGGACGAATGTGCCGAATTGCTCAGGCGTCAGCGGGTCCGCCACCGCGCCCATATCCTCGATCCTTTTGGTGATGGCAGGATCGCGCAGCACCGCCACCACATCCGCATTTATGCGGTTGACGATTTCGGCTGGTGTACCGGCGGGCGCCACCAGGCCGGACCAGCCGGCGGCTTCATAGCCAGGCACCAGGCTTTCCGCGATGGTCGGTACATCGGGCAGCTGCGGCACGCGCCGCGCGCTACAGAGCGCAATCGGGCGCACGCGGCCGGATTGGATATGCGGCAGGGCGGAGGCAACTGAGTCCGTCATCAGCTTCACATTGCCGGCGATAACATCAGCAATGGCGGGGCCGCTGCCGCGATAATGCACAATGTTGAAGCGAATACCGGCGCGCAGCATGAGCAATTCAGCTGCCATGTGCTGGCTGGTGGCGGGCCCGGCGGAAGCCATGTCAATCTGCCCAGGGCGCGCCTTGGCACTTTCAGCCAATTCCTGGATGGTCCGTTCGGTGACGGAGGGATGCGCAATCACCAGCAAGGGCACCATCACGACATTGCTGATGAAGGCGAAATCCTTCTCAACATCGTAAGGCAGGCGCGGCATCACCGATGGGTTCACGCCAAGCGGGCCGGACGTGCCGGTCAGCAGCGTATAGCCATCTGCCGGTGCACGCGCGACGGATTCAACGCCGGGAACGGAAGCACCGCCGGCGCGATTTTCCACCACCACACGCTGCGGCCAGCGCTTGGAAAGCTCATCGGCAAGCAGCCGGGTGAAGATATCAGCGGCCTGCCCAGGTGGGAAAGGCACCACAATGCGCACGGGGCGATTGGGCCAATCTGACTGAGCCTGCGCAGCGAAAGGGGCGAGCGCGGCAGCGCCCATCACGGTGCGACGGCTGAACTTCAAGGTCATGGCTTTTCTCCCGGTTGGTTGCCTCAAGCATAACCACAGCCGGGATGCGCCCGGCAAGGTTTCTCAATAAGTATCAAGGCCCATAATGCCATCCACACCGTCGGCATCGGCCAGGATGCGCTTGCCGATCAGATCACGCAACGATTCCGAAGACCCGCCCCCAAGCGAACCATAACGCGCGCCACGATAAAGCCGGGAGACCGGGTATTCATCAGTGAAGCCATAGCCGCCATGCACCTGCACCGCTTCGCTGGTCACCCGCAGCGACATTTCATTGCAGAACACCTTGGCGGTCGCTGCCATGAAGGGATCCGGGAAGGGATTGGCGGTTAGGCAGGCGCGATAGAGCAAGCCGCGCCCGGCTTCAATATCCTTGAACATATCCGCGAACTTCCAGCGAATGCCCTGGAAATCCGCGATGGATTTATCGAATAGCTTGCGGTCATTGACGTAGCGCACAGCCTCATCAAAGGCGCCTTCCGCAAGACCTAGGGAAATGCTTGGGTTGAGGCAGCGCTGCGTATTGAACGCAGTCAGTAACTTCTTGAAGCCATCGGTTTCAATTACCAGGTTTTCCGGCGGCAATTCGCAATCATTGAATTGCACTTCGTGCAGATTCTCACCGCCCATAGTGTGGTAGGTGCCGGTGACAGAAAGTCCCGGCGTGCCTTTCTCCACCAGCACGCAACCAATCCCTTCGCGCCCCGCCTTGCCATCCACGCGGGTGAAAACCACGAACATGCCGGCTTCCTCGGCACGGGAAATCAGCGTTTTCGTGCCATTCAGCACCAGATGATTGCCATGGCGCTTGGTATTGGTGCGGTAATTCGCCACATCCGTGCCGGCATGTGGTTCCGTCATGCAAATCGCGAGGATGCAATCGCCGGAAATCACGCGCGGCAGGATGCGTTCCTTGATGGCTTTCGGCGCGTAATGGGAAATGACACGGGTTTGCACGCCCGCTTCACCCAGTACCGCCATAGCGGTGACGTAATCCACCTTGGCGATTTCTTCCAGGATCAAAGCGGAATCAAGAATGGAAAGGCCAAGCCCGCCATATTCTTCCGGCACCGACATACCCAGCACGCCAAGCCCGGCGAGCTTCTTGATATTCGGCCAGGGAAAGGTGCCATCCATCCATTTCGGCGCATCCTGCTTGAATTCTTTTTGCGCCAATTCCCTGACAGCAGCGATCATTTCCCGCTGTTCAGTGCCGATTTTGAATTCCATTATCGTCTTCCGATTTTTCGATGATGTGTTTTCAGTCTGCTTCGCCCTTCAGCGTATTCAAGGCACCCTTGAGCGCGGATTGGAAGACGCTGACATCAGACCCGTAGCAGAGGCAGCGAAACCCCTTAGCGCGCCAACCGCGCACCATTTCCATCCCTGCGCCTAACACGCCGGCGGGTTTGCCCGCGGCTTCGCAGGCCTTCAGGAAGCGGGTAAGCGCGGCCTGGAACATGGGGTGGTCGAATTGCGCTGTGATGCCAAGTGAATCGCTCAAATCATAATGGCCGAACCAGCCTAAATCCACACCGGGCACGGCCATGATCGCTTCAACATTCTCAATCCCCTTGGCGGTTTCGATCAGGGGAATGACCATGACGCGTTCATTTTCAGCCTTCATGCCGGCGATCACATCTTGGCCCTTATAGTCATCATGCGCATAGCCGAAGCCAACGCCGCGCCGGCCTTCGGGACGATAGCGGCACCAGGCGGCCAATTCTTCCGCCTGGGCGCGCGTTTCCACCATGGGTTCCATGATGCCCATCGCGCCGGCATCAAGAATGGGCGCGATCAGATGATAGTGATGACCTGTGACGCGCACCAAGGGAACTACGCCAACATTGCGCGCAAAGGCGCATTGGGCCTTGATCGCATCAATGCCCATGCCGCCATGTTCCATATCGAAAATGACGTATTCAGCACCGGCATTCGCCAGAATTTGACAAAGCCCAGGTGTTAGAAACTCCGTTGCCATGATGCCATGCGCCATCTGGCGGTTGCGCAGCGCGATGCGAACGGGGTTCTGGCGCATGGTTCAGCTCAGCTTCATGCCGGCATAGCCCTGCGCGGCAACCGCATCACATTTTTCGCGATAGGCCGGCGCGCCGCCCTGATATTGCAGAATGCGTCGCTGATCGCGCCCTTCGACATTGCGATTGATGCCTGTGGCCCAGGAATCGATCTGGGCGTAAAGCATACCCTCGGCCAGGGTTTCGATATGGTGTGACCATTCAGCTTCGGCCGCTTCGGTCGCTTCAAAGCTGCTGATGCCGTTATCGCGTACATGGCGCATCAAATCCGTCACCCATTCCACATTCTGTTCAATGCAGCGCGGGATATTGCAGCGGGTGGAGGCATTATGCGGCCCAACAATGGTCAGCATATTGGGGAAGCCCGCGGATTGCAGGCCAAGATAGGTTTTCGGCCCATCCGCCCATTTGTCCTTGAGAAGCTGGCCGCCAATGCCCCTGAACTCAATCCGGTCAAAAGCGCCAGTGATCGCATCAAAGCCCGTGGCGTAGATGATCATATCGAATTCATACTCGGCATCGCTGGTCTTGATGCCCTTCGGCGTAATGCGCTCGATCGGGGTTTCGTTGATATCCACGAGTCGGACATTCTCGCGATTATAGGCTTCGAAATAGCGGGTTTCGAGCGGGACGCGGCGCGTACCAAAACCGTGATTTTTCGGGATCAACTTCTCCGCAACGGCGGGGTCCTTCACCCGCTGGCGGATTTTGCGCGCGATGAAATCGCTGATCAGCGCATTGGCCTTGGGGTCGGTCAGGATATCGCGATAATTCGCCTGCCAAATGCCAAAGCCCGGTTCGGCATAGCGCTGTTCCCAAAAGGCTTCGCGTTCTTCTGGCGTGACTTCAAACACGCTGCGCGGATCGGCATTATGGATATAGCAGCCAGGCGTGGTGCGCAGCAGCGCGAAAAGTGCTGGGTAATTGCCTTTGATCTGGCGCTGTTCTTCTTCCGTGATCGGGCGGTTATGCAAAGGCGCGCACCAATTTGGCGTGCGCTGAAAGACCGTGAGGGAGCCAACCTCAGACGCAATGGTCTGGATCACCTGCACCCCGGTCGCCCCCGTGCCAATCACCGCCACGCGCTTGCCTGCGAAGCTTACGGGTTCATGTGGCCAGCGATAGGTATGGAAGGACTGGCCGGTAAAGCTTTCAACGCCCGGGATGCGCGGCAGCGTATCAGCGGAAAGCGGGCCAAGGGCGGTGATCAGGAAGCGGCAGTTATACTGCGCACCCGTATCCAGCGTGACGGTCCAGCGCTGCGTCGCTTCGTTGAAATGCGCGCTGAAAACACGGCCATTGAATTGGATATGGCGGCGCAGATCGAAGCGGTCCGCCACATGCTGCAAATAGCGGAGTGTTTCGGGCTGCGGGGCGAAATGCTCGCTCCAGCTCCATTCCTGCAGCAGCTCATCGGAAAAGGAATAGCCATAGGTGTAGCTTTCCGAATCAAACCGTGCGCCTGGGTAGCGATTCCAATACCAAGTACCACCCAGATCGCTGCCGGTCTCGAACACCTGGACCGAATAGCCAAGCTCTCGCAGGCGATAAAGCTGGTAAAGACCAGAAATGCCAGCGCCGATGATGATCACATCGGGCTCCGTCAAGGCCGGCCCGGTGTTTGCCGGCATGCTTCGCCGCATTTCATTCATCGCATCCACCCCTTCCGGCGAGGCTGAGCGCCGCGCCACGTAACAGGAACTCCATGAACCCAATCCCAGGACTTGCGCGCTGAGCAGGACGGGGGCGAGTATTCCCCCAAAAGAGGAAACCGCCAATGCCAAGCCGACTTTTTTCGCCTTTCACCTTGCGGGGCCTGACGCTGGCCAATCGCATCGTCGTATCCCCCATGGCGCAGTATTCCGGCACCACGGGCAATGAGGCGACGGATTGGCACCTCATGCATTACGGGAACTTCTCGGTCTCCGGCGCTGGCCTGATGTTCCTTGAGGCAATGGCGGTGGAACCACGCGGGCGCGTGGGGCGTTTCGATCTGGGCTTGTGGAATGACGCGCAGCAGGCATCGCTGGCGCGGGTAATTGCGTTTTGCCGCCAGCATGGGCAGGCGAAAATCGCGATGCAATTAGCCCATTCGGGGCGCAAGGGCTCCACTGCGCAGCCTTGGATGGGGGGCAAGTACATCGGGCCGGAGGAAGGCGGCTGGCACCCAATCAGCCCCGGCGATGTCGCCTTCCCCAGCCGTCCGGCGCCGCGCATGCTGGACCAAGTGGGGCTTGCGGCGATCAAAGAATTTTTTGTTCAAGCGACAAGGCGCGCCGATGCGCTCGGCATTGATTTGATTGAGCTGCATTCGGCGCATGGCTATTTGCTGCATTCCTTCCTTTCGCCACTGTCGAATAATCGCAATGATGAATATGGCGGTGACATCGCGGGGCGCATGCGATTCCCGTTGGAAGTCTTCACCGCCATACGTGCGGTTTGGCCTGAACAAAAGCCGCTCGGTGTGCGGGTTTCCGCAACCGATTGGGTTGAAGGCGGGTGGACGCTGCAAGATAGCGTAGTTTTCGCGCAGGAATTGAAGAAGCTCGGCTGTGATTTCATCTGCGCGTCTTCCGGCGGCAGCAGCCCGGATCAGCAGATTGATCTTGGCCCCGGCTACCAGGTGCCCATGGCGCGCCGCATTCGCGAAGATGCCTTGCTTCCGACCATCGCCGTTGGCCTTATCAATGAACCGGCGCAGGCGGATCAGGCTTTGCGTGATGGCGCCGCGGATTTGATCGCGATTGGGCGCGGCATGAGCTATAATCCGCGCTGGGCTTGGCATGCGGCGGAGGCGTTGCGCGAACCGGCTGCCTTCCCGCCGCAATATGCCCGCAGCCATCCGAGCATGCGTTTTGGCGATTTCACCAAGCTGCCGCCCACACGCTGATTCCACCCCTTGACTGAAAGCGGTTCCGGGCTGAGCCTTTCCCGCAAGTAACAGCGCGGGCCACGCAAGCCCGGCGCAAAGGTGATGAGGAATGTCATGAAGCTTGGTTTCATCGGCCTTGGCAATATTGGTGGCGTGATGGCGCAGCGCCTTCTGAAGGCTGGCCATGCGCTGGTGGTGCATGATCTTGATCAGAAGGCGGTGGCATCACTCACGGCCATGGGCGCCACGGCCGCGGTTAGCGCGCGTGATGTCGCCGATCAATGCGATGCGGTGCTGCTCAGCCTTCCGACACCGGCGGCAGTGGAGGCCGTAGCGCTTGGTGCGGATGGGCTCGTGCATGGCAACAAGGCAAGGATCGTCGTGGACCTTTCTACCACCGGCCCCACTGTCGCGCGGCGCGTGGCGGAAGGCCTGGCCGCCAAGGGCATTCATTTGATTGATGGGCCAGTCAGCGGTGGCGTTTCAGGTGCCGAAGCCGGTACGCTTGCCATTATGACGTCCGGCGATGCGGCATCACAGAAGGCCGTGGAGTCGGTGCTGAAGCAGATCGGGCAGAATATCTTCTACCTTGGCGCAGAACCTGGCCTTGGGCAGACCATGAAGCTGGTGAACAACGTGATCCTTGCCAGTAATACGCTGGCCTGTCTTGAAGGCATGGTGTTGGGTGCCAAAGCAGGGCTTGATACCAAGCTGATGTTTGACGTGCTGAATGCATCCAGCGGGCGTTCCTTCATGTCGGAAAAGCGTGTGCCCCAAGCCATCACGGAACGCGCGCAAGGTTTCCCAGTGCGCTTCGCCGCGGGGCTGATGCACAAGGATGTGAAGCTGTGCCTGGAAGAAGCCGAACGCTTCGGTGTCCCCATGTTCATGGGGCCAGCAGCGCGGCAATATCTTTCCATGGCGTTGGCCATGGGGTCCGGGCCCGAAGATTTCGTTTCTACCATCCAGCATATGGAGAAACTGGCAGGCATTGAAGTGCGCGCCACACCCAAGGAAGCCGGCAGCTGAGGCCAAAAGGAGCATCGCGGCAAGAGGAAGCAGAGATGGAATTCGGCATTCTGATGACCAGCCACCCCAACCCGGTGGAAGAACCCTATCCGCATCAGGGCGTGACTGCGCGCACCACTGAGGAAATCCTGCGCGCCGAAGCGCTGGGTTATGATACAGCCTGGATCGCCGAACATCACTTCAGCACGACTTACGGCATCATGCCGGATTGCTTTGTGTACATGTCCTACCTTGCGGCGCGCACCAGCCGCATAAAACTTGCCGCCGGCGTGATTACGCTGCCGCTTTATGACCCGATCCGCGTGGTGGAAAATACGGCTTTCGTGGATGTGCTTTCCAATGGCCGCGTGATGCTGGGCCTGGGTAGCGGTTATCGGCCTTATGAGTTTGAAGGTTTGGGCAAGGATTTTGAAGCACGGCGCGATATTGTGGAAGAAAGCGTCAAGCTGATTTTTGATGGCTTCCACCGCCGACGTTGGACGCATGAGGGTAAATTCTTCAAGGGCAAGGTGGAAGGGCAATATGAAATGCTGCCCGTGCCAGTCCAGCTTCCGCATCCGCCGCTTTATATGGCGGGCGGGACGGATCGTTCCATTGCCTATGCTGGGCGTAATGGCTTCGGGTTGATGCTGAGCACGCTGCCCGGGATTGAAACGCTCTCCGAGCAAGCGAAGATTTATCGCGGAGCTCTCGCCACCGCGCCATTGCCGCAGCGCAATAACCCTGCGGCCGGACATATTGATATCGCGCGCATGGTTTATGTGGCGGAAACGGATGAACAGGCGCGGGCCGATACGGAAGAACACATCCTGCACCATATCCGCAATTTCAATAGTGCCGGCACCAGCGGCTATCTTGGCTCAGTTTCGGAAAAAGGACAGGCGCTGGATTACGGGGTTCTGGCGAAAACCACGCTGTTACATGGCAGCCCGACTACTGTGATCGCGAAGCTCCGCGCCCTGCAGGCGCGTACAGGCATGACCAGCCTGCTGCTGCATTATCCGCCCTATTACGGGCATGAAAAAATCCTACGCAGCCTGACGCTTTTCGCCCAGCATGTGATCCCGGCTTTCCGCCCACCGGCCAGCCGGATAGCCGCTGAATAGGCATGGATTTCATCACCTGCCTGCGCTAGGAGCCAAATTTCTGGGATTTCAATCCAGACAACCGGGAGAAGAAGGAAGTTAACATGACCCTTGAAAGACGTTCAGTCCTTACCGCCGCGGGCGGTGCCGCAGCGCTCGGCGGCCTGCCATGGCGCAGTGCTAAAGCCCAAGCCGCCAACACCATCCGAATCGGTATCCTTACCGACATGTCCGGGACATTCCGTGACATCAATGGCCCGACGACTGTCGCGTGCGCGCGGCTTGCGGTGCAGGAATTCGGTCAACGCGGCTTTAATGTGGAAACCGTGGTGGCGGACCACCAGAACCGCCCCGATGTCGCCATTAATATTGCGCGCCAATGGTATGACCGTGACGGCGTCGACATGACGCTGAGCCTCGCGGCGTCTTCCGTGGCACTGGCCGTGGCGGAACTGACGCGCGAAAAGAACAAGGTTACCATCCCAACCTCCACTGCCACATCGGACATGACTGGCCGCGCCTGCACGCCGAATACGGTGCATTGGTCCTATGATACCTTCATGCTCGGCAAATCCACCGGTGGTGCGACTGTACGCGCGGGCGGCGATAGCTGGTTCTTCATCACCGCCGACTACGCCTTCGGTCATTCGCTGGAACGTGACACAACCGCTTTTGTGCAGGCAGCAGGCGGGCGCGTGATTGGTTCCGTGCGAACACCCTTCCCCGGCACGACAGATTTCTCATCCTTCCTTCTGCAGGCTCAGGCTTCGCGCGCGAAGGTGATTGGCTTTGCAAATGCCGGGACGGATACCATCAACTGCATCAAGCAGGCGGCGGAATTCGGCATTACGCGCCGCGGCACCAAGCTTGCCTCCATGCTCATGTTCCTGCCGGATGTTCATGCGCTTGGCCTGCAAACCGCCCAAGGGCTTGTTTGCACCGAAACCTTCTATTGGGATTTGAATGACCGCACGCGGGCCTTCTTCCGCCGGGCGCAGGCTGTGGCCGGGCAAGTGGCCATCGGCATGAGCCATGCCGGCGATTATTCCGGCACGCTGCATTACCTGAAGGCGGTGGCGGATCTTGGCGTGCAGGCCGCGAAGGCGAGCGGTGTAGCAACCGTACAGCGCATGAAGGCGATGCCAACGGATGATGACGCCTTTGGCCGCGGCACGATCCGCGCCGATGGGCGCAAGATGCACCCCGCCTATCTGTTTGAAGTGAAGAAGCCCGAGGAAAGCCGCGGGCCCTTCGACTATTACAAGCTGTTGCAGACCACCGCGCCGGATGACGCCTTCCGCCCGATCACCGATGGCGGCTGCGCTTTCGTGCGTAGCTAATCCTAATGGATGGGGCGGCCGCGTGCCGCCCCATCGCCTTCCTAGGCTTTTGGCAAGGGCGGCAGCGGCGTCGCCTCTGGCGGGATTTGTACTTCCGCGACATTCAACGTCATGGAAACCGCAACATAGTATCCACACACAGCAATCAGATCGACGACTCCCTGTTCACCGAAGCGCGCAGCAGTAGCGGCGAAAGTAGCGTCCGACACACCCTTGTCGCGATGCAATTCCATACAGAATTCATAGACCAGGCGCTGATCTTCCGTCATGCCAGCGGGGCGGCGACCTTCAGCAAGATCAGCAGCAATCGCGGGCGGCAAGCCGGCCTTCATGGCCATGGCGTGATGCGCGTACCATTCATACTGGCTGGTCCAAATCCGCGCCGTGACCAAAATGGCGAATTCATTCAAATCGGCGGGAATGGAACTATTGAAGCGCAAATATTCCCCGACCTTCTGCATTCTATCGGCAAAAACTGGGCTTCGGAGCCAAGCATTGAAGGGCCCACGCAAACCGCCGCGCGGACCATTGATGATGCCCTCAGCCGCGGCGCGCTGGTCTGCGTTCATGCTCTCAGGCGTCAATGCGGGGAAGCGCGGTTTTTTCGGCGTATTCATGCGGGTTTCCTTTATCTTGTTAAGTGCCGAAAGCGGTGCGCTTTGGCGTGTGGCGGGTAGGCTAGACAGCGCAATGGCGGGGGGCAAGCCAACCCATGCTTGCCGGGGCATGGGGCTTTGGTTAGCCTGATTGCCAATGATACCTACCCCGAAGCATCCGGGGTCAGGACCAAGCCGGATGGAGAAGCACCATGCATGATATTGTGATTCGCGGCGGCAGCATTGTGGATGGGATCGGCACGCCCCGCTACACCGGCGATATCGCAATTGATGGTGACCGCATCACGCAGGTGGGCGGCAAGGCCGGGCCAGCGCGGCGCGATGTTTCAGCCGAAGGCCGGCTGGTGACGCCTGGCTGGGTAGATGTGCATACGCATTATGATGGGCAAGCGACTTGGGACCCGAAGCTTGCACCTTCTTCCTGGCATGGCGTGACGACTTTGCTCTTTGGCAATTGCGGCGTGGGCTTTGCGCCGGTGCAGAAAAGCCATCATCAGGCGCTGATTGATCTGATGGAAGGCGTGGAAGATATCCCCGGCATTACGCTGACCGAAGGGCTGAAATGGAATTGGGAAAGCTTCCCCGAATATCTTGACGCTTTGGAAGCCATGCCGCGCACGTTGAATATCGGTGCGCAGCTCGCGCATCATCCCTTGCGCGTTTACGTGATGGGTGAACGCGGGTTGAAGCGTGAAAACGCGACGGCCGAGGATATTGAAGCCATGGCGCGATTAACGCAGGAAGCACTGGAAGCCGGCGCCTTCGGCTTCACCACATCCCGCACAGATCAGCATAAGACCCTGGCGGGTGATCTGGTGCCGGGCCGCTATGCGGAAGAAGAGGAATTGCTCGCCATCGGCCGCGCCATGGGCCGGGCGGGGCGCGGCACTTTCGGCATGTTGAGCGATTTTGAGGATGAGGCAGCGGAATTTCGCTGGCTGCGAGAAGTCGCGAAATCCACCAAGCGCCCGGTTTGGTTCCTGCTGACCGACCGCGCCTATGATCCGCAGCGTTGGAAGCGCCTGATGCAAGGCGTGCATCAGGCACGCGCCGAGGGGCTAAGCCTTGCCGCGCAAGTGGCAGGGCGAACGGTAGGGCTCATTTTGGGGCTGACAACCTCGCTCAATCCCTTTGCGCTGCGCGAAAGTTTTGCAGCACTCGCTGGGCTGCCACCGGCGGAGCAATTGGCGCGGCTGCGTGATCCCGAAACGCGACGTAAAATCCTTTCCGAAGAGGCATCGAAGCGGTTGCTGGATGTGCTGCCGCCACTGTCGCGCCAGATCGCGACGCGTTGGGACAATATGTTCGAGTTGGGCGACCCGCCGGATTACGAACCACCGCGTGAACGCAGTATCGCAGCGCTTGCCGCCAAGGCCGGGCAGGATCCGGCTTCCTATTGCTATGATTTCCTGGTCGGCGCTGATGGTGGGCGGATGCTTTATTTCCCAGTCACGAATTATGTGACGGGCGATCTTTCCGTAGTGCGTGAGATGAACATGGATAAGGCAACGGTGCTTGGCCTTTCCGATGGTGGCGCCCATTGCGGCGTGATTTGCGATGCTTCCACCCCCAGCTTCATGCTGACCCATTGGGCGCGTGATCGGAAGCGCGGCGATGGCTTGCCTTTGGAATTCGTGGTGAAGCGGCAAACCAGCGAAACGGCGGATTTCTTCGGCCTCACGGATCGCGGACGGTTGGCACCCGGTGCCATGGCTGATGTGAATATCATCAATTTCGATGCGTTACGCTTGTATCACCCTGAGATGATCTATGACCTGCCAGCGGGTGGGCGGCGTTTGGTGCAGCGCGTTGATGGCTATGACATGACGCTGGTTGCCGGCAAGCCCATTCGCGAAGCGGGCCATGATACCGGTATCCTACCAGGCAAGTTGTTGCGCGCCACAAGCTGAAGCCTTTATGGCGTTATGTAAGCCGATAATGGCTCGGCATTTCATCCTTGAGCGCCACGCCGGTGGCGCCAAGCTTGCGCGCTTCCACCAGTAGCCAAAGCGCCTTGGCGGCGGCGAAGTCAGCGCTGAGCCCGCCCGGGCGGATATTGCTGATGCAATTGCGCATGGCGTCATTGCTGCCGCGCCGTGCCGCCCAGGTGATGTAAAGCCCCATGCTGTCAGTCGCGGAAAGTCCAGGTCGTTCGCCAATCAATACTACAACCGCAGCAGCTTCCATCGCTTCCGCGACATCATCGCCAAGCGCGACGCGCGCCTGTTCGGCAATGATGATGGGGCCGGGCACAAAGCCCGCCTTCCTGAGTGCCGGTACCAATACACCGAGCAGTGCAGGCGCCTGTTGCTGTAAGCCGCTGGCGCAAAGCCCATCGGCGATCACCAGCGCGACGCTGCCTTTCGCCTTCGGCAGAAGAGTGCCTTCCGGTAGGCGGCGGCCAAGATCAGGGCGCAGCAGAAACCGCCGGCGTTCTTCCGCCTGGCTTGTTACATGTTGAATAGGCAGACCAAGGGTCGTGAGTTCCCCTTCAAGCTGAGCCGCATCCAGGCTGGACCACACCGCGTCACGGGCACGCGCATGCGCCTCCTGAAAATCCAGATGCGCAGCAGTGGGTAGCGCATTGCCAACACGGCCAAGTGCCACACGAGCGTCAGTAAAGCGGCGCAGATCGCGCCATTTGCTGGGCGTGCTCATCCAAGCCCAATCAGCTTGGGCGACAGGCGCGCAGGAATTGCATCCGTCGTGCTACCAATGCCCATGCGGTTCAGCCAATCCTCGAATTCCGGTGCAGGGCGTTTGCCAAGCGCGGCGCGCGCATAAAGCCCATCATGGAAAGACGTGGATTGGTAGGCGAGCATCACATCATCCGCTCCTGGCACGCCCATCACGTAGGTAACGCCGGCAGCAGCAAGGCATGTAAGCAACGCATCCATATCATCCTGATCCGCTTCCGCATGGTTGGTGTAGCAGACATCAACCCCCATCGGCAGACCAAGCAGTTTTCCGCAGAAATGATCTTCCAACCCCGCACGCAAAATTTGCTTTCCATCAAATAAATACTCGGGACCTATAAAGCCCACCACAGAGTTGACCAAAAGCGGCGAAAAGCGCCGCGCGACCGCATAGGCACGCGCTTCCAGGGTTTGCTGATCCACGCCGTGATGCTGATCCGCACTCAGCGCACTGCCCTGGCCGGTTTCGAAATACATGACATTCTGCCCAAGGCTGCCGCGCTTGAGCGACAACGCCTGTTCATGGGCTTCCGCCAATAGCGCCAGATCAACGCCAAAGGAACGATTGACGCCTTCCGTACCGCCGATGGATTGAAACACCAGATCAACCGGCGCGCCCAAATCCATGGCGCGCATGGTGGTAGTGACATGCGCCAGCACGCAGCTTTGCGTTGGAATATCATAAGCCAGGCGCAGCCGATCCAGCATTTCCAGAACACGCAACACCGCTTCCACATTGTCCGTCGCTGGATTGACGCCAATTACCGCATCACCGGCACCAAGCAAAAGGCCATCCAAAGTGGCGGCGGCGATGCCGCGCGCATCATCGGTTGGGTGATTGGGTTGCAGGCGGATCGAAAGACGGCCCGGAAGGCCGATGGTATTGCGAAACCGCGTGACATTCACGCATTTCGCGGCAACTGAAATCAAATCCGCCGCGCGCATGATTTTCGAAACAGCCGCAACCATTTCCGGGGTTAGGCCCGGCGCAAGCGCGGCAAGCGTTGCGCTATCGGCAGTGTCGGAAAGCAACCAATCACGCAAACCGCCAATGGTCAGGCTACTGATCGGCGCAAAGGCTGCCTTGTTATGGCTGTCCTGGATGAGCCGCGTAACCTCATCCGCCTCATAGGAGATGACACTTTCCGAGAGGAAATGCTTGACCGGTAAATCAGCCAAGGCGCGTTGCGCGGCGATACGTTCCTCGGCGCTTTCAGCAGCAACGCCAGCCAACGCGTCACCGGAACGGAAAGGTGTCGCGCGCGCAAGCAGCGTCTTCAGATCAGGAAAGACATGGCGTGTGGTACCAATGGTCTGCGCGAAGGCCATGATCATCCTGCATTGCGGGAGTATTCGACCCAGCATAACCCTGTGTCGATAAGGTTTCGAGCATGAAAACGCAGCGCCACTGCGCCAAGCTTGACCGGTAGCGATTCCTGCCCTCGGCGGGATGGCGCTTCCGCATGGCGCCACGAATATCGCGGGCAGGCATGCCGTAGGGACCTGAAGCTACATTCCATACGCAATCCTTTGGCATAGGCTACATCACGGCATAATCGCGATCCGCCCAGTATTTTGGCGCGCAAAAAACCCTGGCCGATACATATCCCTTGCCTCGGCGCCGGGTAATTCAAAACTCCCGGCAGTCACTGCGCGCAGTCGAACCGCGATGCGCGCAACACGGTTTTCCCCTTCCAACGTCACCGCGGCAGCGAAGCGATCATCAAGGGCAGGCTGGCTATCAATGTTGGTCAGCGCACCAAGCCAGGGCAGGCCGGAAACCTCACCCGCGCCAAAGCGCCCGGTGATTTCCCAACCCGCCGGTAGACCTTGTTGCAGGAGTAATTGATGCCGATCATCCGCATCAGCGCGGGCTTCCAGGACAAGAATAAAGCCATCGCCAGCACGGATCGTATCCAGGTTCAGCGCACTGCCATCCAGCGCATAGAATTGCCGCGTCACGCGTAGCCCCTGCCGCGCAGCGGGCAGAGCCTCACGCGGGATGCCGGTAGTGGCGGCCATTTGCCATACCGTTGTACTGCCAAGATTACGCAGTCGCGCCGGACCCGAAAGTGGTGCCACAATCACCGGGGCGGCTTGCAGCACCACACCATCAAGGCTTGCTTCAATTGGGCGCATGCCTTGCCCCAAACGCGCGGCCGCCAACACGGCCCAGGCTTGTTCTTGTGTGCTGGTGTTCTCCGGCGTGAAATTCTGCCCTGGTAGCGCACCCATCAGCGCCGCCAGCCGGTCCGCGAGCAAGCCGCTTTCCTTGAGCAGGCTTGCCACCGCCAGCGCATCACGCTGCCCGGTGCCGTAATCAAAACTCCACCAGCGGCGGCCAAGCTTCGAAAGCGCGGCGTTGAAAGCCTGCTCAGCCCGCGTGCGATCCCCGCCGCGCGCAAACACCGCACCCAATTGCGCGAGCGAAAGCGGCGTCGGCATATCGCCCGCGTTTTCCATCAACCGCCGAGCTGCCCCCAAGCGCACACGCCCCGCCATGGCCAGCGCATGCAGCCGATAGGCTTGCGCCGCGCGTTCTTCAGGCGTGGCTTCCCCCGTATCGCCCACCGCATCATCCAGGAAGCGCAGAGCATCATTCATTGCCGCTTCCGGTAGCGTGGCGCCGGCGCTGCGCGCGCGCAGCAATGCTTCCACCGCAAAGGGCGTCAGCCATAACTCCGCTTCCGCATTGGCGGACCAAAGGCCAAAGGCGCCATCAAAACGCTGCCGGTCCAAGATGGCCTGAACAGCCGCTTGCAGGCGGGCTGCCTGATCGCCACCGGCTGGCGCAAATAGCCCTGCGCTCAACGCAATGGCGCGTGCTGCGCTTTGTTCGAGGCACGCCAGCGGAAAGGCTTCCACGGCGCGCAAAGCCGCCGCCGCGTCATACCGTACCACAGCCCCAAGGCTGAGTTCCGCCCGCGCTGTTCCCGCAATGAAACGATCAAGGGCGGGCACCACCTCACGTTCTGCCCCGCCAGGCAATTCGGCTGACTGCACATCCGTCAGCAATGGCCGCGCGGGGCGAATGGTGATGCGGCTTTCGCGCGTGACGCTGAAGCCCTCAGGCCCGCTCAGACGCAGGCGCAGCACGCCCTCTCCACCCGCAACGGCACGCAGCCCCGTGGCAGGCGCGGCGCGTTCACCCGTGGCAAGCCGTGCTGCCAAGCGCGCCGGCCCTTCAATCGCAATCCCACCTTCGGTGCTGAGTTCGGCCACGATCTCACCCGCAGGCAATTCGATATTGTGCATCAGCACCGGCAGCCGCGCCGTATCACCGGGCGCAAGGAAGCGCGGCAAGGCAGCGTCTACCACCGCCTGATCACGCACAATCATGGCGCGGCTTGCGGCACCAATACGCGTGCCTTCCCAAGCCACCGCCATCAGGCGCAATTCACCAGCGAAATCCGGGATATCCAGCGTAATCACCGCGTTGCCATCCGGGCCCACACGCACGGGGCCAGCGAATAGCGAGACTAATTTTTGCGGTGGCTGAATGCCCATCCCTGCCAGACCACCATCGCCGCCTTGGCGCAGCAGCGCAAGCGCGCCTTCCGCCGGCGCCAATAACCGTCCGTAATCATCACGAATATCCACGCCAAGTGCGCGCTTGCCCAGAAAATGCGCCACCGGATCGGGCGAGGCAAACCCAGTCAGGCGCAAAATCCCCTCATCCACTGCCGCGAGTGTCACCATCGCTTCACCCCGCGCCTCGGCAATACGGATGGGGATTTCCACGCGTTGGCGTGGGCGGATGCGTTCAGCTGCGTTGATGCTCACGTCAAGCCGGCGCGGCGCAGGATCAAGCCCGATCCAAGCCAGGCCAAGTGCACGGCCAGGGCGGCCTTCACGCGCTTCACCAGGGCGATAGGCGGTGACGGTGATATAGGCGCCCGGACCCCAGGCGGCATCCACCGGCACTTCGATATCCGTGCCCGCTTCAGTAAGCGTAACTTCGCGGAGCGACACCAACCGATCCGTCAGCACCGCAACGGTCGCAGGCCCCGCAAAGGGTGGTGTGATTCGCAGTCGCGCGACTTCACCGGGCGCAAAATTGCGACGCTCAGCAGCAACATCAATCCGGTCTGGAATTTCCGCGCTTTCCGCACCAGCCCAGCCGGCGCGGAAACGATAGGATACCATGCCAAGCCCATCCGCATCAGCGATTTCCAGCCGATAACGGCCAAAGGGCAGGCTTCGTGCAAAGCGTGCGGGCGCGGCGGGGTTAATGGTGACCTCTGCGGCATCCACCGGCTCATCGCGCCAAACGGTTTCAAACCGCGCTATGGAATCGCGCATCACCAGCCGCCAATCCGGCCTTTCACGCAGCAAGCGCAGCCTGAGCCGCGCCGGTGCGGCGCTGCCATCGGGCGCGACAGCGGCGATATCAAACGCCGCTTCCGCACCAGCATCTATCGCATCGCCCTGAAAGGCTGGGCGCAGCACAGGGAATAGGCCCGCAGCACGCACAGGTACGGCAACGCGCGCGCGGCTTTCACGCCCGCCGGGTTCCGCAACGGCCAGTGTGACATTCGCCTTGATGGGCAGCGTTGTATCCGGCGCGCGCGGAAGCGTCAGCGCGACAATACCGCGCCCTTCGCGATCTAGCGGCGCGATTTCCTGAGTGATCAGATCCGGCGCGAAGCTTTCATCCTGCAAGCCAAAGCGCCAGCCACGCCAAGCTTCAAAAGGCTCGGCGTCCGGCAGTAGGCGAATCTCCGCATTACCCGTAAGCCCCGCGCCCGGCGCGCCATACAAAAAGCGCGCGCTGATCGGCAGGTTAAGCGCTGTACCACCCGGCACCAGAGGCCCTGGCGCGGGCCCTGCAGTCACTTCCAAGCCTTCCGGCACAAACGCATCCACGCGGAATTGCGCGCGCCCGATCGGCGGCAGGGCAGGATCAGCGAGGGCTTCAATGCTCCATTGGCCATAGACAGCACCTTCGGAAAGCCGAAGCGGCCAGGAAATCGCGCCCCCCATCAGACGCTGTGGCGTAATTTCCGCCGCGATCTGCCCATTTGGCCGGCGTAGCCTGAGCCTGACCGGCAAATCCTGTGGACTACCTGCAGCATCGCGCAATAGCCCTGTCAGATTCACCACTTCACCTGGCCTGTAAATCCCGCGATCAAGCCACAGAAACGCATCAAGCGGGCCGGGATGCACGCGGCCCGAGGCGCCGCGATCCGAAAGATCAAAACTAGCCGCTTCAAGATTGAGCGCGGCGAGATCATCCGGTGCTTCGGCATGAATGGCGAAGGGCGCCAAGGGGCCCTGCCCGCGCAGCAATGCGATTGGAAAACGCGCAAGCCCCGCTGCATCCGTGCGCGTTTCAGCCAGCACATCATTGTTGCGCGCCATCAGCGCAACACGCAGGCCGGATTTGACTTGCCCTGATTGAAAGCCGCGCGCCTGCACCGCCAGCCCATCCGCGCCCCGCCAGGCCGTCAACCCAATATCTGTGACGAAAAAAGGGAAGGCAGCAGCGGTAGCTTCGCCACGGCGCGTTTCAGCCTGACGTGCAGTGATCAGATAAAGCCCCGGCGCGGCATCGCGCAGCAGATCAGACAGCGGCAGCGCATGGCGCGTAAGGCGATTCGGCGCACCGCCCTGCAATTCCGCGCTGCCTTCCCACAGCACGCGCCCGCTTTGCTCGCCGATATACTGCGCCATCCATTGATCCAGAGCCTCACCTGGGCGCCAGCGTTCGCGGAGCGTAATCAGATTGCGTTCGGAAAGCCGCACCAGGCGAAGCTGTAATTTCTCAACATTGACAGTGGCGACACCAAGACGCGGCGCCTGACCGCGCGGCAGGATGAAGGCGCGGTTTTCAAAAACTATACGCGCACTGCGATCCGGCATGGCAATGGCAAGCGGCGTATCGGCACGCAGATTACTGCCTTCACCGGGCAGGCCAGCGCGCAAGATCAGACGCGTAGATTCTCCCCATGGCAAACCGCCCACGCAAAGCTGATCACCTTCACGTTCAATGGTAAGGTTTGGCAGGGCAGGTTCAGTGCGCACCCAATCCTGCGCGCGCCAGTCACTGCGACGCGCGGGTGGTATGGTAAAGGTGATGCAGGCGCGTGCCGGTTCGGCATCCGGTTCTGGCGTAACGCGCCGCACTATCATCCCGGCGGCGCGATGCGCGGCATCAAGCGCTGCCTTGTGGCGCGCATCATTGGGCAGGCGTTCCACCACGGCTTCCAGCGCTTCAACCTGCTGCACCAAGCGATTCTGCCGGCGCAGCGCTTCGGCCATCAGCAGCAGGGGCGGAACCTCGGGCTCCCCGCCCGGGGCAAACTGAAAGGCGCGCCAAGCGGCTTGCAGCGCGCGGTTATTCTCAGGCGGCGTGCGGGCAAGCTGTGCTTCGGCAAGCGCCAGCCAATGATCGGCAGTGCTATTGCCAAGGCCGATACGTTCTTCCAGGGCAGCAGCAGCAGCAGCGAAATCCCGCCGCGCGGTAGCATCCTGGGCACGCCGTTCGGCAGCCACGCGTTGTTGCGGCGTGCCGCCGGCAGGGAAGCGCCTTTGCAGGCTTTGCTGATAGGCACCGGATTCCTGAGACAGGCCCGGCAGGTCAAAACCCT
>Ga0315900_10002773_pt1 | contig 26330 bp, 23 predicted proteins | sample LakEriMetagenome_FD_203521 | JGI IMG/M metagenome (GOLD analysis project Ga0315900, IMG submission 203521) | Freshwater fungal communities from buoy surface, Lake Erie, Ohio, United States - Buoy 12 MA114 | ecosystem: Environmental > Aquatic > Freshwater > Lake > Lake biofilm | place: USA: Lake...
GGGTCATCATCGCGGCGTTCGGCGACCCGGGCCTGGACGACCTGAGACACAGCATCGCCGTTCCGGTGACCGGAATCGCCGAGGCCGGCATGGCCGAGGCCGCGCGTCACGGGCGCTTCGCCGTCGTGACGACGACGCCGGACCTGACCAGTTCCATCGCCGCCCGTGCCGACGCCTATGGCCACGGCGACATCTTCCTCGGCACCATCCTGACCAGCGGCGACGTGCATCAGGTCATGGCGGACCGGCAGGGACTCGGCCAGGCGCTTCTGGAGGCGGGCCGGCGCGCCGTCCGCGACCTCGGCGCCAGGGCCATCGTCATCGGCGGGGGTCCCTTGGCCGTCGCCGCGCGGGACATCGCGAACCAGTTGCCGGTGCCGGTCATCGAGCCCGTACCCGCCGCCCTGCGCCTCGCCATCCGGCGGGCGGAACGGACGGCGCAGGAGATGTGAGGTGCCGACCGTCCGTCAGGCGGCGATGGCTTCGCGCCCGTCGTGTCCCGAGATGGCGAGGGAGACGATGCGGCCGGGCTCGACCGACTCTGTCAGGCGCACCGGCGTGAAATGCTCGGTGCGCCCCATGCTGCGCGTCTCCGACAGCACGCTGAAGGCGTGCCCCACCATGCCGTCGAGATGGGCGACGAGGGCGCGCTCGCCCTTCTGGCGCAGCCGCCTGGCCCGGTCCTTCACCACGTCGCGGGCCACCTGGGGCATCCGCGCCGCCGGCGTGCCGGGGCGCGCGGAAAAGGGAAAGACGTGGAGATGCGTCAGGCCGCATTCATCGACGATGTCGAGGGAGCGGGCGAACATCTCCTCGGTCTCGGTCGGGAAGCCGGCGATGATGTCGGCGCCGAAGACCATGTCGGGGCGCAGGCGCCGGACCTCGTCGGTGAAGCGGATGGCATCCGCCCGCAGGTGCCGCCGCTTCATCCGCTTCAGCACCATGTCGTCGCCGGCCTGCAGCGACAGGTGCAGGTGCGGCATGAATCGCGCCTCGCCGGCGATGACGTCCATCAGGTCCGGATCGGCCTCGACGGAATCGATGGAAGAGATGCGCAGGCGCTCCAGCTCCGGCACGTGCTTCAGGATGGCCTTGGTCAGCGCGCCGAGCTTCGGCTCGCCGGGAAGGCCCTGGCCGTAGCTGGTGATGTCGACGCCGGTCAGCACCACCTCGCGATAGCCGTTCTCGACGAGCTTGCGCACCTGCGCCACCACCTCGCCCATGGGCACGGAACGGCTGTTGCCGCGCCCGAACGGGATGATGCAGAAGGTGCAGCGGTGGTCGCAGCCGTTCTGCACCTGCACAAAGGCGCGGGAGCGGCCGGTGAGCCCGTCGACGAGATGCAGCGCCTGCTCGCGCACCGCCATGATGTCGTTGACGGCGACCTTCTCGGAGGTTGCGACGCCGAAATCGGGACCGCGTGACAGCGCCGTCCGCGTTTCGCCCCAGGCCTCGGCCTTCATCTTCTCGTCGTTGCCGATGACGCGGTCGACCTCGGTCATCTCGGCGAAGATCTCGGGCTCCGTCTGCGCGGCGCAGCCGGTGACGACGATGCGCGCGCCCGGGTTCTCGCGCTTCATGCGGCGGATGGCCTGCCGCGCCTGCCGCGTCGCCTCCGCGGTGACGGCGCAGGTATTGACGACGATGGTGTCCGTCAGCCCGGCGTCTGCGGCGAGCCGCTGCATCACCTCGGATTCCGATGTGTTCAGCCGGCAGCCGAAGGTCACGACCTCGACGGAGGGACGCTGGGCATCCATGGCGTCAGGCGGCCGTGGCGAAGAGGGAGGGGGAAAAGGTGCCCTGGTGCTCGACCTCGGTCGGGCCGGTCATGATGACGTGATTGTCCTCGCGCCATTCCACGAACAGGTCGCCGCCGGGCAGCGAGACGGTCGCGGCGCGGCCGGTGCGCTTCGTGCGTGCGGCCGAGACGAGCGCCGCGCAGGCGGCGGAGCCGCAGGCGCGGGTGATGCCGACGCCGCGCTCCCAGACCCACAGCACGATGTGGTCGCGCGCCTTCACGGCGGCGAGCGAGATATTGGCGCGCTCGGGGAAGATCGGGTGGTTCTCCAGCATGGGGCCGATCTTCGGCAGGTCGTAGGCATAGGGATCGTCGACCCAGAAGATGGCGTGCGGATTGCCCATCGAGACGACAGAGGGCGAATGCAGGATCGGCGCATCGATCGGTCCGATCTGCAGCTCGATGGCACGTGTGTCCCGGAACTCCTCGGCGAGGGGGATGTCCTGCCAGCCGAAGCGCGGCTCGCCCATGTCGACGGAGAAGGCATGGGGGCCGGTGCGGCGGCAGGCCAGCAGTCCCGCCACGGTCTCGACGGTGAAGCTGTCGGAACCATCCTCCTCGGCCAGCACCCAGGCCACGCAGCGCGTGCCGTTGCCGCAGGCGCCGGCCTGCGATCCGTCGGTGTTGTAGATGCGGATGTAGCAGCGCGTGCCCGGCGTCCGCGGCCTGTGCAGCACCATCATCTGGTCGAAACGCGAACCCTCGCCGGCCGCGATGGCGCGCGCCTCGGCGGCGGTGACGACATGCGCGGAGGCACGCAGGTCGACGACGACGATCTCGTTGCCGGCGCCGTTCATCTTCCAGAACGGATGGTTGGCGAGCGGACTCATGGCGGGACCCATTGTCTCCCGTGGGAGTTGGTCAGGGAATGTGATGAGGAGGACACGTTGCGAGGCTTCTATATAGTCTATCCTGTCCAAGTCCAAAATCGTCCGGACATCGGCATGCGGGGAGCTGCGGTCGCAAGATGAGCACGGGGAAGCGGAGGTTGATGGGACGGGCGGCGCTAGCGGGGCTGGCGAGCCTGACGCTCGGGCTCGCGGGTCAGCGCGTCGAGGCCCAGCCGACCCCCGCAACGCCGCCGGCCACGCAGGCGGCGCCGCCGGCCGCCGAGCCGTCACCGGCGCCCCTGGCCCCCCCGGTAGCCGCGTCTCCGGGCGCATCCGCGCCGGCCGCGGCGGCCAGCGTCCTGCCCACCGACGAGGCCATCCAGGCCGCCGGCTTCGGCGACGAGGTCACGCTGGAGGCGCGACCCGCCCTGGTACTGGCCGGCAAGACCACCTGGGACGACCTCTACGGGACCTTCCGCAAGGCGATCGCCGATCTCGCGGCGCTGGCGGCCGCACAGGGCGCCGAGGCCTCTGGCCCGCCGATGATCCGCTTCGTTTCGTCCTCCGACGACAGCGTCGACTACGAGGCGATCCTGCCGGTGCGTGCGATCGACAGGCCGGCCGCGAGCTATGCGCCGGCGAAGCCGGGGCAGACCCCCGCCGGCAAGGCGCTGCGCTTCGTCCATCACGGCGGCTACGACACGATCGAGCAGACCTACGACGAGATCACCAACCATCTCGACGAGCGCTCGATCACGGCGGAGGATGCCTTCGTCGAGGAATATGTCCGCGACCCCGCGACGACGCCGGAGACGGGGCTGGCGACCTTCATCTACGTCTTCCCGAAGCAGAACTGAGGGCCAGGGCGCTGCTGGCGCCATGGGTCAGGGACCATCCGCACGCTCGCCTTGCACAGGCGCAATGTCTGGGCGGTAGCGCCGGAACCCTCAACGCCTATCTTGCCGTCAACACGACGCAACGGGCGTCGGCAGGAGGCTCGCCATGTCCCCCAACGGCATTCATCACGTCACCGCCATTTCCGGCCCGGCCCGCCGCAACCTCGCCTTCTACACCGAGGTCCTGGGGCTGCGGCTGGTCAAGAAGACCGTCAACTTCGACGATCCCGGCACCTACCATCTCTACTTCGGTGACGCGGCCGGCAGCCCCGGCACCATCCTGACCTTCTTTCCGTGGGAACATGCGGCGCCCGGGCGACTGGGCATCGGCCAGACGCAGGAGACGGTCTTCCGCGTTCCGGAAGGGGCGCTTGGGTGGTGGACGCACCGCTTCGTCGAGAAGGGCGTGCCGCACGAGACCATCGCGAAGCGCTTCGGCGAGTCGGTCCTCGCCTTCCGCGATCCGGACGGCATGCGCCTCGCCCTCGCCTGCGTGCCCGGCAGCGGCGGCGAGCCGGCCTGGACCGGTGGCGGCGTCCCCGCCGAACATGCGATCCGTGGTTTCCACGGCGTCTCGCTGCTCATCGAGAAGGGCGAGGCGACGGGCGCGATCCTCAGCGATGTCTTCGGCTTCGGACAGGAGGCGACCGAGGGCTCCGTCACCCGCTACCGCGTGCCGGGCAATCCGGTCGGCGGCATCGTCGACATCCGCGCGGCGGGCGGTTTCCTGCCTGGTCGCGAGGGGGCCGGCTCGGTCCATCACATCGCGTTCCGGGCGGCCGACGATGCCGCGCAGGCGGCGATGGTGGAGCGGCTGAGGACGCAGCACGGCCAGCGTGTCACCGAACAGCGCGATCGAAACTACTTCCGCTCGGTCTATTTCCGCGAGCCGGGCGGCGTGCTGTTCGAGATCGCCACCGACGCGCCCGGCTTTGCGGTGGACGAGCCGGCAGAGACGCTGGGTGAGGCCCTGAAACTGCCTCCGCAATACGAGGCGCAGCGCGCCCGCATCGAGGCGCTCCTCCCCGCCCTCGACTGACGCCACCGACTGAACAGGCGTCGTGCCCTGAGGGGCATGGCGCCTTGCCCCCGATCCGGAGATTCCGCCATGTCCACCGTCGCCGGCCATCCTGCCGACTTCATCCATCGCTTCGTGCCCGGCAACCGGGCCGACGCAACGCCGCTCCTCCTGCTGCATGGAACGGGAGGCGACGAGACCGACCTCCTGCCGCTCGGCCAGATGATCGCGCCGGGCGCTACGCTGCTGTCGCCGCGCGGCCGGGTGCTCGAGAACGGCATGCCGCGGTTCTTCCGCCGGCTGGCGGAGGGCGTCTTCGACCACGAGGACGTTGTGCGCCGGGCGCACGAACTGGCGGATTTCGTCTCCGGCGCTCAGGCCCGGCACGGCCTGGCCCCGCCTATCGCCGTCGGCTTCTCGAACGGGGCGAACATTGCCGCGGCGATGATGATGCTGCGACCGGACGTCCTCGCCGGGGCCGTGCTCATCCGCGCCATGGTGCCGCTGCCCGACCCGCCGCAGGCGGATCTCTCGGGCAGGCCGGTGCTGATCCTGTCGGGCGCCATGGACCCGATCGTACCGGAGGCGGATGCCACCCGTCTGGCGGGCCAGTTGACCGCGGCCGGCGCCACCGTGACGCACGAGGTCCTGCCCGCAGGTCACGGCCTCACCCAGGCCGACGTGACGCTTGCCCGCCGCTGGCTGGCGGACCACGGCTGAGCCACGAACGACAAAGGCCGCGCCCGTTCCGGCGCGGCCTCGGACGCTCGGAAAACGGTGCCGTGCTCAGCGCGTGACCATCACCGGGGCGCCGACGCTGACGCGGTTCATCAGGTCGACAACATCCTCGTTCAGCATGCGAAAGCAGCCGAAGGAGGCAGCGGTTCCAACCGAGCGGCGCATGCTGGCCGAGGTGCCGTGAATGGCGTATTCGCCGCCGGCGAGGGTCAGCGCGCCCTCACCCATCGGATTGTTGGCCGCGCCGCCCGGAATGAGATCCGGCAGGTTGGGATTGGCGCGCCGGACGACGGCCGGCGGCGACCAGGCCGGGCGGACGTGCCGGCCATTGATGACCGTGCGTCCCTCCCACTGCTCGGAGGCACGACCCACCGCCACCCGGTAGCGGATGGCCGTGCCGTCGCCCTGCACGAGATAGAGACGCCGCTCGGAATTGCGGATGATGATGGTTCCCGGTTCGGCACTGGCATTGAACCGCACCACCTCGCGGGCCTCTGCGCCCTGCGGGGCCAACATACCGGCCACCGCACACACAACAACAACCGTTGCGGCCAGTGGCCGCCCCCATGCAAATCCCATGACCCTCTCCCAAGCCGCCCTTTCCACCCGGCGGAAACGCGCCGAGAAAGCGGGCTGATCGGTTTCTCTTCAGTTGCCGAGTGAAGAAAATCCGCGGCGAGAGTCAACGAGTCCTTGCGTTGCGGAAGGCAGCTTTTGCCGGGCTGTTGCGGCCCGGCAACGCCATGCCCCATGAGCCTTACGAACGATTCACCACACTGGTCGTTCACCGCGCGTCAACCATGTCCCTCAACCGGATCACGACGCTCCCGGCACACGATGTCCCCAGCAGACGAGGGAGGGCATCGGATGCGCATCAGGCTGGAGCAGGGCGTGAGGCTTCCGGACGGCCGCACCCGGTCCGCCGTGCTTGCCCTCATGGCCTTTTCGACCATCGTCATGCTTGCCTCGACCCTCGTCTTGACAATCGCCGGGCGCGCCTATCCGACCGATGCGGAACTGCGGTCGACGATGACGGCAGAGACCGCTGCCGAGCCGCCGCCTGTCTGGCGTACCGTCGCGACCCGGCACGGCGGCTTCGACGTCGATGCACCGCGCTGGAAGCCGCTGGGGATGGAGACCACCCATCTGCGTCGTTCCGACGGCCTGTCGCGCGAGCTCTTCATGTTCGGCGCCGCCGGCGACGACCGCCGCCATGCCGCACTGGTGGTCGATCGCGGTGACCTGCCCGCGGCCACCGCCGCCCAGGACATCGCTGCGATCGCCGCCGACATCGGCGCCACGCTTCGGGTCGCCCCCAACCCGCTGCCGCTCGCCACGAAGTTCGGCCCGATGGCCTCCGCCGACGTGACCTTCGACACCGAGAATGGCCAGAAGGCATGCCTCGGCTTCTCGCTCCACGCGCCCGAAGCGGAGCTGCGCCTTGCCGGCTGGGTGTGCAACAGCGGCCCCGAGATCGTCAGCCGCCAGGAAGCCTCCTGCTTCATCGACCGCCTCTTCGCCGTGGGGCTGCGCGACGGCGCCGCCGCGAGCCTCTTCGCAAAGGCCGAGCTCGCCCGCCAGCCCTGCCCGGCGCAGTCCGCCGCAAGCCCCGCGTCACCGGCCGTCTCCGACTCGCGCGGGCGTCCGGCTCCCCTGCGCTTCACGCGGCTCTGAGCGTCGCGGGAGAAACCGGCACGGCCGATTAACTGCCGGTTAACCATAATTCGCCAAGGTCTCCGCCAACACAGGTGGAGGAGGCTGACATGGCCATCGGTCAGATCGGCGCCGGCGCAATCGGCACATCGGGCGAGCGGACCGCAGGAACATCCTCGGCCAGCGCGGTGCGTCCCGCATCGACGGCGCCGCGCACCAAGGTCGCCAACGTCACGGTGACGCTGTCGCCGGAGGCCCGACAGCACCTGTCGCGCATGGAAGGCTATACGGCCACCATCGGCACGTCGAAGCAGCCGAAGCAGATGGCGAAACCCGGCATCAACATCGATTTCAGGACCTGAGTCCCGGCCAGGCGGGCCCGCTCCCGCCGGCTCCGCCCGCGCGCCGCGGCCACCTCAGCCGGCCAGGTGCTGCAGTTCCTTGATGATCGCGTCGCCCATCGCCGCCGTGCCGATGACATGGGTGTTGTCGGACTTGATGTCCGCGGTCCGCAGGCCGCTCGCCAGTACGTTGGTGATGGCCTTGTCGAGCATGTCGGAGGCCTCGATCGCCTTGAACGAATAGCGCAGCGCCATCGAGAAGGACGAGACCGTCGCGATCGGATTGGCAGCGCCCTTGCCGGCAATGTCGGGGGCCGAACCGTGGACCGGCTCGTAGAGCGCCTTGCGCTTGCCGGTCGCCGCGTCCTCGGCGCCGAGCGAGGCCGAAGGCAGCATGCCGAGCGAGCCCGTCAGCATGGCCGCAACGTCGGAGAGGATATCGCCGAAGAGGTTGTCGCAGACGATGACGTCGTACTGCTTCGGCCAGCGCACCAGCTGCATGGCGCAGTTGTCGGCGAGCACGTGCTCGAGCTCGACCTCGGGGAACTCGGCCTTGTGCACGCGGGTGACGACCTGCTTCCACAGCACGCCCGACTTCATGACGTTGTGCTTCTCGGCCGAGGAGACCTTGTTGCGGCGGGTCTTCGCCAGCTCGAAGGCGACGCGGCTGATCCGCTCGATCTCGGAGGTGGTGTAGAGCTGCGTGTCGACGGCGCGCTGCTGGCCGTCCTCCAGCGTCACGATCTCCTTCGGCTCGCCGAAATAGACACCCCCGGTGAGTTCGCGGACGATGAGAATGTCGAGGCCTTCCACCACCTCGGTCTTCAGCGACGAGGCCGCGGCCAGCGCCGGAAAACAGATGGCGGGGCGCAGGTTGGCGAAGAGCCCGAGATCCTTGCGCAGGCGCAGCAGGCCCGCCTCGGGACGCTTCGAATAGGGCACGTCCGCCCATTTCGGGCCGCCCACGGCACCGAACATGACCGCGTCGGCGGCCTGGGCCAAGGCCATGTCGGCGTTGGAAATCGCCTCGCCATGGGCGTCATAGGCGGTGCCGCCGACGAGGCCGCGTTCCGTCTCGAAGCTCGCGACACCCTGTCTGCCGAACCAGGCCACCACCTTCTCGACCTCGGCCATGACTTCCGGGCCGATGCCATCGCCGGGCAGGATGAGAAGCTTGTGCGTCGCCATGGTCGTGTCCTCGTTGAGCGTGGGCGCGCTCTACCGCGCCCGGCCGGATGAGGGCAAGGCCCCAAACGCATGAGGGCGCGCCGGTGGCGCGCCCTCACAGGATTCATCGGGCGGGACGATCACTCCGCCGCGGGCGTCTTCTCGCCGGAGGCATCGACCGGATCGTCCTCGACCCGGGGCGTGCGGCGCTTGCGGACGCGCGGCGCCGGGGCATCGCGCTCGCCGGTCACGACAGGCGCAACCACGGCGCCGCCGGTGATGAAGGACGGCAGGCCGATGCCCGCATCCTCCTCGCGCGCGACCTCACGCACCGGGGAGACGGGCGGGGGGCCCGACGGACCCTCCGGCGCGTCGTCGCCGATCTCGCGGCGGGCCTGACGCTCGGCAAACCGCTCGGCGCGACGGCGCTCGAAGCGTTCACGGCGGCTCTCGAAGGGCCGGCCATCATTGCGCTGACCCTCGCGCGGGAAGCCTCCCTCGCCTTCAGGACCGGCGGCGCCGAGATCAGGCTGGTCGCCGGCTACGGGGTCGTGCTGGGGACGCGGGCGGTCCTGCCGATCCGGACGGTCCTGCCGATCCGGACGGTCCTGCCGGTCCGGGCGGTCCTGACGATCCTGGAAACGCTGGCCCCCTCCCGGGAAACGATCGCCGCGGTTCTGACCCTGGAAATCGCGCGGGCCGCCACCGAAGTCGCGCTGGCCCTGATAGTCACGCTGGCCGCCACCGAAGTCGCGCTGACCCTGGAAATCGCGCTGGCCCTGATAGTCCCGTTGTCCGCCGCCGAAGTCGCGCGGCGGCTGGGGCGGGGGTTCAGGCTTCGCCACAACCGGCGATTCGAAGCGCTTGTCGAACGGCGAGGCGAAATCGTCGTCGTCCTCATCCTCGCCCTCGTCGTCCGCCTGCTGGCCCTCGACACGGGGCATCTGCTGCTGGCGAAGCGCCTCCTGGGCGGCGGCGATCAGACGGAAGTAGTGCTCGGCGTGCTGGAGATAGCTCTCGGCCGAGACGGGGTCACCGGACGAATGGGCATCGCGGGCGAGCTGAAGATATTTCTCCGCGACGTGCTGGGCCGTGCCCCTGATCTTTACGTCCGGTCCGTTGGATTCGTAGCTCCGCGAGAGCGGGTTCGGACCCTTGCCGCCGCCGCGGTTGTTGCGGCCGCGCATGCGCTTGTTGTTGCTGTTTCTCATGTCGGTCCTTTATCGACCTCCTCAAGCGGAGCCCGCGTCCAGGCGGTGCATCCGGGTCCTTCGGCCCATCGCAGGCAGAGCACTCAGGCTCTCCAGCCCGGCCTTGCCGCAAGCGGCAGATCAGCGATCTTCAGGGTTCGGGGCGACGACATCCGGTCATGCCCCGCGCGCATCCTGTGCGCCTCGTCCTTCATTCGGGATCGGATCAAGGCGCCCCTCGCGCCTGCCTCCGACGTGCCAAACCCCACCAGACCTGTTTGATGTTGCGTTCGACGCGCGGAGAAAACCCCGGACCGCTTCGAATCTTGTTGGCTAGCATTATCCGGTCCGCGGGCGGATTCCAAGTGGATTCTCCGCCTGTCCCCAGTGGGCCTCACGGCGCGGGATTGCCCCGCAGCTGGTGGACGGCATCGATCGCCGCGAGCGTTTCCGCCGAAAGCGTGGCTTCCCCGGCATCGATAGCCGTCTTCAGTTGTGCCATCGACGTGGCGCCGATGATGGCCGACGTCACGAAGGGCCGGCTGACGACGAAGGCGATGGCAAGCACCGCCGGATCGATGCCGGCCTGGCGCGCGATCGCCAGATAGTCCCTGATGGCCGGCTCGGAGCCGGGCTTCTGGTAGCGCTGCTGGCGGTCGAACAGCGTCACCCGCGCGCCGGGCGGACGGGCGCCGTCGAGATACTTGCCTGTCAGAAACCCCTGCGCCAGCGGCGAATAGGCGAGCAGCCCCACCTGCTCGCGCAGCGAGACTTCGGCCAGAGCGGTCTCGTAGGTGCGGTTCAGGAGGTGATAGGCATTCTGCACGGACTGGACGCGCGGCAGGCCGCGCGCCGCGCTCTCCCTGAGGAACGACATGGTCCCCCAGGCGCTCTCGTTGGACAGGCCGATGAAGCGCACCTTGCCGGCCTTGACGAAGTCGCCCAGCACGTCGAGCTGCTCGGCGATCGCGGTTTCGTCGTCGCGGGGCTTCCACAGCTCGGCGTCGAAACGGGTCGGGTTGGCGCCGAACGGGGCCGGACGATCCGGCCAGTGCAGCTGGTAGAGATCGATGTAGTCGGTGCCGAGCCGCGTCAGGCTCTGGTCCAGCGCCGTCTGCATCTGGACCCGGTTCAGCCGGGTCGGCGCGCCGTCCGGGCGCAGCCAGTCCATCTGGCCGGCGCCGGCGACCTTCGAGGCCAGAACGATGTCGTCGCGCCGGCCGCGCTTCCTGAACCAGGAGCCGATGATGCGCTCGGTGGAGCCGTAGGTCTCCCGCTTCGGCGGCACCGCATACATCTCGGCGGTATCGAAGAAGGTGATGCCGCGCGAGACGGCATAGTCCATCTGCTCATGCCCCTCCGCCTCGCTGTTCTGCTCGCCGAAGGTCATGGTGCCGAGGCACACGACGGGCACGTTGATGCCGGTGCGGCCGAGGGGACGGGTCTGCATGGGAAAGCCGATCGCTTCGAGGAATGCGCGTGGTTAGGAGGACGTCGGCCAGCCGTCAACCGCCGCGCCGGGATCGCACCTGTGCGACGAGTTCCTCGACCCTCGGCAGGATGCGGGCGACGATCGCATCGACGCCGCGGGCATTGGGATGCATGCCGTCGGCGAGGTTGAGCGACGCGTCGGCCGCCACGCCCTCGAGGAAGAAGGCGTCGAACAGCACGCCGTGCCTTGCCGCCAGCTCTGGGAAGATCGGATTGAAGGCGGCGGCGAACTGCGGCCCCATGTTGGGCGGCGCCAGCATGCCGCTGAGCAGCACCGCGATACCGCGCGCCTTCAGCCGCGTCAGAATCTCGTCGATGTTGCGCCGGGTGACGGCCGGGTCGATGCCGCGCAACGCATCGTTGGCGCCAAGCTCGACGATCACCGCATCGACGCCATCGCCGACCGCCCAGTCGAGCCGCTCCAGGCCGCCGGTGGAGGTATCGCCCGACACGCCGGCATTCTCGACGGTGACATTCAGCCCCTTCGCCCTCAGCGCTGCCTGCAGCTTCACCGGAAAGGCGTCGCCCGGCGGCAACTGGTAGCCCGCCGTCAGGCTGTCCCCCAGCGCGACAATGGCGATCGGCCTTGCCTGCTGGGCGCCTGCCGGGACCATTGCCGCAAGCAGGAGAGGGGCGAGGAGGCCGATCACGAAGTGTCGCACAGGGCTTGCCTTCCAAAAGTCCGAGACAATTGCCATCTAGGGTCGCGTGTGCACTGCCGCAACATGCGACCCTCAGGCGAAGCGACCGACAGACCCATGCCCGTTCCGACCCCGGTGCTTGCCGAAGCACACAACGCCATCGTCCTCGACCGCGTGGAGCTCTCGCTCGGCAGGGCGGCATCCCGCGTCCACATCCTGAAGGGGTTGTCGCTCACCATCGGCCGGGGCGAGTCGGTCGGGCTGGTCGGTCCCTCGGGCTCCGGCAAGTCGACCCTGCTGATGGTCATGGCGGGGCTCGAGCGGCCCGATTCCGGCACCGTCACGGTGGCCGGCACCGACATCACCCGGCTCGACGAGGACGCCCTGGCGCGCTTCCGCGGTCGGCATGCCGGCATCGTGTTCCAGTCATTCCATCTGATCCCGACCATGACGGCGCTGGAAAATGTCGCCGTGCCGCTGGAGCTGGCGGGCGACCGCCACGCCTTCGACAAGGCCGCCGACGAACTGGAGGCGGTCGGCCTCGGCGGGCGCCTCGACCATTACCCGACGCAGATGTCGGGCGGCGAGCAGCAGCGCACCGCGCTGGCCCGCGCGCTCTCGGTCAAGCCGGACATCCTGTTCGCCGACGAGCCGACCGGCAATCTGGACGAGACGACCGGGCGCACCATCATCGACCTCATGTTCGCCAAGCAGGCCGAGCGTGGGGCAACGCTGGTGCTGGTGACGCACGACCGGGCGCTGGCCGAGCGCTGCGACCGCGTCGTCAGGCTCCGCTCCGGCGTCATCGTCGAGGACGTCAGGACCGCGGAGCGCGTCGGGTGAGCAGCTTCGTCGCGCGGCCCGCCCGCTTTCCCACCGCGATCCGCCTCGGCCTGCGCGACCTGCGCGGCGGCGTCAGGGGCTTCGGCACCTTCATCGCCTGCATCGCGCTCGGCGTCGCGGCCATTGCCGGCGTGGGGTCCTTCGCGCGCGGGCTCGTCGAGGGCCTGCACCGCGAAGGCCGGGTCATCCTCGGTGCCGACGCCTCGTTCCAGGTGCTCCATCGCGAATTGCCCGAGGCCATTATCCGCGCGCTCGGCGAACGCGGCGTCGTCGCCACCATGGCGACAACCCGCGCCATGGCGCGAACGCCCGGAGAGGGGGACGCCGCGAAGTCCTCGCTCGTCGAGGTCAAGGCCGTCGATCCCGGGCTCTATCCCCTCGTCGGCACGCTCGAGACCGAGCCGGCACGCAGCTCGACCGAGGCGCTCGGCCCGGTGAACGGCCGGGATGGCGTGCTGGTGGAGCCGGCGCTGCTGGCGCGTCTCGATCTGAAGGTCGGCGACGAACTGGTGCTCGGCGACCTCGCCGTCCGGATCGCCGGGGTCATCCGCAGCGAGCCGGACCGCCTCGCCGGCGGCATCGGATTCGGCCCCCGCCTGATCCTGTCGCAGGATGCCTTCCGCCGCACCGGCCTGATCCAGCCGGGATCGCTGATCCGCTGGATGTACCAGCTCAGCCTCGGCTCCAGCCAGGCCAGCGATGCCGACCTGCGCCGGGTGATCGCCGACATGCGTGCCCGCTTTCCCGAGGCGGGCTTCGAGGTCCGCACCCGGATGAACGCCTCGCCGCAACTGACGACGCAGATCGAGCGCTTCTCGCAGTTCCTCACGCTCGTGGGCCTGACGGCCCTGCTGGTGGGCGGCGTCGGCGTGGCCAATGCGGTGGCGAGCCTCGTCGACCGCAAGCGCGACGACATCGCAACACTGAAGGCGCTCGGCGCGACGGGTGGCATGGTCTTCGCAGCGACCCTGACACAGGTCGGCCTGCTCGCCGTGGTGGGGACGATCATCGGGCTGGTGATCGGCTCCGCCCTTCCCTCGGCGGTGGTGGCGGCGTTCGGCTCGGCCATCCCCGTGCCCGTCGCCACTTCCGTGCAGCCTGGCGAATTGGCCACGGCGGCGGCCTATGGCTTCCTCGTCGCCCTCGCCTTCGCCCTCTGGCCCCTGGGCCGGGCCCATGACGTGCCGGTGTCCGCCCTTTTCCGCGACACGGTGGACGGCGAACGCCGCTGGCCGCGGGGCCGCTATCTGGCCCTGGTGGCGCTGACCCTGGCGGTCCTGGTGGCGCTGTCGGTCGCGACCTCCTTCAACCCGCGCCTCGCGATGGGCTTCATGGCCGGGGCCGCCGGGATCTTCGCGGCGCTCCGCCTCGTCGCCTCGGGCATCATGGCGGTGGCGGCGCGCCTGCCGCGGTCGCGGCGCACCAGCCTCAGGCTCGCCGTCTCCAACCTGCACCGGCCCGGTGCGCTGACACCCTCGGTCGTGCTCTCCCTCGGCCTCGGCCTGACGCTTCTCGCCGTCATCGCACTGGTGGACGCAAGCTTCCGCCGGCAGATCGAGGATGCGCTGCCGGCGCGCGCGCCCTCCTTCTTCTTCGTCGACATCGTCAACGCCCAGGCGGAGCGCTTCGACGCCTTCGTCGCCGAGAAGGCGCCGGGGGCGGATCTCTACCGCGTGCCCATGCTGCGGGGGCGTTTCGTCAGGCTCGGCGGACGACCGGTGGAGGAGATCCGCGCCCGCGACGACATCGCCTGGGCCCTGCGCGGCGACCGTGGCATCACCTATTCGGCGACCGTTCCGAAGAACTCCCGCGTCGTCGAGGGCGAATGGTGGCCCGCCGATTATGCCGGACCGCCGCTCGTCTCCTTCGACCAGCGCATGGGCCAGGGCTTCGGGCTGAAGATCGGCGACGAGGTGACCGTCAATGTGCTGGGGCGCAACATCACGGCGCGGATCGCGAACTTCCGCCAGATCCAGTGGGACAATCTTGGCATCAACTTCATCGTCGCCTTCTCGCCCAACACGTTCCGCGGCGCGCCGCATGCCCATCTGGCAACGCTGACCTATGCCGGCCAGACCACGGCGGCCGAGGAGATCGCCCTGCTGCAGGCGGTCGCGGCCGCCTTCCCGGCGGTCACGACGGTCAGGGTCAAGGACGCGCTCGAGGCTGTCGGCCAGCTTGCGACCCAGATCGCCACCGGCATCCGCGGCGCCAGCATCGTGACCCTGGTCGCCGCCATCCTCGTGCTGGCCGGCGCGCTCGCGGCCGGCCACCGGGCCCGGGTCTACGACGCGGTGATCCTCAAGACGCTCGGGGCGAGGCGCGCCATGCTGATCGGCACCTACGCCACTGAATATGCCCTGCTCGGCACCGTCACAGCCCTGTTCGGCCTCGCGGCGGGATGCGTCGCGGCCTGGGTTGTGACGACGCAGGTGATGAACATCCCCTTCGCCTTCGCACCGCTCCAGGCACTGGGCATCATCGTCCTCGCCATCGTACTGACGGTCGGATTCGGGCTCGTCGGCACCTGGCGGGCGTTGGGGGAAAAACCGGCTCCGGTGCTGCGCAACATGTGAGGCCAGGGACTCCCCTCCGGCACTCCGGCGAACAGGCCAGCACTTGCGACAAAGAGCCGCTAAGTCCTGATTTTACTGGGTTTGGGCGGTTCGGGGCCTTGTGTCCGCCACAGGCTCATCCATATTGCAGCGCGGAGGGTGGATCATCGACAGGTCCGCCTCAAGGGGAAAGCCAGAGGTTCTTCCATGTCTCATTACGATCCGAATGCCCAAGCCTACGGTGGCTACGGACAGGGTTATGGCTATGGCCAGCCCACGGCGATCCAGCAGGCGCAGATCGACCAGGGTCTGCGGTCCTACATGGTCGGCGTCTACAACTACATGATGATCGGCCTCGCCATCACCGGCCTCGCCGCGCTCGGCATCTACATGCTGTCCGTCACCGGCGACGCCAACCTCGCGGCGCGCACGGCGCGCGGCGCCATGGCGATCCGCAGCGGCCAGTACCTGACGCCCTTCGGCGCCTTCCTGTTCGCGAGCTGGTTCAAGTTCGTCGTCATCCTCGCCCCGCTCGGCGTGGTGATGCTGCTGTCTTTCCGCGCCGATCGCCTTAGCGCCCCGGCCGCGCAGATGACCTTCTGGCTCTATGCGGCGCTGGTCGGCGTCTCGATGACGACCATCCTGCTCGTCTATGCCCACACCTCGGTCGCCCGCGTGTTCTTCATCACGGCCGCCTCGTTCGGTGCGCTGTCGCTCTGGGGCTACACGACCAAGCGTGACCTCTCCGGCATGGGCACTTTCCTGATGATGGGCCTGTTCGGCCTGATCATCGCCTCGCTGGTCAACATCGGCATCGCGGCCTTCACCGGCACGCCGTCCACCATGCTGCAGTGGATCATCTCGGTCGTCGGCGTCCTGGTCTTCGCGGGCCTCACCGCCTACGACACCCAGAACATCAAGAACGAGTACATCTACAGCCTGGCCTATGCGAACGACGGTTCCATCGTCCAGAAGGCCGCCATCTTCGGCGCCCTGCAGCTCTACATGGACTTCGTCGGCATGTTCCAGTTCCTGATGTCCCTGCTGGGCTCGCGCGAGGAATAAGCGCCCGTCCGACACGGCATACGGCGTCCCCGCCATCCCAGAACCCCCGGCCTCACGGCCGGGGGTTTTTGTTTGGGCGGCGGCAACAGGGGAAACAGCCCCGCCGGGCGGACGACATGGTAGCGAGGCTGACATGGGCGATGGAGACGCACCACGTCCCGGAACCCGGAGATCATCATGTCCGCCCGCCGCAGCCTTGCCCTCGCAGGCCTCCTTGTCCTCTCGGTCACCGGTCTTGCGGGGGCGCGCGAGCTCGGCAGGGCCCCGAACCTGCGCATCCTCGGCTTCTCCGCCGATGGCCGGTATTTCGGCCTCGAACAGGACGGAGGCGACGGCGTCAACGAGAAGGGCGCCTTCGCCGTCGATGTCGCCGACGCGACGACAGGCCGCTCCGCCCGCGGCTTCCCGCGCGGGGTCACGCAGGTCGCCTGGGACAGCGAGGCGCAGGATCCGCGCCGGGCCGCCATGCGCGGCTTCCGCTTCAGTGAGGACGACGAGACCAGCGCCTCGACCGAGGCGGTCCGTCGCTGGACGCGCGGCGTGACGCGCCGGCCGCTTCAGGCGCTGCGGCTGACCGATCCGGGACGCCGGCTCGGCGGCTTCGCCCTGACCGACATCTCCGAAGTCTCGGGCCCGGTGCGGGTGATGGACGAACCCGACCTCATCGGCGCCCATCCCGGCACGGCGATGAAGTACACGGTGACCGCTGGCATGCCGGTCCCCGAGGACCCGGACCTCGCCTGCCGCGAACGCGAGCGGAGCGAGGCCCATACGCTGACCATCACGCTGAAGCCGGACATCCCCTCCTGGGACCCCGAGGCGGCAACGCGCGCGCCCGACGCGTTCCGCGAGCGGAGCGTCGCCCTGCCCTTCATCCTGCCGCCGAAGACCTGCTTCCATGCCGCGCGGGTGACGGACGTCTATCGCAACGAAAGCGGACGCAGCATCGCGGTGGTGGTGGCGGTGACCTTCGACGTCGGCTTCACCGACTCCGCCGAATACCACGCGACCGTCTTCGCGCTCGGCCGCGACTGAGGACCTTGGCGTCAGGCCGGCCTGAACACCAGGGCGCGGGGAATGGCCGAGAGGTCGGACCGCAGCCCGACCAGCCGGAAGCCGTTCGCCGCGGCGATCCCGACCACGTCCGGCGCCTGACCCATGCCGATCTCGACAACGACATGCCCGCCCTGTGCCAGAAGCCGCCCGGCGTCGGCGAAGATGGCGCGGTAGGCATCGAGCCCATCGTCACCACCATCGAGGGCGAGACGGGGATCGTGCAGCGCGACCTCCGGTTCAAGACGATCGCATTCCGCGGAAGGGATGTAGGGCGGGTTGGAGACGATGAGGTCGAACGCTCCGTCGAGCCCCTCGGTCCAGCGCCCCGCCCGGAAGATGGCGCGGCCGGCGAGGCCGAGCGCCGCAGCATTCGCCTCGGCCGCAGCAAGGGCTTCCCCGGACAGATCGACACCCACGCCGGTCGCGTGAGGACGCTCGCTGAGGACCGCCAGAAGGATGGTGCCGGGCCCGACCCCGAGATCGAGCACCCGGGCCGATGCGCCGGGCGCCAGAAGCGCCAGCGCAGCCGCGACGATCGCCTCCGTGTCGTCGCGCGGGATCAGACAGGCCGGGTTCAGCGCGAGGTCGAGCCCGTGGAACTCGCCATGGCCGGTGATCCGGGCGAGAGGCTCGCGGGCAATCCGGCGCTCGAGCAGCCCGTCGAACCGGCCGGCCTGCTCGGCATCGAGGCAGCCGGAAGCCGCGGCGGTGGGCAGGGCGATGTCGATGCCCGAGGCGATCTTCAGGAGCAGGCGTGCTTCCAGTGCGGCGTCGTCGACGCCGGCGGCGACGAGGCGCCCCGCAGCAAGCCGGCGCGCCTCGGCAAAGGGGGTTCCGGCCGTGATCACGCCGCGCCCTCGGCGGCCAGCAGGCTCGCCTGGTGGTCGGCGATGAGGGCATCGATGATCTCGCCGAGCGCCGTACCGGCCATGATCTCGGGCAGCTTGTAGAGCGTCAGTTCGATGCGGTGGTCGGTGACGCGCCCCTGCGGGAAGTTGTAGGTGCGGATGCGCTCGGACCGGTCGCCGGAACCGACCTGCAGCTTGCGGTCCTCGGCGCGGGTCGCGGCGAGGCGGCGACGCTCCTCGTCGAAGATGCGCGAGCGGAGAATGGCCATGGCGCGGGCGCGGTTCTTGTGCTGCGAGCGCTCGTCCTGCACCAGCACGACCGTGTTGGTGGGGATATGGGTGATGCGGACCGCCGATTCCGTCTTGTTGACATGCTGGCCGCCGGCACCCTGGGCGCGCATGACGTCGATGCGGAGGTCGTCGTCGTTGATCGCGACATCGACCTCCTCGGCCTCCGGCAGGACCGCCACGGTGGCCGCGGAGGTGTGGATGCGCCCGCCCGATTCCGTGGCGGGCACGCGCTGGACCCGGTGCACCCCGCTCTCGAACTTCAGCTTCGCATAGGCGCCCGCGCCACGGATCTCGGCCACGACCTCCTTGAAGCCGCCGACCGTGCCCTCGCTGGCCGAGATCAGCTCCATGGACCAGCCCTGCAGCGCGGCATTGCGCTCGTACATGCGGAAGAGATCGCCGGCAAAGAGGGAGGCCTCGTCGCCGCCGGTGCCGGCGCGGATCTCCAGGATGGCGTTCTTGGCGTCGGCCGCATCCTTCGGCAGCAGCGCGAGACGCAGCTCATGCTCGAGGCGGGCGATCTTCTCCTCGAGCAGCGGCTTCTCGTCGTGGGCGAGAGCGGCCATCTCCCGGTCGGTCGCGGGGTCGGCGATGAGCTGCGCGAGATCGGCGAGTTCGGCCTGGGCCGCCCGATAGGCGGTGATCGCCTCCACCACCGGAGAAAGCTCGGAGAACTCGCGCGACAGGGCGACATAGCGCTCGCCCTCCACCCCCGCGGAGAGTTCGGCCTCCACGAGATCGCGGCGGACGACGAGGGCCTCGAGCTTGGCAACCGGCAGCATCAGAGGGTCACGCCCTCGGCTTCGGCGAAGTCACGCAGGCGCTGGCGGATGGAGGATCCCTGCCTGGGATGATCGATCAGGTCGTCGAGCATGGCGGCGAACCGGCCGAGATCGAGGTCCAGCAGCATGGACTTCACCGGTCCCATGGCGGCGGGCGACAGCGACAGCGAGCGGTAGCCGAGCCCGGCGAGGGCCATGGCCTCGAGCGGACGCGAGGCGAGCTCGCCACAGAGCGTCACCAGCTTGCCGTGCTCGTGCCCCTTGCGCGCCAGGGTGCGCAGGGCCCGGAGGATCGGCGGCGTCATGACGTCGAAGCGGTTGGCGACGCGGTTGTTGCCGCGGTCGACGGCGAACATGAACTGCACGAGGTCGTTGGAGCCGACCGACAGGAAATCCACCCGCGGCAGCAGCTCGTCGAGCTGGAACAGCAGCGCCGGCACCTCCACCATGACGCCGATCTGGACCCGCTCGGGCATGCGGTGATCATGGCGGCGCAGGTGGGTCAGCTCGCGCTCGACGATGGCCTTGGCGGCGTCGAACTCCTCCACCGCGGCCACCATCGGGAACATGATGCGCACCTCGCGGCCGGCACCGGCCCGCAGCATGGCCCGCACCTGGCTGCGCAGCAGGCCGGGGCGGTCGAGGCCGAGGCGGATCGCCCGCCAGCCCATGGCCGGGTTCTCCTCCTGGATGACCTCCATGTAGGGCAGGACCTTGTCGCCGCCGATGTCGAGGGTGCGGAAGGTGACAGGGCGATGGCCCGCTGCGTCGAGGACCTTGCGGTAGAGGTCGAGCTGCTCGGCGGTGCGCGGCAGCGCGTTCGCCACCATGAACTGCAGCTCGGTGCGGAACAGGCCGATGCCGTGGGCGCCGGTCTCCTCGAGGAACGGCAGGTCGACCATCAGGCCGGCATTGAGGTTCAGCTTGATCTCGACGCCGTCCCTGGTCACCGCCGGCAGATGGCGAATGGCGGCATACTGCGCCTGCCGCCGGGCGCGGAAGCGCACCTTCTCGGCATAGGCGTTCTCGACATCGCTGGTCGGCCGGAGATGGACCTCGCCGGTGGCGCCATCGATGATGATGGCATCACCCGGATCGGCCAGGCTGGTGACGTTCTCCGCCTGGCCGACGGTGGGGATGCCGAGGGCACGGGCGACGATGGCGACGTGGCTGGTTGCCCCGCCCTCCTCCAGAACGAGGCCGCGCAGGCGGGTGCGGTCGTAGTCGAGCAGGGCTGCCGGGCCCATGTGGCGGGCGACGACAATGGCATTGTCGGGGAGTTCCATGCGGACCTCGCCCTTCTCGCCGGTCAGCTGGCGCATCAGCCGGTTGGCGAGATCGTCGAGATCGTGCATGCGCTCGCGCAGATAGGGGTCGGTCTGGCGCATCATGCGGGCGCGGTTGTCCGACTGGACGCGCTCGACCGCCGCTTCCGCCGTGATGCCGGTGCCGATCGCCTCCTTCAGGCGGCGCACGAAGCCGCGGTCATGGGCGAACATCCGGTAGGCTTCGAGAATGTCCTTGTGTTCGCCGCCGCGGGCCACGTCCTCGTCGTCGAGCATGTGGTCGATCTCGGCGCGCAGCGCCTCGATCGCGGTCTCGAGCCTCACCATCTCGCGGTTGGGATCGTCGGCGATGAGCTTGGTGACCTGGATGCGCGGCTCGTGCAGCACCACGTGGCCGAGGCCGACGCCCTCCGCGAGACCCTCGCCGGGCAGATGCAGCGGCCGGCGGGCCGCCGGTTCCTGGCCCGGAGGGGCGAGCGCCGAGAGTTCGCCCGAGGCGATCATCTCGGCCAGCACCATCGAGGTCGTCTGCAGCGCCTCGACCTCGTCTTCCTCGTACCGGCGGTGAGCGCGGTTCTGCACGACGAGGACGCCGAGCGTATTGCCACCACGCAGGATCGGAACGCCAAGGAAGGAATGGAAGATTTCCTCGCCCGTCTCCGGCTTGAACGAGAAGGCGGGATGCTCCTGGGCGTCGGAGAGGTTGAGCGACTCGGCGGTCTGGGCGACCATGCCGACGAGACCCTCGCCGGCGCGCATGACCGTATGGTGGACCGCCTCGCGGTTGAGGCCCTGCGTCGCGTACAGCTCCAGCGTTGAGTCGACCCGCAGGACATAGACCGAGCACACCTCGGCCACCATGTTGGCCGCGATCAGCACCACGATCTTGTCGAGGCGTTCCTGCGCCGAGATCTGTTCCGCCATCACCTCGCGGAGGCGGCGGAGCAGAAGACGCGGTCCGCCGAATGCGGGACGCATCGGCATTGTCACGATCTGGGCGGTCTGCCCACTGTTGTGCACACGGAGCGGCGAGCCTGCGCCGCAGACGCCACCATTAAGGTCCGCGCCGCAGTTTGCAAAGCCGGTTGCGGGTCATCCCGGGCCGGATGACCCATGGTAAGGCCGTGGGACGCGGGAGGTCGGGTCCCGCGCCTCACCCCGCCTACTGCTTGTCGAGGCCGTAGAGCGTGTGCAGCGTGCGCGCTGCCAGCTCGGTGTAGGCCGCGTCGATGAGAACGGAGAACTTGATCTCCGAGGTCGTGATGGCGCGGATATTGATGCCCTTGTCGGCCAGGGCCCTGAATGCCTTCGCCGCAACGCCCGCGTGCGAGCGCATGCCGACGCCGATACAGGACACCTTCACCACGTCGGAGGCTGTCTCCAGCGCCTTGAAGCCGATGGCGTCCCTGGCGTCCATGAGCACGTGACGGGCGCGCTCCAGTTCGGCGCCGGGGCACGTGAACGTGATGTCGGTGGTCGCGCCATCGGACGAGACGTTCTGGACGATCATGTCGACATTGATGTTGGCCTCGGCGAGCGGGCCGAAAATCGCGGCGGCGACGCCCGGCTTGTCGGCGACGGCGCGCACGCTCACCTGGGCTTCGTCCTTCGAGAAGGCGATGCCGGTCACGACCTGCTTTTCCACGATTTCCTCCTCGTCACAGATGAGCGTGCCGCTCTGCGGATTGTCCGGATCGTCGAAGGAGGACCGGACATAGGTGCGCACGCCATGGATCATCGACAGTTCGACGGAGCGGACCTGCAGGACCTTGGAGCCCAGCGAGGCCATCTCCAGCATCTCCTCGAAGCCGACCTTGTCGAGGCGGCGGGCCTTCGGGACGATGCGCGGATCGGTGGTGTAGACGCCGTCGACGTCGGTGTAGATGTCGCAGCGCTCCGCGCCGATGGCGGCGGCGACGGCCACGGCCGAGGTGTCCGATCCGCCGCGGCCGAGCGTCGCGATGCGGCCTGTCTCCTGGGTCACGCCCTGGAAGCCGGAAATGACCGCGACCTCGCCGGCCGCGAAGGCCGCGTCGAGATTGGCCGAGGGGATGTCGGCGATGCGGGCGACAGAGTGGGCCTCGTCCGTGATGATGGGGATCTGCCAGCCCTGCCAGGAGCGCGCCTTGATGCCCATGGCATTGAGCACGATCGCCAGTAGTCCGGAGGTCACCTGCTCGCCGGAAGCGACGACGGCATCATATTCGGCGAGATCGTAGAGAGGCGCCGCGTCCTTGCACCAGGCCACGAGCTCATTCGTCTTGCCCGACATGGCGGACACGACCACGGCCACCTGATAGCCGGCCGCAACCTCGCGTTTGACGTGACGCGCGACGTTCTTGATGCGGTCGACGTTGGCGACGGAGGTTCCGCCGAACTTCATCACGAGGCGAGGCATGGCTTGAGGCAATCCGGCGCGACAGGCGCCATTGGGTCAAAAAGGCGCGTATGCATAACGGCCGATCGGATGTAAGGCAACGCGCAGTGCATCAGCATTTCGAATGCCAAGGATCGGCAGCCATGAGCCCGACCGGACCAGCCACCGCGACGACACTTGATCCCGCCGAGGTCGAGAAATTCTCCCGCCTTGCCGCCGAATGGTGGAACCCGGTGGGCAAGATGGCCGTGCTGCACAAGTTCAATCCGGTGCGGCTGTCCTATATCCGCGAGGCGGCCTGCGACCGGTTCGGGCGCGACCGGACGGCGCTCGAGGCGCTGGCGGGGCTGAAAGTGCTCGACATCGGGTGCGGGGGCGGGCTGCTCTGCGAGCCCTTGGCCCGGATGGGCGCCTCGGTCACCGGCATCGACCCGGCGCAGACCAATGTCGAGACGGCGAAGCTGCATGCGGCGGACTCCGGCCTTCCGGTAGACTATCGTTGCACGACGGCGGAAGACCTCGCGGCCGCGGGCGAGCGCTTCGACATCGTCCTCGCCATGGAGGTGGTCGAACATGTCGCCGATGTCGCACTCTTCGTCGAAGCCTGCGCGATGCTGGTGAAGCCCGGCGGCCTGCTGTTCATGGCCACCCTCAACCGCACCCTGAAGAGCTACGCCCTCGCCATCGTCGGCGCCGAATATGTGCTGCGGTGGCTGCCGCGCGGCACCCATGAATGGGACAAGTTCGTCACGCCGGAGGAACTGGCGGCGGCCATGACCGCGCCCGGCCTGACCGTGACCGACCGCCGCGGCGTCCGCTACGACATCCTGCGCGACCGCTGGACGGAGACCGGCGACCTCTCGGTCAACTACATGATGACCGCCGCCCGGCCCGCCTGAGACCGCGGCGTCTTGGGCACTGGACGGGCGCTGCACGGGTGTTAACGTGACGCCATGCGCCGTGCGGCCGTCCTCTTCACCGCGATGGTCACCGCCGCCCTCGAGGCGGCGGCGCAGCCTGCCGACGCGCCCCGTCGCATCCCCTTCACGCCCGGGCCGCCGGTGAGCCTGCCGCCCTGCACCTGCCGGGCCGAGGGACGCAGCTGGCTGGTCGGCGACAGCATCTGCCTGAAGACTCCCAATGGCGAGCGGCTCGCCATCTGCACAACCGATGAGAACGTGACGACGTGGCGTATATCGCCAGTCCCGTGCGCCACCTCTTCTTTGCCGCTTTGGAGATCAGCCGGATTGACGCAACGAAACGCTCGTTGATTGTACAAAGGGGGCTGTGCAGCCCAGAAATTCCGAGTTACGCTTTTCTTGGCTCTCGGATCCGGGCGGCACGGATCTGGCGACGGTCCGGCCTCGTTTTGGGTCCGGGGCATTGCGGATATTCCTGGTCCGGAGCCCGAGGCAGGTTCGCAATCGTGCGGAACCGGCAGTGCATTCGGAAAGGCTGACCGGCATGTCGATGACGGGGACCGTCAAGTTCTTCAACACGGAAAAAGGCTACGGCTTCATCAAACCCGACGATGGTGGCAAGGACATTTTCGTCCATATCTCGGCCGTCCAGCGTTCGGGACTGGCAAGTCTGGCGGAGGGGCAGAAACTGTCGTTCGAACTGGAGCCCGACAAGCGCGGCAAAGGTCCGAAGGCAGTGAATCTCGCAGTTCGCGGCTGAGCGGTCGCAAGCGGCGACATTCCGCACGCGGTCCCCGCGTGAGCAGTGAATCATTGCTGCTTCGCTGAGCGCCCTCCCCCTGGTGTGATGCCCTGCGGCGAGGTGCCGATTTCATCGGCGCCCGACATGAGCTAGATCGTGCTCATGAGACAGGACCAGATGTCACCCGATCGTACCGCCCTTCTGATTGCCGGAGGCGGCCTCGCCGGCCTCTCCCTCGCAGTCGCCGTCAAGACCGCACTCGGCTCTGCCTTTTCCGTCATCGTCGCCGACCCGACCATCGCAGACCCGCCCGCCGACCATGGCCGCGCCTCGGCCTTCGCAGCGGCTGCGCGCCGCATGTTCGAGACAATGGGCGCCTGGGACGAGATCGCGCCCGCGGCGCAGCCCATCCTCGAGATGATCGTCACCGACAGCCGGACGCTCGATGTCGTCAGGCCGGTCTTCCTCACGTTCGCCGGCGATGTCGCCCCTGGCGAACCTTTCGCCCACATGGCGCCCAATGCCACGGTCACCCGCGCGCTGTGGAACCGGGCGCGGGCGCTGGGCGTGGAGATGAGGCCGACGTCCGTCAGCGCCTTCGAGGCCGGGCCGGCGTCGACTCAGGTCAGGCTGGGCGACGGAACGAGCCTCACGGCCGGCCTTCTCGTCGCCTGCGACGGGGGAAAATCCCGCCTGCGCGAACTCGCCGGAATCCGCACGGTCGGCTGGGACTATGGCCAGTCCGGCGTCGTCTGCACGGTCGGCCACGAATACGACCACGAGGGGCGCGCCGAGGAGCACTTCCTCCCCGCAGGTCCCTTCGCCATCCTGCCGCTGACGGGGCGCCGGTCATCCATCGTGTGGACGGAGGAGACGGGCCGCGCCGAGCGGCTGTGCCGGCTGCCGTCCGAACTCTTCCTCGACGAGCTGGAGGCGCGCTTCGGGCATCGTCTCGGCGAGATCGCCGTGCTGGACAGGCCTGCCGCCTATCCACTCGGGCTGAAGGTGGCGCGGGACTTCGTCGCCGACCGCCTCGCCCTCGTCGGCGACGCGGCCCATGTCATCCACCCTATCGCCGGCCAGGGCATCAACATGGGCTTCCGCGACGTGGCGGCGCTCGCCGAGTGCATCGCCGACGCGGCCCGTCTCGGTCTCGACCATGGCTCGCCGGACGTGCTGGCGCGCTACCAGCGCTGGCGGCGTTTCGACACGGCGGTGATGGGGATGGCGACGGACGGGCTCAACCGGCTTTTCTCCAACGGGTCGCAACCGCTGCGCGCCGTCCGCGATTTCGGCCTCGGCCTCGTCGATCGCCTCCCGGCGGTCAAGGGCTTCTTCATCCGCCAGGCCGCCGGCATCACCGGGGATGTCCCGAAGCTGCTGCGCGGCGAGGCAATCTGAGGGCTCAGAGGCGCGACGCCAGCCAGTGCAGGTCGGGGTCCCGGAAACCGAGATCCTCGATCGCCTTGACCGTATTGGTCACATAGTCGGGATTGGCACCGGAATGGCCGTGGCCCTGGCGGACGATGTGCAGCTGCTGGTCGAGCGGCAGCCGGCCCGCATACTGCGTGTGGCCCCGGTCGACGATGTAGGTCAGCGCCCGGACGCGCGGATCGCCGGGCTTCTCGAGGGTCACCACCCGCTCCACCTCCAGATAGACGGAGGTCGCCTGCTCGCGCTCGCGCAGGTAGGCGATGGTCTCGTCGCGCAGCGCCGCCGCCACGCGGAAGGCCATGCCGCGGCAGGCCCCGCCCCGGTCGAGTCCCAGCACCAGCCCGGGCCGCTCCGGTGTCCCGCGGTGG
>Ga0315900_10002776_pt1 | contig 26317 bp, 19 predicted proteins | sample LakEriMetagenome_FD_203521 | JGI IMG/M metagenome (GOLD analysis project Ga0315900, IMG submission 203521) | Freshwater fungal communities from buoy surface, Lake Erie, Ohio, United States - Buoy 12 MA114 | ecosystem: Environmental > Aquatic > Freshwater > Lake > Lake biofilm | place: USA: Lake...
CAGAGGCAAATCTGTTGCAGTACGCGCAGTGCGCGCACAAAAACAAGGCCGCCCCGGCGCGCGCCGGGACCGCTGCAGCATGCGACCATTCCGCCGTCAGTTGCGCAGGTAGCTTTCCATCGAATCCTCCAGCGCGTCCTTCCAGGGCGTGTGGTGGACCGGCGCCATCGTCCCGGTGATGACCGAGGCATAGGCATTGTCGCGGAAGGCCATGATGTCGATCTTCTTGTGCTCCTTCCAGTCGTAGAAGGCCTGGCACGCCCCGTCGACGTCGAACGAGGGATAGTCGGTTTCTGCGATCAGTTCCTTCACATAGTCGCCCTGATAATGGATGGCGTCATGCGCGTCCTGTCCGGCATCCTCGCCGGCCACGCGGTCCGCGACGTCCCTGAGCAGCACGTCCTTGTCGGCGGGGATCGAAATCCGGCCCATGATCGCGTCGCGCACCCACCAGGCTTGGGCGTCGAACATGTTGAAGGTGAACCACTGGTCCTGCATGCCCAGATAGAAGAGCCGGGGGTTATGCACCCAAGCCACGCCCTTGTAGAGGTCGGCGGCTGCCAGCCGGTTGGCGGTCTTGAGCCGCAGGTCGTCGGGCAGGAAGGGGAAGTGGTGCCGGTAGCCGGTGCACAGGATGATCGCGTCGATCTTCTTCGAGGTGCCGTCACCGAAATAGGCCTTATGCTCGTCCACCCGGAGCAATCCGGGCTTCTCCGTCCAGTTGGCGGGCCAGTCATAGCCCATCGGCGCCCGGCGGTAGGTCGAGGTGATCGACCCTGCGCCGTATTTCCAGCATTGCGACCCGATATCCTCGGCCGAATAGGACGTTCCCACGATCAGGAGGTCCTTGCCGGTGAATTCGCGCGCGTCGCGGAAGTCGTGCGCGTGCAGGACGCGGCCATTGAACCGGTCAAACCCGGGGTATTCGGGGACGTTGGGCACCGAGAAATGCCCCGAGGCGACAACGACATTGTCAAAGTCCTCGTCATACATCCGGTCGTTGTCGAGGTCATGGACGGTGACGGTGAAATTCCCGGCACCCGGGTTGAAACGCACCATCCTGGCGGTGGTCGAAAAGCGGATCCAGTCACGGACACCGGCCCGTTTCACCCGACCCTCGATATAGTCGAAAAGCACGGCGCGCGGCGGATAGCTGGCGATCTGCTTGCCGAAATGTTCCTCGAAGGAATAGTCGGCGAATTCGAGGCCTTCCTTGGGGCCGTTCGACCAGAGGTAGCGATACATCGACCCGTGCACCGGCTCGCCATGTTCGTCCAGACCCGTGCGCCATGTGTAGTTCCACAAGCCCCCCCAGTTCGACTGCTTCTCGAAGCAGACGACCTCGGGAATGTCGGCACCCTTCTCCCGGGCGGACTGGAACGCGCGCAACTGGGCAAGACCGGACGGACCGGCACCGATGACCGCGACTCTCTTTTTCATATGACCCTCCGGGTGATCTCGATTCTGGCATCAGCGTCGCAGAAGCCCCGCCAAAAAACTAGGAGAGGGATTGCGGCCATGTCAAATCTTCTTCCTGACGGTGAACAGCCCCCCTCGCACACGGGAACCCGCCCGCCCGCGCAGTGGCCGGGGGCCGGGCGACCCCTGTCCTTGCAGGCCTCTGTTGACCTGGTCCGCTCAGGGACGACAGAATGCGCCTGCCGCGTGGCGCAATCCCACCCCTGGGCAGACACGGGAGAGAAGGATGAAACCCATCGAACCGGGCGACCGTCGTGTCGCCAATATCCGTGAGGCCGCATTCCGCCCCTTCGTCTATCCCGACGGCGCGGCCCTGGGCGACGGCGTGCTGCAACTGGACGAAGATCAGGAACTGGGCGTCGGTTTCCACGTCTACCGGATGCCCGCAGGCATGACGACGCGCGGCCACCGCCACAACGGGCACGAGCAGTTCCTCATCCTCGAAGGCGAGCTGCACGAAAGCGACGGCACGATCCTGCGCGCCGGCGATCTGGTGTTCTATCGCGGCGGGAGCGAACATCATTCCTACACGCCGGGGGGCTGCCTTCTGGCCGTGCACATCGCCGGGCCCGAATTCCCGGTCGACTGACCCGGCACTGACGACGGCCCCGGACAGCGCCGGGGCCCTGGCCAGCTGCGGGCGGCGTCAGATGTCCAGCGTGTTCTGCGTCTCCCAGTCGGTGAAGTGCGCGCAGTAGCTGCTCCACTCCTGCTGCTTGAGCTTGATATAGGCCGCCGAGAATTCCTCGCCGAGCATCGCCTTGAGCGTACGGTCGCGGTCGAATTCGCGCAGCGCATCCAGAAGGTTGAGCGGCAGCTTCGGCGCCCCCTTCACCGTGTGGCCGTGCTGGTACATGTCGATGTCGTGCCGCTTGCCCGGGTCGGCCTTGGACCGGACGCCATCCAGCCCGGCAGCCACGATCACCGCCTGCATCAGATAGGGGTTGGCCGCGCCGTCGGGCAGGCGCAGTTCGAACCGCCCCGGCCCCGGCACGCGGACCATGTGGGTGCGGTTGTTGCCGGTCCAGGTGACCGAGTTCGGTGCCCAGGTCGCCCCTGAGGTGGTCCGGGGTGCGTTGATGCGCTTGTAGCTGTTGACGGTCGGGTTCGTGATCGCGGCCAGCGCCGAGGCATGTTTCATGATGCCGCCAAGAAAGTGGCGGCCCCTCTCGGACAGCCCCAGTTCCATCGCGGGATCGGCGAAGGCATTCTTCTTGCCGTCCAGGCTCCAGACCGAGATATGGGCATGGCAGCCCGAACCTGTCAGGCCCTTGAAGGGCTTGGGCATGAACGTGGCGCGGAAGCCGTGCTTTTCGGCCACCGACTTCACCATGAACTTGAAGAAGGAATGCTTGTCGGCAGTGGCCAGGACGTCGTCGTACTTCCAGTTCATCTCGAACTGGCCGATCGCATCCTCGTGATCGTTCTGATAGGGCTCCCAGCCCAGTTCGAGCATGTAGTCGCAGATTTCCGAAATCACGTCATAGCGGCGCATCAGCGCCTGCTGGTCGTAGCAGGGCTTCTCGGCCGTGTCGTGGATGTCCGAAACGCCGGTGCCATCGGCGTTGAGGATGAAGAATTCCGGTTCGACCCCGGTGCGGACGCGCAATCCGTCCTTGGCCGCCTCGGCGATCACATGTTCAAGAACGTTGCGCGGCGCCTGGTCGACGAGTTTTTCCTCCATCGTCGCGCGCGCCGCGACCCAGGCGACGTCCTTCTTCCACGGAAGCTGGATCACTGCGTCGGGGTCCGGCACGGCCATCAGGTCGGGATGCGCCGGGGTCTTGTCGAGCCATGTGGCGAAGCTGGCAAAACCCGCACCTTCGACCGACATGTCGGCGATGGCCTGCGTCGGGACAAGCTTGGCCCGCTGCGCACCGAACAGGTCGGTATAAGAAATCATGAAGTAGCGGACGCCCTTTTCCTTGGCCCATTTGGCAAGGTCTTTGGCCATGTGTCGTGCTCCCTGTTCCGTTCTTGTCGTTCAGAATCCGTTGCGGCCGGGGATCCAGTTCGTTCCCGCGATCGGCACGCCCGCCATCGCCGCCGCCTCGATGGTCAGCGCGCACAGGTCCTCGGGCTCGAGGTTGTGGAGATGGTTCTTGCCGCAGGCACGGGCGACCGTCTGCGCCTCGAGCGTCATCACCTTGAGGTAGTTCTTGAGCCTCCGCCCGCCGAGGACCGGATCGAACCGCTTGAATAGCTCGGGGTCCTGGGTGGTGATCCCGGCCGGGTCGCGGCCCTCGTGCCAGTCGTCATAGGCCCCTGCGGTGGTGCCAAGCTTCTGGTACTCTTCCTCATAGGCCGGATCGTTGTCGCCCAGGGCGATCAGCGCCGCGGTGCCGATGGCCACCGCGTCGGCGCCAAGCGCCAGCGCCTTGGCCACGTCCGCACCCGAACGGATACCGCCCGAGACGATGAGCTGGACCTTGCGGTGCATGCCGAGGTCCCTGAGCGCCTTCACCGCCTGCGGGATGCAGGCCAAGATCGGCATGCCGACATGTTCGATGAAGACGTCCTGCGTCGCAGCCGTGCCGCCCTGCATCCCGTCCACGACGACCACATCCGCCCCGGCCTTCACGGCCAGCGCCGTGTCGTAATAGGGCCGCGCGCCGCCGACCTTCACATAGATCGGTTTCTCCCAGTCGGTGATCTCGCGCAATTCGTGGATCTTGATTTCCAGATCGTCCGGGCCTGTCCAGTCCGGATGGCGGCAGGCGGAACGCTGGTCGATCCCCTTGGGCAGGTTGCGCATGTTCGCGACACGGTCGCTGATCTTCTGGCCCAAAAGCATCCCGCCACCGCCCGGCTTGGCGCCCTGCCCCACCACGACCTCGATCGCGTCACAGCGGCGCAGATCGTCGGGGTTCATGCCATAGCGGCTGGGCAGGTACTGATAGACCAGCGTCCTGGAATGCCCGCGTTCCTCTTCGGTCATCCCCCCGTCGCCGGTGGTGGTCGATGTGCCCGCCGCCGATGCCCCGCGGCCGAGCGCCTCCTTGGCCGGGCCGGACAATGCGCCGAAGGACATCCCCGCGATGGTGATCGGGATATCGAGATGGATCGGTTTCCTGGCATGCCGCGTGCCAAGCCAGACGTCGGTTGCGCATTTCTCGCGGTAGCCTTCCAGCGGGTACCGGCTGATCGAGGCACCAAGGAACAGCAGGTCGTCGAAATGCGGCAGGTGGCGCTTGGTCCCGCCGCCGCGGATGTCATAGATGCCAGAGGCCGCGGCGCGGCGAATTTCGGCGTTGACCGCCGGCGTGAAGGTGGCCGAGAAGCGGGGCGGGGTTTTCGGGAAATCGGTCATTCTTCCGCCTCAATACGCCGACGCGTTGTCGATGTTGAAGTTGTAGAGCTTGCGGGCCGAGCCGTAACGGCGGAATTCCTCGGGCCTGGCCCTCGTATCCGCCTCGCCCCGCTTCAGCAGCTCCTCGAGAAGGGCGTAGTGCTCGGGCCGCATCTCCTTCTCGATGCAGTCCGCGCCCAGCGACTTGACCTTGCCGCGCACGAAGATGCGCGCCTCGTAGAGGCTGTCGCCCAAGGCCTCGCCGGCATTTCCAAGCACGACAAGGTTGCCAGACTGCGCCATGAAGGCCGACATATGGCCGATATTGCCGTGCACGACAATGTCGATCCCCTTCATGGAGATGCCGCAGCGCGAACTTGCATTGCCCTTGATCACCAGAAGCCCGCCGCGGCCCGTCGCCCCGGCATATTGCGAGGCGTCGCCGTCGATGATGACCGTGCCCGACATCATGTTCTCGGCCACGCCAGGGCCGGCCGACCCCTTGATCCTGATCGTCGCCTGCTTGTTCATCCCCGCGCAATAGTAACCGGTCGACCCGCGCACGGTGATGTCGACAGGCGCGTCCACCCCCGCCGCGATGGCATGCGCTCCCTTGGGGTTCACCACTTCCCAGTCGGTCATGTTGGTCTGACCCTTCAGGGCATGCAGCGCGGAATTGAGTGCGCGGAGGCCTTCCTTTCCCAGATCGAAGGTCTGCATTCCGTCAACGCTCCCAGAAATAGACGGTGGCGGGTTCCGGCTCCCAGACCCGGGCATTCTCGATCCCCGGCAGGTTCACCAGCGCGCGGTATTCCGACCCGAAGGCCACATATTCGTCGGTCTCGGCCATCACCGCGGGCTTGCAGGCGATGGGGTCGCGCACGACTCCAAAGCCGTTGCGCGTGCCGACGACGAAGGTGAAAAAGCCGTCAAGGTCGGTCAGCGTCGATTCGAGCGCCTCGCCCAGCGGTTCGCCTTCCTTCAGCTTCTGGCTGATGAAGGCGGCCGCGACCTCGGTATCGTTCTCGGTCTCGAAGGTCATGCCGAGGCGGCGCAGTTCGCGGCGCACATTGTTGTGGTTCGACAGCGACCCGTTGTGGACCAGACACTGGTCGGCGCCGGTCGAGAAGGGATGCGCGCCCATCGTGGTCACGGCGCTTTCGGTGGCCATCCGCGTGTGGCCGATGCCGTGGGTTCCCTTCATCCGGGCAAGGTCGAAGCGGGCGGCGACGTCACGCGGCAGGCCGACCTCCTTGAAGATCTCGATGGAATCCCCGACGCTCATCACCTTGACCGAAGGACGGAGGTGAGCAAGAGCGCTGCGTGCCGCCTCGATCTGGTCCAGCGGCACCTCGATCACGGCATGGCTCGACTTGACCAGCAGGGCGACCGGCTGGCCGATCGCCTCGTGCAGGTCGGCGTCAAGGTCGCTGAAATCCTGTTCCGGCGTGCTGGACTGGACCGTGATCTTGCCCAGCCCGTCCTGCGCTCCGGAATAGATCGCGATCCCGGCCGAGTCAGGACCCCGGTCGGTCATCGTGATCAGCATATCCGTGAGCATGGCACCGAGTCTGGGTTCGAGACCCGGATCCTTGAGAAACAGCCCGACGATGCCGCACATGGATTCGCCTCCTCTCCTGATTGAATGAAAGGCTAGCACCCTCGCAGCAAGCCTTCAACTGGCAAGAAACTTTTTCGCCACTAAGGAAAACGCGGATGGTCTTTCCCGTCATCGCAAGGTTTTTCTTGACACGGAAGCGACGCCGGTTTCCCCTACAGAAAAAAATTTGCCGGGCATAAAAATGGCGTCCGAGCCGCGCCACCCACCGGCAGCAACCGGGCTCGAGGGAGGAAGACTTGGCTGACATGCGTCAGAGGATCGAGGCCATGCACAAGCGGGATGTCGCTGTGGCTTGGGCCTTCGTGATCGGACTTTGCTTCGCAATGATCTTCGTGGCCTGGGCCACGTGGGACCTTGCGCCTTCGGGGGCGGCACGGCTCTTGCTGCTGATCGGCGGGGCGATCGTGCTGATCTACAACACGGCGGCGATCCTCGCGATGCTGCGGCATTACCGCGAGGACCGCGACTTCATGTACGGGCTCGACATCAAGTTTCTTGATGAATCCCGCCGGAACAGGGGGTAAGCGATGGCACATTACCAACCTCCCAGACAGGGAATGGTCAGCCAGTTCATCGATGTCGCGGTGCTGGTCGTGCTGACCGTGGGCGCGCTCTTCGTGCCGCTCTGGCTCGGTCTTGCGGGCGCCGCCAAGGAAGTGGTCGCGCCGGTCGCGAACCCGACCTGGGAAAGCCTCGGCCAGAACGCTGCCCAGGCGGCCAAATACGAGGCGCTGGGCTACACGCCCGAAACCGCCCACGACCTGATCCTTGCGCGCTTCGACTACTCGTTCTCGATCGGTGCGCTTGTGCTGATGATCGTGATCATCGTTCTCTACTACGCGCTGATCCTGCGGTTCTCGGAATCCGAGTACCGCGAGGTGATCGCAGAGAAGTTCGGCGGGAAATAGGGGGCGGCAATGGCACTTTGGAATATCCTGGAATACGCGGCCTGGGCAGCCTCGGCGCTTTTCGGCCTCTACATGGTGGTCGACTGGCTCAAGACCGACCGGTCCTATCCCGAAGAGGTCCTGACCTCGTCCCGCGAGGGCGAGCTCGAGGCCATGGCCGAAGAACACAAGGTGTGAGACGATGAGCAACTTCGACATCGCCTCGCAGCAGGCGGACGGAATGGGGCCGCATGGCGTCAAGGTCGGTCTTCTGCGGGTGCTCGGGCCAGCCCATGTCTGGGCCCTGGGCGTGGGCATCGTCCTTGTGGGCGAATACATGGGATGGAACTTCGCGGTCGGCAAAGGCGGCGCCTATGCCGCGCTGATCGCCTGCTGGTTCGCCGGCATCCTCTATACCTGCGTGGCCATGATCGACAGCGAGGTGACATCGACCGTCGCCTCGGCTGGCGGACAGTACACCCAGGCCAAGCACATCGTCGGCCCGCTGATGGCCTTCAACGTCGGGCTCTATCTCGTCTTCGCCTACACCATGCTCGAGGCCGGCAATGCCATCACGGCAGGCTATCTGTTCTCGGTCGTGGCCGGGATGACGGGGCACGAAGCGGCGCTGGACCAGAGACCGTTCATTGTTCTCGTCATCATGTTCCTCGCCTGGCTCAACTATCGCGGGGTGCTCGCGACGCTGATCTTCAACCTCGTCATCACCGCCTTTGCCTTCATGGCCATCCTCGTGCTGTTCCTGGCCACGTCCGGGATCGTCGGCGAAGGGATCATGGACCATGCGGCGCTTTTCGAAGGGCATGAACTGCCATATGGCTGGATCGGCATCCTCGCGGCCATGCATTTCGGCCTGTGGTTCTATCTCGGGATCGAGGGCACAACACAGGCGGCCGAGGAGGTGCGATCACCCGCCCGGGCGCTGCCCTTCGGGACGCTGACGGGGATCATGACGCTGCTGATCGCAGCGACCCTGACCTGGTACATCTGCACCGGTGTCCTGCCCGCCGAATTCCTGGGCGACGGCGTGAACGGGTCGGTGGCACCGCTCTTTGACACCGCGCGCCTGTCGGGGTCGACCGGGCTGATCTGGCTCCTGGGCTTTGGCACGCTCTTCGCCACGCTCGCCTCGGCCAATGGCTGCATCAACGACGCCAGCCGCGCCTGGTTCGCGATGGGGCGTGACAAGTACCTGCCGGGCTGGTTCGGTGCGGTGCATCCGCGGTTCCGGACACCCTATCGCGCGATCCTGTTCCTGGTGCCCATCGCGCTCATCTTCGCGCTGGGCGCGCCGCTTGACCAGGTCATCACCTTCTCGATCCTGTCGGGCCTTCTGGGCTATACCTTCATGCCGCTGAACATGATCCTGTTCCGGAGAAAGTGGCCGCTGAACTCGATCAAGCGCGGCTACGAACATCCGCTGCACCCGCTTCCGGCCTATTCGCTGATCCTGCTCTGCGCGGTGACCTTCGTCGCGGTGTTCCTCGGCTACGGGACACAGCTTGTGGCGATGATCGGGTTCTACATCGTGGTATCGCTCTGGTTCCACTTCTGGCGGTACCGCTTCGTCAACCGGGGCGCGCAGTTCACCATGCCCTGGCCAAAGCCCAGGGGTTACTGAGTCCGGGCCAATGACCTGCGGGCGGCCCGTCCCTGTCAGGGGCGGGCCGTTTGCCGCAGCTTCCCGCAGATGCCCACGGCTTCCGCCATCGCCCTTGCCCTCGCCGCCGGTGCGCTCCTGCTCTGGACGGCCTGGTACATCTTTCGCGCCTCCCGCGTCGCCAGGGATGCGCGTGCGCGCTATTTCGATCCGCTGAAACCCCTGTTCGACAGCGGCGAGACCAGAATCCAGCCAAGCGGGTTCCCCCGCATGACCGGGCGCCGGAAGGGGCTGTCCTTCGACCTTCAGGCCATTCCCGACAGCCTGACCTTCCGCAAGCTGCCGGCGCTCTGGGTCATGGTCAGCCTGCCCGCGCCGATGCCGGTCCGTGCCGATCTCGACCTGATGGCACGGCCGTCGGGGCAGGAACCCTTCTCGCGCTTTGCCACCCTCCCGCACAGCCTGCCGGCGCCGGACTTTCTGCCAGCCTCGGTTGCCCTGCGCAGCGACAACGCCGCCGCCGTGCCGCCCGAGGCGCTGGTCCGGCGCCATGCCGACCTTTTCGCCGATGACCGGATCAAGGAACTCCTGATCTCGCCCAAAGGCCTGCGGATCGTGATCCTGGCCGAAGAGGCCGATCGCGGCCGCTATCTGATCTTCCGCGATGCCGAAATGGGAATGACCCCGCTGCACCCCGACCGGATCGCGCCGCTCTTGGACAGGCTCGCGGCTCTGCGCGACGATCTTCTTCTCTGGGCAGGAGAGACGACATGAAGCCGCCGATCCATCCCTATCTGGTGCTCGCCGTGGCCACGGTCCTGCCGGGCATGGGTCAGGTCCTGAACCGCCAGCCGCTGCGCGGTCTGGCCTTCGCCGGCTTTGCCGTCCTGCTGGGCGCTTTCACGCTCAAGACAGCGGCCCCGGACGTGTCCTTCGTCGGCAAGGTGTCGGGCGCGCTCTTCGTCTGGGCGATGGCGATGCTGGACGCCTACAAGACGGCCCGCATCCGCCGCACGGTCTGGGAACATCGCAGACAGACCGACGCCGGCTGATCGCGCCGCAAAGCCATGGCGAAAAGCGAGCGGGTCATGGCGAAAACCGACAGCGCGCCGACGCCCGGATTGCTACGTCCGAAGGGACAGGAAAGGCGGCGCAGGATGCGGTATTCCGGCTTCAGGGTGATCATGGAGGCCCTCACGGGCCACCGGGGCTGGCAGCCGGTCTGGCGCGACCCCGCGCCCCAGGCTGACTATGACTATGTGATCATCGGCGGCGGCGGGCACGGTCTCGCCACGGCCTATTACCTCGCCCGGGAATTCGGTCAGGCCCGCATCGCGGTGCTCGAGAAGAGCTATCTCGGCTCAGGCAACGTGGGGCGGAACACCACGATCATCCGCTCGAACTATCTCCTCGACGGGAACGAGCCCTTCTATGAATTCAGCCTGAGGCTCTGGGAGGGGCTGGAGCAGGACTTCAACTACAACGCGATGGTCAGCCAGCGCGGGATCATCAACCTGATCCATACCGATGCCCAGCGCGACGCCTTCACCCGGCGCGGCAATGCGATGATCATGAACGGCGCGGATGCCGAACTGCTGGACCGCGACCAGGTGCGCCGGATGTATCCGTTCCTGAACTTCGACAATGCCCGCTTTCCGATCAAGGGCGCACTGATGCAGCGCCGCGGCGGCACGGTGCGGCATGATGCGGTGGCCTGGGGCTATGCCCGCGGGGCCGATGCGCGCGGCGTCGACCTGATCCAGAACTGCGAGGTCACCGGCATGCGGATCGAGGGCGGCCGCATCCTTGGGGTCGAAACGACGCGCGGCTTCATCGGCGCCCGGAAGGTCGGCGTGGCGGTCGCGGGGTCCTCCTCCCGGGTGATGGCCCATGCGGGTCTGCGGCTGCCGATCGAAAGCCACGTCCTGCAGGCCTTCGTGTCTGAAGGGCTGAAGCCCTTCATCGACGGGGTGATGACCTTCGGTGCGGGGCATTTCTATGTCAGCCAGTCCGACAAGGGCGGGCTGGTCTTCGGCGGCGACATCGACGGCTACAACTCCTATGCCCAGCGCGGCAACCTGCCCGTGATCGAGGATGTGGCCGAGGGCGGCATGGCGCTCATGCCGGCCATCGGCAGGGCGCGGCTTCTGCGCACCTGGGGCGGCATCATGGACATGTCGATGGACGGAAGCCCGATCATCGACCGCACCGCTGTCGAGGGGCTCTATTTCAACGGCGGATGGTGCTATGGCGGCTTCAAGGCCACGCCGGCAAGCGGCTGGTGCTTTGCGCATCTGCTGGCTAGGGACGAACCCCACCCGACCGCGCGGGCCTACCGTTTCGACCGGTTCCTCAAGGGGCTCATGATCGACGAAAAGGGTCAGGGCGCGACCCCGAACCTGCATTGAGGCGGAAGAATGAACGCTCGGCGCCATATCCCCGCACCGGCCCAGACCCGCACCTTACCCGTCGCGGCACAGGCAATGACCGCCGTCAAGGCCCGCAGGCGCAGGACAGGACCCGCAAGATGATCATCGACCACCCCATCCTCGGACCGCGGGACGCGCAGGAATTCGTCTATCTGGGCGATGCCGCGCTGATGGCACGTCCCGATGGCATGGCCGCCGGGATCGAGGCTTTCCACGACTGGCTCTACATCCGCGACAACCCGGCCGGACTGCACCGGGAACTCTGGTACCATGAACAAGGTGACCGGTCCTGGCTGGTCGTCACCCGCAACACGGTGACACACGAGATCACGAAGGTCGAACTGGCCCGCGACGTGGCGCTGGCGATGGGGCGCGCAAGATGAGCCAGACCAACCGGATCGCGGGCGGCCAGATCGACCGGAGCCGCCGGCTGCGCTTCACCTTCGACGGGCTGACCTGCGAAGGCCACCCCGGCGATACGCTGGCCTCGGCGCTGCTGGCCAACGGCGTCCGGCTGATGGGCCGCAGCTTCAAGTACCACCGTCCGCGCGGGCCCCTGTCGGCCGGGTCGGAGGAGCCCAACGCCCTGGTGCAACTGCGCCGCGGCGCGCGGCAGGAGCCGAACACGCGGGCGACCGTGGTCGAGCTTTTTGACGGGCTCGAGGCGACGAGCCAGAACGCCTGGCCGGCGCTGAAGCTCGACCTTCTGGCGGTGAACGACCGGCTGAACGCCTTCTTCACCGCAGGTTTCTACTACAAGACCTTCATGTGGCCCGCCTCCTTCTGGGAGAAGCTTTACGAACCGGTCATCCGCCGGGCCGCGGGGCTGGGCCGGCTGACCCGGGAAGAAGACCCCGACGTCTATGACAAGGGTTTCCGCCATTGCGACCTGCTGGTCATCGGGGCGGGACCCGCCGGGCTGATGGCCGCCTTGACCGCGGGCCGGGCGGGGGCGCGGGTGATCCTTGCGGACGAGGATTTCCGGCCGGGTGGGCGTCTCAATGCCGAAACGCTGACCGTGGGCGAAGCGCCGGGGGCGGACTGGGTGGCAGGTGTCGCCGCAGAACTTGCCACGCTGCCGAATGTCCGCCTGATGATGCGGACGACGGTGATCGGCGCCTTCGACCACGGCATCTATGGCGCGGTGGAACGTGTGGGCGACCACCTTCCCGTCCCCGACCCGGACAAGCCGCGGCAAATCCTGTGGCGCATTTATGCCCGCCGGACGATCCTCGCCGGCGGCGCGACGGAACGCCCGATCGCCTTCGAGAACAACGACCGCCCGGGCATCATGCTGGCGGGGGCCTTGCGGGCCTATGCCAACCGCTGGGGCGTGGCCGCGGGCGACCGTGTGGCGGTCTTCACCACCAACGAGGACGGGCTGCGCACAGCGACCGACCTGCAGGCCCGGGGGGTGGATGTCGCCGCCGTCATCGATGCGCGCGACGGCGGCACGCTGCTGCCCGGGATCCGCCACCTCAAGGGCGCCGAGGTGAGCGACACGCGGGGGCGGCTGGGGCTGACCTCGGTCACGATCCGCCATGCGAACGGCAAGAGCGAAGTGCTGCATGTCTCGGCACTCGGCGTCTCGGGCGGCTGGAACCCGAATGTCAACATCGCCTCGCACCATCGCGCGAAACCGGTCTGGGACGAGGCGATCCAGTCCTTCGTCCCCGGGGCGGGCGGGCCGCCGGGCCTTTCTGCCGCGGGGGCGGCGGCAGGCGCGATGTCCACCCACGCCGCACTTGCCACCGGACAGGCGCAGGCCATCGCCGCGCTCGCCGGGCTTGGCCTCACCGTAAGGGCCGATGCCCTGCCCGCCGCCGAAGACGCCCCCGTCTCGATCCGGCCGCTCTGGCATGTCGGGGGCGGCAAGGGCCGCGCCTGGATCGACCAGCAGAACGACGTGACCGTCAAGGACGTGAAGCTCGCCCATCAGGAGAATTTCACGTCAGTCGAGCACATGAAGCGCTACACCACGCTTGGCATGGCCACCGACCAGGGCAAGACGGGCAACGTGCTGGGCATCGCCCTGATGGCCGGGCTGACCGGGCAGACCATCGCCGAAACCGGGACCACCGTCTATCGCCCGCCCTACACGCCCGTGGCTATCGGTGCGCTGGCCGGGCGATCGCGCGGGAAGGAGTTCAAGCCCTTCCGCCTGACGCCAAGTCATGTCTGGGCCGAGGAACAGGGGGCGGTCTTTGTCGAGGTCGGCATGTGGCTGCGCACGCAATGGCTGCCGCAGCCGGGTGAAACGCACTGGCGCCAGAGCGTGGACCGGGAGGTGCTGGCCACCCGCAGGTCGGTCGGGATCTGCGACGTCACCACGCTCGGCAAGATCGACATCCAGGGCACGGATGCCGCTGCCTTCCTTGACCGCGTCTATTGCAACACCTTCTCCACCCTGCCCGTGGGCAAGTGCCGTTACGGCCTGATGCTGCGCGAAGACGGCATCGTCTTCGACGACGGCACGACCGCCCGGTTGGGCGAACACGAATACGTCATGACCACCACCACGGCGAATGCCGTCGCCGTATTCCGGCATCTCGAATTCTGCCGGCAGGTGCTCTGGCCGGGGCTCGACGTGCAGCTGATCTCCACAACCGAAGCCTGGGCCCAGTTTTCGGTCGCCGGACCCAACACGCGCCGACTGCTCGAAAAGATCGTCGACCAGGACATTTCGGATGCGGCCTTCCCCTACATGGCCGCGGGGCATGTCACGATCGGCGGGCTCAGGGCGCGGCTGTTCCGCATCTCCTTCTCGGGCGAGCTTGCCTATGAGATCGCGGTTCCGGCACGCTATGGCGATGCGCTGATCCGGCGGCTGGTGGCCGAGGGCCGCGACTTCGACGCGGTGGTCTATGGCACCGAGGCGCTGGGCGTCATGCGGGTGGAAAAGGGCCATGTCGCGGGCAACGAACTGAACGGCCAGTCGACCGCGCTGAACATGGGTCTGGGCAAGATGGTGTCGCGCAAGAAGGATGCGATCGGCGTCGTCCTCTCGGGCCGCGAAGGCATGACGGACCCGGAAGGCTACCGACTGGTGGGGGTCAGGCCCGTCGATCCCGGGCAGGGGCTGACGGCCGGAAGCCATCTTCTGGAGATCGGAGCCGAACCGGTGATCGCCAATGACGGCGGCTGGCTGACCTCAAAGGTCCATTCCCCGCATCTCGGGCACGACATCGCGCTGGCCTATCTCAGGGGCGGCGACCGCCGCATCGGCACGCGGATGCGGGCGGTGAACCTGCTCGCAACGCCCATGACCGATACCGAGGTCGAGATCGTCTCCCCCCATTTCATCGACCCGGAAGGAGAGCGTCTCCGTGGCTGAGCCCCTGCATGCCCTTACCCCGCTGGGCCACAGGGTCCCGCAGGTTCACGAAACCGGCCCCTTCCGCATCGCTGAACGGTTCGACGTGGCGCTGGCCTCGCTCGCCATCCGGACGGGTCGGGAGGCGGACATGAAAGCCGCCGCCACGGCCGCCGGCGTGCCTTTGCCGGACCCCGCGCGCGCTCAAACGGGCGACCCCTTCGGCGCCTTCTGGGCGGCGCCCGGCATGTGGTTCGTGGAGGCCTCCTTCGCCACGCACGAAGACATCGTGGCAGCGCTGAAGCCCGCCTTCGGCTCTTCCGCCTCGGTCACCGAACAGACCGATGCCTGGGTCCGCTTCGACCTGACGTCAAGTGACCTCGCGCCGTGGCTGGAGCGGCTTTCGAACGTCGACTGGCCGGCAGCCCCCGACGGCTTTGCCACGCGCACGGTGATCGAACATCTGGGATGTTACCTCATCCGGCGGTCGGCGGGCGAGGCGACGCTCTATGGTCCGCGATCCTCGGCCAGAAGTCTCCTGCACGCGCTGGACGTGGCGGCAAAGTCGGCAGCCTGAACCGGAGGTTGTGGCCGGCCGAGTTTCCTGTTAGGAAAATCCGGCAGGGTTTTCCTGTCAGGTAGAATGCCATGGACGACATCCCGCCCCCTGCCCTCCCGCGCGGCAAGCCTGGCTTCAGCCAGGACCCGCACCGGGTGCGCGAGGTGGCGGAACGCAATCTCGAAGCCGCCATCGGCCGCGAGGTCCGCAACTTCCGCCGCCAGCAGGGCATGACGGTGGCAGACCTTGCCGCCGTCACGGGGCTGTCGATCGGGATGCTCTCGAAGATCGAGAACGGCAATACGTCGCCCTCGCTCACCACGCTCCAGGTCCTCAGCCACGCCTTTTCCGTGCCGGTGACCGCTTTCTTCAAGAGCTACGAGGAGAAGCGTGAAGCCCAGCATGTCCGCGCCGGCGAACATATCGAAATCGAACGGCGCGGCACCCGGGCCGGCCATCAGTACAACCTGCTCGGCCATATCGGCTCGAACTCCTCGGGCGTCACGGTCGAGCCCTACATCATCACCCTGACGACCCAGAGCGATACCTTCCCCGCCTTCCAGCACGAGGGACTGGAGCTTCTTTACATGCTCGAAGGCGAAGTCGGTTACCGCCATGGCGACAAGGTCTATGACCTGAAGCCCGGCGACAGCCTGTTCTTCGACGCCGACGCGCCGCACGGGCCGGAACTGCTGGTCAGGCTGCCGGCACGCTACCTTTCGGTCATCGCCTACCCGCAGGGCTGAGGCCGGGGAACAGCCAACGACCGGCATCTGCCCGGCGCCGTTCCGGCCCTGTTGATGGCCCACTTGTCATCGCGCCCGCCCTGATGCGGGACATACCAGACGCCCGGACGCAGAGTCGCGACCCGGTCGACCGACGCGCGCCTTCGATCAGAGCCGGACTTCGAGGTAGAGCGCCATGTCCTCGAGCGCGCCTTCGGCAAGCGGCCCGACCGCCCCCGCCGGCGCGGCAAGGCCGCCAGCGTCGGCAATCGCGATCTGGTGCGTCTTGACCGGGTTCGCCCCCAGCGCCGCCTCGCAGGCCTTGACGACGTAGTTCGGAAACTCCGGCACCGCCGTGAAGCCGCCAAGATTCTGGCCGTTCAGCACCACGGCAAAGGAGCCCGGAACAATCCCCGCCTTCACCTTCACGAGAAGCATCGCCCGCGTGACCGTAACCGGCCGGCCGCGGAGCGGCTGGGGCAAGGCACGACTGTCGAGCACGAGATCCGCCGCAATGCCAAGCGGCAGCGTGGTCAACTGGTGGAACACGGAACCGAATTCCTGCCGCAGCCCCAGAAGGCGCGGCATCGGGTTGTCCCTGAGCGCCTTCGCCAGCGCCCCCGTCTGCGCCGTGTCGTCGGTTTCGACCCGGTCACGCAGCGCACCGTCGGTTTCGGCCTGGTACGAGACATGCAGCACCAGGTCCGAAATCGTGTCATAGTTGAACGGCCGGAACGTCTTTGGCAGCGCGATGCGCCATTCGCTGGCGACGGCGCCCGCACCCTCGAAAGGCAGGTAGCGCGCATCGGCGAAGGAAAAGTCGAACATCCCCCCGTCGTTCTGCGCAGTCGATGTCGCGATCTGCACCGTATGGCGCAAGGGTGTCGCCACAAGGCCCGCAGCCCCGTCAAGACTCGGGTTCATCCGGATCTTCGCGCCCCTCAGCGTCAGCGTGACCGGAATGTTCACGAAGGGGCCGGTGACGCAGGCCAGGGTCAGTCGCACCGACCGGATGCGCCGTCTGTAGTGGCCGGGATAAAGCAGGTCGAAAGCCGCCTCGGGAATCGTGAAGCCGGCCTCGCCAGTCTGCCTGAGACGGAGCAGCGCGCCCGGATCGATCTGCATGAGCGAGAAGGGCTGCGAAATCTCGGGGCGGCGGAAGTTGCCCTCGAGGAACCGCTTCTCCATCTCGACAAGGTCGGCCGAAAGCCGTTCGGCCGCCAGAAGACCCGCGCGACTCGCATCCCAGTAGGTGGGCTGAAGCAGCGCTGCCGTGTCATCGGGGCGTTCGAACTGGTAGGCGGCCTGCGCGAGCCGGGCCATCGACATGGCCGCATTGAAGCTTTGCCGCGCCAGCCGCTGCAGTTCGCCCGCGAGCCAGGCAAAGAGGTCAAGGTTCGAGAAGCGCGTCTGCATCAGCGTCAGCACCTCTTCGGCATCCTCGATCGACCGCTGGTGCTGGACGAGCGCACGTTCGGCGATCTCGACCCGTATCCTTGCCGCCGCGACCTGCTTCTCGATCTGCTTGAGTTCCTCGTCGTCGAGCTTGACCTGGTGCTTCCAGCCCGCGCGGCGACGTTCGAAACCGGCTTCGAGCGCCACCGACTTGCCGCCGATGTCGAGCAGTTTTGCCGTGTCCGAAAAGACCTTGGACCAGCGTGCAGCCGAACTGCCCAGCTCCTGCCCGCCGTATTTCATCGCAAAGGGCGAGCCGAGCTGCGGGATCAGGTGCAGGACCCCGCCCGTCCCGGCAAGGAGCGCCGCCGCCCCATGGGACACACTCGAGCTATGCATCATGATCTGCTGCGCGCGTTCGAGCAGATTCAGGTCTTCGTCGACAAGGCCCTGGGTATAGCCGCGCCTGTAGGTCACCGCGGCCTGCCGCCGTTCCAGCTCCGACAGCGCCGTCTGCGCCAGTGCGAGTTCCTTTTCCCGCGTCCGGGTGACAAGCGCCAGCATGTCAGCCCCCTGCGACTGGCGCAGAAGCGCAAGCTCCTCCCCGTCGCGGCGTTCGATGGCGCCCTGCAGCCGTGACGCAAAACCCTGCGCCTGCGAGGCGTATTCGCGCGCCTTCGCAATCAGGTAACTGAAGCGGTAGGGAGGCAGGGCCCCCGACCCGGCCCCCAGCACGTCCGACAGTGACAGGCCCGCGGCCTTCGCCCGCACCAGCGCCATCGGGTCGATCTCGGGTGCGAAAAGGGCCAGGTCGACCCGTTCGCCGTCGATGTTGCGGCAATGATGGATCTTGAACAGACGGTCCTCGACCCGGTCCCACAGCGCCAGCAGATCCTTGTTGCGCGGCACGCAGAAGACGGGGCTGATCTGGCGCACCAGTTCGTAGCCGATCTTGTCGGGGCGCATCTTGCCGATGTTCTTCCAGTTCTGGCCCTGACTGCCGGTCCTGACCTTGCCGTATCTCTCGGCCAGGGTCACGCTTTTCGCCCAGTCAAGCTGCCGCCCCGCGGCCCCCTGACTGCCGGCATGGCCCTGGACCTTGACCTGGTAGACTGCGCCGGCAAGGTCGGGCGAGGCGCTGACGTCCCTGGCCAGGGCGGTCACATCGTCCTTCAGCATCAGCTCGCTGTAGGTCCTCACCTCGGCTTCGATCAGGTCGCCGCCGGCCTTCTCGCGGGCGTCGGCGCCCGGTGCCGCGCCGAACCTGACCGTCTGCAGCTTCGTGTTGCGGCTTTCCGCCAGCACGATCGACTCGGCGCTGCAGGCGACATATCGGCGCATCTTCTTCTTGGTCGGAGCCCGCTTCCTGCGCTTGGCCAGCGTCCAGGTCTCGACCTCGATCAGGAAGTCCTGGCCGGCCTCCATCACGCCCGAGATGGTGGCAAAGTCGCGCGGGATGATCCCGCCTTCGCCGCAGGGGCCGGCATCGGTCGGGCGTGGGCCGAGAATCTGCTCGGCCATGTAGTAAAGCACCCGCGCCTCGTCCACGCTTTCCATCGTGAACTGCCGGAACAGCGAATCCGCCCAGTCGATCAGGTTCTGGACATAGCGCATCACCGCATTCTTCTGGAAAGCCGAAATCCGGAGCCGTGCAATCGCATAAGGGTTGAACGGGTCGCGGCGATAGGCGTCCTGCGCCGCGTCGTCGGCCAGGATGGCGCGCAGCGTCGGCGGCGCCTTGCCGTGGAACTCGACGAACTGCCAGACACGGTCGCGTTCAGCCTGAAGCCGCTCGGCCTTGGTCATGCCGGCAAGCGAAACGCCTGGATCGAAATCGGCCGTCGGATCAAAGATCGTGGCGTACCACCCCTGCGCGGCGGCATGGTTGCCCTTGGCATTCAGATGTTCGGCAATCAGCATCGGGATGTGCAGGAACACCTCGCGGTAGTAGGTGCCAAGCGGTCCGGTGAAATCCATCCCCGAGGTCGTGCCGATCAGCTGCGTCCGGCCATTCTGCGAGGCGATGAGATGTGCCCTTTCGCGCAGAGTCCTTTGCGTCCGCTTGTCGAGCAGGGTGGCGACGCCCCCGTAAAACAGCGTCCGGCTCAGGTCTCCGACCAGCGTGGTGCCGATGCGCCGGCCCTGATAGGGCATGTCGCCTTCGGGATTGCGGCCAAGGAACAGCGCGTCGCTGTCCTTCTGGAAGATCATCTCGGCCTGGGCCCAATTGCTTTCCGGCACGATCAGCCGCGCCTGCGGGTCCGCCAGCACGGCGATCGAACCGCCAAGCTGGTCCGGCGCAAGGTTCAGCGCCCGTGTGAACGGATCGACCACCTGGTTGTACCCGCCGCGAGAGACGATGTTTTCCCGCACCGTGTTCCTTGACTTGCCGAAATCGATCAGCGCACGCGGCGTCGCCAGCGAAAACAGTCCGCCAAAGTTCATGGTCTGCTCGTAGATGGGCGAGGCGCTGGCCGTTTCGGCCACATGGAACCCCTTGCGGTTGTTGCGCCAGGCCGTGTTCGCGACCGAATAGGTGAACCCTGACATCGGCTCCGCGCGGCGCTGGAACAGGTCGAGTTCGAGCGGGACATGACGCGCCCCGAGCGAGCCGACAAGCCGCCCGTTGAGATACCCGGGGTAGAACCTGCGCCAGGCGGGCGCGGTCAGCGTGTAGCCTTCGCTGTAGACCGTGTGCTGATTGAACGTGGGCGCATGGGCCGGCGCGATATTCCAGGAGTTGTTGATGTCGCGCATCGTGAGCGCGTCCCGCAAGACCCCCCCCGCCAGCAGCTGGGAACCCGCCGGCAGGGCCAGCGACTGCGGAGGCGTCCAGCTTCCGTCAAGGCGCAGGGCGCTGTAACGCAGCCCGATCGTGTGGCGATAGCCGCGGAACTTGTTCTCGCCGTCCTCGACTTCGTTCTCGGGCTGGGTCGTGATTTCGACCCAGAACAGGTGCAGCCGGTTCAGGTAGATGAAGGGAGAGACCTCGCGCGCACCGATGGCGACGCCCAGTTTGGTGCGGTTCGAATACGAGATGCGCCGGTCCTTCCGGAGACGCGAATAATGCAGGTTCTCGATCTTCCAGTAATACCAGCCCGGCGGGTCGTCCGGCGTAAACCCGAAGACGTGCAGGACGTCACGCTGGTCCTCTTCCATGTATTCGTGAAACGCCCCGCCGATCTGCAGCCCGGCCTCGGCCTCGAAATCGGAAAGATAGCGGGCATAGGCGTCCAGCACGGTCTGTTCGTTGACCTCCTGCTGGAGAAGCTCCTTCTCGAGCTTCTGAAAGGCGGGGGTCTTGTTGTCGCGCAAGGCCTCGAACATGTAGTTCTCGGGCCAGAGGAAAACCTTCCGGTTCGCCTCCCAGACACGGTAGTTCCTGCGCCATTCCCATTCCTCCCCCGGGATCAGCGTCGGGCTGACATGGACATGGTTGGCCGCATTCGCGTCGCGCCGGTCCTGTTCGAGGTTCAGAAGGATGCGGTGGACATAGGTCTGCACCGCTCCGATGGCCGAAACTAGCCGCGAGGTGCGGGCGCAGCCCTCCATCGACGGGTCGATGAGGTAGTAGTCGTAGAGGTCCGACCGGTCCGTGAAGCGTCCGGCGCTGCGCCGGATCGCGTGATCGGTCAGCGCATCGCGGCGCTTGCCGCGCAGAAAGTCCTCGTGCCCATCCATGACCTGGGCAAAGCTCTTGTCGTCGCCAAGCTTGCGCCGCAGCGCCGAGACAAGGCTTTCGCCACCCTGGCCCTGCGCGACCGGGTCCGATGATGCCGCGAGGATCAGCGCGTCGACCGGCAGCGCATGGTCCTTTGCAAAAGTCGCCGCGGCCCGCAGCCTCAGAAGCCCGAGCACCGGGTTCGCCGGAACGGCAACGCCCGCGGCAATCTGGCGTACCTCGGTCACCTCGGCGCCCGTCACGAGCGCGAGGTCGGCGGCCGTCGCTGCGGCAAAGCCGTTTGCGGCGGAATGCGCGGTCAGGACCGCGGCAAGCCGTGTGCCGCCGTCGCCGGCGGGTCCCGCAGCCCTGACCGCTTCGGCATGGAGCCGGCGGAAGCCGAGCAGCGTCATCGCCTGGTCGAAGCTCAGCGCAGGCACGCCCAGTGCCGGCAGGCCAACCCGGGTGCGGTTGCCATGAAGGTAACTGACGGCCGCCGTGTCGTCCCGGACCTCGTCAAGGATCGCATGCGGCCTGGCAAGGGCCGCCAGCGCCTGCGTCAAGGCCTGGGCCGACCCGCCGTCGAAGGCGGCAAGCGCCGCGGCCGAACTCAGGTCGGCACCGGCCAGCGTCGCCAGCGCCGCAAGGCCCGGCACCGAAAGGCCAAGCCGCGCCGCGGCCTCGGCCGGGACGATTCTGCGAAGGTTGCGCGCATTCAGTTCGGCCTGAAGTGCGGCGACCGTCACGCCCAGCGGGAACCCACCCGCCGGGGCCGAAAGCGCCGGATTCAGCGCCACATTCGGCTTGAGCTTCAGCATGTCGTTCGGAAGCGGGTCGAACAGTCCGATGTTGGCCGCGACAATGGCCCGTGACTGGTCCTCGCTCACGCCCGGGACAAAGGCAAAGACGGTGGGGGCAAAGCGCCGGCTCTCCCCGGCCGCGATCGCCGCGACCATCCCGGTCGCCACGCCGCCCGCATCAAGGAACACACCGGCCGCGACCGGATCGGCCAGCAGGCCCATCGCCGCGCCAAGGCTCTCGATCGTGATCCCGTGCCGCCTCAGCGTGTCAAGCAGGTTCACCGTCGCCTCGACACCCGCCAGCGTCGTCAGGGCCGGCTGTCCCGTCGCGATCCGTGCAGCAAGCGTCAGTTGCCCCGGCACAAGGCCAAGCGCCGCCGCCAGCGTCGCGTGACGCCAGACAAGCGACAGGTTCTGCGCGGTGAGCGCGAAGCCACGGCTGGCCTCGTTCGGCGCAAGCGGATCGAAGCCGAGCGCCGGCGCCAGCGCCGTCAGCAGGGCGACCAGCGTCGCATCGTCGGTCCCCAGCCCGTATCGCAGCCGCTGGACCAGGAAATGCTCGGCCGTGGGCCCTGCCTCGGGCAGCGCCGCGCTGCTGCGGAAACTCGGATGGACAAACCGGACCGTGCCGCTGGGCAGTTGCGGGCTGGTCCGACCGCCAAGCGACAGGTTGAACAGCCGGTCCATCAGGCTTTCCCCGCTGTCGGACAGCGCGGTTTCGGGGATGGCACCGGCCAGACCCAGCACCGACTCGACCGTCAGCCCGAACCTCTTCCTCATCCGGTCAAGCCGGACGATGCTCAGCAGAACCTCGGGCGTCAGGCTGCGTCCGTTCCGTTCAATCACAAGATCGATCGCCGGGATGGTCCAGTCGACACGCTGCGACAGCCGGAACAGCCGCGCCATCCGGTCAAGCGCGACATTGGTCAATCCCGAGATGCGCTCGATGTCGTTCTGGACGGACTGCGCATCGCGCCTGCCCGAGGCGATGGTGACCCCGATCGTCCCGCCGTTGGTGACGAACCGGCTTTCGGCAAGCGCGCCCAGCACCGCCCGTGTCGTGCCCATCCCGGTGATGAGGTCCTGCACATCCAGGGCAGTGACAGAGTTGCCGGAGCGCGGGAAGGGATGCGAGAAGACCGCTTCGAGCACCGGCCAGGTCGGGCGTTCCGTCACGATCTCGGTCGCAGCGGAAAGCGGGATGCCAAGCCCCGCGCTGGCCAGGTCGAGTGCGGGCGCTCCCGGCCGGACATGGTCGGTCACCGCCAGCCGGTCGGTGTCGAAGGATGTCAGCACCCGGTCAGCCCGCGCCGTCCGCAGATCGAAGGGCGACACGAAGCTCCGGGCAAAGGCCGGCAGCACCTCGGCATAGACTTTCCGTGTGACCGCAGCCCTGTCGCCGGTCGATATGCCCGGGTCGACCGCCTTCGCCAGCGCATTCTCCAGAACCTCGTTGATGACCTCGAGCGTCGGGATCAGCGTCTCGGTATTCTCGCAGGTCAGCGGCAGCTTCCACAGATCGGGTCGTCGCGCGGACAGCCTGAGCGCGTGGTCGGAGGTCTGGCCCCCGAAGACCTTCGCCGTGACCTTTTCGTCGATCCATTTCATCAGGTCCACGAAATAGGCCGCAGGGCTGAGGATCGATCCGCAATGTTCGCAGTCGCAATAGGTCTGGTTCCCGAATATCTCCTCGTAACCGGGCAGCGCGCGCAGCCCGTCAGTCACATCCGGCATCAGGGAGACGAAGGGCGGCACCCTTTCGACCTTGCCGGCCAGGTCCCAGCGCAGCTCGTCGGCAAGCCCGACCACCGTCGCGACAACCTCTGTCCGGCGGTCATGTGCGGCGGCCAGCACGCGCTCGGCCTGGTCGGGGTCGAGCCCGGCCTTCGCGATCAGCCCCCCGATCCCCTCGTCGATCACCCCCTGCATCGTGTGAATGCCGGCCGCCACCATCCGGGCTGTGCCGGCCGTGTCGCCGGCCAGGTGATAGGCCCTGCTCCTCGCCTTGAGATGCGCGATTAGCCCCTCCCTCATCGCATCCGGCGTGCCCGAGAAGTCGAGTTCCCTGATGTCATCGGAATCCGGCGACAGGTCGAGGTCGAACAGCGCCTTGTCCTCGTTGCGGCGCAGGAACGCGCTGGCCGCCTCGATCCGCTTGCCGATCTCGGCCGCAGCCCCTTTGGCCCCCGGGTCGAGCAGGTCCTTTCCGATCCCGAGGCCCGTCCAGGCGCGGTCGAGCATGCGTGCCTCGGTCAGCGCCTTCGCCGTCCTGGCGTCAAAGGTCGGGTCCGTCTCGGTTCCGTCCCAGACCCCCTGCCGCCCCTTGAGCCCGCGGGCAAGCCTGCGGAAATCCGTGTCGACGCCGACCGGCGCGACCGCGCGCAGCTGCGCGGTCAGGCCGCGCACGGGAAACATCTCCGCCAGGTGACCCTGCACGTTCAGGGCCTGCTCGCGCGCAGATGCCTTCAACGCCGGATCGGCCGCCGCGATGCCCTTGGCCAGTTCCTCGACCGGCACGTCGATCAGGTCTGCCAGGTCCTCCACCGGCCTCCCGGTCGGGGAAAATCGCATGTCGACCAGCTTCGCTGCCGCAAGGCTGTTGTCGCCCAGAAGCCGTGCAAGGCCGATGGTCCGGCCAAGCTTCTGCCCCTGCTTTTCGTCAAGCTTGCCTTCGATGACCATCGTGCCGATGGTCTGGTCGGACAGGTCGTCAGGCCCGCTCAGCCGGTCGAGAACCGCCCTGGCGACCTTCCCCTTGATCCCCGCCGCCGTCACCGCCTCGGCCAGCCTGGCCTTTTCCAGGAGGATCATCGTCTCCGGCGGCTCGAGCGCTGCCGGGTCGGGCCGGCCGTCCGGCCTGACTGCGGGGCGCATGTTGCCGGTGACCTCCGGGGCGACGCGGTCGAGTTTCTCGATGAGCCGCCCCGCCACCTGCGGCTCAAGCCCCGCATCGGCAATCGCACTGCGCACCAGGCTCACAGCGTCGGATGTCGAAGCGGTCTGGTCGGGAACCGCCGCAAGCTTTTCGGCAACCTCGCGCGGAAGGACACCCACCAGTCCGGCCGCAGCCGCACGGCGGGCCGCGGCTTCTGACCGGATGAGTTCGGTCGCGACAGCGGCCGTAACGCGGCGCCCGTCAAGGCTTCCGGTCTTCGCGATGGCAAGGAGGTCAGCGATCGGAATGTCGTTGCTGGGCATGGGGGCTACTCTTCTGGCTCATATGCGGGGGATGCGTGGCACGGGGGAGAGCCCCCGTGCCCTGGTCTCGGCCAATGTGGCGGGCTGGTCGTCGCGGCTGACGACAAGCCGTGCGCCGGAAACCTTCCGGGCGCGCAGGTCGATTTCGGCCATCGTGGGGTCTGCGAAGTCCGTCAACCAGACCTCGGCACCAAAGCCGAGCGCGGTCAGCAGGACAGGAGCCCCGGGCGGCAGGTCGGCCAAGGGCACAGTCTGCCCGTCGCCGGCCAGCGCGGCAAGCCGCGCGGCAGCCTCCGCCCGCGTCGGGAAAAAGGCAGGGGAGGGCAGGCTCATGGCGTCGCCTCCTGCGGGTCTTTCGGCGGGTCGTCCTTGTCGAGCAGGCGGCCGACGCCCCAGATCGAACCTCCGATCGCGGCAAGCCCCGCAACCGACCAGCCGATTGCCGCCCGTGCCATCGCCTGCCCGCCCTTTGCGAGGTAATAGTCATAGACGGACAGGAAGGCATTCACCGGGGCCATCGGCAGCGCATGAACCCGCAGCGACCCGACCCGGCCCATCCCGTAGGCGGCAACCTCGTCAAGATAATTGACGACGGCAAAGACCGGCTGCCCGCCCACGATCTTGTTGCGCAAACCGTTGACCGGATAAAGGAACAGGTCGGTCAGCACATGCGTCCCCTCGTGAAAGAAATTGTCCACCTTGTCAGCCAGGGTCGCGCCGTGGTTGGCGACAGAGGTCTTCTGATAGGACCAGAAGCCGAGGAACTTCTTCACCGGGCCATTCGGAGTTGCTCCCGCTCCTCCGTTCAGGCCGTACAGGAACCACCGCCCGGGTCCGCTTTCGACCAGCGCCTTGCGCCACCCACCCTTGCCGACCATTGCGGTAAAGAACTTGGCCTGCGCCAAGTAGTCGAAGGCGAACCACTTGAAGACATTGTCGGTATAGATGCTCGCCCGTACCGCCGCACGCGTGGCCAGTGAACGCAGATTCCTGACGGTGAGCGCCGCCATGACCTTGCGGCCGGCATTTGTCATCGCCCTGATCCCGGTCATCAGGACCGCCTTGGCACCGGCCATGATTGCCTTCGTGCCGCCAAGCGAAACCACGGTCAGCACAACATCCGCCACTGTCAGCACAAGATAGAAGGCCTGGCCCCAGGACGAGGCGATCTTGCCCATGCCGCCCGGAATGCCGCCCGAACGGCCCTTGGGATCAGAGGAGAATTCCAGGTTCCAGTAGCCCGCGACCTTGACCACATGGTCCAGCGCGGTGGGTTTGCCACCTCCGCCCTCGCCGCTGCCCGGCCTGGCGTTTTCGGGCCCGGGACCTTGGCCGCCCTTGCC
>Ga0315900_10002782_pt1 | contig 26274 bp, 24 predicted proteins | sample LakEriMetagenome_FD_203521 | JGI IMG/M metagenome (GOLD analysis project Ga0315900, IMG submission 203521) | Freshwater fungal communities from buoy surface, Lake Erie, Ohio, United States - Buoy 12 MA114 | ecosystem: Environmental > Aquatic > Freshwater > Lake > Lake biofilm | place: USA: Lake...
CTTGTCGACGTCACGCGCTTCCAGGTCACGCCGCTTTTCGAGGATCAGTGATGACCCCCGCCGATACGGCCTTCGACTCGCCCCCCGATCTTCCCCCGGCCGAGGATTTCACCGATGCCGCCGCCGCCGTCGAACGGCTGATCCTGCTCTACGACATCGCCTCCGCCTTCCTGCGCGACCGCTTCGCCGACACCATCGCCGGCCGGGCCCCCGCCGCCCGCATCCGCGCCTTCTACCCCGAGATTCGCCTGACCACCTCCACCTTCGCAGTGGTCGACAGCCGCCTCTCCTTCGGCCATGTCGCCGCCCCCGGCACCTATTCGACCACGATCACCCGGCCCCGGCTTTTCGCAAGCTACCTCGAACAGCAGATCCGGCTCCTGATCGTCAACCACGGCCAGCCGGTCACCATCGGCCCCTCCGCCACGCCCATGCCCGTGCACTTCGCCGTCGCCGGCGACGGCCTCGTCTCGGTCCCGCTCGACGGCGCACTCGACTTCACGCTGCGCGATGTCTTCGACGTCCCCGACCTGTCGACCACGCATGACGACATCGTCAACGGCGACGGCTGGACCTATCCCGACGGCTCGCTCCCGCTCGCCCCCTTCACCGCGCAGCGGATCGACTATTCGCTGGCACGGCTCGCCCATTACACCGCGACCCAGCCCGACCATTTCCAGAACCACGTCCTCTTCACGAACTACCAGTTCTATGTCGACGAATTCGAAGCCCACGCCCGCCACATGCTGGCCGACCCCGCCACCGGCTATACGGCCTTCGTCGGGCCCGGCGACGCCGTCATCACCCGCCCGGACGCCCCCCTGCCCACGCCTTCGCGGCTGCCGCAGATGCCGAGCTACCACCTCAAGCGTGAGGGCGGCCAGGGCATCACGCTCGTCAACATCGGCGTCGGCCCCTCCAACGCCAAGACCGCGACCGACCACATCGCCGTCCTGCGCCCGCATGCCTGGCTCATGGTCGGCCACTGCGCCGGCCTGCGCAATTCCCAGCGCCTGGGCGACTTCGTCCTCGCCCATGCCTATCTGCGCGAAGACCACGTGCTCGACGATGACCTGCCCGTCTGGGTCCCGATCCCCGCGCTCGCCGAAATCCAGATCGCCCTCGAACGCGCCGTGGCCGAGGTGACCGAGCTTGAAGGCTACGACCTCAAGCGCATCATGCGCACCGGCACCGTGGCCACGATCGACAACCGCAACTGGGAACTGCGCGACCAGTCCGGCCCCGTCCAGCGGCTGTCGCAATCCCGCGCCATCGCGCTCGACATGGAATCGGCCACGATCGCCGCCAACGGTTTCCGCTTCCGCGTCCCCTACGGCACCCTGCTCTGCGTCTCCGACAAGCCGCTGCACGGCGAACTCAAACTCCCCGGCATGGCCTCCGCCTTCTACAAGACACAGGTCGGCCGTCATCTCAGGATCGGCATCCGCGCGATGGAACGGCTGCGCGACATGCCGCTCGAACGCATCCACTCGCGAAAGTTGCGTAGCTTCGAAGAAACGGCCTTCCTCTGAAAGCGCCGCGAACCCCACAACATATGCGAAAAACCCTTGCAAACAGCCACAAATCGTTGTGGACCATTCCTCACCGCGCAACAGCGCAAAGACCGGGCCAAAAGCCGGCCCGCAGCAGGAGACAGTGACATGGCCAACCAGATGACCAGGGCCCAGCTTGTGGCCGCCATCGCCGCCCAGACCGGCAGCGACCGCAAGTCCGCCGGCGCCGCGCTCGACGCGCTCGCCGACATCGTCACGCGCGAGGTTGCCGCCGGCGGTGCCGTGAACCTGCCGGGCATCGGGAAGGTCTATTGCCGCGAACGCCCCGCCCGCCAGGTGCGCAACCCGGGCACTGGCGAAATGGTCGCCAAACCCGCCGACAAGGCCGTCAAGATCACCGTGGCCAAGACGCTCAAGGACAGCATCAACGGCTGACCGTTCAGCCGGCGCCGGGCCCTCGGCGCCAGGACGGCAGGGCCACCCCCGTTCCCTTTCGGTACCCGCAGTCAATGCGGGCAAAAGCTGCAACACGCACGGTGGGACCGTTTCGCGGGTCGTCCCTGTTGCCGACTGTCGGCATCCAGGTGGCGGGGGTCGTCCGCAACGCGCGCCCTGTTAGGGATTTCCCTGATTTCGCGACCTGCACCGACGCAATACCGACGTGATACCGACGTGATACCGACGTGGTGTAACCTTTGCAGATCAGGCCTCCGGACCGATCCTTCCGCGCAGTCCGCAGGTCCGGGCGCGGTCACCCGGGCGGCTGATTCGCCGCTGCCTTTCAGCCCGCCGGCCCGATCTTTCCGCGGACTCCGCCGGTCTGGGCGCGGTCCATAAGCATATGATCCAACAGCACAATCGCCATCATCGCCTCGCCCACCGGCACCGCCCTGATCCCCACGCAGGGGTCGTGTCGCCCCTTCGTCACCACTTCCACCGGCCGCCCCTCGATGTCGATCGAGCCGCGCGGCGTCAGGATCGACGACGTCGGCTTCACCGCAAAGCGCACAACGATGTCCTGACCCGTTGATATTCCACCCAGAATCCCGCCCGCATGGTTCGATCCATAGATGACGCGGCCATCCTCGCCCATGAAGATCTCATCGGCGTTCTCGCGCCCCGTCAGCGCTGCCGCCGCCATGCCCTCGCCGATCTCCACGCCCTTGACCGCGTTGATCGACATCATCGCGCTCGCCAGATCGCTGTCGAGCTTGCCATAGACCGGCGCCCCCAGCCCCGGCGGCACGCCCTGCGCCACGACCTCGATCATCGCCCCGACCGAGTTGTGCTCCTTGCGCCGCAACAGGTCGAGGTCCTCCTCCCAGGCCGCCGCCGTCACCGGATCGGGGCACCAGAAATCATTGGAATCGATGGCATTCCAGTCGAACCGAGCACGCTCGATCCGCCGCGGCCCCATCTGGATCATATAGCCCCTGATACGGATTGCTGGCGCAAGCCGGCCCAGTACCGCCCGTGCCACCCCCCCCGCCGCGACCCGCGCCGCCGTCTCGCGCGCCGAGGATCGCCCGCCGCCGCGCGGGTCCCGCACCCCGTATTTCTGGTGATAGGTGATATCCGCATGTCCCGGCCGAAAGGTCCGCGCGATCTCAGCATAATCCTTCGACCGCTGGTCGGTATTTCGGATCATCAGCTGGATCGGCGTTCCCGTCGTGACACCCTCATAGACGCCCGACAGGATTTCCACCTGATCCGCCTCCTGCCGTTGCGTCGTATTCCTGTTCTGCCCCGGCCTCCGCCGGTCAAGCCAGGGCTGGATATCCGCCTCGCTCAGGGCCACCCCCGGCGGGCAGCCATCCACGACGGCGCCCAACGCGGGCCCGTGACTTTCGCCCCAGGTCGTGAAGCGGAAAACATGTCCGAAACTGTTGACGCTCATCCCGCGCCCCTCCCGTCGCCGCCTCCGCATAGGCCAAGCCCTTGCGCAGGCCAAGGGTTTTCGTCGCGCCCCGCGCCCTCGCATCCGGGGCCCAGCCGACAGTCCGGTTGCACGCCCGGGTCCAAGGGCTTATGCGGTCGGGCAGCGCTTTGACAGGACCTGACCGATGGCCAATCACCTCTATCGCGGCGACCTGCCCTCCGGTCTGGACCTCGGCCCGGTCGTCGCCATCGACTGCGAGACGATGGGCCTCGTCCCCGCCCGCGACCGGCTCTGCCTCGTGCAGATGTCGGCGGGCGATGGCGACTGCCACCTCGTCCAGATCCTCCCTGGTCAGACCGATGCACCGAACCTCTGCCGCCTTCTGACCGATCCGCAGGTGCTCAAGCTCTTCCACTTCGGCCGCTTCGACATCGCCGTCCTTCTCCACACCTTCGGCGCGCTCGCCGCCCCGGTCTATTGCACCAAGATCGCCTCGAAACTCGTGCGCACCTTCACCGACCGGCACGGGCTCAAGTATCTCCTGCAGGACCTGATCGCCGTCGACATTTCCAAACAGCAGCAGACCAGCGACTGGGGCGCCGAGACGCTGACCCCCGCCCAGCTCGACTATGCCGCCTCCGACGTGCTCTACCTGCACAGGCTCCGGACCGTGATCGACCAGATGCTGGCTCGCGAAGGCCGCATCGACCTTGCCCAAGCCTGCTTCGACTTCCTCCCCGCGCGGGCACGGCTCGATCTGATCGGCTGGCCCGAAATCGACATTTTCGCCCACTGACATGGCTGAAACGCACACCTCGGTCGCGCGCCGGGTCATCACCGAAGAGGCTCAATCCCTCACGGCGCTCTCCGAAACGCTCGACGACAGCTTTTCCCGGGCCGTCGACCTCATTCTTGCCGCGACCGGTCGGGTTATTGTCTCAGGGATGGGCAAGTCCGGTCACATCGCCCGCAAGATCGCGGCCACCTTCGCTTCTACCGGGACACCCGCCCATTTTGTCCATCCCGCCGAAGCCAGCCACGGTGATCTGGGGATGCTGACCCGGGGCGACACCGTCCTCGTACTCTCGAATTCAGGAGAGACGCCCGAACTTGCAGATATTGTTGCCTATAGCCGACGCTTCGGTATTCCGCTGATCGGCATTGCCAGCCACAGGGACAGCACCCTGATGGAGCAGGCGGATATTGGTATCCTCCTGCCCCAGCGGGGCGAGGCCTGCGGGACCGGTATCGTGCCGACGAATTCCACCACGATGATGCTTGCGCTCGGCGATGCGCTTGCCATCGCGCTGATGGAAACCCGCAGTTTCACACCCGAGAATTTCCGCGACTTTCACCCCGGCGGGCGCCTTGGTGTACGCCTCTCCCGGGTGCGCGACCTGATGCACACCGGCGAGGCGATCCCGCTCGTCGGCGAAACAACCCCGATGAGCGATGTCCTGCTCACGATCAGCCAGAAGGGCTTTGGCGTCGTTGGCGTTCTCGACAAGGCTGGCCAGCTCGGCGGCGTCATCACCGATGGCGACCTGCGGCGTCACATGCACGGTCTGCTTGACCAGACAGCCGGTGACGTCATGACTTGCCACCCGCGGACGATTGGACCAGACATCTTGGCCGAACAGGCCGTGGCACAAATGACAGGCCGGGTCACCTGCCTCTTCGTGGTCGACCCCCCTGAAACGGGTCACGTTCTTGGCATCCTTCACATCCACGACTGCCTTCGCGCCGGGATCGTCTGACCCGATGTCCGCTGCAGACAATCGCTATTCGGTCTTTATCGGCTGGGCCAAAATCAGCCTGCCGCTTGTAGCGCTGGCCCTTTTGTCTACGATCTTCCTTTTCTCCCGCCAGGGCTCTGAGGACAATCGTATTCCCTTTGCCGAGATCGCAGCTATCGCCGGCGACCCGCGCATCACAAACCCCACCTTCTCGGGCGTGGCCGAGGATGGGTCTGTCCTCTCGCTCAGCGCCGAAGAACTCCGTCCGATCCCTGACAGTCCCGACAGCTACACCATCATCGGCCCCCGCCTCAGTGTCATTACGACCGACGGCACGCTGATCGATGTGTTCGCCGGCACCGGAGAGATCGACAGTTCCGGTCGCAGTTCGGTCTTGTCCGGCGGCGTCCAGATCATCAGTTCGACCCGTTTTGCCGCTGAGGCCCCCATTGCCCGGATCGACCTCCGCACCGGCACGATCGAGACTGATGGCCCGCTCACCGCTCGCGCGCCCTTCGGCCGGCTCGATGCCGGCCGGCTGCGCATTACTGGCGATCAGGCGGGAAGGCGTACCCGCCTCCTGTTCGACGGCGGGGTGAGCCTGCTATACTTCCCGCAGTCCTGATCAAAAGGCCGCGCCGATGCTTCGCTTCCTCCTTCTTGGCCTTGCCCTCCTGTTGCCGGGCCTTGCCGCGGCGCAGACGGACCTCTCTCTCGGCATTGTGACCGTAGACCGCGACAGCCCGGTGAAGGTCACGGCTGACAGCACGTCCTATGACCTCAATACGGGCCGTGCGGTACTGTCGGGCAACGTCATCGTCACGCAGGGCGACTTCCGCATCGGCGCTGGACAGGTGGAAGTCTTCTTTGATGCCGAAACCAGCGCGGTCACCCGCCTGATCGCGACTGGCGGAATTACATTTGTCACAACGACCGAGGCCGCCGAGGCCGCTTCAGCCGACTATGACCTTGGCACCGGGCTCCTTCTGCTCGATGGTGGGGTCCTGCTGTCCCGGGGAAATACCGCGCTCTCTGCCGACAGAATGACTGCCAACCTGCGCGATGGAACCGCCCAGCTCGACGGGCGAGTCGAGACAGTTTTCTTCCCCGAGGACGAGTGATGCCTGCACTCACCCTCACCGAAGGCTCGGCCGGCCTCCGGGCTCTCAGCCTTCACAAGAGCTACCGCAAACGTCCTGTCATGCGGGATGTAAGCCTGCGACTGGACCGTGGTGAGGTTGTGGCCCTGCTGGGACCGAACGGTTCGGGCAAGACAACCTGCTTCTATGCAATTGCCGGCCTCATCACCCCCGAAGGTGGTCAAGTCACCGTCGACGGCCGTGATGTGACCCTGCTTCCGATGTATCGGAGAGCACGTCTGGGAATCGGCTATCTGCCCCAGGAAGCCTCAATCTTTCGTGGACTGTCGGTCGAGGACAACATCCTCGCCGTGCTCGAAATCGTCGAGTCCGATCCAGTCGCCCGCAGAGAACGACTCGATGTTCTCCTGTCGGAATTCTCGATCACCCACCTCCGCCGGACGCCTTCGCTGGCACTGTCAGGAGGCGAACGGCGCCGAGTCGAAATCGCGCGCTGTCTGGCTGCCGGACCACGGTACGTTCTTCTCGACGAACCATTTGCAGGCGTGGACCCGATCGCTGTCGGCGATATCCGGGAACTGGTTCACAATTTGAAAGACCGGGGCATCGGGGTGCTCATCACTGACCATAACGTCAGGGAAACGCTCGAGATTGTGGATCGCGCCTATATCCTTCACGATGGTCGCGTGCTGATGTCCGGCACTGCGTCAGAGGTCGTCCAGGATGAAAACGTGCGCCGTGTCTATCTTGGCCAGAGCTTCCGAGTAGGCTGAACCGCGCCCTGGCACCGAAACCCGAAACAAAAGCTCTGCTGATCGGTCATTGACAGGAAGAGGCCCTGTCGTGCGAGATGATGGTGATGCAACGGGCCTGCACCATCATGCACGCGACAACGTTCGTCCGACCAGTCGAACGGGAAGAATGGCCGCGAGGCGACTACGCATCATACCCCACCCGGCCAAGAGATGACATCCGGCTCTCAAGGGCCCGGATTCATCAGGCTCACGTACTGAGGAGTCACCATGCGGTACCAGATCAGCGGGAAGCAAATCGAGATCGGAGAAGCACTTTCAACCCACGTCAAATCCGAATTGGACGAGGCAATGGGAAAATACGCGGGACGTCCGACTGACGCAAACATCGTTTTTTCCCGTAACGGTTATGAATTCGTCTGCGAAATCACAGTGCACCTCTCAACCGGCCTGACTGCTCAGGCAAGGGGCCATGCATCTGAAATCTATCCCGCCTTCGATTCCGCTTGCGAGAAGATGACCAAGCAACTCCGACGCTACAAAAGGCGCCTGAAAGACCATCACAAGTATCGGGCCGAGCCTGTTGAAGTTCACCTTGCAGGCTCGTATATCCTCGCCGCATCGAACGAAGAAGACGAAGGGCCGGAGGACGGCAACCCCACCATCATCGCCGAAACCGAAACGCGGATACCATCATTGACGGTGGGGGAAGCGGTTATGCAGATGGAGTTGTCACACGCGCACGTCCTTGTCTTCAGGAACGAAAAACATCGGCGGATCAACGTTGTCTATCGGCGTGATGACGGAAACATCGGCTGGATTGACCCGCGCGATCCGGAGTGACAACCGACTGAGACGATACGGGAACAGGACGGGCCCATGCATCTGGCCGACATCATCACCCCAACGTCCGTCAAGGTTCTGGGGGCGACAAGCAGCAAGAAGCGACTGCTGCAGGACTTGGGCGACCTTGCAGGAACGGCCTACGGCCTGTCACCTGCAAATGTGGTCGAGGCCCTGATCGAGCGTGAAGGCCTTGGTCCGACCGGTGTGGGACACGGCGTGGCTCTCCCGCACGCCCGTATCGATGAAGTCGACCGTATCCGCGGTCTGTTCATCAGGCTTGAAAAGCCACTTGACTTCGAATCGATCGACAGACAACCGGTCGATCTCGTCTTCGCCCTTCTTGCACCCGTTTCGGCAGGCGTCGACCATCTCAAGGCACTTGCCCTCGTTTCAAGAACACTGCGCGACACTGGCGTGCGCACGAAACTGCGGGCCAACGCTGATCCAGGCACCCTTTACACGATCCTGACGGAATCCCGGCCAAGTCAGGCAGCATGAATGCTGCTTTGCCATTTGCCAAATCCGAAAGCGAGATAATCCTGCAGGTAAGCGATCCGGGCAAGCTCCTCGATGTCATCGTCGACTATTTCTGCGAGCCGTCCTGCACGAGGATCCGAAATAATTGACACCTCCTCAGAAACCTCCCGCCGTATCTGCCACAGCACCAGAGCCAGCCCTTCACAAAGCTCCTCTTCCCTCAGAATCAAATCCGGCGGACCGTCCCTTGCGATCCCCTGAATATGTGTCAGCTGGCTCACCATGGACTTCTCGACCCGCAGATTAGTCTGACCGTTCAAAAGTGCGCCGAGAAAGACAAGGAATGCCTTGAACGCCTCCTTGTAAGTCTGAGAGTCAGACGACACTTCGTGCAGACCGTCCAGACCCGACCGCTGCCGGAATATCTGGCCGACCCTTGCCAGACTTTCGCTCGCATCTCCGAACATGCAGGACTGAAAAATCCTGTGCGCCCGTACCAAGGGGTGTCGCACGACTGCAAAGCTGCGAAACCCGGCGTGTTTTTCTTTCCAGGATGTCAGACCGTCATGAGTGAAACCTTCAGCCGGGACTTCGCCTCCATCCAGCCGCGTCATCCACTCACGGATGACCGCAGCCGGACCATGACCAGTGTTCCGAAACAGGATTGGACTCCGCGCACCACCAATCCAGCCCTGATTAATGTTGCGATACCGCCGCCCAGGATTGTCGAACATCTTGATTCCGATGCTGCTGAACTGCCCGAGTGCTGCCAGCATGTCTTCCCGATTCAATACCTTATCAACGGCAAGACCCGGATTTTGCTTCTTCAGCCTCGTGTCCAGAGACTTCAGCCTTTCGTCAACTCCAAGAAAATCAGCTATTCCGTTCACCACATCAATGTTGAACAGTTCCTCATAGTCTACAAAAAAAGCCGTTTGCCCGGTTATCTGTAGTCTTCTGCGAATCCTCGTCTGAAAGTCCTCTAACCTCTGGAGGTAGTCCGCAAAATCCGCCGCATCGAACATTATCTTGGCAGTCTTTGCGCGCCTTGCATTCGTTAGCTTCCATTGACCGGTCCTGATAGCGATTTTCCGGCTGACATAGCTCTCGACAGGATTCCGCGTCAGTATTATCTTGGCACACCGTCGGTCATCAATTATCAGATCAACCACTCTTGGATCATGATCGCCAAAATACCGGAAACCTCCAAGCCTCCCTTCCCTGCTTTTGATTGCGTTGTAAAGAAGCCATGGATCTTTGTCCCGGTCCTCGCGGGATATGCCGAGGATGTCTGTGTTAACTGGATAACCGACAAAATTCTGGTTGAATGCCTCGCCGAAGCATTCAATCGTCAGCATTGAGTTGAGAGTCGACTCGAGAAAATTTGACCCGGTTCTCATTTCAGCAATAATAACAAAGCAGTCGAATTTGGTCATCTATCAACCGACTAGATACGTTTTGTGTTTCCTGTTCTCGTTTGACGTGACCGCCAGATCAATCGGAAAATCACCCATCAGGTATGGATGCATACCAAGATTTCGGAGTTCCTGTAGAAACTGCCCGAAACCGGTCAGATCGACAATTTTGGGGAATGCGTACCTTCTTTCCTTTTTTTTCGAACCCGCAAAAAGCGCCTCCTCGAAGATTTCCCCGGGCTTTTCGAGGAACTCGGCCATCGTCCAGATCCGGACACCAGCCTTCGTCAGAGGAGACCGCAATTTGCGGATCAGATCAGCTTCGGTCTGCTGTAGGCGAGCAGCCTCGGTACGCAACACCGCAATTTCACCGCCATTCAGGAAGAGCGGAACAGCCCAGGCACCAGAGATCAAACGGATGACAGCGTTCCGATCCCGCAGGATCATCCTGATGACCTCTTGGTTATCTTGGGGTGCAAACTGGAAAATCTGCATAACACCCCGTGTATTCCAAATCAGATTTCTCAGAAATGCTTCCGGATTGTGGTCACGCAGCGAACCGCTGTCCGACAGACATCCAGAAAACGCCGGGACACGACCTGTGAATTCAACTCCACTCCCTGAAAAAAGATGCCCGTGAACACAGGCACCGGTCTGTTCAGCCAGCCATTCCTCAAAGCCTTCATGAAGCTCGGAGAAACCCTGGAAGACCATGTAAGGGCCAGCCGTAAGTTCGGTCTCCGACTCACGATTGGGAAACCTGCTCTGCATGACAAGGCCAGAGCGGCCTTGCGTTCTTTGCTGAACAGCTCGGGCAAAAAGGCGGTCGATCCTGCTCGGATTTGGGGGTCTGGTTGCCAAACCGGTCGCTTCGATCGACAGGAATTGGCGGTAAAGCCCGTCAGCATTCTGCCATATCTTCCGCGCAACGAAACAGTCAGACCTCCGGAGAAGCTGGAGATGATCATCGTAGAAGATATGCGGTCGTCCTTGAAAATCGAACTTCGATAGCGTTAGTGATCGGCTTTCGATCATTGTGGCATGCCGGCGGACAAGCGTCTGAAAATAGCTCTCGTCAGGTATCCACACCAGCCTGAAGAAGCGGTCGTACGCTGGTCGCGCCGGGTCAGTCAGGATCGCATCGAGAGTCTTTCGGGTCAGACACCACCATTGGGAGCCCATGTGGGGTTCAATGCCTTCTGGCAGACGACGCTTGAGCCTGAGGATCCGTTGGAGCCTGACGAAATGGTCGAATATCCGGCGATGCTTCCTCCACGAGAACGGAAAACTCAGCGTGAACCGCTCTTCGGACAAGCCTCCAACAGTCCATGGAACATCTGCAATCCGCGCGCTTTCAATGAAATCCGTCTCAGGTCTTTCGTCTAGGTAAGCAACCAGCTCCCTCACGGGCCGCAAGGGAAGACAAGACCCGGAAGCCAGAAACACGTGGCTTACGTCCGGAAATCCATCTAGCAACATTTCCGTTGCAGCCTGAGTGGCCGCCACAAGACCCCAAGTTCCCCATTCGCATCGAAAACGGGAGGCAAAGAGAACCATTTTGTCACCAGTAAACCGGGCAACAAATGCTTCAAAGTCGGCGGGTGAAACGACTGAATCAACGTGGACAACAACCGGACAGCCACCCGAAACCCAGTGACGGATCACCTGCTCTGCCCTGCCAAATGCCGTGTGGACAAGCATGACGATACCGAGTTTCATACCCAGTTGCCTTTCGACATAAGGCCGAGGATCTCTAGCTGGCGCCAATTGATGTACTTCTCGCTCCATCTGCACCACAGGTCCAGACTTCCGTCCAGCCGGTCTGCATAAGCCAGGTATTCCCGCGAGCCGTCGTAATGCTCCCGCCTTTGCAGCTCCTCTTTCGCTTTGGCAGAAAATCCGTCAAGAAATTTTGTATGCAGCAGCACTCCTGACGCCTTTTCGCCGCCCCATTCGTCATAGACATGATTAACCCCTCTTGGCAAAAGTGCATGGGTCGAAGTGACATAGACGAACGATCTGTCCCATCGCACAAGCGGGACCTTATTGAGAGCAGGGGCATGAAACGGGTCATCAGAGAAAAAGATACGGGCACGAGGCCCACCCTGGATCCAGAGATTCCCGAGCCTCTGATTATGGGAAACCATGTAGTTTCCAGGATCGAACCACGATGCAATCGCAAGCGGGTCTGTACCCCTCAAATAACATCTTTCGTCGAGTCGGCCTTTTGGATAGAGATCGAGAAGCATCGCCGAAAAAGACCGGATTCCAGATGCGTCAAGCCAGTCTGTGAGCGCACGGAGAGGACGTGTATCACAGAAAGGAAAAACTAGCAGTTCATCGGGATCGACCGTCAGGCACCAATGTCCGTGACCATAACGTCTGAGCAGTGCGTTCATCCAGTCCATGCCAAAACTGGCCTTGCGGTAACTTGCATTGGTCGTCCAGAGGCTGACATCGGATTGCTCGGCAAGGAATTCGAAACCTCCATCATCGCTTCCATTATCAACGAACAGGAAATGGTCCACACCTAGTTGGCGGTAGTAATCGAGAAACCATGCGAGGCGGACATTCTCGTTCCGGATCGTTGCAAAGACCAATATGCTCTCTGGCCTTAGCGCATCCGTGCGCCGCACGACCGGGGTAAGCTGACTATACCGGCGCATCCCGCGGATGATCCAGCGCTTACGTTCGAGCCTGAGCTTGTATCGTTTGAAGAAGCCCACTCTTTACTTCCGACCAGTCGCCTGTATCCGAACCCCTGCTCGAACTAGCATAACATGCTTAAGGCGGTTTTGAAATGTGCCTCCCAGTCTGGAACTGACACGCGTTTACGCGGCAAACCGGACGTCGCGGCGTGGAGCACAGCCCTCTTCCACTCGTCGCGGTCGCGTGGATCAAGGTATGTTGCTGCATCGCCGGCAACCTCTCTGCAGACTGGCAGGTCGCTGCAGATGACCGGGGTACCTCGTGCCAGAGCCTCAACAAGTGGCAAACCGTATCCTTCCGTAAAGCTGGGAAAAAGAAGCGCACTTGCTCCGTCAAGCAAGGCGGCAATGGCTCCGTCAGAAAGCCCTGCAACTTCCTGCACTTGCGGATGTCCGCGGTCGAGGCGAGCCAGAATTGCTGAATTCCTCCAGCCGCGGCTGCCACAGATCAAGAGCCGCGGCGCCGATTCACCGAACGAGTCCCAGACGTCCAAAAGCAACGCATGGTTCTTTCTCGGCTCTATCGTACCGAGTGCAACGAAGTATGGTGGCATCGGTGGCAAACCGACCGGAAGCTCGTCAGGGCGCGCCTCGGCAACGCTGACACCGAGTGGCGCCACCACGATTCGCGGGCCCTGAAACCGATTGTCGACGTGACGATTCACATCGCGGCACGCCGAGCACGACGGACAGATGATGACATCCGCGTGCCGAACGGCAGCCCGGAACCTCGCGGCAAACGACCAGGCCGTCCCGATTCGCTGGAAGGAAGGGTGGTCGAGTGGAATGGTGTCATGAATCATCACGATAGACCGGAGACCCGTGACGGACTTGACCGCTTTCATCAAGTTCTCGGACAGATTCGAGTGACCGACATTATACGACACTGTCCCGGGCGGCAGGTGATCTCGCAGCATCTTTCCAAGTCGCTGGTGGATTGCGCGTCCGACGGCGGCCCGACGCAATGATGATTCCATCGCCCGAACATTGCGGGGGCGCATGAATGCCAAATCCGAAAGTAGATCAGGCTGACCCCATTCGCCTCCTTCGAGCCCGCTTCTGAGCAGAAGAAGTCCGCCACTGTCGAGAAGCAGGAAACCGTATGGCGTTCGCAGGAGCCCGAGTGCCGGCACATCACCCTCGAGGAGCCTTTCAAGCCAGGCGCGTTCAACACGGTCGATACCGGTAGGAGTCCTGCCAATGCGGGACACCAGACGCGTGACATCAAGCAGCCTCGCGGGGACTTGCGTTTCCTTGTCTGTGTATCGGTCGGTCTTCAATACAGAGTCCCCTCTGGAACAAAGTGATCGAACCGCGCGGCAGCGCGGCTTGACCGCCTGACATCACGGCGGTTCTCGAGCGTTGCGTACACGGTCTTCTTCGCGGGCTACACGGTCGGAGAATCGCCAAAAGCGAAAAAGGGGATCATCGTCATCCGACCGACCAAACAATCCGCCCGTCTGCAGCCAGTAGCCTTCATCGGTAAAGGACACGCGATGAAACAGAGCCGTCGGCGACAAGACTATCACGCTGACGGTCTCTCCCTTGCCTGCAAGCTCTTTTGCCCGCGCATGCAACCGCTGTCCTTGCCCCGAACGACCCGAGAGAAATGACGCCTTGGGTACTTTGCTGGCTTCGGCAAAGAAAGGAAGAAAGGGGATTGTTCGAGTCGGCAAGGGCCTTGTGCTGGCAGAGCGATGCTCTGCCGATCGCCATCCCTTTCGGAATGCTTGAAGCAGCCGCTCGACATCGTGGGGTTCGATTCGACCAGCCATCAGGTGACCGATCAGGCGCCTGCGCTGAACATCGGTTTCCGCTGCGAAGCGGCTCTCGGGATCGGTCCCGTGCTTGGCAAGAAAGACTGCAAGGCTCGCGCCAATGGTCGAAAGATCGCGCGGTACCCTGTCCCGCCTGCGTCTTTCGCTCTCGGCATATGAGTGGTGTACCCGTGCCAGCGGGACGATCGCTGTCGCAACACCCATCGCCCCCAGCCTGAGGTTCACGTCTGTCTCATCAAGATAAAATGCGAAGCTCTCGTCAAAACCACCGATTCCGATGAGAAGTTCGCGGCGGAAGGCCATGTTCGTTCCTTCCGTCTTGATCCCGAGTCCCGCGCTACCCTTATGAATCATGGGAAGGACCGGGTCTGTCTCGAGCGGCAGCCTCTGACCGAGTTGATCCGCAACGCTGGCACCCCATTGGAGCCGGATCCCGTTGCGTCCGACCACAAACCCTCCGGCAGCGCCCACACTGTCATCTCGAAACGGCTCAACGAGGCGGCCAAGCCATGTCGGCTCCGGAATGGAATCATCGTCAATGAATGCCACGATGTCACAGGCCGAAAGCCTGAGCCCAATGTTGCGGGCTCGGGAAAGGTTCGGCTCTTCGAAAAGCTGTGTCTTTATGCGTCTATCCCAACCTCTGACAGCATCAAGCCCTGCACGATCAGTTACGACGATGACCTCAAACATGTCATGGTAAAGCCCGTCGATTCCCCGAAGACACCGCCGAAGTGGCTCTGGCCTGCCACGGCTCGCGACGATCACGCTCACCGATATCGTTGTCACGCCATTCCTATGCGCATCAGCATCGCCTCAATGCGCGGCACGTCCTCAGGGTTATTGAGTTCCCAGAAGGAACGTCCGCGCGCTTCGACTTCGACGCAAAGCACGCCCACACCGTTTTCAAGGAAACGCAGCTGTTCAAGCCCTTCCAGCGCTTCAAGCCGACCGGGCACCCAACTGCGATACACGGCCAGCGCTGCGGTCCGGTACGCGTAGACGCCGACATGGTGGAAAACCGGCGTCACTTCGGTCGCACTGTAGGCTCCGGTACAATACGGTATCACTTCTTTAGAAAAGTAGAGCGCCCGACCAGACCGGTCGAAAACTACGGTTGTTCCACCGACGCGACCCTCACGTCGGTCGTCCAGAAACCCCCCGAGTGCATCGCCCCGCGTCTGGAGAACCGGTGTTGCCACCATCATTTCTGAGGTCTTTGCGAGCGCGTCCACAAGCTCTTCAATAAACCAGGGGGGCGTCAGGGGCGCATCGCCCTGAAGGTTGACGACAATGTCAAAACTCTCGCCAAGCTTGGCCAGAGCCTCGGCGCAACGTTCTGTTCCGTTCCGGCAATCCACTGACGTCATCACGACTTCTGCACCAAATCCGCGTGCAGCCTCTGCAATACGAAGGTCGTCGGTAGCCACAACAATGCGTTCCACTGATCCTACCTGTCTGGCGGCGTCCCACGACCTGTGGATCAGCGTTCGGATCTCACCGCCCGAACCGCGCAAAGGGACCAGTGGCTTTCCGGGAAACCGGGTAGAAGCATAGCGAGCGGGAATGATGATGACGACACGCATCAGGTCCCCTTCAGCCGGACACCGGGAGCATGAGCGATGAAAAACGGGTTTTCGAAGCCTGGCTTGCCATAAGTCAGAACAGCATGATCTTCCAACCTGACGACAATTCCTCCTGCTCCACGAAGAACGGCATCACCCGCAGCGGTATCCCATTCCATGGTGCGTCCAAGTCTTGGGTAAAGATCAGCCTCGCCGCTCGCCAAAAGACAGAACTTCAACGAGGACCCTGCACTCTTCAACTCCCTGACCTGGTAGCCCTCCAGGTAGTCATCCGTGGCCCGGTCACGGTGGGATTTAGACGCAACCACCCTGAGCGACGTATTGTCCGGAACGGATACGCGCAGGAGGGTCTGTCGATCAGTGCACTCTGATCTAAAGGGGCCATCTTCCTCGACGGAGCTTCCGTCAGGCAGATTATAGAAAAGCCGTCCTTTCGCCGGTGCAAAGACGACGCCTCTCAGCGGCATTCCATTCTCGACATAAGCGATGTTGACCGTGAAGTCTTCCCGACCTTCGATAAACTCCTTCGTTCCATCAAGCGGATCGACGATCAAGAAGTTCGAGTGATTCCCAGCATGGGTCTCGGTTTCTTCCTCGCTGACGATAGCGACCTCGGGAAACACCGCCCTCAGGCCGGCCGTGATCAGCGCTTCGGACATTTCGTCGGCCTCGGTCACCGGGCTCAGGTCAGGCTTTGACCGGACAGTTGCACTGCGGGCAGCATGAACCTCCATGATCAAAGCACCTGCCTCGATGGCGAGGCGACGCATCGTGCTGGTAAGCCTCTCGAAATCCACTCTAGAAACCCTGGTGGTCTTCCACGCCCGCCGATTTGCCCGGATCGCGCGTTTCCCTTATGGTGTGATCGAAACCAGACAGCAAGCTATAGATGCGAACAGGTCTCTGGCGCGATGCGCACAACTGCTGAAGGGGAAGAAGCCATGACAATGCCCCGGGACTCTCGCATCCCCGCAAAGACCAGAACGCTGTTTGCTACCTTGGAAGTCATCTTTCACGCAACCGTCTACAACATCCGCAAAACCCATCGGAATGCGATGGTAGGCCTTCTGCTCAATATCTTCCAGACCGGCATATTGCTGGTCACCTTTTTCCTTCTCTTCAGATTCATGGGATTGGTCCGCACGAATCGCGTGCATGGTGATCTCCTCATGTTTCTGATGTCCGGTGTGTTCCTGTTCATGCTTCATGCAAAGACAATCTCTTCCATCGCCAGGGCGGACGGACCGACATCATCCATGATGCAACATGCGCCGCTCACGACCTTTGTGACCATCAGCGCCGCCGCACTCGGTAGCCTCTATCTTCAGCTCCTGTCCATCTTTGTCATATTGCTTCTTTATCATGTGTTCTGGACGCCGGTCCTGATCGAATATCCAGTCGGCGCGATGGCGATGCTGCTCCTGGCATGGCTATCGGGCATCGGTGTCGGAATCGTCTTCTTCAGCCTCAGACCATGGGCACCTGACGCCGTCACCATTGCGGCATCGATCTATGCCAGACTCAACATGGTCTTTTCAGGCAAGATGTTTCTGGCGAATGCCCTTCCAGGGTACATGCTGGCAATGTTTGACTGGAACCCGCTTTTCCACACGATCGATCAGGTGCGCGGCGATATCTTCATAAATTACAACCCGCACTTCAGCTCGCAGACCTACCCGCTCTGGGTTTCTCTCGCACTCATCATGGTCGGCCTCCTGATCGAGTCTCAGACTCGGCGCCACGCATCAATCTCGTGGTCTGCCGGCCGCTGAGATCTGGATGGCCATCCGCGCCTGCCAGGTTTCTTTGTCCCTTCGCAGTCAATTCGCCTGGATGGCCTGAAAATCACCCGGGCGACGGAAAGTTGGCATGGGCCGCCCCCAAACCGGGGGCGGTCCTTGCGTGTTCTGCGCGGGACTCGCCTAATTGACTGACGGTCCATGGCGTTTCCCGCCTGCAGAGGCGGCGTCGACCATAACCCGATCCACAGGAGAGACAAAACTGTCAGATCAGAGACTGTGGTCTTCCGCAGAACGTGGCCGGTACCACCGTTTGGACCTGACACGACACCTGGCACATCCAGGCCCGGTCTACCGAAGCACTACTGAACCGCAGCCTCATCGATTGACGGCAATACCTTGGCCGGAACATGCGCACCCGCGTGCCGGCATCTACTCCGGCGCTGGCCGACGTGTCGAACAGGCCCTTCACCGACGAGTGACCGTTGCAGCCCCCCAAGCCCCCCCCTATATACAGTGACGAAGTAAGCGGAGCGATCTCCGCCCGCCGCAGCAAACCAGATGGCGAAGGTGCCTCAACGGGCCTTCGCCGCTTCAGACCGCCGAAACGAAAGGGTTTTGAAACATGGGCAAAGTGATCGGTATAGACTTGGGAACCACAAACTCCTGCGTCGCCATCATGGATGGCAGCCAGCCCCGGGTTATCGAGAATTCCGAAGGTGCGCGGACGACGCCGTCCATCGTCGCCTTCACCGAGGAAGAGCGTCTAGTCGGCCAGCCCGCCAAACGGCAGGCGGTGACGAACTCGGAAAACACAATCTTCGCCGTCAAGCGGCTCATCGGTCGCCGCGTGGACGACGCCGAGGTGACGAAGGACAAGAAGCTCGTCCCGTACAAGATCATCAACGGCGGAAACGGCGACGCCTGGGTCGAGGTGCGCGGCCAGAAGTACTCGCCGAGCCAGATTTCAGCCTTCATCCTTCAGAAGATGAAGGAAACTGCCGAATCCTATCTTGGTGAGGAGGTGACGCAGGCTGTCATCACCGTTCCTGCGTATTTCAACGACGCCCAGCGTCAGGCCACCAAAGATGCCGGCAAGATCGCGGGCCTCGAAGTCCTGCGAATCATCAACGAACCGACGGCCGCCGCGCTGGCGTATGGCCTCGACAAGAAAGAGAACAAGACCATCGCCGTCTATGACCTTGGCGGCGGCACCTTCGACGTGACGATTCTCGAGATCGACGACGGTCTGTTTGAAGTGAAATCGACCAATGGGGATACTTTCCTCGGCGGCGAGGACTTTGACATGCGGATCGTCAACTATCTGGCCGACGAATTCCGCAAGGAGCATGGCGTTGACCTGACCAAGGACAAGATGGCCCTTCAGCGGCTCAAAGAAGCTGCAGAGAAGGCGAAGATCGAGCTCTCGTCCTCGACCCAAACCGAGATCAACCAGCCATTTATATCGATGGGCTCGAACGGGCAGCCGCTGCACATGGTGGTCAAGCTCACGCGGGCCAAGCTCGAAGCGCTGGTGGGTGACCTGATCAAGGCATCGCTGAAGCCCTGCGCCGCCGCACTGAAGGATGCCGGCGTAAGCACGTCTGAGATCGACGAGGTCGTGCTGGTCGGTGGCATGACGCGGATGCCCAAGGTGGTCGAGGAAGTGACCAAATTCTTCGGCAAGGAGCCGCACAAGGGCGTGAACCCCGACGAGGTCGTGGCGCTGGGCGCAGCGATCCAGGCTGGCGTTCTGCAGGGCGATGTAAAGGACGTCGTGCTGCTCGACGTGACGCCCCTGTCCTTGGGGATCGAAACGCTCGGTGGGGTCTTTACCCGGCTGATCGATCGTAACACCACGATCCCGACAAAGAAGAGCCAAATCTTCTCGACTGCCGAGGACAATCAGAACGCGGTAACGATTCGCGTCTTCCAGGGCGAGCGTGAAATGGCTGCGGACAACAAGATGCTCGGCCAGTTCAACCTCGAAAACATCCCTCCCGCTCCGCGCGGCATGCCACAGATCGAGGTGACCTTCGACATCGACGCCAACGGCATCGTGTCTGTGTCAGCCAAGGACAAGGGCACCGGCAAGGAGCAGAAGATCACGATCCAGGCTTCGGGCGGACTTTCGGACGACGAGATTCAGAAGATGGTCAAAGATGCCGAAGCCAACGCAGAAAACGACAAGAAACGCCGGGAACTGGTCGAGGCCAAGAATCAGGCTGAAAGCCTGATCCATTCCACGGAGAAGTCGATCGAGGAACACGGGGATAAGGTCGACCCAGCTACGGTCGAGGCGATCGAACTTGCCGTTGCAGCGCTCAAGGACGAAATTGAGGGTGAAAACGTCGGAAAAATACGCTCGGGCATCCAGAACGTGACAGAAGCCGCGATGCGTCTCGGTGAAGCGATCTACAAGGCGACGCAGGCAGAATCCGATTCCGGGCCGGCAGAGAATGATTCTTCGCGTTCGGGAGAAGAAGAAGACATCGTCGATGCCGATTTTGAAGACTTGGGCGAAGACAAGCGGCGCCGTTAAGCAAGTGCATGACAGAGTGACCGGTCCCGACTGGAGGGCCGGTCGACTCTGTATCTTTGAGGGCGGACCGGGATGGCGAAGCGCGACTATTATGAAACGCTGGGTGTGTCACGGGGTGCCAGCACGGAAGAACTGAAGAAAGCCTATCGACAGAAGGCCAAGGAACTTCACCCCGACAGAAACGCTGACAACCCTGACGCCGAGGCCAGGTTCAAGGAAGTCAACGAAGCTTGGGATGTCCTCAAGGACTCCGAAAAGAAGGCAGCCTATGACCGTTTCGGTCATGCTGCATTCGAAGGAGGAATAGGCTCCGGACCGGCGCGGCCGGGCGGTCCTGGTTTCAGGCCTCAGGCTGACTTCGCCTCAGCGTTTTCCGACGTGTTTGATGACCTCTTCGGTGACATGATGGGAAGCCGGAACGGTGGCGGCAGAACACGCGCCGTGAGGGGAAACGACCTTCGCTATAACCTGCGGATCACGCTAGAAGAAGCCTACATAGGGCTGCAAAAGACCATCAATGTTACCACCGCAGTGGGCTGCACTGCCTGCAAAGGTACGGGTGCAGACGGAGGCTCAGAACCGCAGACGTGTCCGACCTGTTCAGGACTAGGCAAAGTCAGGGCGCAGCAGGGCTTCTTCACGGTGGAGCGGACTTGCCCGACCTGTAACGGGCTTGGCCAGACCATCAAGAATCCTTGCAAGACATGTCAAGGTACAGGTCGGGTCGAAAAAGAAAAGTCTCTGTCGGTCAACATACCCGCCGGAGTAGAGACCGGCACACGCATAAGGCTTGCCGGAGAAGGAGAAGCCGGACTACGTGGCGGGCCGACAGGCGACCTCTACATTTTCATTGATGTCAAAGAACATGCCCTGTTCCAGAGGGACGGCATCAATCTGTTCTGCCGCGTTCCTGTATCGATGGCCGCAGCAGCCCTTGGCGGAGACATCGAAGTGCCGACAATCGATGGCGGCAAGAGCCGCGTGAAAATCCCGGAAGGAAGCCAGTCAGGACGCCAAATGCGGCTGCGCGGCAAGGGCATGCCGGCACTTCGTGGCAAGGATGTGGGCGACATGCTTATCGAACTGGCGGTCGAAACGCCGGTGAACCTGACCCTGCGCCAGAAAGAACTCCTGCGCGAATTCGACAAACTGTCAGAGAAGAACAATCCCCAGTCCGAAGGGTTTTTCTCGAGCGTCAAAGGTTTCTGGGACTCGATGAAGAAGTGACCACCCCCAGCGCGTGACGCGCGGCGGGCAGCCTGTTTAACTTAGCGTTAACCTTCTCTCTTCCAGAATACGCGCATGCAGCGCGCATTTCATGACATTCTTCCGTTTTCCCAGTCCTCCGAACCGGACGAAGCTCAGGCTGTTCCGGTCGGTGACAGGCTTCCAAGCTATATCAAGGATCACCGCGCCCGTCTCCGTGAGCGATTTCTTGATGGTGGTGCGGCAGCCATGCCCGACTATGAACTGCTTGAACTCCTTCTGTTTCGCGCAGTTCCAAGGCGTGATGTCAAACCCCTGGCACGACGGCTCATCGACCGGTTCGGTGATTTTTCCGCTGTCGTGACAGCTCGGCAAGACCGGCTCCTGGAAGTGGAGGAAGTCGGCCCATCGGTGGTTACCGAGTTACGGATTGTCGCGGCCGCGGCAGAACGTCTGGCGAGGGCCAGCGTGATGCAGCGGCAAGTCATTTCAAGCTGGGACGCCGTCATCGCCTATTGCCGCACCGCCATGGCACACCGGAGCGTTGAACAATTCCGGATCCTGTTCCTTGACCGCAAGAATGTCCTGATCGCGGATGAAGAACAGGCCCGCGGCACGGTTGACCATGTCCCGGTCTATCCGCGTGAGGTTGTCAAGCGCGCCCTTGAACTCGATTCCAGTGCCCTCATCCTCGTCCATAATCATCCTTCGGGTGACCCCACTCCGTCCCAAAGCGATATTACCATGACAGAGCAAATCGTAGCGGCCGCGTCAGTCTTCGGGATCACGATCCATGATCACCTGATCGTCGGCCGCTCAAGGGAAATCAGCTTTCGGGCATCTGGGCTGCTTTGATGTTCAACCACCCGGAACTCTGATGACCGGAAAGACATCGCGAACAATCACGAATTGTCCGATGAAATCGCATGCCGGAACGTCGAGCGTCAGATCCGAAACCCTAGACCCCTCACCAGGTGGAACATGAATTGCCCGTGCAGAGATTTCCTGACCGCAGTTGCCTTCAGTAACGGGAGTCTCTACCAGAAGTTCGATTTCACCCTCCAGAAAGCTTGCCGACACCGGGAAACTGTAAACCTCAGCGACCAGCGGATCAGGTCCTTCACCGTCGCCAAGTCTCAACAGAAATCCTGCCGTCCTTGCCGTCGTTACTCCCGCTTCGCCCGGCGCGTCATGCCAGATGTGGCCAGGCTCTCCATGTTTGGCTCCAAACTCCAGGGCATGAAGCTCAGGACCACTGAGACCCTGCCATTGCAGCACGGCGCGATCATGATTGACAACGTCCGGAACCCTGACGCGTACCGTCGCATCAATATCGCCACCCATAGTGGCAACGATTACCGCTTCCTCGCTCAGCGCCGGCACCATCACCTCGGCGATGCCGCTATCGTTTGTGACAACAGAAAAAATCAACCCCTCATGGCTAACTTCCACGCGGGACAAGGACACGCAGGTCTCGGTAATCACCAGTTCCAAAAGTGCGGCTACAACAACATTCGTACCAAGCATCACGCCGCAATCCTCGGGCCGATCCGGACCAGCCAGAGGTGCGTCCTGAACTCCACGCCCGTCCGCCGGCGAAGGAGCTGGGGCCTTGCTCTCACTTAGGCTCGGCGGAGAAGCGGATTGGTCCGTCCCTTCCGGGGTGGGCAGACGCGGCTCGGGGAACTCTTGACTGTCGCTTCCAAGGTCCGCACGAGCAGGACTTGACCCAGCCAGGTCATCATCGGTCTGCGCGACTGCCATTCCTGTATCAGCCGTACTTTCGCCATCGCCTGCCGTGTCTGAAGACTGGATCGTCTCTGGCAGGATATCGGAAGGCAATCGCGTCGCTGCTGTCCCACCCTCACCCTGATCTGAGGTCGTGTAGGTCATTTCCGACGATACCGTGGAAATTATCCGGCCAATTGTGTCGGCATTCCGCATAACAAGCAGGATGCCCAAGGCAAACAGACACGCCACAAGGCCGCCTGCATACTTTCTGAACCGCGACAACCGTCACCTCCGGTAAACCGTCAGTTGGACCACGTCTGTCTTCACAACGTCCTCCCCATCTGGGGCAGATGTCGGTGATGTGGTGAACCCAAGGCTAACTCGATGATTTAAAAAAGCCAGCCGGCAAAATCACTCCTTGATAGAACAGTTGGTTGGAAGGCGAAAACCGATCAACATCTTGCCTACCATACCTTGCACCATCCCACTCCCAACGGCCAGAGCAGTCTGGATCATGAAAGGTCTCGTCAGGCAAGGCTACCATGGCAATGTTTGAATTTCTGACCTGAACCACAGGGGCATGGATCATTGCGACCGGGATTCCCCCAGGTTGCAGCATCATTCGGATCAAAACCTTCTCGGGCTCGTGTCGATAACGCTTCCTGTACCGGCGCCGGCCCACGCGCGGGTTCGCCAGAAGCTTCGAGCCGCGATCCCTCCGCAACAACGGGTCCAGCGAGCCGCTGCTGGTCTATAAGTCTTTGCACCATCGCCTGCTGTTCGTCCGGCGACAGCGGACGAATATTTGTCAGCTTCTGGGTCAGGTCTTCCCTCAGGGAATCGAGCATGTTCTCGAACAGCTGAAAGCTTTCGGTCTTGTACTCGTTGAGAGGATCACGCTGCGCATAACCACGGAACCCAACTACTGAACGCAGATGTTCAAGCCGCAGAAGGTGTTCGCGCCATTTCGCGTCGATCGTCTGCAACAAAAGCTGTTTTTCAAGGTTGCGAATCGAGTCAGCGCCGAAGGCGGTAGTCTTCTCGTCCATGGCCTTGTCAGAGGCTTCAACCAACCGTTCTCGGATGTTGTCCGCGTCGACCCCCTCCTCGGCAGCCCAGTCCTTCACCGGCACATCGATCCCAAGCTTGGCCCGCACATTATCGGTCAGCAAATCGACATTCCATTGGTCCGGATAACTCCGGGGCGGCATGGACTGATCCACGAGGTCATCGATCAGCTGGTGACGCATGTCCGAAACAATCTCGTGCACATCCGATGCCTCCATGATCTCGCGCCGCTGGCCAAAGATCACCTTGCGTTGCTCGTTCATCACATCGTCGAACTTGAGAAGCTGCTTTCGAATATCAAAGTTTCGCCCTTCGACCTTGGCCTGAGCGCGTTCGAGGCTCTTGTTGACCCAGGGATGGACGATTGCCTCACCCTCCTTCATCCCAAGCTTGCCGAGCACGTTGTCAAGGCGCTCGGAGCCGAAGATGCGCATCAGGTCATCCTCAAGCGACAGATAGAAGGACGACCGCCCGGGGTCACCCTGTCGACCCGAACGCCCGCGAAGCTGGTTGTCGATCCGTCGGCTTTCGTGTCGTTCCGTGGCAAGCACAAACAGTCCGCCGACCTCCTTGACCTTCGCTTCCTCGGCGGCGTGCTCGGCCTCGATCCTGGCGCGGACCTCGTCCGGATGCGCCTCCGGATCGGCTGACAGCGCCTCCAACACCTTCATTTCGACGTTCCCGCCAAGTTTGATGTCTGTCCCGCGCCCGGCCATGTTCGTGGCAATCGTGACTGCGCCAAGCTTACCGGCATCCGCCACAATCTGCGCTTCCTGAGCATGCTGGCGGGCATTCAGAACGTTGTGCGGTACTCCTTCCTTTGTCAGAAGACCCGAAAGGAACTCTGACTTCTCGATCGATGTTGTTCCGACAAGGATCGGTTGCCCTTTCGCATGCGCATCTCGGATCGTCCGAACGATAGCCTCGTACTTTTCCCGAGATGTCCGATAGACCTGATCGTGCTCATCCATCCGTATGACAGGGCGGTTGGTGGGCACTTCGACCACGCCAAGCCCGTAAATCTGCTTGAACTCCTCGGCCTCCGTCGCCGCCGTCCCGGTCATGCCAGCCAGTTTCTCGTAAAGACGGAAGTAATTCTGGAAGGTGACTGAAGCGAGTGTGACGTTCTCTGGCTGTATCTTGACGCCTTCCTTGGCCTCGATGGCCTGGTGCAGACCGTCAGACAACCTGCGTCCGATCATCATTCGACCGGTAAACTCGTCAATCAGCACAACGCTTCCATCACGGACGATGTAATCCTTGTCCTTGTGAAACAACTTGTGGGCCCTGAGCCCCTGGTTGACATGGTGGACTATCGAAGTGCTTTCAGGGTCATAAAGATTCTGTCCCTCCGGCAGAATGGCAACCCTGCGCAATTCGGCCTCGATGAACTCATTGCCCTCGTCAGTGTAGGTCACATTCCGCGACTTCTCGTCGAGCGTATAATGCCCGGTCTGGATCAGCGGTATCAGCGAATCGACAGACTGGTACAGGTGGGACCTGTCCTGCGACGGCCCCGAAATAATCAGCGGCGTGCGCGCCTCGTCGACAAGAATCGAGTCAACTTCGTCAACGATCGCGAAATGCTGACCGCGCTGGTTCATCTGCGACAGCTCGGACTTCATGTTGTCTCTAAGATAATCGAAGCCCAGTTCGTTGTTAGTCGCGTACGTGATATCCGCCAGATACGCAGACTTCTTCTCTGTCTCCGGCTGCTGCGGCACAACGACACCTGTGCTCATGCCTAGCGCACCAAAGACCTTTCCCATCCATTCCGCATCCCGGCGGGCGAGATAGTCATTCACGGTGACGATATGGACACCCTTGCCGGTCAGAGCATTCAGATACGCTGGAAAGGTCGCGACGAGTGTCTTGCCCTCGCCTGTCTTCATCTCGGCGATGTTTCCCTCATGAAGGAAAATACCGCCCATCAACTGCACATCGAATGCGCGAAGCCCCAGCGCACGCCACGCTGCCTCGCGGCAATTTGCGAAGGCTTCGGGCAGAATGCTGTCAAGTGTCTCGCCATTTCGAACCCGCTCCTGCATGGAACGGGTCTTTTCGATCAGCCCTTCATCGGACAATGCCCGGAACTCGGCCTCAAGGTCATTGATTTTGGCGATTTGGGGTCTTGTCGCCTTTATCTTGCGATCGTTGGGCGTGCCGAAGACTTTCCTGGCGAACGTTCCCAAACCCA
>Ga0315900_10002783_pt1 | contig 26272 bp, 22 predicted proteins | sample LakEriMetagenome_FD_203521 | JGI IMG/M metagenome (GOLD analysis project Ga0315900, IMG submission 203521) | Freshwater fungal communities from buoy surface, Lake Erie, Ohio, United States - Buoy 12 MA114 | ecosystem: Environmental > Aquatic > Freshwater > Lake > Lake biofilm | place: USA: Lake...
GAAGACTTGCCGGGCCTGACGTTCACCTTCACGTTTTCGGATGCGGGCGTTGTGCCGGCTGCAGCCGGCCTGTTTCGGCTCTGGAAAAAAGATGCCCAGTTTGTCCGAACAGAAGCGGATCTGATTCGGACGGGCGTTCCGATCGCCGCCACCGAACTTTTTGCTGGTGCCCGCTTCACGACGCTGGAGGAATACTTGAGCACTTATGGCACCACGACCTTGTATCTTGAGGCCGTATCGCCTTCCCCCGTCTACGAGCCGATTACGGTAAGAATGGGTGGAACCGGTGCTTGGGCCAACGCAGGAGCCGCTGACACAGTGCACGCCCGAGCCTTGAAAGCAGTGGTCGATCTCGACGTCGACAGCAACAATGACGAGGGCTTCGACGTGCCGCAGCAACGCTCTGAATGGGAGAACAAACTCGAAAGCCATCCTGATGCGATCGGCAAACTGGTCATGCAGAGCTCTTACTCCGTGCTTGGTGACAACATCGCCGAAGACCGGCTGGCGGCCAGCTTTACGCCCGTGGTCGTCGAGTTGCCGAAAAACCTGCCGGTGGATGCCCGCTCGATCGGCATCGAGTTTACGGGCCCAGCCAGCGCCCTCAATGGCGGCGAGATCCGGCTTTGGACCCGCGACAAGGGACCAGGCCTTCGGTGGGAGGACGCCGCCGGGCAGCCGCACCCGCTCATGCCTGGCGAGGTTTTCGGCGACCGCGTGAACTTCGAAAAGCCCTACACGCTATCGCAGATCAACTATGACCCGATAACGGGCGCAGCTGTGCTTTACATCGACGGCCACGTGCCTACCAAGAAGGTTACGCTGCACGACGTGGAGCAACAGAGCCGATTCCGAGGGATTCTCCAAGCCACCCTCACGTTCGATGCCCCGAATGCTCGGCTATCGCTGGCCGACGACAGCATCCAATACATGGTCATCCGTGACGACTTTTTCTACTACGATCTTCAGTTCAAGCCTGAGGTCCGTTCCGCCTTGGCATCGATCGGCGCGTATGCCCATGCCGACTTGCCGCATGCCGCGCTCCGGCGATTGTCCAAGGATTCTCTGAACGACCTGCTTGATATGCCTGGTCAGGCTGCCGACCCGGCGAGCATAGCCATGCTCTACACAGACCTTGATGCAACAGCCTTTCCGGGGTTCAAGGCCGTCTTGTACCAAGACTTCGCGGCAAAGGAGGACTACACCTACGTTCTTGCATTCGCGGGCACCGACGATTCTGCCGGCGAGATGCTTCACAAGCAGGGGTACGACTGGGCCGAGAACGTCTGGCAAGGCCTCGGCTGGGATTCGTTTCAGTACCAGTATGCAATGCAGGCGGCAACAGCGATTCAGGCGGCGATGGAGCGCCTTGTAGAAGAGGGAGCGTCTTTTACAGCGACTGGTCATTCCTTAGGCGGTGGGCTCGCGGCTGCCGCATCGGTCGTCACCGGCGCCCCCGGGATCACGTTCAATGCGGCGGGCCTCCATGCCAACACGCTCCGTCAGTTCATTGGCGACCCAATCGCGTTGGAAACCGCACTTCAGCGATACGATCAGGCCAACGGCCTAATCACCGCGTTTCATGTCGATTTTGATTTCCTGACGACGCTTCAGTTTTTTGGTTCACTGGCCGGGCTTCCTATGGCCCTCGGAACACCGGTCGCCCTTGATGGGCCGTATGATCTCCAGGCAGGGGCGGCGTTCGTGATTGCGATTTCATTTCCTGGCATTCTCGGGGCAGTGCCATTGGCGGCGACGGAAGTGCAGGCGCACTTGATGCCCGCCGTGCTCTGGGGCCTTCTGGTCGAAGAAGGCAGTGTTTCACCCACAAGGGATACCTTGGGCTATGACTGGACCCGCTTTTACTTTGGCTGAGCGGAGTGACACAGGCCGAGTGCGATCAGTTGCGTGGATGCTCGTGTTGGTGCTGATCGCGAACGGCTGCGACAGGCTCGTCGGTGCGCAGTCCTGGCACGACAGCCACGGCTGGAAAGCGGCCGACTACTTTACGGATGTGAAGGTGGTCGAGCTGTGTGATGCGATCGCCGCGAACGACCTCGATGCCATCAGGAAGCTGTTAGCTGCCGGCGCGGATGTGAATGCTCGGGGCAAGGGCAACATGACCCCGCTGCTCTGGGCGTTTCCTGACGAAAAGCCGGAGCGGTTTCGGCTGTTGCTCGAGGCTGGGGCAGACCCCAACGTCTACACGGAGAGCGATTTTGGCGATCCGCGGGCATTTCAGCCCGGCGATACGGTGACGCACATGGCGAGCCGCAGTGCGTTTGGGCACTTCTGGCCCGTCTTTGAACATGGCGGCGACCCGAATCTTCCGAGCAAGCTACGTGGCTTTGCTGGCATGACGCCAGTGTATTTCGTGATTACATCCGGTGCTGCCGACAAGAAGGAGCGAATCACTCGCCTTGCGGAGCTGGGCGGTAGTCTGAATCGTCCGGAGGGTGTGTTCTCGTCGCCTCTGATGACCGCACATTCGTGTTTTGGCCGCCATGACTTGTGCCTGCTCCTGCTTGATCTGGGAGCCGACCCGACCGCCTATGAAGGGGACGGTGTTTCAAGACTCACCCACAATCTCTGCGGGGCTCTTGGCCAAAAGCGGCGCGGGTTTGGCCAGCTCCATAACGCCTCACCCGAGAGGGTAAAGGCGTTTGACGCCTTGGTCGAGCGGCTCGAGGGTATGGGCTTGTCTATGTCCGAAGCGCAAGCCGACTTAGAGCGGTGGGCTCAGGCATCTGACCTGGCGGAACGGCGCAAGATGCGGCAGAGAGAGCGTGAGGAACGCGAGCGCAAGGAACAGGAGTCGGCCGCCAAGAGAACTGCGACAGCGGGCGACTCGGATGCCCAAACGCAGCCCGACGACACGGGTGGTCGACAAAAAGCCGATCAGAAACGATGACGGAAGGATAGTCCGGTCAATGACGCTTCCGCAACCATGTCCACAGGCATTTCCGAGCCGATGGGCGGCTGGTGCAGGGGGGAAATCGGGGACGGGAGCGGATCTCGCATCGGGCTGGCCAAGCTATGATCGCCGCGGTGCCGCTGGGTGAGTGGGCGGACTGGTGGTACGGATAGACGGGGGACGATAAGCAGAGTCGTCGACGTGTCGTGCTGCTCAGCGGCGATGGCGGCTCGACCTGGGCGACGGTCGATGACGGCATCTCGCCGGCGACGACCGCGACGGTGACGGGCCTCACCAACGGCGCGAGATACATCTTCCGCGTGGCCGCGGTCAACGCGGCGGGAACCGGCACCCGGTCCGACAACTCGGCCGCGTTCGTACCCGCGACCTTCGGGGGGTTCTCCGAGTTTTCGTCACCGGAGCAGATGGTAACGCCGAAAAAGGACAGGCATCATCCCGCACCCGGTCGTTGCAGCGGATCATCGCCGCAGCCAAGGAGAAAGAGCCGCCGCCCACGCGGGCGCGGCCGCGCCGGGTGCAGCTGTGGATCTGCGCTCCGGTGCTCATCGGCCCACGGGCTCGACTGCCGCCATAAGTCCGACTGGTTGACGGCCGCTACCCCGTGCAGGCCGCCTTCGGCGGCTCGACGAACCTGCTGTTGCGCGTGCCGGCGATCGCCCATGCGGCGGGGCTCGCGTCGCCCACCGTGGACGACTGGATCGCGGTCAACCGCCGCACGCCCCGGCTCGTGAGCGTGCTGCCCAACGGGCCGGTGCACCATCCGACGGTGCGGGTGTTCCTCGCGGGCGGCGTGCCGGAGGTGATGCTCCACCTCGACCGGCTCCTTCCTGCCCGCCAGACCGCTCACCACCGCAGACTTGGCCGCGCTCACCGAACGGGTCCGCCGCCGCGTGATCACTTTATTCAAGCGGCAGGGGTGAGGTGGACCCCATTTGTTGGACAGTCGGGGGCCCTGTTTAAGGTGTAGCGTCACTGGGCGGTGGCCCGCGAGACCCACTCAAAGGGTCTCGCGCGGCCACGAGGCGGTTTACGGGTTGTGTTCCTGTTGGTGTTCTTTCGTTCTGAGTCCGTCTCAACGGAGATTTGAGCGCGAACGCTTTTTTTGTGTCATCGCTCGGCATAAACCTCCGACGGCGTGCGGTAGCCGAGAGCCTGGTGAGGCCTCTCGTCCCGGTAGAAGTCGAAGTACCGTCCCAGCGACTTCTTGGCCTGCCAGCCGTCGGAATAGTCCCGCAGGTAGACCTCCTCGTACTTGACCGTCCGCCAGAGTCGCTCGACGAACACGTTGTCGAGTGCCCGGCCACGACCGTCCATCGAGATGGCCACGCCGCTCTTCTCCAATCGGCTCGTGAAGGCCGTCGCCGTGAACTGGGCCCCCTGATCTGTGTTGAAGATCTTGGGCCGTGCCCGCGACAGCGCTGCATCGAGGGCTTCCACGCAGAAGTCGCCCGTGAGTGTGTTGGAGAGCCGCCACGACAGGACGTTGCGGCTGTAGAGATCCATGACCGCCGTCAGGTAGAGGAAGCCGTGCTGGAGTGGGATGTAGGTGATGTCGCTCGCCCAGACCTGATCGGGCTGCGTGATCACCAAACCCCGCAGCAAATAGGGGTAAACCTTGTGGCCAGGAGCGGGGCGGCTGGTGGACCGCTTGGGGCGCACCGCCTCGAGGCCCATCAACCGCATGAGCCGCTGAGCACGCTTGCGGTTGATGCCAAAGGCCTCGCGGACCTTGCGAGTGCCGAAGAACGGCCGCTTGATGTACAGGCGGTCGATCTCCCGCATCAACGCCAGGTTCTCTGCCGACTCCCCGAGCGGCTCGTAGTACCAACTGCTCCGCGCCAGGCCAACGAGTTGGCACTGCCGTGCGACGCTCAGGTGCTTGTGGTTGGGTTCGATGCATAGCCGCTTGAACTTAGCCAACCTCGGTAGCTTTTTTTTTCAACCACTCGACCTCCATCTTGAGGCGGCCGATCTGCTCGTAGAGTTCCTGCTCGTCCGTTGCCTGGTCCGCCCGCCGCTGCCGCCCGTCGGCGAACAGCTCGGCGACCTGGGCCATAAGCTGCTTCTTCCAGGCAGTCACCTGGCTCGTGTGGATCCCGAACTGGCTCGCCAGCTGGGCCGTTGTCCGGTCTCCCTTGGCGGCCGCCAAAGCCACCTTCGCCTTGAAGGCTGCCCCAAATACTCGCCGCTTCCCGGCCATCATCCTGCTCCTGATAGGGTGCCTCCCACCCGGGAAGCTCCACCTTATCAGGGCGCCCGAAATCCGGGGTCCACCTCAGGGTTTCTCGATGCGCACGCGGCCGCCGACATGCTCGCCTGGGAGAACAGTGGGTTTTCCATCGAAGCGAGCGTACGGATCACGCTCCTCGACCGCCGCGTGCCGCGCTATTTTCAACCGCTTTCTGGGCCGGGGGCAGGCTCGGGAGGCAGGAGCAACCGGCTCACGAGCCGCTCATCAGTCGGGCGACGCTGGCGCAAGTGCCATTGGCCGGACTATCCTTCATTCGCCATGGGCGGCCTTCGACCGCCTCGTGATGCTCGCCGCCAACGCCGACTTGATCGACGCCGTGCGCTACCTCTCCTCGACAGCCGCCTGACGGTCAGCGCTCGAGCGTGAACCCCGTCACGAGCCAGCGCTCCATCGGGCCACCCTGCCGCTGGACGCGGTCCGGCGCGACGACGAGCCGCAGCGACTCCTCCGGCCGGCCGCAGGCCGCGAGCGAGGCGACGACAACCCAGCCCCCTTCCGTGTCGTCGGCCGGCGCGATCGACGTCACCCGCGGCGGCTGGGCTGCGCAGGCTTTCATTCCGCGCACGGCCGCCAGGGCGGCGAACGCGGCCTCCCGGTCGGTCGCGGCGGCTGGGCTCGCCGGCGCGCCCGGATGCGCGTGGGGTTCGCCGTCACCGGGCAGCGCCCGCGGCGCACAGACGCTCATCGCGTCGGCGAGCCGTCCCGCGCGCACCGCGTCGATCCAGTGCCGGGCCACGGCGGCCGCCCGCCGCTCGACGAGCCATCGCGACACGACCGCCGACGTCACCGCCTGGGCCCCGAAGCCGATGGCGAGCGCCAGCCCGGCGACCGCGGCCCAGCCGCCGGCCTTCGCCGCGCCCGGACGGTTCACGTCGAAGAGCGCCGCGACGGCCAGCCCGACCGCCACCAGCGGGATCACCCAGCCGATCGGGTTCACCAGCGCCAGCGCCGAAAGCACGCCGGCAACCAGCGCCGCCACGGCCAGCTTGCTCACCGGCCGGTAATCACACCCGGTCTCGTCCATCGCGGCCTCGCTAGCGGTTCACCCGCAGGCTGGGCTCGTCCTCGAGCCGCTTGCGGCGGTCGGCGTAGCGGATGATGAAGTCGGCGTCCTTGTCGAAGGCCGCGGCCGGCACGGCGAACGGCCCGGTGAGCGTCGAGCCGTGCACCCACGAGAGCCACTTCCGGTCGGGGGCGAGCCCGAAGAACATCCGCGCGTCGGGCGTAGGCTGCACGAAGCCGCGCGGCACGGGCGCCGTGTGGAGCGTCACCGCCGTGAAGCAGGTCATCACCCAGCCCACCAGCGCCGCGACGAGCGGCCCGCCGAAGAGCTCGACGGGGCGGCGGAGCTTGACCTTCGTCCGCGAGATCCGGTCGGTCGCCTCGCGCAGGCCGAGGAGCAAAAGACAGAACAGGCCCCACAGGGCCACGAAGTCGAGCAGGTAGGTGTAGCTCGGCAGCCGCGGCTCGAGCACCGCGACGAGCTTTTCGTACCAGGCCGTGGCCACGGTCGCCGCCAGGACGACATTGAGCAGCATCACGAGGGTCGACCAGATGCCCTCCTTCCACAGGGCCGCCGAGACCGTCACGAACACCGCCAGCAGGATCAGGTTGAGGATCATTTCGCCCGCGCCTCCGCCGCCTCGGGCCGGGCCGCGGCCGCCGTGGAAAACACCCGCTGCATTTCCTCCAGCGACGTGACGCCCTCGATCACCAGCGCCATGCCCGCCTCCCGCATCGGCTGCATGCCGTCCTTCACGGCGGCCTGCCGGAGGATCTTCTGGTCGGCCTTGGCCGCGATCGCCTGCCGGAAGGTCGACCCCGAGGCGAGTTCGAAGACGGCCGTGCGGCCGAGGTAGCCGGTGCCGCGGCACAGCCGGCAGCCGTGCGCCGACGCCTTGCGGAGGTGGGGCAGCTTCTCGGCCGTCGTCTTCAGCCGCGCCAAGACCTCGCCCGGCGTGGGATACTCCTCGCGGCACTTCGGGCACAGCTTACGCACGAGCCGCTGCGCCAGCGAGCCGACCAGCGTGCGGGCGAGCTGGTCGGGAGCCACGCCGCAGGCCTCGAGCCGGGCCACGGCGTCGGCCGCATCGGCGGCCTTCATGCTCACGATCACGAGCTGCTCATCCCCGGCGAGCCGCACGAGTTCGACGGCCAGGGCCCGATCCCGCAGGTCGCGGGTCACGATCACCCGCGGATACTCGCGGAGCGCCGCCGCCAAAGCGTCGTTCGCCGTCACGCCGGTCCGGGCGTCGAACCGCACGGGCCTGACGTTCTGGATCTCCCGCGGCGGCACGGCCGCGTCCTCGAGGGAGATGAAGTCGCGCAGCAGCCGGTCGGCCGTCTGCACGACGACGTCGAAGGTCGTCGTCAGGCCGGAGGACGGCGGCGACGAGATCACGATCAGGCCCTTCTCCAGGGCGAGCAGTTCGCCGAGCCGGTCGGCGATCGCCACCGGCATCCCCACGTCGGCCGGTTTCTTGAAGATCACCGCCGGCGGCTCGATCTGCACCACCACCTGCTCGCCACCCGACGCGGCGCGGACGGCTAGGCGGCAGTTGCGCGGCTTGCCGTCGACCTGCAGCGCGAACGTGCCCGAGCGGCCACTGCGGGCCTGGGGCAGGCCGCAGATCGCGGCCAACGTGTCGATGACCGCCAGCGCCGCGTCACGGGTGGGCCGCGGCGCCTCTGGGAAGGTTTCCTTCTCCTTGCGGTTGCGCGGGGGCTTTCGCACCCGCGGCTTCTCCCACACGCCGTCCACCTCGTGCCGAACCAAGATGCCCTGCGGATCGGGCTCGATGAGCACCGTCGCCGCCCGGGCCACGACGGCCGCCTGGAGGAGCTTGATCGCCTCCTCGCATCCCGACGTGGCGTTGGCCCGCTGCTCGCGGTCGGCGTTCTCGACCGCATCGCGACCCCCAGCCGCCGCGAACTTCACGACCGGCAGCACCTCGGCCGCATCGCCCGGCGCCCCGATGTCGATCCCCAGCGGGGTGAGCAGGCTGCCAACCACGCGGCGGGCGTGCCCTGCCGTCAGGATCCGCTCATCCTCCCCGACCTGCCGGTTCCGCAGCACCGCGTAGGCCACGAGCGGCCCCAGCCACGCCAGGAGCATGAGCACCAGGCCGCCGATGGCCGACGGAATCCACCAGGCCACAAGCGCCGCGCCGACGAACGGCAGGGCGACGACCGTGCTCCACAGCGCCGGCCGGAACTTGTGCTTGCGTGCGTCGCGATTGACCCAGTCGCTCGTCGCCGCCCAGCCGAGCACGGCCAGCCACCACAGGGCCAGCGGCACCAGCGCCAGCCCGCCGCCGGGACCGCGTTGGGCGAACTCCGCGGGCAGTGCCTCCGGCCACCGCGCGACTTCGGCGCGGGCCACGGCCGCCGCCAGGGCGGACCCGACCGCGGCGACCACGACGCACGCTGACCGCCTCATCCCATCACCCCGATGCCCTTGAGAGCCATCATCAGCGCCTCGCGGTTGGGCGCGATCTCGAGGGCGTCCTGGCGGTCGATCAGCCCCTGGTCGATGAGGCTCTTGAGGCTCTGCGTGAAGTCCTGCATGCCGTCGCGGTGCGACTTGCGGATGTGGTCTGGCAACTCCTCGTCGCGCCCCTCGAGGACGTACTTCTTTACCATCACGTCGAAGAACATCATCTCCACGACCGGCACCCGGCTGACGCCCGGCTTGATCGACTTGAGCAGCTTCTGAGCCACGATCCCCTTCATGTTGAAGGCCATGGCGCTGCGCAGGGCCTGGTGCATCTCCTCGGGAAACAGGTCGAGGATCCGCGTGATCGTCGTGGCCGCGCTCGAGGCGTGGATCGTGCCGAACACGAGGTGGCCCGTCTCGGCCGCGTGGATCGCGGTCATGAAGGTCTCCTCGTCGCGCATCTCGCCGACGAGGATGATGTCGGGATCCTCGCGGACGGCGTGCTTCATGCCAACGGCGAAGTCCTTGACGTCCTGGCCCACCTCCCGCTGGTTGATCAGGCACTTGTCCTCGGTGAACACGAACTCGATCGGATCCTCGAGCGTGAGGATGTGCTTGCGGTAGTTCTGGTTGATGAAGTTGAGCATCGACGCGATCGTCGTGCTCTTGCCCGAGCCGGTGACGCCGGCCAGGAGGATCAGCCCCTGGTCGAACTGGCAGAGCCGCTCGATCGCCGGCGGCAGGAAGAGGCCCTTGAAGTCGGGGATCTTGTTGTTGACGCGGCGGGCCACGAGCCCGAGCGAGCCCTGCTGCTGGAGGACGTTGAGGCGGAACCGCCACTTCACCCCGTCGACGACCGCCACGTAGGCGAAATCGCAGCCGCCGTCCGTCTCCAGGATCCGCCGTCGGCGGTCGTCGAGCATCGGCATGATCAGCCGCTGCATCTGCTCGTCGTCGATCTTCGGGGCCTTGAGCGGCTGGAGCGCACCCTTGACGCGGATGATGGCCGGCTGCCCGACCTTCATGTGCAGGTCGCTGCCCTCGAGCTTGACGAGCGCCTCGAAGTAGCGGTCGATCTCCAGACGCGGGCGGGCGTCGGCGGACGCGGCATCGGGCTCGGGCATGGTGCGGATCGCGAGGCGAAGGGCGGCGGGAACGGATCAGCGGGGGGCGGGGCGGACGGGGATTCCCCGGCGGACGAACTCCTCCTTGACCGCCCGGATCGTACACTCTCCGAAGTGGAAGATGCCAGCGGCCAAGGCCGCGTCCGCACCGCCGATGGTGACGGCGTCGGCGAGGTGCGCGGGGTTGCCCGCCCCGCCGCTGGCCACGACCGGGATCCCCACGGCGCGGCTCACCGCCGCGGTGATCTCGAGGTCGTATCCGTCCCGGGTGCCGTCGCGATCCATGCAGGTGAGGACGATCTCGCCGGCCCCGAGCTGCTCGACGCGGCGCGCCCACGCGACGGCCTCGAGGCCCGTCGGCACGCGGCCGCCGTTGATGAACACCTCCCACACCTCGCGGCCGTCGCGCAGCACCCGCTTGGGATCGATGTTCACGACCGTGGCGCAGCTGCCGAGCCGGTCGGCCACGGCAGTGACGAGCTCCGGCGTGCGGACCGCCGCCGAGTTGATGCTCACCTTCTCGGCACCGGCCTGCACGAGCCGGGCCGCGTCGTCGAGCGAGCCGATCCCGCCGCCCACCGTGAAGGGCATGAAGATCGTCTCCGCGACGCGGCGCACCACGTCGAGCATGATCGCCCGCCCCTCGTGGCTGGCCGTGATGTCGAGGAACACCAGTTCGTCTGCCCCCTCGGCCTCGTAGCGGGCGGCCACGGCGACCGGGTCGCCGGCGTCGACGAGGTCGAGGAACTTCGTCCCCTTCACGACCCGGCCCCGCTCCACGTCGAGGCAGGGGATGACCCGTCTGGCGAGCGTCATCCCGGCCGCCTCGCGCCGCCGATCGTGCCCTCGTCGGGGCTCGAGGCCGTGGCGTAGAGCCGCCGGGGAATCCGGCCGGCGAGGAACGCCTGCCGCCCGGCATGGCAGGCGGCCCGCATCGCGACGGCCATCCGCGCGGGATCGGCGGCATGGGCGATGGCCGTGTTGAGAAGCACGCCATCGACGCCGAGTTCCATGGCGGCGGCCACGTCGCTGGCGGTGCCCACGCCGGCATCCACGATCACCGGATAGTCTGGGTCGTCGCCCTTCAGATACTCCATGCAGATCCGCAGGTTGTTGGCGTTGAGGATCCCCTGGCCGGAGCCGATCGGGCTCCCGGCCGGCATCACGCTCGCGGCGCCGAGCGCCTTGAGCCGCTTGGCGACGACGGGATCGTCGCTCGTGTAGACGAGCACCGTGAAGCCGTCGTTCACGAGCCGCTCCGTCGCCTCCAGCGTGCCGACGGGATCGGGGAGGAGCGTCTTCTGGTCGCCGAGCACCTCGAGCTTCACCCACTCGGCCCCGGGGTTGCCAAGATCGCGGAGCAGTTCGCGGCCGAGGCGGGCGACGCGCACGGCGTCGTCGGCCGTGTAGCAGCCGGCCGTGTTGGGCAGGAGCGTGTAGCGCGAGGCGTCGAGGTGATCGAGGATGTTCTCGCCGGCCGCGTTCACGAGCCGCTCGCGGCGCACGGCCACGGTCACGCAGTCGGCGCCGGAGAGTTCCAGGCAGCGGGCCATCTCGGCGTAGGTGGCGTATTTGCCCGTGCCGACCACGAGCCGGCTGGCGAGCGTGACACCGCCGACCACGAGCGGCCCGTCGACGCACGCCTCGGCCTCGTCGCCCATCCTCGTCGCCTCCACTTCTGCCATCGCCGCCTCGCTGTGTCGTCAGCCGCCGCCCACGAGCGTGACGATCTCCAATCGATCACCGGCGGCCAGCATACAGCCGGCCAGGCCCGCCCGCGGCACGACCGTCTCGTTCACCTCGACTGCCAGCGGCCGCCCCTCGAAACCGAGCGCCGCGACCACGTCGCGGGCCGTTGCGCCGACCGCGACACGATGCGGCTCGCCGTTGACGTCCACCACGATCGTCTCCGCCGCATCCGGCGGGGCGAGGGTCTTCATGGCATCCTCCCGTCGCTGGCCCGGGCCGGTCACGGCGCCTTGTCGCCGCCGCCCCGCGGCCGGACGACGTCGAGGAGGAGCAGCGGATTCACACCGGCGCCCGCGCCGGTCGCGGCCGAGGTCGTCCACGGCACGCCGTAGGCCGCCGTCACGCCCGTGCTCACGTCGGTGACGTAGAGCACCGACTGCGCCAGTTTGTTCGCCGTGGGACCCATGAAGTTCACCTGCCCCGGCACGAGGAGGAACTTCGGGTTCTTCACCTTCCCGGCCTTGAAGCCCAGATCCTTGAGCACGTTGTGGCGGTAGCCGACGGTGAACTTCGACGTGTTCTGATTAAGCACACCACCGGAGACGTCGCCGGTCTCGAAGTCGAGCATGAACAGCCCTTCCATGCCGTCGCCCACGGGCGTCGTGCAGACCGCGAACGACTCCTCGACGGCCGCCGCAGAGGCGAAGACGGTGCGCGGCGCGGAGCGAATCCATCCGCCGATAGCCACGCCGAGGCCGACCGCCGCGAGGGCGAGCCCCCACGTCATGCCGCACGGAAACCGACCCCGTCCACACGCACTCTGCTGCCCGTCGGTCATGCGGTCACTCCTCGAAGAAAGCCAAAGGGAACGAAGGATACGGTACTCGGCTGCGCGGATCCGCCGCTCACGGCTTCGCGGGGGCCGGGGCGGCAGGCGGTGCCGGCTGGGACGGCGCGGCAGGCGGCGCCGATTCCGGCTTGGCGGGCTCCGCCGGTTTCGGCGTTTCGGGCTTGGGCGGTTCGGCGGCGGGCTTGGGTGCCTCCGGCTTGGCGGCTTCCGCAGCCGGCTTGGCCGGCTCGGCGGCCGCCGGCTTCTCGGGCTCGGCCACGGGCGCCGGCGCGGGAGGCGGCGGGGGCGGCGGCAGCAGTTTGGCCGCCGGCACGGGCACGAGCCGGCCGCCGGCGTGCGTGCCGACGAAGAGCGTCTTGCCGTCGGGCGCGAAGGCCACGCTCCACACGCTCGACTTCTGCGCTTCGGGGCCTTCCTGCTCCCCCTTCGCGACGACGTCCCACAACTTCACCGCGCTGTCGAGGCTCCCACTGACCAGCCGTGTGCCGTCGGGCGCGAAGGCCACGCTCGTCACCCAGTCCTTGTGGCCTGCAAGCGTGGCGAACTCCTTGGCGTCGGAGGTCGTCCACAGGCGGATCGTGCGATCCGCGCCGGCCGTCGCCAGCCGAGAGCCGTCGGGCGAATACGCCACCGCCCACAGGCTGTCGCCGTGCCCTTCGAGCTTCCCCTTCTCGGCGCCGCTCGCCGGATCCCAGAGCTTGACGAGCTTGTCGCTGCCGCCGCTGGCGAGCGTGGAACCGTCGGCCGAGAAGGCCACCGCCGTCGCCGCGCCGGCATGGGCCGCGATCGCCTTCTGCTCCGTGCCCGCGGCCGTGTCCCAGATCACGACCGAGCCATCCTCACCGGCCGTCGCCAGTCGCGCGCCGTCGGGCGAGAAGTCGAGCGACCGCACCCAGCCCTTGTGCTTCTTGAGGTCGTGCTTGAGCGTGCGGGCGGGTAGGTCCCAGAGCTTCACGACGCCGTCGTAGCCCGCGGTCGCCGCGAGTTTGCTGTCGCGAGAGACGCGGACCGCCCAGACGGCCGTGCCGTGACCCGCGAGATCGCCCACGCGGCTCCCGTCGGCGGCCTGCCAGACCACTACGTCGCCCGGCCGGTAGAGCAGGCTCTCGCCGCCGGCCGTGACGAGGTGCTGCCCGTCGCGCGTGAAATCGGCCGCGATCACCCAGCGCTTGAAGTCCCCGAGACTCGCGGCGGGAGCGGGCGCTGCAGGGACCGGCGGCGGTGGATCGGCCGCCAGGCAGGTGCCGGCTGCCAGGACCGCACCGACCGACACGCACGCCGCACTGACCTTCCGCCACGCTCGTCGCATCGTCGGCCTCCGGGAATCGTGTCTGCGCGCCGAACCACTCCGTGCATGGCCCGGCGCCGCTCGCCGTCAGTATAGTTGTCCCGCTTCCACCCGTTTCAACCGGAGGCCCGTCGATGGCCGCACCGCATCGCGCCACGCCCCGCCGCCCCGCGAACCGCCGCGCCGTGCTCGTCGCCAGCGGCGACCTGCGTGAGGAGGCGAACCGCATCTGCTGGCCGGCCCAGCGGCAGATGGAGGCCGACCTCGCCGCCGCCTTCGCCCGGGCGGGCTGGAGCCTCGAACGCGGCCACGCGGTGTCGAAGTCCCGCGGCCACGGCTTTCTGGCCAGCGCCCGCGAGGGGTTCGAGGCCTTCGCGGCGATCGATCCGGCCGCGCCGTTGGTCGTCGCCGAGGCCGTCTGGCAGTACTCCAACCACGTGCTGCCCGGCCTGACCACGCACACCGGCCCGATCCTCACCGTCGCCAACTGGTCGGGCCAGTGGCCGGGACTCGTCGGGATGCTCAACCTCAACGGCTCGCTGACGAAGGCGGGGGTTCCCTATGCCACGCTCTGGGCCGACGACTTCGCGAGCCCGAGCTTCGACCGCCACCTTGCCGCCTGGCTCGCCCGCGGCGCCATCCACCACGACACGAGTCACGTCGTGCCGCTCGACCGCGTGCGGATCCCGGCGGCGCTCGTGCGGCAAGGGGAGGAGATCGCCGCCGACCTGCTCCGCCGCAAGGCGCTGATGGGGGTGTTCGACGAGGGCTGCATGGGGATGTTCAACGCCATCGTCCCCGATCGGCTGCTGCACGCCACCGGCGTGTTCAAGGAGCGGCTCAGCCAAAGCGCGCTCTACCACGAAACGCTGCAGGTCTCGGACGCGGAGGCGAAGGGCGTGCTCGCCTGGCTGGAAAAGGCCGGGATGACCTTCCACTTCGGGAGAGACGAGGCGACGGACCTGACCCGGCGGCAGGTGCTGCTGCAGTGCAAGATGTACGTGGCGGCCCTGCGGATCGCCGACCGCTTCGGCTGCGATCTGATCGGCATCCAGTATCAGCAGGGCCTCAAGGACCTGCTCCCGGCGAGCGATCTTGTCGAAGGCATGCTCAACGACTCGCGGCGGCCGCCGGTCACGGCCGCGGGGTCGTCGCGGGTGCTCTTCAAGGGCGCGCCGCTCGTGCACTGCAACGAGGTGGACGAGTGCGCCGGCCTCGACGGCCTGCTCACGCAGCGGATCCACGCAACCCTCGGCGAGCCGGTGGAGAACACGCTCCACGACGTCCGCTGGGGCGACTGGGATCGCTCCGGCACGACCGACCAGTGGGTGTGGGTGTTCGAGATTTCGGGCGCCGCGCCACCGGCCCACTTCAGCGGCGGCTGGAAGGGAGCGGAGGGCTTCCGCCAGCCGCCGATGTACTTCCGCCTCGGCGGCAGCACGCTCTCCGGCGTGAGCAAGCCCGGCGAGATCGTGTGGAGCCGGATCTGGGTCGACGGCACGGGGGCCGCGGAGAAACTCCGCATGGACATCGGCCGGGCGCAGGTCGTGAAGCTGCCGCCCGCGGAGACCCGCCGCCGGCTCGACGCCACGACGCCGCAGTGGCCGATCATGCACGCCGTCACGTACGGCGTTTCCCGCGACCAATTGATGGCCCGCCACAAGGCCAACCACGTGCAGGTCGCCTACGCCCGCGACGCCGCCGGCGCCGACCGGGCAGCCCTGGCGAAGGCCGCCTGCGCCCGCGCCCTGGGGATCGAGGTCGCGATGTGCGGCACCCGCGGCCCGGGCGGTGCGCCGTCCGTCCGCTGGGACGCGTGAGGCCCGCTGGAGCGGCGGTCTCCGACCGCCGTTTCCCCGGTCTCGCGCCCGGGGCGTCATGGTGGTCGGCGCGTTTTGTAGCGGCGGTCTCTGACCGCCGTTTGCTCGTGCGACCCGCCCTGCTTTATCTCGGCGGTCGGAGACCGCCGCTACAGTATGCAGGCGGTAATCTAGATGTGCCTCACGCGCACCACTCCCGGAACCACCACACATGACCAAGACACACGGCTACCTGGGCATCGACGCCGGCACGCAGGGCCTGTCGGTGATCTTCACCGACGAGGAGATGCGGATTCGCGCCACGGGTTCGGGCTCCTACGACATGGTGCCCGGCCTCGCCGCGGGCTGCTACGAGCAGCGGCCGGCCGACTGGGAGGCGGCCCTCGCCGCCGCCATGGCGGATCTGCGAGCCAACCTCGCCGCGTTGGGCGTGGAGATGGAGGTGAGCGGCATCGGGATTTCGGGACAGATGCACGGCGAGGTGCTCGCCGACGCGGCGGGCAAGCCGCTCGGACCCGCTCGGCTGTGGTGTGACGGCCGCAACGAAGCGGAGGGGCACGAACTCACCGAGCGGCTGGGCGTGAAGATGCCCAAGCGGATCACGGCCGCACGCTGGCTGTGGACGATTCGCAACCGGCCCGAGCTGGCGGCCCAGGTCGCCCGCATCACCACGCCCGCCGGCTGGATCGCGCACCTGCTCACCGGCGGCTGGACGCTGGGCATCGGCGACGCCGCGGGTATGTTTCCCATCGAACAAGATTCGCTCGACTACGACGCCCGGTTGCTCGCCGACTTCGACGCCCTCGTCGCCGCCCAGCACGGCGGCCCGCGGGTGCGACCGCTGCGCGATCTGCTGCCGGCGGTGCGTCGGGCCGGACAGGATGGCGGCACGCTCGACGCCCGTGGCGCGACGCTCCTCGGGCTGCCGCAAGGCATCCCGGTGGCGCCCGCCGAGGGAGACCAGCCGGCGGCGCTGGCCGGCGCGCTGATCGGCGACGCCGGGCAGGTGGCGATGAGTTTCGGCACGAGCGTGGTCGCCAACGCGGTCGGCGACCGGCCCTTCCAGGGCATCGCCCGGGCGATCGACCACTTCTGCGCGCCCGACGGGAAGCCGATCAACATGGTCTTCCTGCGCAACGGCACGACGGCAATGAACACCGTGGTGGAGATGTTCGGCCGGGCGTTGCCGGGCGCCGGCGACCCGGGTGCCGCGTTCGCGGCCGTGATGCCGCAGGTGCTCGCGGCCCCCGACGACTGCGGCGGGATCGCGGCGCTGCCCTTCCTCGACGACGAGCCGGGGATCGGCGTGTCGCGGGGCGGCACCGCGGCCTTGATCGGCCTCGACGGCACGAACGCCACGCCGGGCAACGTCGCCAAGGCGATGCTCCTGGCCACGATCTTCAACCTCCGGATGGGCAGCGACCTGCTCGACACCCAGGGCTTTCCGCGCACCGAAATCATTCTCTCGGGCGGGCTCACGAAGACGCCCGGCCTCGGCCAGATCCTCGCCGACGCGTTCCACACGCCGGTCGTGCTGCTGGACGGCGCCACCGAGGGCACGGCCTGGGGTGCGGCCTTGATGGCGAAGTTCCGCACCGAGGCGCTGGCCGGCAAGGCGGCGGCGTGGCCGGCCTTCCTGCAGCGGCACGCCACGGGCACGCCGACGCGGTTCACGCCCCGGCCGAAAGCGGCCGCCGCACTCGACCGCGCCTTCGCCAGGCACCAGCGGCTCGTGGCGATCCACGGGCCACTCGACTCGGCCGTCCATGGCTGAAGCATGACGCCGACACCCGCAGCCCAACCGGCGACCTGGCTGCTCGTTGCCGCGCTCACGGCGACGTCGCTCGGCGCGGCCTGCAGCCGACCCGCCACGAGCCCGCGGCGCCGGCCGCTCGAAGGCATGGTGGTCATCGACGGCGTGCCGGCATTCTCCGGCGTGATCAGCCTCTCCCCACGGGCAGGCCACGCCGGACCGGTGGCCAGCGCCCCGATCGAGGCTGGCCGCTACGCGTTCACCGCCGCCAATGGCCCGGCCGCCGGACCGTACCGGGCCGTCGTCGCCTTCGTGCGCGATGCCGCCGAGGCCCGGTCGTTTCAGCCCGCCTACGGCAAGGACCGGCCGCCGAAACCACCCTCGCCACCACCGCCGGAGGCGGCCGCACCCAAGCGGACCGAACCCGACGCCGCCCACGCGGAGCCAACGGCCACCGATGCCGTCGAGCCGCCGATACCTCCGGCGCCGCCCCCCGCCCCAGCGTCGTCCGGGCCGAACATGCGCGCGTTCGACGTCGAGGTGCCCACCTCGGATCCGCCCCGGCTCGACTTCACGATCGACGGCGGAGCATCCTCATGACCGCGCATCATGCGCAGGCCGGCGCCGCGCCGCGTCAATCCGGCCTGACGCTCGTGGAACTCCTCGTCGTGATGGCGATCATCGGCCTCCTGGCCGCGATGCTGATCCCGGCGATCCAAGGTGCCCGCGAGGCGAGCCGCCGGATGGCATGTCTCAACAACGTGCGTCAACTCGGCCTCGCTGCCTTCATGCACCACGACGCCCGCGGCCGGTTGCCCGCCGGCAGCCTCCTCACCGCCGACGGCACCGCGTGGGGACTGACCGTGCCGCTCTTGCCCTACCTCGAGGAGCAGCGTTTGTTCGAATCCGTGGTGCTGCACGACGGCGGCGCCTGCGGGCAGATCCGCGGCCTGCAGGCCGCCGGCAAGCCCAATCCATCGGCCCGCTGGCTGTCGCTCCTCGGCTGCCCTTCCGATCCGCGGGCCGGCAAGCCGCTCGTGAGCGGTCCGGCGGGGCCGCTGCCCACGTCGGGCGACTGCGGCGTCCTCTATCCGGGCAACTACCTCGGCGTTGCCGGTGACCGCGAGGCCGTCGATCCGACGCTGCCGATCAACAAGTGCCGCTCCAGCAGTGGCATCGCCGCCGGCACCGGCATCTTCTTCGACGACAGCCGCACGCGGATGAGGGACGTGACCGACGGAGTCTCGAAGACGATCGCCCTGGGAGAGCGAGGCATTCCCGAAGATCTTGGCTGGGGCTGGGTGATCGCCGGGGGGGCGGAGTGCGAGCAGTACGTCAGCGCCGCCCGCGGCATCTACCGGCCCGTGCTGCCGGGCACCCCATTCACGTACGACGAAACGCTGCTCCACTGGTGGAGTTGGCACGCCTCGGGCCCGCACTTCGCCATGGTGGATGCCAGCACCCGGTCGATCAGCCCCGACGTCGACCACGCCGTGTTCCTGGCGCTCTCCACCCGCGCGGGGGGCGAGGTGGTGACCGTTCCCTGACTGTCCGTGGACAAAGCCCTCCATGGCCTTTGTCCACTTTGTCGACCGCAGGAAACGCCGAGGGTTTCCTGGGTCGACGGCCTCCGCATCCTGCTCGGGCAGACTTGTTCCACAGTCTGCTAACCATCTGCCGCATCCTCGACCTGCAGCCGAAATGTTGCACCCGCCAGGTGGCCTGGTACTCTTAACGTCGTCGACGGCGTTTGCCGTCACCTTCTTCCGGAACCGCTACTGACCGCGTGCGAACCCTGCCGCCGATCGCCCCGCTGACCGCGAGGGTGTTCCGCCGGGTGCGTCGTCAGTGGCCTCTGGTTCCCCGCCGTGACCGTACGGCGTCGATCACCTAGGCCCCGTGCCCCGCCCGTCTTCGGCTCCGCAGGTCGCTCGCACCGGTCCCGAGGCACGACCATGCGACCTTTTCTCCACTGCTGCACGCTCATCCTCGCCCTCGCCGCCGCCCGCCCCGCCGCGGCCGACATCGTCAACCCGATCGTGCGGTTCACGTTCCTGGGAAGCTACTCGATGGACGTCGAACTGTTTCAGGATGCGGTGCCTGACACGGTGAACAATTTCCTCTCGTATGTCGAGTCCGGCGCCTACACGAACACCATCCTGCACCGAAGCACCACGTACGTGCAGCCCGGTCCGGGCCAGACGCTGGCCGACGTGGGGCACGTCGTGCAGGGAGGAGGTTTTGCAAAACTTTTCCAACTCACGGGACCGGAAGTCACGCCGATCCAGCCCGGGGCCCCGATCGACCTGGACGCAATTCTGCCGCACACCAAAGGCACGATCGCCATGGCACGCGGCGAGGATCCGAACAGTGCGACCAACCAGTGGTTCTTCAACACCAAGGACAACCCGATTTACAACGGCAGCTACACGGTCTTTGGGCAGATCACGGCCGGCATCGAGGTCCTCGATCTCTTCGCCAGTCTCGGCGTGTACTCCGACAATCTCGACGTCTACACGAGCCCGACGACATTCGAGCCGGTACCGTTCGGGGAGCTTCCGATCGCGTTCGCGGGATCGACACCGTTACTTGTCACCGCCACGAGCGTCGCCGTCGTGCCCGAACCCTCGACACTCGCCCTGGCCGCGGGCGGCATCGGCCTGGCACTCGCCGCCGCCCGCCGGAAGCGGTATTCCGCACGGTAGAGCGCATCTCGTTTTGCTGTAGAGACGAGTTGTTCGTTGGCGTGACGTAGGCGAGGGGGTCGGCGAACGCTCGACGAGCGTGTGGCCGCTGCGGCCACAGCGAGAATCTGAAAGACCGCGTAGCGGCGACTTTTGCCGCCCCCGAGCCGGTGCTACACCAAAGTCGAATGGGCTCTCACAAGCCGCCCGTGAGCCGGGCTGGGGCCGATCGGATCACGACACCGCGAGCATCCGCTCGAGGGCCGTCACCGCCCACTTCGCCGTCTCGTCGTCCACGCGGATCACGTTCACGGCCTTGCCGGCCTCGAGGTGCTCCAGGCTCCAGCAGAGGTGTGCCAGGTCGATGCGGTACATCGTGGCGCACATGCAGATCGTGGGGGAGAGAAAGCGGATCGTCTGCTCCGGGTGGTTCTTCTCGAGCCGCTTGACGAGGTGCAACTCCGTGCCGATCGCCCACTTCGACCCCGGCGGCGCCGCCGCGACGGTCTTGAGGATGAAGCTCGTGGAGCCCGTGAGGTCGGCCTTGTCCACGACCTCCATCGCGCACTCGGGATGGACGAGGATCTTCACGCCGGGCAGGTTCGCCCGGAAGGCGTCGACGTGCTCGGGGCGAAACATGGCGTGGACGCTGCAATGCCCCTGCCAGAGGATGACGCGGCTCTTCTCCAGCTGGGCCCGGGCGTTGCCGCCGAGCGTGGGATCGTGCGGGTTCCAGACGCACATCTCGTCGAGCGGGATGCCCATCTTCCGCGCGGTGTTGCGGCCGAGGTGTTGATCGGGAAAGAAGAGCACCCGCTTGGTGCGGGCGAAGGCCCAGTCGAGCACGGCCCGGGCGTTACTCGACGTGCAGACGATGCCGCCGTGGCGGCCGCAGAAGGCTTTGAGGCTGGCGGCCGAGTTGATGTAGGTGACGGGGGTGACGTCGGCGGTGTCGATCACCGTGCCGAGGTCGGCCCAGGCATCCTCCACCTGCTCGATGGCGGCCATGTCGGCCATCGAGCAGCCGGCGGCCATGTCGGGCAGGACGACGGTCACCCGCCGGCCGCCCCGGGCGGCCACCTTGTCCGGCGTGTTCACGAGGATGTCGGCCGTCTCGGCCATGAAGTGGACCCCGCAGAAGGCGATCGCCTCGCAGGCATCGCGGCCGGCGGCCGACTTCGAGAGCTGATAGCTGTCCCCCTGGAAGTCGGCGTGGGCGATGACGCCGTCCTGCTGGTAGTGGTGGCCGAGGATCACGAGCCGCTGCCCCATGCGGCGGCGGACGTCCTCGATCCGCGCGTCGAGCTCGGCGTCGGGGAGTTCGCGGTAGTGGGCGAAGGGCTGGGGCGCGGGGGCGAGCGTGGCGGTGGACATCGCGGCAAGTATACGCCCGTCGAACGGCCGGCAGCCGTGCGGTATACTGCCGCCCTCCTGGGGCCCGCCGGCAGCGGCCGGCCGTGGCACCCGGGCACAATCTCTCGGCGGCCCCGGGCCGCCACGCACGGGAAGGACGGCGACGGCACGATGGCGCGAAAAGTGGTGAATCGGAAGGAACTGCGGGCCCAAGCGGAGGCCGCGGAGGCCCGCGGCAAGACGAAGAAGGCCGCCAAGGAGAAGCCGGCCAAGGAGAAGAAGGAAAAGACCGCCAAGGAGCCGAAGAAGGCCGCCGCCAAGAAGCCGAGCCGGAAGAAGACCGTCAAGGAGGCCCGCATGAAGGCCTACTGGGGCGTGTTCAACCAGGCGATGAAGCGGCTGGCGATGTTCGAGTACGCCGACAAGAAGGCTGCCGAGAAGAAGGCCGCCGAACTCGGCGCCAACCATTTCATCCAGCTCCTCAAGGAAGCGATCACGGAGTGACCGTGGCCACTCGCCGCCCCGTCTGTGCGTGCCTGCTCGCTGCGGCCCTGCTCCTGGTGGCGGCCGGCTGCGGCAGCAAGACCGCCAAGAAGAAGGCCAAGAAGGCGGCGGGCGACGCGCCGGCTCCGGTGGTGGTCGAGGAGAAGCTGCCCGCGATCAACGCCGACTCGGCGCTCACGGTGGACGGGGGCCGGCTCATGGTCGCGTCCCCCCAGGGCTGGGCCCGCGGACCGCGGTCGAAGGACTATCTCGTCCGCTACACGCCCGCGGCCCAGAAGACCTATCCGTCGATCACGGTCACGTCCGCCGATCCGCCGGCGGGCTTCACGGAGGTGACGCCGGCCACGCACGCCGACTTCGTCCAGGCGATTGCGGCCGGCCTCGCCGGAACGTTCACGGAGGACGGCAAGAGCACGCTCGTGAAGCAGCCGGCGGCCGTCACGATCGGCGATCACCTCGGCGTGGCCTACGCCGCCCCGGGCCGGGCGAAGGTGGGCAGCACCGAGGAGGCGATCGACCGCTCGTTCTTGGCGCTCGTGGTCAACGGACGGCTGGTGACGGTCGAGGCCCGCGCGGCCAAGGGCAAGCTCGACGACAAGGGCCGGCTGACTGCGAAGGCCGTGGCCGCGGCCATCTCCGCCCCGAAGCCGGCCGAACCGCCCCCGGCCCTCGAGCCGGCAGCGGAATCCGCCCCTGCCGAGCCCGCCGCGCCGCCCCCATCCCCGGAGGCTGAACCGGCTCCCTGAACTCAAATCGCGGCAGGCGACCCCGCGGTGGGTCTCGTGATCTGCGACCGAGTTCCTTCGCGCACTCGAGCTTAGCACCAACGCCATTACGGCCCGCGATGGCCAGTCGCGTTTGCTAGTGTCTCTCATCCGCCATCTCGTTCTCCCGATTCGCGATCACCGCCACGGTCGTACGCATTCCATCCCGCCGCGTCATCGTGCAGGAGGCCGTAAGCGATGCTCGCCAAGTAGTGCGAGGACGTCGCCTTCGAGAGGACGCTCTGTTCGCTGGTACCGACGAGTGGAAGGCCACGCCCCAACAGGCTCCACTTGACGGTCAGCAGCCAATTCACCTTACCTATCAAATCTGTCCAATCGGCCGCCGTCTGGAAGGCCTCCTCGAGATCCACAGTCATCCGCCAAAATGCCTGCACTTCCTCCACGTACACGGCCTCATCCAGTAACGACGCTAGTTTCGTGAATGTGCACAGGCCCTCGACGCTCTTCTGGTCACCGTCTGCCGTGTAAGTCCTGACCGCATGCGTCCAACTGGCTCCGCACGACTGAAACCAGTGCAGCATGTCCATGGCGTCTCGACGATCATCCGAGGCAAACTCGGTGTCATAAAGGCCGACCACATAACCTGTGATTAATCCCTGTCCACGATTTGATGTCCGCCACCGGTTGAGCGCTTCCGGAAAAGTCGGTGGATAGTCGCTACTCATGGCACCGCTGTAAAAAATCCCAGGATTTACCCCTGCCGCGTTGAACGTTGTGGCATGGATTCCAGACGCGTAAGCGGCTGCTGATGCCAAGCCTCCGCCCAGCGAGTGCCCGGCGAGGTGGAACGGTCGCGAACCCCCGACCGTGACGACACCACCCGCAGCCCCAGCCAGGACGCTGCCGATGTTCAGTGCCTGGGTGTACTGGGCGGAACCGCCATCGAGCGTGTGCGCGAGGTTCGTGACGATGTCACGGAGATCTGTGAAGACCGTGCCCTCGAATGCGATGACATACCGCCCATTCACCGTATCGCAGTGATCGAGGTACATTCTCGCGCGAAATCCATCGGGCAGTGTCTCGGTCAGGCTGTTGATCAGACCATCTATTCCGTCTTGTCGCGCAAGCCGTGGGTCCTGAAGAAAAAGCTTCTTCAACTCATCGCGAGAGAGCTCCTTGAGGGCGTATTTCTTCGAGTCCGTGCCGTCTTGATAAACAAGATTGGCCGCGCCCATTGCGCGCAAGGCTGGATCGGCCTGTAGCGCCATGGGGTACTCGCCGTACGCATCCTTGATGTCGATCGGGTCATGGTTGTTGTGGAAGATCGACCGGACCGTGACGCTGTCCGAGCTGATTGGCGGATTATTCAGGCCACGAACTCCGATCAGGTCGACTCTCAACTGGCTCACAAGCCCAGCGGCGAAATCATCGACGTACTTGCGGATTTGCGCCTGATCTCCCTCTTTGTTGCTCTGAATCCAAAACGTCAGCCTGCCATTCGATCGCGCACCGAGGTGGCCGAGACGATAGGTTCCGTCGGAGCCGAGAATCTGGTTTGGGGCGTTCAGCAGCTGATCTTTGTTGTACGCCCAAACCGTGAACAACGTCTGGTCGTAGCGAAACCGCAGGCCGAGGTCGGAATAGGCCGAGTCAGACACGTAGCCCAACTGAACCGTGAAGGGCACGTACGACGAATCCGCGGAGTTGCCGACGAACTTTCCGAGCGCATACGGGCTGTCTTCCAGATATTCGTTCCATTCATCGCGCTCGAAGTTGGTTTTCACGCCCTCGTCATTATCACTGTCGATATCGACGTCGATGCCGGTAACATTGATCGTGAACGAGTGCGACACCATCCGATTCATTTTTTCATTCACGAAAAAACCCGGCTTGTTCGGCGTCCAGGTGGCATAGATCTCGGTGCTTCCGAAGCCGACACCCTCGACGTACAGCGTCTCGCTGCCGAGGAAACGAGCGCCAACTTCGCCCTGCAAGCCCTCATAGGGAGCGAACAGGCGTCCCTTTTTTGGGCTGTCCCACAGCCTCACGACCTTGGGGTCGTAGAACAGCACCAACTCTCCATCGGGGCGCCGCATCGGCGACAGCAGCCACCCGGGCTGCACTGCCCGCAGGCCGCCGAGCTTGACGACGTCGGGATCATCGTTGACCAGACCACGATCACGCAGGTCGACGATGCCATTGTGGTCATCGTCGTCGTTGTTCAGACCGACGGTCTGCCACTGGTTCCAGCGGGTGTCCTTGCCGCTGTCGTCATCGCTGATCGTGAGTGTGGCGACCTCGCCGAGACTCGTGGAACTGGGGACGTAAAAGCGGTGCTGGATCAGCTTCAGCACTTCATCCCCCAGCGGCTGTGGAGCCATCCTGCTGGAAGTCAGGTTCGTGCGACCTGACACCAGCCGCAGATCGAACAGGTCCCGGTTGCCCGGATCCCAGAACGTCGCCGTCACGTCGATGTAGTTCCTGCCGGACGAGTCCACGCCCGGCTTGTACTCCGGATGTTTGGCGAACATCGGAACGACGTTGTACACCGTGGCCCCTGTGTTCACGTGCCGGACGACGCCTTGGTCACTGACCGTGACGACGATGGGAATCGTGTCGAGTGGTGTTCCGTTGCCGGGCCACGGTCCGTCGTCGAAGGCCTTGAATCGCGCCTGAACGAACCCCTGCGGGACGACGGTGGTTGTGTTGTATTCCTCGCCCGGATCAGGCTGCTTGTTGAAGTTGAGGTCGGCCCACACCCCGACAGCGACCGGCCTGGGGTACACAGGGCCGGATGCACTGCCAAACGACACTTTGACCATGAAGTCGTCGTTCTCGAAGAGCTTGGGCGCGTTCTTTCCCATCCCCCAGACACTCGTCAGGACGGTGTAGTCCGCGGGTCCGGAGGGTAGCGTCGGCGGCTGCGAACCCGAACCGCCGCCAGAGGGAGGCGCGACGATGGCAGGGGTCACAGACCCGCCTGTGATCGGCAGGATGTCGGCGATCGTCGTTCCCGCCATCACCTGCCGCGGCTCGAGTCGCTCGACACCGGGGCGTGACGTGGCCCGCACCGTGCGGCGGCTCGCCAAAGCGCAACGCTTCGCACGTGGTCGGTCGAACAGCGCGGCAAACGCTTCGCGGAAAGGGAACGCGGCCATGAGAAGACTCCTGGGGTGAAATGCATTCAACCGAAGCACCGGCTGATGCCCACGCGGAATGGGGAAATCAACAGGGTGCGGGTGAGGTCGTCGGATTGCGTCCGATTCAGCAATCAGTCGCAATCAAGGTGGGCTGAGGGCGGGAACGAGACGTTAGCGGCGTGGCTGCATGGCCCACCATTGTCGTTGCCGACATGGTCGTTGTTGACATGGTCGCTGCCGACATGGTCGGTGATGCGTGCGACGAACATGAGCAATGGGCTTGCGGTCCTCGCGGTGAACGGCAGATACGTTCCCTTCGCGAAGCAGTTGGTGTGCCAAACGCGAAAACACGTTTTGCGGCATCAAGAACCGCACAGCCCGGTGATCGACGCGCTCAATTACGCAACGCAGCGTCGCATTTCGCCGCGGAAGCCTCGCTCGGCGCTCACGCCCAGGGGCTCTTCCAATCGCCCCAGGCGGCGAGATACCGGGCCAGGCCCGGGCTCGTCTCGGCCTTCTTCTCGATCCACTCGCGGGCCTGCTCGATCAGCGCATGCTCCCGCTTGAGGTCGATGTCACCGGCCACCACCCGCGATCGCAGGAACACGAAGTACGTGTCAAGCACGTCGCCGCGGCAGTAGTCGTGGATCTCGGCGGCCTTCCCCGCGTCCCACAGATCCTGCACCATGTGGCCGGCGACGTCCATCTTGCCTGGCTTGC